>Ga0214471_10000595_pt1 | contig 30216 bp, 23 predicted proteins | sample RVTome_5_FD_207665 | JGI IMG/M metagenome (GOLD analysis project Ga0214471, IMG submission 207665) | Soil microbial communities from uranium-contaminated site in the Upper Colorado River Basin, Wyoming, United States - RVT142D155 | ecosystem: Environmental > Terrestrial > Soil > Contaminated >... | reverse complement strand
CGTTGCCCGGCAAGAAGCTCCTGTTCATGGGATGTGAGTTCGGGCAGCGCTCCGAGTGGAGCGTCGACCGCGGCCTCGATTGGTGGGTCCTCGAGCACCCCAACCACACCGGCATCCAGCGGCTCGTAAGCGACCTCAACGCCCTCTACACCGCCGAGCCGGCGCTCTGGGCGATGGATTACGACAAGGAAGGCTTCGCCTGGGTGGACGCCGGCGACGCCGCCGCCAGCGTCCTGAGCTGGCTGCGATCCGACGGAGGCGACACCATGCTGGCCGTCGTCAACCTGACGCCGCTGGCCCGCAAGGCCTACCGCGTCGGCGTGGACGGTGGTGCGTGGGAGGTGGTGCTCAACACCGACGCCAAGGCCTACTGGGGTTCCGGCGCCGGCTCGACCGGCACGGTCGAGGCCCAGCCCGAGCCGACCCACGGACGCTCCCATTCCGTCGCTCTCGACCTGCCTCCGCTCGGCGTGCTCTATCTCAAGGCGGTGGATCTCAAGGCGGTGGTCTGAGCGCCCGGTGCCACGGGGACGTGTGACGCAGCAGCGATGTCACATCCCGGCGGGTGTCTGCTGTGCGGCCCAGGCGATGCCGCCGGGGTCGTCGAAGAACGCGAACCCGCAAGGGGACTCCGATTGAATCGGGTATCGCCCGGCCGACAGTACGCATCTGATGGGACACGAGCCAACCTGTGCCGATGTCCCCGGGCCGAGCTCCAACCGTGGCGGGGACGCAGTGTCGCCCTCGCAGCGTGCAGATCTGCGCGGCCGGGGTCGTCGAGCGCGCACCGCACGGGCCGCCGGGCGTCTGGCGGTGGCAGCGCTGGTCGTGACGGTCCTGGTGTGGCTGGTGATCGTGCCGGCAGGTGCGCTGGCCGGGTCGAAGGTCTTGTACCTGGGCGCGGACGGGGTGCCGCAAGCCCTCCTCGTCGAGGGGGTTCCCCCTGCGGGGACCCTGCCGAATCTCGATCCCGGTAGGGACGATGGCCCCGGCCTCCTGCTGGCCAAGTCCTCGGCGGGAGCCGCCGAGGCAGATCCGACCAAGTACCAGATGTGGGTGGCCGCGCCCTCCACCCTCCATATCGAAGGCTCCATTCGCCTGGAACTCTGGAGCGCCATGAAGGACTTCGATGCGTCCAAGCAGGGCACCTTGATCGCCCATGTCTTCGATTGCACGCCCTCCGGAACGGATTGCGATCAGATCACCTCCGGCTCCATCACCCTCGACCCGTGGGACGACTCGGGAGACTGGGCGGCCAGGACCATCCGGATGGCGTCGACCACCCACACCGTGCCGGCCGGACGATCACTCGCCCTCAAGGTGGTGGTGGGGGAGGAATCGCACGATGACATGTGGCTGGCGTACTACACGTCGTCGTATCGGAGCAAGCTCCTGGTGCCGCTGGGTAGTGCCGGCACGACCACCACATCCGTGGCGCCGGCGTCGACGACCACCACGACGACCGTTCCCGGATCCTCTTCGACGTCCACCACGTCCACGACAAGCACCACGACGACGACCACGACCAGCACTCCGACGACCACCGTGGTCGAAACATCGAGCACGACCACGGTGGCGCCCTCGGAGACCTCGACGACGACCCCCGGCGTCGTTCCCGATACCGGAGGCGTCGGTGGCGCCACGACCCCGCCGACCTCGACAGCGGCGCCGCCGGTCTCACCCGGCGGTTCGGTGGGCGGGCCCGACGGATCGTCCGAGGTGGATGAGGAGGACCGTGCCCTGCTCCCATTGCCTGGGGCCGGTGGCTCCGAAGCCGCCGAGCGAGCAGGCCTCTCCCATGCGCTCATCGAGGCGCTGGAACTGGTTATCCCGCCACGCGTGGCGACCGCGGTCGTCTCGCCTCTGCTGGTCCTGGAGGCGTTGCTGAGAGCTTTCACCGACGGCGGCCAGGTGCTGGCGGTGCCGGGCATCCTCCTGCTGCTGGGTGTCGGGTGGATGGCGCACCAGTCGCTGTTGTTGTCGCTGTTGCGCCGGCTCCGTCGGCGCCAACACGACGAGGTGACATCGTGAAGCTGGGCGACAGGACCGCCCGCATCAGCCTGACGGTGGGGTTGGGCACGGCCTCGATCATCGCCCTCGTGGCGGTGGCCGTCGTGTTCTCGATCGCGCGCGGCACGGCGAACGTCGGCGATCTGGCCACCGCCGGCATCTACGAGGAGGCGTCGATGAGCGCGGCCGCCGCGGCCCGCAACCGCACGGTCCAGGCTCAGCTCCTCGCCGAGGTCGAATCCGTCGGCGTTGCCACCGCCTCCGAGGTGAGCCAGAGTCTGGAGCGAGTCGAGTCTGCAGTGGAGGAGTTGCGGCGACGCACGGTGCAGCTGGTCGGCGAGCTGGACGACAGGGCCGCGATCGAGGAAGTCACGGCGCACCAGGAGGCCTTCGCCGCCGCCGTCGCCGAGGTGACCGGTCTGATCCGAAGAGGCGACCGCGCGTCGGCCGAGATCGTGATCGACGACAGGCTTGACGCGTCGTACACCGCCCTCATCAGCCTGCTCGCCGGTCGACGCGACGATGTCATTGCTCACGTCGAGGTCTTGCGGGACGACGCCGGGCGGCTCGCCGACGCCGCCCGGTTCCTCGTGGTCCTGTTGCTCCCGCTCGGTGTGATCCTGGCCTTCCGGACCCACACGCGCAATGAGCAGCGGCATCGTGAGCTCGAACAGCAACTGGAGAAGCAGCAGGCAGTGACCAGAGCCAAGGACGAGTTCATCGCCAATCTGTCGCACGAGCTACGAACGCCGCTCACCGGCATCTACGGGTTTGCCCTCGAGCTCATTGGCCTGGCCGGCCGCCGCCCCGAGCTCTCCGGCGAGCTGGCGAGGCTCATCGCGGCGGAATCCTCCGAGCTCAGCCGCATGGTTGAGGACCTGCTTGCGACGGCGACAGCCGACCGGGACGGTTTTGTCATGTCGATGAGTGGTGTCGACCCCGCCGAGGAGGTCGACGAGGTCCTGGCTCCGCTGGCCGTCGTCGGCGTCAAAGCGCGTGTGATCATGGAGAACGCGCTCATCACTGCCGATCGCACGCGGCTGCGCCAGGTCATCTGCAACCTCGTCTCGAATGCCGACCGCCACGGTGGGCCCGACATCACAATCTCGGGCCGAGTGGTCGGCGACCGATATGTGATCGAGGTCGGCGACAACGGCCCCGGTGTGCCAGCCGAGTTGGAGGAGCGTATGTTCAAGCGGTTCGTCCACGAAGGGGACACCCCTCTCGTGAAAGGCAGCGTCGGGCTGGGGTTGTCGGTCGCCAGGGTGCTGACGGAACGCATGGGGGGCACGATCACCTATCGGCGCGAGAACGGAGAGACTCGCTTCTCGGTGACATTGCCGCAGGCGTCCCAGAGCCACGGTCAGCTGGCACCGGCTACGGCTGCGAAGGGCTGAGTCGTCAGCTCATCGGCACGATCAACAGCCTCGGGATGGGGCACACGGACGTACAGTCCGGCCGCCGCGCACAGGCGCCGTCAGGGCAGGAGGTCGGCCAGGCGATCGCCACCAACTCGAGCTTCCCGTCGGTGGAAGTCCTTGCGGGCAGGAGCAAGGCCACGGCCTCGATCGAGGACCACTCGAGGCCGCGCCGCGGCCCACCTGGTGTGCCGGTTCAGTTGGCGCCGGGCACCAACTCGATGTCCTGCGAGCCGCATGTGCGGCATCGCAGGGTGGGGCCACCATTGGCTTGAGGGGGAACCGGGATCCCCATACCGGACGGCGAAGGCGCCGTCACCTGTTTGGGGCCTGTCGGACTGTGGAGGGTGTGAACCCGCTTCGTGAGGTCGTTGCCGCACGACGCGCAGAACCTGGAATCCTGGTGGTGACGGGTGCCGCAGCGGGGGCAGTCGCGCCACCGGTCCCGCTCCCTCGGGGTGAGTCGCTCGTCCTTGGGGATGCCGAGCTCGGGATCGGGCAGGTTGGCCGCGATCTCCTCTTCGTGCTCGGCGAACACCGGCACGGCCAGCGGGGAATCGAACGGCTCACGGGGCATGAGGATCCTGGCGGCCGTGGTCACGGGCTCGACCGATCCTTGCGGCGTCAGGTTGAACAGCGCCACAGCGCGCGAATCGGCGAACGAGATCGCCGAGTGGGCAAAACCGGTCACCGAGAAGAGGCAGAGGTCGACGTCGTGGCCCTGGCCCGCCTTGAGCAGGGCAAGCACGGCGCCCTGTCCGATCGGCACCTTGTCGTACTTGACGCGACTCAAGAGGCCGCCACCCTCGAGCTCGACGATGCCGTCCACCGGCTCGTCGACTCGTGAGGGAACGGCGCGGATGTGTCCCAGGAAGCTCTGTGCCACCAGGTATGCCTCGGCCAGACTCAGCCGCGGCGTGTCCAACGCGTTCTTCCGGTCTCTCCTCATGCCTCCGCTCATATCGGTCGCACCTCGGGCCACCTAGAGGAGTCGTTCCTCGCGCTCTGCGCTGAATCGTAGGCGGCGCGGTATCGAATGCTCCCAGTCGGCGAGCAGCGTCCGCAGAGCCGCTACGAATGCCAGCGGTTGATCGAGGATGAGGTGGTGGTGGGCCTCGGGGATCGACACGACCGGGGCGCTGCGGCCCATCAGCTCGTACATGTAGTCGGCGGTGTCGGGCGGGACGACGACGCTGTGCTCGCCGCGCATCAGGGCGACCCGGCATCGCACCGATGCGAGCTGCTCCCGCAGCGCCACCAGTGTCTGGGCGAACACGCCTGGGTCGAACTTCCAGGTCCATCCCACGCCGGTGTCGTGGAGAGAGGCGCGGGCGACGTGGTCGAGGATGAAAGGGTGCTCGCAAGGCTGCTCGGGCACCAGGCGAAAATGGGTGATCGCCTCTTCGAGCGTCCGGTACGTTCCCGGCGCACGGAACGCCCGTCCCCGGGCACCCTCTTCCGACTCGGGATCGGGGCGCCGCACAGGCGAGTCGACGATCACCGCTCCGGCGAGTTGGTCGCCGAAGCGCGACGCGGTGTGGATGGTCACCATGCCGCCGAGGCTGTGGCCGACGACCACCGGCGGGCCGGGGAACGCACAGGCGGAGACGACGGCCATGATGTCGCCGGCCCACAGCTCGTGGGTGTACGCGGGGCGCCAGCCGCTGTCGCCGTGCCCGGAGAGGTCGAGGGCCACCACGTGCCAGTCCTCGGCGAAGAACGGCGCCAGGAAGGTCCACCAGCCGGCGTGGGCGGCGCCGCCATGCACCAGGACCAGACCGGGTGAACCGGCCGAACCCCACTCCAGGAAATGCACCGGAGTGCCGGCGGACTCGACGACGTGCGAGACCGGTCGGTGCGCCAGGGCGGCGACGAACCATCCGGGTGCCTCGACTGTGGGCACCATCAGGCGAGGCCGAGCGCCACCATGCCACCCGCCAGGTTGGCGACCTGCTCGAAGCCTGCTGCCTGCAGAGCCTTGGCCACCGTATCGCTGCGGTTGCCCGATCGGCACACCACGAGGTGCGGGCGGGCAGGGTCGAGGTCCTGCCACTCGTCGGCGATCGTGCTCATGGCCATGAGGCGGGCTCCGGGCAGGGTGCCGAGCGCCCACTCGATGGGCTCGCGCACGTCCAGGATCACGGCGTCGCGCTGGGCCGCCCACTGCTCCCACGAGGCGGCAGGCACCTGCTCGACGATGATCTGGTCTTCCACGGCGCAGATGATATCTGCCTCTGCGGCGTTCCCGTCATGGGCGGATCACCCTGGGAGGCGGGCCTCGTCGGGGAACGGGAACCAGCGGAGATGTTCGAAGTCGGCGCTCACCGACGGGAGGCCCATCGGCTCGGGGAGGCTCCCCGGTGCCTCCGCCAGCACCAGGGCGGCAGCGGCCAGCGACACCGCCAGGTCACCCTCGCCATCGTGACGAGGCCGGTGCCGGTAGCTCATCCGTCCCGATCGGTAGTTGACGTCGTCGAGGCTCATGGGAGGCGCCGCCCGGCCGCCGCGGTGGCGCCACAACCCGCTGTCCGGATCGAAACGGTAGAACGGCAGCAGCTTCCAGCCTTCGCTCGCCACCATGTGAACCGCCCGCAGGAGGTAGTCGAACACGTCCTCGTCGATGAAGTAGTTGAAGTTGACCCGAACCCACCCGGGCTTGATGCCCTCGCACCCGCGGGCGATCTCACGCTCGAACTCGTGGGAGCGGTCGATGTCGATGCCGAGCAACCGGTGACCGTAGGGCCCTGCGCACGAGCACCCGCCCCGCGATTGGATGCCGAACAGGTCGTTGAGGACGGCCACGACGAAGTTGTGGTGGAGCAGGCGGCCGTGACCGTCGCCGCCGCCGCCGTAGCGGACCACGAACGACACGATCGACAGCCGCTCGGCGCTGTGGTTGCCGAGGACCTCGATGTTCGGGTTGGCGTCCCACGAGGCGATGGCACGCCGGATGAACGAGGCCTCGCGCTCTCGGATCGTGTCGACGCCGACCGCCTCCTTGAGCTGGAACACGAGGCCGGCCCTGATCGACTCGACGATGGCCGGTGTGCCGCCCTCCTCCCGGTGCTCGATGTCGTCGAGGTAGCGGTGCTCGCTGGGGTTCACGTAGGCCACCGTGCCGCCGCCGGGCACCGCAGGGACCGTGTTGCGGAACAGCTCCCTGCGCGCAACCAGGACGCCGGGGGTTCCCGGCCCGCCGATCATCTTGTGGGGTGACAGGAAGATGGCGTCCTTGGCGGCCTCTGGGTCCCCTCCCGGCGTCATCTCGATCCCGATGTAGGGGGCGGCAGCGGCGAAGTCCCAGAAGGACAATGCACCGTGGCGGTGGAGCAGCCGGGTGATGGTGGTGGTGTCCGACATGATGCCGGTGACGTTCGAGGCGGCCGAGAACGAGCCGATCCGCAGAGGTCGGTCGGCGAAGCGGGCGAGCTCGCGCGCCAGTTGGCCCTGATCGACGTGGCCGTCGCCGTCCTCTCCGATGGTCACCACGTCGGCGATCGACTCTCGCCACGGCAGCTCGTTGGAGTGGTGCTCGAAGGGCCCGACGAACACCACGGGGCGCTCTGCGGCCGCCACGTGCCGAGAGAGGTCGTGGCGGCGCTCCATCTCGGAGGGGATGCGCAGCCCGAGCACGTTCACCAGGCGATCGATGGCGCCGGTGGACCCCGACCCGCAGAACAGCACGGCGTGTCCGGCGTCGGCGCCGACGCAGCGCCGGATGATCGCCCTGGCGTCCTCGCGCAATCGGGTCGTCTGGCGCCCTGTGCCCGACGACTCGGTGTGGGTGTTGGCGTACAGCGGCAGCACCGCGTCCCGGACGTAGTCCTCGATGAACGACAACGCCCTACCCGACGCGGTGTAGTCGGCGTAGATCACCCGGCGCGGCCCGAACGGCCCGTCCACCACCTCCCGGTCGCCGATCACCGAGGTCCGGATGTACTCGATGAGCTCGTCGGCGCCTGCCATGCCCGCGATGCTAGAGGGCGACCCTTCTCGTTCTCGCATGCATCACGGACACATAGGGCCGGCCGACGCACGAACGAGAAGCTCGGTTACGCCGGCGGCCGGGCGGAGTGCTCTCTCCAAGCCGCCGCCGCCTCGTCGACCACGGTGTCGAATGTGAGGCCCATGAGGATGACGCCCGCACAGCCTGCCGCCCTTGCCAGCTCCTCCGTCTCGCGGGCCAGGTCCCAGGCGTGGCGGCGCCTGGATGCCTCGGGCACGGCTTCGAGGCGCTCGACGAATCCCGGCGCCGTCGGCACCGCCCCCATCGTCTCCACCCGCTGCACCCATTCCGCCCCGAAGGGTGGGATCACCATCAAGAAGACGGGAGGGTCACCCGCCTCGAGCGCCAGGCGAGCCATGTTGGGCTCCACGGTCGCCGGGTCGAGCACCGGGCCTGCCACCAGGAACTGGGCCCCGCGATCGACCCGCTGGCGGAACTGCCACCGCTGGAAGCGGGTGGGCATGCCGACCTCGAACTCGGGTAACGGGGGTGCCTGCAGCCGACGCAGGTGCTCGACGATCTCGTAGTGGTGGGCCAGGTGGTCGACGTGGGGCATGGTGTCGCCGATCACCACCAGGAACGAGTCGACGCCGTTGCCGAGTGCGCCGCGCACCTCGGACTCGATCGCCAGGATGTTGCGGTCGCGGGTGGAAACCACCACCGTGGGCTGCACCTCGGGCACGTCGTGGGTGATGCGGGCGGCATAGGCGTAGGGCGAGACCCTGATCTTGCCGAACACGTTGTCGGTCACCAGAACGTGGGGCCACGTCCCGTCCAGCAGGAGGTGGGTCATGTCGGGGAGGTCGGGCGGGTTGACCTCGACGATGCGGGTCCAGCCGTCACGCCTCGTGAGCATCGAGAGCCTCCCTCGCCTTGCGGGCGATGAAGTACTTCGCCTGCGGGTGATGGCAGATCAACGCCGACGTCGTCTGCTCGGGGTGGTACTGGTACCCGGTGGCGGCACCGACGTCGATGCCGATGCGCTCGGCGTCGAGCAGTTCGGCCACGGTGAGGTTGTCCTCCAGGTCCGGACACGCCGGATAACCCCATGAGTAGCGCCCGCCTCGGTACTGCTGGCGGAACAGCCCGGTCAGGGTGGGGCCGTCCTGGTCGGCGAACCCCCACTCCCGCCGGATGCGCAGATGCCACAACTCGGCGAGGGCCTCCGCCATCTCGACGCCGAGGCCGTGGAGGTGGAGGTAGTCGCGGTAGCGGTCGGCGGCGAACAGCTCGGCGGTGCGGGCCGAGAGCCGGTCGCCCATGGTGACGATGTGGAACGCGGCGTAATCCACCTGCGGCGAGGCGACGTCGCGGAAGAAGTCGGCGATGCACAGCCATGGATCCTCGGCCTGGCGGGGGAAGTGGAAGCGGGCCCGCTCGGTGCTGCGTCCTTCGTCGGCCCAGATCACGAGGTCGTCGCCGTCGGCGCCGGCGGGGAAGTACCCGTAGACCACCTGGGGGACGAGTAGCTGGTCGGCGACCGCACGGTGCAGCTGCTCGCGTAGTGCCGGCTGCATGCGCTCCACGAAGTCGCCGTGGCTCTCACCGGCCTGGGGCCGGTACTGCCACTGGTTGCGGAACAAGGCCGTGGGGTTGAGGTAGCGGGCGATGTCGTCGATGCGAATGCCCTTCACCACCCTGCTGCCGATGAACGGCGGGGAGAAGACCGGGTTGTCGCTCGCCACTCCTGGAGCCCGAAGCGGCGCCGGCGACCCCGCCGGTGCGGTGGCAGCGGTGGCCGCCCGCCTCGGCGGCGCCGGCGCCGGGACGGGGCGGTTGCCATCCGACGCCACCTTGGCGATCTCCTCCATGGCGGCCAGGCCGGCGAAGGCATCCTTGCCGTAGAACAAGGGTCCGCCGTAGCGTCGCCGCAGGTCCTCCTCCACGTAGCGGCGGGTCAGTGCCGCCCCTCCGAGCAGCACCGGTACCCGCCCGAGGCCGCGTCGCTCCAGCTCGTCGAGGTTGTCGCGCATCACCAGCGTCGACTTCACCAGGAGCCCACTCATCCCGATGGCGTCGGCGCCGGTCTCCTCGTAGGCGGCGGCGAGCTGGTCGATGCCGACCTTGATGCCGAGGTTGTGCACCTTGTAGCCGTTGTTCGTGAGGATGATGTCGACCAGGTTCTTGCCGATGTCGTGGACGTCGCCCTGCACCGTCGCCAGCACGATCGACCCCCTGGTCGCAGAGCCGGTGCGCTCCAGCATCGGCTCGAGGTGGGCGACCGCCGCCTTCATGGTCTCTGCCGAGCGCAGCACGAAGGGGAGCTGCATCTCGCCCGAGGCGAACAGCTCGCCGACGGTCCGCATACCTGCGAGCAACACGTCGTTGATGACGTCGAGCGGTGCCAGGCCGCCGGCAACGGCCTCGTCGAGGTCGCTCTCGAGGCCCCGCTTGTTGCCGTCCACGATCCGCTGTTCCAGCCGCTTGTCGACCGGCCAGGAGGTGATGTCTGCCGCCGCAGTGGGGGCGTCTGCCACACCGGCGAAAGCGCCGAGCAGCTCCTCGAGTGGGTCGTGGCGGTCGCCGCGGCCGTCGTCGCGACGGCGGTCGTGCACGAGGTCGAGGCATATCTCGCGGTGGTGGGGGTCGATCTGGTTGAGGGGCAGCAGCTTGCCGGCGTGCAGGATGGCGGCGTCGAGGCCGGCGTCGAGGCACTCATGGAGGAACACCGAGTTGAGCGCCCGGCGTGCCGCCGGGTTGAGGCCGAACGACACGTTCGAGATCCCGAGCACGGTGTGCACCCCGGGCAGCTCGCTCTTTATGCGCCGCAGCGCCTCGATCGTGGCGAGCCCGTCGCGCCGTAGGTCGTCGTCGCCGGTGCTCAGGGGGAAGGTGAGCGGATCGAAGAAGAGGTCCTCCGGCTCGAGACCGTACCGGCCGACGGCGAGGTCGTGGATGCGGTGGGCCACCTCCAGCTTCCACTCCACGGTGCGCGCCTGGCCCCGCTCGTCGATGAGGAGGCAGATCACCGCCGCCCCGTGCTCGGCGGCGAGCCTGAACACCCGGTCGATCCTCGATCCGGGACCGTCGCCGTCCTCCAGGTTTGCCGAGTTGAGGACACAGCGCCCGCCGATTCGCTCCAGCCCGGCCTGCATCACCTCCGGCTCGGTGGAGTCGAGGACCACGGCGGCCGTGATGTCGGTGGCGAATCGGGCCGCCAGTGCTGCCATGTCTGTCGTGCCGTCGCGCCCGACGTAGTCGACGCACAGGTCGACGAGGTGAGCCGACTCGGCCACCTGGTCCTCGCCGATCGCCACACATCCGTCGATGTCGCCCGACAGCATCGCATCCCGGAACGCCCTGGAGCCGTTGGCGTTGGTGCGCTCGCCGATGATGAGGAACGATGTGTCCTGGTCGAAGGTCGCGGTCGTGTACGTCGATGCGGCCGCCGCCAGGTGTTGGGGCGACCGCGCCGCCGCCACCGTGCCCCGGAGGCGGTTCACCACGGCCGCCAGGTGCTCAGGCGTGGTGCCGCAACACCCGCCGACCGCCTGTACCCCGAACTCGGCGACGAACGTCGCCAGGTGGTCGGCCAGGGCATCGGGTGCCAGGTCGTAACCCATGGCGCCGTTGATGAGCCGGGGCAGGCCGGCGTTGGGGATGCACGCCACAGGGCGCCGGCTGTGGGCCGTCAGGTGGCGGATCGCCTCGTACATCTCCTCGGGTCCGGTGGCGCAGTTGATGCCCACCACATCCGCTCGCAGCCCGTCGATGGTCGCCAGGGCGGCACCGATCTCGGTGCCGGGCAGCATGCGCCCCGTCAGCTCGATCGTGACCTGCACCTGGAGCGGTACCTCGCGCCCTGAATGTGTCATGGCGGCGCGGGCGCCTGCGATCGCAGCCTTGGCACCCAGCAGGTCGAACTGGGTCTCGATGATCAGCAGGTCGCAGCCGCCGTCGATGAGCCCTGCCGCCTCGACCTCGTAGGCGTCGCGCAGGTCGCGGTATGTGATCTGGCCCAGGGTGGGGAACTTGGTGCCGGGCCCGATCGAGCCCGCCACCCAGCGGGGCCGCCCGTCGACGGCGACGGCGTCATCGACGGCCTCGCGGGCGATGGCGGCGCCGGCGGAGGCGATCTCGTACGACCGGGGGGCGACGTCGTACTCGGCGAGTGGCACGGCGAAGGCCCCGAATGTGTTGGTCTCCACCACGTCGACCCCGACGTCGAGGAAGCTGCGGTGCAGCGTCGCCACGACGTCTGGCCGGGTCACGTTCAGGATCTCGTTGCATCCCTCGAGTCGGTCACCGCCGAAGTCGTCGGGGCCGAGCCCGGCCCGCTGCAGATTGGTGCCTGTGGCGCCGTCGTAGATGATGACGCCCCCTGACGACAGCGCGTCGAGGTAGTCGTGGTGAAGGTGCGCATTCTCGGTCACAGCGGACGGCTCCTCGCTCGTGTTCCTCTCGAAGCGCTCCCTGTGAGCGCCTCGAGCGGGGAGTCCCGCTCGACAGGCTGCTCATCGATCAGGCATTGGCACCGTGCCCCGAGAGGCCGGTTGCCGCGGTTTCACAGGGCCTGTCCCTCCACCGCTCTCGATGAACGCTTCGTAAGTCGTTGCCGGCCAGCATACCGCGCCGCGGCGACGAGCGGCGCGACTGCCGTCACCGAGCAGCGTGGGTCCACGCGCCGCGTGACCTGATCCCTCAGACGGGGAGCAACTCGCAGGCCGGAGCCAGGAGAATCAACGCTGGGGCGCATGAGTGGTCGCCTGTGAGGAAGGGGCGTCGCCGACCTCTCTATGCCTGCCCGTGGAGGCTCAGCCCGTTCGCCGTGCTGGACCGCCGGTGGCGGCGCAATCCGACTGTCCCGCCAATGACGAGTCCAATGACTCCCCATACGATCCCGCCAGCGATCCCGCCGAGTATGAGACCGACGATGACCCCTGCTGCCACACCGAGAACCGCAAACCTGAAGACGGCCATCAAGAAGGGATGCTACGTGGCCTGGACGAGTGAGCCAAAGCCCAAGGACTCTGGTCGGCCTCCGGCCACCTTGACATCCCGCGGGTGCCCGGGTACGTTCCCCAACCTCATGAATCAGTCCATGTGCATGTGTCGCTGTTTCCGGTCTCGGGTGGGCCACCCGAGCGCCTCACAGCCACGTGCCGTGCGCTCCTGATCCGACGCCACCACCTGAGAGACCTCATCCCGCTGCGGCGTCGGGTCCAGTCGATTCGCTGAAGCGCTTCGCGCTCGCATCCCGTCAGGAGTGCCGACCATGAGCTATTTCAACCCCGCAGCCCTCGTATCCACCGAGTGGCTCGCACACAACCTCGACGACCCGGCGATCCGCGTCATCGAGGTGGACGAGGACACCGACGCCTACGCCACCGGCCACATCGCAGGCGCCCTCGCCTGGAACTGGTCCACCGACCTGCACCATCCGGTGCGGCGTGACTACATCGACCAGGCCGGGTTCATCGATCTGCTGCGCCTCGCAGGAGTCGACGCCACCACCAGCGTGGTGCTGTACGGAGGCAACAACAACTGGTTCGCCGCCTACGCCTACTGGCTGCTGAAGTACCGCGGTTTCGACAACGTGAAGCTGCTCGACGGCGGCCGCAAGAAGTGGAACATCGAGGGGCGGCCGCTCACCACCGACATCCCTGCCGTCGACAAGTCGAGCTACACGATCACCGGCGCCGAGCGGCCCGAGCTGCGGGCACTGCGCGACCAGGTGCTCGACAGCGTCGGCGCTGCGGCCTTCGTCGATGTGCGCTCCCCGGAGGAGTACTCGGGGGCGAAGCTGGCACCGGACCACCTGCCCCAGGAGCAGCCCTACGTCGGTGGCCACATCCCTGGGGCGGCCAACATCCCGTGGTCGAAGGCGGCCAACGACGACGGCTCCTTCAAGGGGGCCGACGAGCTGCGTGCCCTCTACGCCGGTGCCGGGATCACGGGTGATTCCGACGTGATCGCATACTGCAGGATCGGCGAGCGGTCGTCCCACACCTGGTTCGTGCTCCACGAACTGCTCGGGTTCGGCACCGTCCGTAACTACGACGGCTCGTGGACCGAGTACGGCTCGCTGGTGGGGGTCCCGGTCGAGAAGTAGCCGGGCGCCCGTTTGGGGAGACCGCGGTGTACGCACCTTCGGAGGCGCGCAAGCGCGACAGCGACCTGCTGCGCGGGTCCCTCGCCGCCGAGCTGGCCGGTGGCGAGGGACCGTTCGGGGAGGGCGGCGCCGAGCTGCTGAAGTTCCACGGCATCTACCAGCAGGACGACCGCGACCTGCGACGCGGCATCGATCGTGACTACGTGTTCATGGTGCGGGCCTCGGTGCCCGGGGGTGTCCTTAGTGCCGAGCAGTACCTGGTGGCCGACGCCCTGGCCGACTGGGTGGGCGACGGCACGGTGCGCATCACGTCGCGCCAGGGGCTGCAGTGGCACCGGGTGCGCAAGGGGAGCCTGCGGCCCATGGTCTGGACCCTCAACCAGTCTCTGGTGACGACGTTCGGCGCCTGCGGCGACGTGGTTCGCAACGTGGCGGCCTGCCCGGCCGGGTTGGCGCCATTCGACGCCCCGGGTTGGGCGGCGCGGCTGGCGGAGCGGTTCCGTCCCGCAAGCCGGGCCTACTGGGAGATCTGGATCGACGGCTCGCCGACGGTGTCGTCTCATCCCGCCGCCGACGAGGACGAGCCGATCTACGGCGCCGCCTACCTTCCACGCAAGTTCAAGATCGGGATCGCCGCCCCCGGTGACAACTGCGTCGACGTCGCCACCCACGACGTCGGCCTGGTGCCGGTGGCGACCGCCGCCGGCGAGTTGGAGGCGTTCACCGTGTTGGTCGGCGGCGGCCAGGGCCGGTCGCACAACCGACCGGACACCTATCCCCGCCTCGGCGACCCGCTGACCACGGTCGAGCCCGAGCACGTGATCGACGTGGTGGAGGCGGTGGTCACGATCCAGCGCGATCACGGCAATCGCGACGACCGCAAGCTGGCGAGGCTGAAGTACCTGATCGACGCCTGGGGGCTCGGGCCGTTCCGTGCCGCGGTCGCCGAGCGGCTCGGTCACCGGCTCCCGGCCCCCCGTGCGGTGTCGTGGACATCACACACCGACCACCTCGGCTGGCAGCGCCAGGCCTCAGGGGCCTGGTTCCTCGGGGTCGTGGTCGAGTCGGGCCGCATCGCCGATGTCGGCGAGCGTAGGCTGCGCTCGGCGTTGCGTCAGGTGGCGGACCAGTTCCGCCCCGAGGTGCGCCTGACTCCACAGCAGAACCTGCTGTTCGTGGGTGTCGCCGACGCCGAGCGGGCGGCCGTGGACGACGTGTTGACAGCCCATGGTGTCGCTTCGGCCGAGACGCTGGCACCGCTGGTGCGCGACGCCATGGCGTGTGTCGCCCTGCCGACGTGCGCCTTGGCGCTCACCGACGCCGAGCGGTCGCTACCGGCCATCGTCGGTGCCGTGCATGACGCGCTGGGGCGGCTCGAAATCGGCGGCGACGCGGTGACGCTGCGCGTCACCGGATGCCCCAACGGCTGCGCCCGCCCCTACACCGCCGAGATCGGACTCGTCGGCCGCCGCAAGCGCATCTACGACATCCACCTCGGCGGAGCCGCCGACGGCACTCGGCTCAACGCGTTGGTGTTCGAGCTCGTGGCCGAGGAGCACATCACCCCCGTCCTGGAGCCGATCCTCGTGGCCTGGCGGGACCGGCGGCGCCCCGGCGAGACGTTCGGCGACTTCTGCCATCGTGCCGGATCCGACGGCCTGGCGGTCCTCGCCGGGCGCGAGGTGGTGGCATCGTGATCGCCAACGTGAGGCCGCCGCTCCCGAGCGGACCGGCCGATCTCGCCGCCCGCCACCTGTTCCCCGCCCTGCTCGACCTGACCGGCCGCAGGGTGGTCGTGGTCGGGGGCGGGACGACGGCGCAGGCCAAGGTGGCGCTGCTGCTCGCGTCCGGCGCCGCCGTCACCGTGGTCGGCCCAGAGGTGACGGACGTCGTGGCGGCCTGGGCCGATGACGGTTCGGTCGTCTGGAAGCGGCGCCGCTTCCGGCCCGGCGACGTCGCCGGAGCGTTCCTGGTGATTGCCGCCACAGACCACCCGGCCGTCAACACCACCGTGTTCGCCGCCTGCGAGTCGTCGGCGACCTTCGTCAACGCCGTCGACGACATCGCCTCCTGCTCGACGATCCTGCCCGCGGTGCACCGCGACGGGCCGCTCGTCGTCGCCGTGTCGACCTCGGGGGCGGCACCGGCCGCCGCCGTGCGGCTGCGCGAGCAGATCGCCACCGCCACCTACGGCTACGGCGCCGCCCTCACCTTGCTGGGCCGCTACCGGGAGCCGATCAAACAGCGGTTTGCCACGTTCGGGCAGCGTCGTCGCGCCTGGTACCGGATCGTGGACTCCGAGGCGATGGCGCTGGCCCGCAGCGGTGATCAGGCGGCCGCCGCCGAGGTCATCGACGCCATCCTCTCCGGCGAGGAGGTGGGGTCGTGAGCTTGGCCTCGCTTCCCCTTCCCGAGCTGGCGCAGCCCGCCGGCGCCGATCTCGTCGAGGTGGCGGACGCCAGGATCCGGCGGGCGCTGCGCTGGGCGGATGCGCCGGCGGTGACGTGCTCGATGCAGCGTGGTGGCCTGGTGCTCGTGCACCTGCTGCGCCGCCGCCTCGCAGACATCCCGGTGCTATTCGTCGACACCGGCTACCACTTCGAGGAGACGATCGAGCTGCGCGATCGGCTGGCGGCTGAGTGGAGGCTCAACCTGGTCGTGCTGTCGGCGGGCGACACCGTCGCCCAGCACGAGTCCGCCCGCGGCCTGCTGTACGAGACCGACGCCGCGGCCTGCTGCGCCCTGCGCAAGGTGGCTCCGGTGGAGCGGGCCCTCGCCAACCACGATGTGTGGTTCACGAGCTTGCGCAACGACCAGGCAGCGAGCCGGGCAGCGGTCCATCCGCTCGAGGTGCACCGGCTGTCGACCGGCTCTTCGATCATGAAGGTCAACCCGATCGTCGAATGGACCTGGGGCGACGTCGATCGCTACGCCGACGCCAACGGCGTGCCCTCCCATCGCCTGTATCGCGCCGGGTACACCTCGATCGGCTGCTGGCCGTGCACCCGGCGCACCTTCGGCTCGGGTGACGACCGCTCGGGCCGTTGGGGGGGCGAGGACGGCACCACCGAGTGCGGCCTCCACATCACGTTGTCGACTCCGACGGACCCGAGGGTGTCGTGACCGGCACGGTGTACCTGGTGGGCGCCGGTCCCGGTGCGGCCGACCTGCTCACCGTCAGGGCGCTGCGCATCCTGCGACGCGCCGACGTGGTCCTGGTCGACCGTCTGGTGCCCGCGGCAGTGCTCGAGGTGGTGCCTCCGACGGCCGAGGTGGTCGATGTCGGCAAGGTAGCCGGCGGCGACCACGATGAGACGCAACGGTGGATCCACGAGTTGATGGTGACCCACGCCGCCAAGGGGGCCACGGTGGTGAGACTCCAGGGCGGCGACCCGATGGTGCTGGGCCGCGGCGGCGAGGAGCTCGATCACCTGCGAGCCGCCGGGGTCGCGTTCGAGGTCGTTCCCGGCGTCAGTTCGGCCGTCGGTGTGCCGGCGGCGGTGGGGCTGGCCCTCACTCTGCGGAATGTCGCTTCGGGGTTCGCAGTGGTGGCAGGTGAGGCCCTGTCGGAGAGCGACTGGGCACGCTACGCGGCGGTCGACACGTTGGTCGTGCTGATGGGGGTGCGACGGCGGGTGGAGACCGCCTGCCACCTCGTCGCCGCCGGCCGGCGCCGCGATGAGCCGGTGGTGTTCATCGAGAGGGGTACCACCCCGGCGGAGCGTTGCGTCGTCGCCACGTTGGCCGGCGTGGCCGCCGGCGCGGTCGCCGTGACCGCCCCGGCGGTGTGGGTCATCGGCGACGTGGTCGCCGCCTGGGGCGGGGCCCCGCTCAGCAGGGTCCAAGCGGGACGATGAGAGCGGCACCCATCCGCCTGGCGACGCGACGCAGCGAACTGGCCCTGGCGCAGGCGACGATCGTCGCCGACGCTCTCGGCGCCGTCGGGATCGGTGTCGACCTTGTGCTGGTGACCACCGACGGCGACCGGGACCGCTCTTCTCCGATCGCCGAGCTCACCGCCGGCGGTGCGTTCGTCGCCTCCCTGCAGGTTGCCGTGCTCGATGGTCGCGCCGACGCCGCCGTGCACTCTGCGAAGGACCTTCCGGTCGACGGGCCGGCCGGTCTCGTGGTGGCGGCCTATCCACAGCGCGCCGCCCCCGGCGACGTGCTCGTGGGCCCTGCGATCGCCGACCTGGCGCCCGGGTCGCGGATCGGCACAGGCAGCCCGCGTCGCAGCGCCCAGCTCGCCGCCATCCGCCCCGACCTCGTCACGGTGCCGCTGCGGGGCAACGTCGATTCCCGGGTGTCGCAGGTCGAGCGCGGAGGGTTGGCCGGCGCCGTGCTCGCCGAGGCGGGGCTGGTACGCATCGGACGCCACGGCGCCATCGGCCATCGTTTCCCGATCGAGGCGATGGTGCCGGCCCCGGGCCAGGGAGCGCTCGCCGTGGAGGCGGAGCGCGGGTCGCGGGCCGCCGAGACGTTGGCCGGCATCGACGACCCGCAGGTGCGGGCGGCGGTGGAGGCGGAACGCTCCGTGCTGGCACGGACCAGTCTCGGTTGCCAGGCGGCGCTCGGCGTCCTGGCGACGGCGACGGGCGGCGGGGTGCGGGTCTGGGGCTTCGTGGCGGATTCCGCAGGGCCGCGGCGGGCCGTTGTCGCCGGTACGGGCTGGGACGATGCCGCCGGGCGCCTGCACCGGGAGCTGCAACTGTGAGCGGCGCTCGGGTGGCGGTGACGACCACTCGGGACCGGATCGGCCCTGCGGTTGGTGCGGTTCGAGCGGCCGGTCTCGACCCTGTGGTGCTGCCGTGCGTCGCGGTCGAGCCGGCACCGCACCACGTCCGCGCCGGTGTGGCCCGGCGGGCATGTGCCGCCGAGGCCTTGGTGGTCACGTCGGCTCGGGCTGTGGAGATCTTGTGGCCGCGAGGCGGCATGCCCGGTGTCCCGGCAGCGGTGGTGGGAACGACGACGGCGGCGGCGGTGAGGGAAGCCGGTGGGCGGGTCGCCGTCGTCGGCGACGGCGGTCTGTCGGCTCTGATGTCGCAGGCGGCTCACCTGCTGGCGGGCCGTACCGTGGTGTACCCGCACTCGGCCCGCACCGGCGGCGATGCCCTGGCGGCGCTGCGTGGCGCCTGCAGGCGGCTTGTGGCCACGGTGGTGTACGACACCCGCTCCGTCAAGCCGGACGCCTCTGTTTCCGTCGACGTCGCCATGTTCGCCTCGCCGTCGGCCGTGTACGGCTGGCTCGCCGCACGCCCGCTGGCGCCCGTCGCCAGGGTGGCCATCGGGCCCACCACCGCCGCCGCGTTGGCGGCCGCCGGGTACGCCGCCGACGCCGTCGCCTCCCACCCGTCGTACGCGGCGTTGGCGGTGGCAGCGCGCCTCGTAGTGCCCGGGAAGGTGGCGTGATGGCGTCCTACCCCGAGGTGCGGTTGCGCCGGCTGCGCCGCTCAGCGCCGATGCGGCGCCAGATGCGCGAGAACCGCATCGATCCGGCCCGGCTCGTGCTCCCCGTGTTCGTGACCGCCGCCGCCGAGGCGCGGCCGATCCCGGCGCTGCCCGGGCATTCCCAGCTGCCGGTCGGTGAGGCGGCGGCGCTGGCCAAGGAAGCCGAAGCCGCCGGGATCGGAGGTGTCCTGCTCTTCGGCCTTCCCGCCGCCAAGGACGAGGCAGGCACGGGCGCCTGGGACCCTGAGGGACCGGTGCCGGCAGCGCTGCGTGCCGTTGCCGCCGCCGCTCCCGGCCTGGTCCGCTGGGCAGACGTCTGCCTGTGCCAGTACACCAGCCACGGCCACTGCGGGGTCCTCGCAGGAGAGACCGTGGACAACGACGCAACGCTGCCGCTGTTGAGCCGTGCAGCCGTCGCCTACGCCGATGCCGGTGCCGACGTGGTGGCGCCGTCCGACATGATGGACGGCAGGGTGGCGGCGCTGCGCCGCAGCCTCGACGGTGCCGGTCACCACGACGTCGCCATCTGCTCGTATGCCGCCAAGTTCGCCTCTGCGTTCTACGGTCCGTTCCGTGACGCCGCCGGATCGGCACCGGCGTTCGGAGACCGGCGCTCCCACCAACTCGACCCGGCCAACGGGCGCGAGGCGCAGCGCGAGATCGCCACCGACGTCGACGAGGGCGCCGACCTGGTGATGGTGAAGCCTGCCGGTCCCTACCTGGATGTCCTCGCCGTGGCACGGCGCGAAGCCGGGGTGCCCGTGGTGGCGTACCAGGTGTCCGGTGAGTACGCCGCCCTCCATGCCGCCGCCGATCGGGGATGGCTCGACCTCGACGCCGCGGTCACCGAGACCCTCACCGGGATCGTGCGGGCCGGCGCCGACGTCGTCATCACGTATTTCGCCATCGAGGCGGCGAGGATGGCGGCGACCCGTGGTTGATCGGCACCACGGATCAACGGCGGAGTAGACACCGACGTCGAGCGGGTTGCTCGCATGAGCGTCACGCCGCCGCCGGGCGGCACACCTTGCAGGCGCGGTATCCCTCCGCCTCGGCCTCCTCTCTGCTGTGGAACTCGACCCGGTGGCGCTCGGTGACCCGCCGCCCGTGGTGGCACGTCGGGAGGCAGTAGATGTCGGTGGTGTCGCTGCCGACGAACCGCACGCGCCGCTCGGCCATCGCCTCGACCTGGTCCGTGTCGACACCCTCGGCCGCGAGCAGCGCCCGCTTCATCGGCCGGCCGAACGCGTACTCGCCGATCGCTCCGTCGCTGCGGCCGACCCGATGGCAGGGCACCAGCACCGGCACCGGGTTCCGGTTGAGGGCGCTGCCCACGGCTCGCACCGCCGCGGGCTGCCCGATCTCGCGCGCCACCCATCCGTAAGGGCGGATCTGGCCGGGAGGGATCTGGGCGGTCTTCGCCAGCACGGCGCGCTGGAAGTCGGTGAGGTGGGACAGGTCGACGCGCAGGCCGCCCAGCCTGCCGGTGCGCAGCACCCGCTCCACCGAGGAGCGCAGCCGGGCGGGGAGGCGGCCGGGAACGGCCCGCCTGCCATGGCGGCCCGCCAGCAGCTGCGCCGGGTCCTCGCCGGGCCGGGCCGGGGCGACCCCGGTGATCCCGCGCTCGGCGAACGACACCCACAACGGGCCGGTCGGTCCGTCGACCACGTCGTAGCGGTCGGCCAGGCCGGCGTCCGCCAGCACCCGGTCGGTGATCGTGGACGGCGCCCGGGTGCGGAGCGCGGCCAGGGCGGCGGTGACGGCCGCGTCGGCGGCGGAGATGTTGGCGGTCATGGCGAGGCCTCCTCTTCGAGCATGCGCCGCAGGCGATCCAGGGCGCGGTGGACATCGGCTTTCACCGTCCCGACCGGTCGGTCGGTGGCGGCGGCAATCTCCGCATAGGGCAGGTCGGCGACGTGGCGCAGCACCACCGCGGTCCGCAGCGGAGCCGGCAGCCTCGCCAGGCGGCGCGACCACTCCACCTCGGCCAGGACTCCGATGGCGTCGGCCGCGACGTCGTCGGGGGCGGCGGCTCCGTCGCCCTCGGCGAGGCTCACCTCGCCAACGCGGCGGCTGCGCCGGCGCGCCGCGTTGCGGCACAGGTTGAGGGCGATCGTCCACAGCCACGCCCGCACCCGTAGCTCGGCGATCCTGGCGGGGTCGTAGCCGGTCAGCGCCCGGTAGGCCCGCACCAGGGTCTCCTGGGTGACGTCCTCGGCGTCGGCCGCCGTCGGCACGAGGCGCCGCACCCCGGAGTAGATGCCGTCGACGTGGGCCCGCACGAGTGCGGGAAAGGCGCCGTCCAGGTCGGCGGCGAGCCGCTCGGGGAGGGAGGCGGCGAGGCTGCTGGTCACGATGTGCTCCCGGCGTGTGGTGTCACCACGAAGAACCCCGCGGCGCCCCGCGTGGTTGCATCACCCCAGGAGGGTCGTGGAAAGGCGGTCGCCACGGTCCGACAACGCTGTGCTGCGCGATGATCGTCGACCGGCAGCGGGAGGTGTCGGACCGTCCGTGGTTCCTCTTCAGGACGCTCCCAGGAGCATCTCGCGCATGAGGTCGATCCCCACCGGCCCCACCTCGAGGTAGTCACGGTGCAGCGTCGCCGGGTCGAATGCGGCGCCGCGACGGCGCCGTAGCTCTTCGCGGGTGTCGAGGATGAACTGCTCGCCCACCTTGTAGGCGATCGCCTGGCCGGGCCAGCCGAGGTACCGCGTTACCTCCGACTCGGCGTAGTCGGGCTCCAGCGTCGCGTAGTCCCGCAACATCTCGGTGGCCGTGTCGAATGTCCACGCCTCACCAGGGTGGAAGGCCTGGCCGTCCGGTATCGGGAGTTGGAGGTGGCTGCCGATGTCGATGACGACCCGGCAGGACCGGTGCAACTGGGCCGCAAGGTAGCCGAAGACGTAATCGGGCCGATCGAGGAACCCCAGGTCGTTCATGAGTCGCTCCGCGTACAACGCCCAGCCCTCGCCGATACCGGGCTTCCACAGCCACAACCGGTGCAGGCGGGAGAGGCGGTCGGCGAGCGACACCTGCATGCCCACCTGGAGGTGGTGGCCGGGGAACCCCTCGTGGTAGGCGGTGGTGACCTGGTCGAACAGCGGCACGGGGCCGTCGGACGCCAGCGCCCACCACACGGTTCCCTGGCGCGTGAAGTCCTCCGAAGGCCCCACGTAGTACGCCCCCAGGGCGCCACCCGGCGGCGCCAGCTTCACTGCGGTGGTGCGGATCTGGGGCGGGACCTCGAAGTGGGTGCCGTCGAGTTGGGACAAGGCCTCATCGATGCGCTGCTGCATCATGTCGCAGAACGTGGCGGGATCGGGCGCCCGGCGGTCGGGGTCACCGGTCAGCGTCTCCAGGGCACCGGGCACCCCGGCCCCGGGAGCGATGCCGTCGGCGACCCGAGCCAGCGCCGAACGGAGGTCGGCGACCTCGTCCCATCCCCAGGCGTACGTGGCTTCGGGGTCGATGTCCGTCCCCAGGAAGCGGTGGGCCTGCCGCACGTAGCGTTCGCGGCCGACGGCGTCGACGGGCTCGGCTCGGGGCAGGTATTCGGTGCGCAGGTACTCCCCGAACTCGCCGAAGGCGACCCGGGCGGCTCGCGAAGCGTCGTCGAGTTCGCCGTGGAGAGCCGACGCCGCCCGCGACCCGTCGATCTCCTGCACCAGCGAAGAGAACGCCGACGTGTCGTCCGACGCGTGGACCCCGGCTTGTGTCATCGCGGCCTCGGCCTGGCGCCGCGCAACCGGGCGGCCTGCTTCGAGGCCGGCGTCGAGGGAGCGCCGGTACCCCTCGAGCGCCTGCGGCACGCAGCGGAGGCGGTCGACGATCGTGGCCCACTGGTCCCGGGTGTCACGGCGCATGTGGTCGAACACCTCACGCAGCCCCTGGGCAGGAGACGACAGCGAGTTGAGGTCGACGAGGTGGTCGCCCTGCTCGTAGTGGTCGATCTCCTCGGTGAGGATGCTTCGGGCGACCTCCACCGCCAGCCGATCCCACCGGTCGGTCGCCGGTGGCAGCCCCTCCACCCTGGCGAGGAGGGAGCGTTGGGCCTGCAGCGCAGCCGCCGCACCCTCCGGGCTCAGGTCGGGGAGGTGGTGGTCGTGGCCCTCGACGCCCTGGAACGTGGCCAGGTCGGGGAACAGCGACGCCAGGTCGTCGACGATCTCGTCCGACAGCGCAAAGATGGGATGGCGGGACGGCATGACACGCGAGGCTAGCGGGGCGTGCGGGAGCGGTCCGGGTCAGGGCGCGGCGAAGGTCCAGGACACCCGCTTGCCGTCGACGCGGCCGGTGGCCGTGGCCTCGGCGAGCGGGTCCCAGTCGTTCCAGCGCAGCACGAGGCGCCCTGTCGCCTTGCCGCCTACCTCGAGCCGCGCGACGATCTCGCCGGTGCGCCGGTCCCACCTCGCCGCGCCGGACACCCACAGGTTCTCCACGAAACGGAGCCGGTGCAGCTCAAAGCGGGCGACGTCCCACCCGGTTGCCTTGAAACGCCCGCCGCGCAACCCGGCGCCCTTGGTGCCGTACATCGACCACCATCGGGTCAACATGTCGCCCACGGTGTGGCCCGCAGCCGTCACCACCCGCCCCTTGCGGCCCGGCCCGGTGCCGGGCGCCGGCTCGACCGCTCCGAGCCGGCGCGGGAACTGCTCCAGCACTCTGACCTCGTTGTAGTCGTCGATGCACGAGGTATTGCCGGCGGCGAGGGTGCGCACGAAGCGGACCACGATGTCTGAGGCACAGCGCGAGTAGTCGGCGAGTGCTGTGACATGGAAGGCGTTCTCGACCTCGAGGAACGTGGCGTTCGGGAAGCGGCCGGCGGCGATCCCGGCGCCCTCCGGCGACGTGATCGAGTCGAGGTCGCCGACCAGTACCAACGTCGGCACGTCCGGGTACGCGGTACCGGGTGCAACCGGCGGGACCCAATTCGAGGGCGAACGCCAGCCGCGGCATGATCGGAACTCGGTCCACGGCGAGGCCAGCCACTCGCGTACGGTGAAGGGGGCGAAAGCGTCCGGCTCCGAGGTCTTGAGGTCGGTGACAGCCTGGCGGTACTCGTCGAAGCGGACCTCACGCGGCGCGGTGATGTCCCAATGCTGCGGGTAGTCGTTGCAGATGACTGCGACGTACAGCCCTTCCGAGAACTCCTCGACCGGCCCGGCATCGCCCCAGTAGATCTGCTCGGCGGCGATCCGAAGCAGCGGTTGGGGATCACCGTCCTCGAGCCACGCTCTGCCGGCGGCGTCGAGCTCGCGGTACACCGGGAACCCGTAGGTGGCGACGCCCATGAGGTACGACAGGAGCGGCGGGTCGACCGTCACCTCGTGCATGACCCTGTCGGCATCGGGGGCGGTGCCGGTGACCGGGGTGTCGGCCAGGGCGTCGGCGAGTTCCCGGATCCGGCCGATGATGTCACCGTCGATGGCGGCACAGCCCGGGTCGCGGGCGCACATCGTCTCGAATGCATCCACCATCGCCCGATTGAGATCGCGGTACCAGGGGTCCTGGTCCTCGACGGGGTAGGCGGCATCGAGAACCAGGGCGCGAACCCGCTCCGGGTGGCGCACCGCGAAGGCCTGGGCGAAGAACGTGCCGTACGAATCGCCGTAGAGGTCCACCTCGTCGATGGCGAGCTCGTCGAGCACCGCAGCCATGTCGTCGGCGGCGAAGGCAGTGCCCCACACGTCGGAGGAGCCGCCGAGCTGGGCGCCGCAGGCCGCGACTTCGTGGTTGTAGTCGCCCTCGTACGACTGGAGGCCCGGGCAGTCGATCGCCGTCGAGGCTCCGGTGCCGCGGTTGTCCACCAGCAGCAGCGCCCGCCGTTCGAGCAACGGAGCGAATAGCTCCAGGTAGTAGTCGCGGCTGGCGGTTGTCGAGTACCCAGGCCCGCCCTCGACGGCGACGATGGTCCCCAGCACCGGGCGCGTCGTATCGCCGGCGGGGTGCAGCTCGAAGGCGATGTCGATCGAGCCGGCGGCGGGCCGGGCCGGGTCGAGGGGGCGGGTGACGCTGCCGCACAGGGCACCGGGCACGTCCCGGCACTTGACCAGGTCGCCGGCCGGGGCCGCCGTCGCCGCCGCGGGCAGCGATGCGGCGGGGAGGCCGATGAGGACCGACGCGAGCAGCAGCCGTCGCAGCACGCCGGGCAGCCTATCGGGCGGGCGGCGTGCTCGCCCCCGTCTTGATCGCTGCGCTCCGTTACAGTCGGCGGCGATCACCACGATGACCGACCAGAAACCCACCAAGACCACGGAACCGAAGCCACCGCCTTGGCGGGTCGAGGGGATGCCGGATGCTCCGACCCCCGACGGCGCCCGGCCCGGCTGGCGCAGCCGCATGCCGGGCGGACGCTGGTTCTGGCTGGTATTGCTGGGCCTCCTCGCCGTCAACTGGCTCGTGACCAACGCCCTCCTCGGCCCCGAGCCCCGGATCCACATCCCGTACACGATCTTCATCGAGCAGCTCGACGCCGGCAACGTCGCCTCCGTGGTGTCGACCGGCGACACCATCCAGGGGACCTTTCGAACCGAGGTGGAGGACCCGGCGGGCAGCGGCGGCACCGCCACGGAGTTCGAGACGGAGCGCCCCACGTTCGCCGAGGACGACCTGTTGGCCACGCTGACCGACCAGGAAGTGGTGGTGAACGCCGAGCCGGTGGACCAGCCGGCACCACTGTGGCAGCAGGTGCTGTTCGGGTTCGGGCCGACGCTGCTGCTGCTCTATCTCTTCTACAGCTTCTACCGGCGTGCCGGCGCCGGGTTGGGAGGCATCGGCGGCCTGGGGCGCAGCCGGGCCCGCCTCTACGAGCCGACGACGGATCGGGTCACCTTCGAGGACGTCGCCGGCATCGATGAGGCCGAGGACGAGTTGGTGGAGGTGGTCGACTTCCTGCGCGACCCCCACAAGTACACCAGGCTGGGAGCGGCGATCCCTCGTGGCGTCCTGCTCTCGGGTGCCCCCGGCACCGGCAAGACGCTGCTGGCCAAGGCCGTGGCGGGGGAGGCCGCGGTGCCGTTCTTCTCCATGTCGGCGTCGGAGTTCATCGAGATGGTCGTCGGCGTCGGCGCCAGCAGGGTCCGCGACCTGTTCGCCCAGGCCAAGGCTGCGGCTCCTGCCATCGTGTTCATCGACGAGATCGACTCCATCGGTCGGGCGCGGGGCGGCGCCATGTCTTTCGGAGGCCACGACGAGCGCGAGCAGACACTCAACCAGATCCTGACCGAGATGGACGGGTTCACCGGCTCGGAGGGTGTCATCGTGATCGCCGCCACCAACCGGCCCGACGTCCTCGACCCGGCGTTGCTGCGCCCGGGGCGGTTCGATCGTCACGTGCACGTGAGCCCTCCCGACCTCACAGGGCGCAAGGCGATCCTCGAGGTGCACAGCCGCCATGTGCCGATGGCGGGCGACGTGGAGTTGGGCGACGTCGCCGCCACCACTCCCGGCATGGTGGGCGCCGACCTGCGCAACCTGGTCAACGAGGCGGCGCTGATGGCGGCGCGCCGCGGCCACGAGTCGGTCCAGATGAACGACTTCACCGACGCCTTGGAGAAGATCCTCCTCGGGACCGAGCGCAAGATCTTGATGTCCCACGAGGAGCGTGAGCGCACCGCCTACCACGAGGCGGGCCACGCCCTGCTCGGCATGCTGGCGCCCGGGGCCGACCCGGTGCGCAAGGTGTCGATCATCCCGCGCGGTCGGGCGCTCGGGGTCACCTTCCAGAGCCCCGACGCCGACCGCTACTCCTACTCGGCCACCTATCTTCGCGGCAAGATCACCGGGGCGCTGGGCGGCCGCGCCGCCGAACAGCTCGTGTTCGGCGATTTCACCACCGGGGCCGAGAGCGACCTGGTGCAGGTCACCCAGATCGCACGTCGTATGGTCGGCCGGTGGGGCATGTCGGCGGCGATCGGCGCCGTGTGTGTCGTCCCCGAGGAGCCGGCCGGAGGCTATCCGTTCGCCGCAGCCGAGGCGTCGCCGCTCACGATGGAGTTGGTCGACCAGGAGGTACGCCGCATCGTCGACGAGTGCGAGAGGACGGCCCTGGACGTGCTCGCCGCCAACCGCGACAAGCTCGACGCCCTCGCCGCCGCCCTCCTCGACAAGGAGACCCTCGACGAGGCCGATGCCTACGAGGTTGCCGGTGTGGAGCGCCTCGTGCCCGCCTAGGCGGGCACCACCTCGACGGGGATGCCGTTGAGGACGGCGTTGCCCGACAGCGGGTCGATGTCGCCCGTCGACAGCCTGTTGGAGTTCACGCCGGGACGGGCGGCGGCCACCGCCATCTCTGTCCCGTCGAGGTCGTGGCCCCACCCGTGGGGCAGGCTGACCACTCCCGGCATGATGTCGTCGGTCACCTCGACAGGGGCAACCACCATGCCGCTCGGGGAACTGACCTTCACGCTGCCGCCCTCGAGGACCCCGATGCGTTCGGCGTCGGCGGTGCTGATCTGGACGGTGCAGCGCTCCTTGCCCTTCATCAGCACGTCGATGTTGTGCATCCACGAGTTGTTGGATCGCACGTGGCGCCGGCCCACCAATACGAACCCGCCGTTGGGGGTGCGCTGCGCCGCCCGGCCGAGGCGGGCGACGTCCTCGAGGAGCGGCTTCGGCGCCAACTCCACCTTGCCGCTCGGTGTGAGCAGGTCGTCGGGCAGGCGCGGTTCCAGCGGGCCGAGGTCGATGCCGTGGGGGGCCTCCCTGAGGCGTGCCAACGTGAGCCCGTCCGAGTCGGCGCCGAATCCGTCCCCGTATGGCCCGGTTCGCACCAGGAAGTCGAGCATCCGTTCCGGGCCACGGCCGCCGTCGGTGGCGGCGAAGATCTCCTCGGGAGCCCGTCCGTGGACCCGCGACTGCGGATCGGCGACGGCTGCTCCCACCATGGTGGCGAAGACCACGTCGTCGAGGGCGTCGAGATCGGCGCCGGCGCCCTGTCCGGTCACGACTGCTCCCATCCGCAACAGCACCCGCCACTCGTCCGGTGTCCCTTCGGGCAGCGGGAAGACCGGCGGTGAGTAGTTGGCAACGTTGCGCACCGACAGTTGGTTGAAGGCGAAGTCGTAGTGGGGGCGGCGCAGCGGCGAGGTGCCGGGAAGGATGACGTCGGCGCGGCGGCTGGTCTCGTTGAGGTACAGGTCGAGCGACACCATCAGCTCCAACTCGCCGAGCGCCGCGTCGAGGCGATCGCTGTCGGGGGTGGACAACACCGGGTTGCCTGCGATGACGACGAGAGCGCGCAGCCGACCGTCGCCGGGGGTGGTGATCTCCTCGGCAAGTGCTGCCACCGGTAGCTCGCCCCGCACCTCGGGCAACCCGCGCACTCGCGTCTGCCAGCGGCCGATCGAGAAGCCGCGGCGGCTGCGCGGCTGCTCGTGGGCGGCGCGCGAGAACATCGCCCCGCCGGGGCGGTCGAGGTTGCCGGTGAGCACGTTCAGGGCGTCGACCAGCCACGACGCCATCGTGCCGAACTCGGCTGTGTGGGTGCCGATCCTGCCGTAGACGGCGGCTCGTTCGGCGGATGCCAGTTCCCTCGCGAGGCGGCGGATGTCGGCGGCGGCGATGCCGCAGGCCGCAGACACGGCCTCAGGGGAGAAGCCATCGGCCGCCGCTGCGAGCTCGTCCACCCCGGCAACGTGGCCGGCAAGATGGCCGAGGTCGACCAGATCCTCGTCGAAGAGCACCTGCACCATGGCGAACAGCAGCAGTGGGTCGGTGCCGGGCCGGATGAAGGCGTGTTCGTCCGCCGCCGCCGCCGTCTTGGTGCGTCGTGGGTCGACGACGACGACCTTGCCACCGCGGCGACTGATCGCCTCGAGGCGGCCCGGCCAGTCGGGGGCTGTGGCCAGGCTCCCGTTGGACTCGTAGGGGTTGGCGCCGAGCATGAGCAGATGGTCGGTGCGGTCCAGGTCGGGCACCGGGATGAGGTCGGGATGGCCGAACAGGTAGCCGCAGGTGACGTGTTTCGGCATCTGGTCGACGGTGGCCGCCGAGAAGATGCTGCGGGTGCGCAGCATCTTGAGGAACGCCTTGTTGTAGAGAATGCCCGACATCGAGTGCACATTGGGGTTGCCGAGGTACACACCGACGGCGTTGGGGCCGTACTCGGCGAGGATCGCTCCGAGCCGGTCCTCGATCACGGCGAACGCTTCGTCCCAGGTGGCGGCCTCGTGGCTCCCGTTACGCCGGATCATCGGGGTGCGGAGGCGATCGCGGTCGACATCGAGTTGCTTCAGCGTGGAGCCCTTCGGGCAGATGAAGCCGTGGCTGAAGACGTCGTCACGGTCCCCGCGGATGCGGACGACCTGCTCGTCGTGGTGGGTGATCTCCAGCCCGCAGGTGGCTTCGCACAGCGGGCAGGTGCGGTAGCTGGTGGTCGGTCCGGCGCTCATTGGGCGATCCTCCCCGGGGGCTGGTCGGCAGGGTACCGCGGACCGGCCGGCCGGGTGACGGCTCCTCCGAGTCGCCGGTACCCTCCGGCACCATGGTCCCTGGAGATCGTCTGGCCGTCTACGGGTCGCTGCGGCGACCGTATGACACGCGCCGCCTGCTCGGCATCGACGCCATGCTGGCTTGGCTAGGACCGGCCGTGATCCCGGGACGGCTCCACGACCTGGGCACCTATCCGGCCCTCGTCGACGGCACCGGCCGGGTGGCGGCCGACCTGTTCGAGGTCGTGTCCGGCGACCTCGCCGCGGTACTCGACCCGTTCGAAGGGTACAACCCCGACGACGAGGAATCCTCGATGTACCTGCGCCGGCTGGTCTGGCTCGTTTCGCCCGACGTGGACGCCTGGGTCTACCTGTACCGGCCGGAACCGCCTTCCGGGTCGATCGTGGCGTGCAGTGACTGGGTGAGTCACCTCGACGCGGCCGGGAGACAAGGCACCCTGGGCCTCGCCGACGGCCCGTGACACCCCGGCGAGGAAGGGCAGCGTCGTGGTCGGGTACAGGTCCGGGCGCGAAGCACCAGGTCATGATGGGATGGGCTCAGCCCTCCTTAACCCGGCCGGTTACGGTGCGGTCGGAACGACGGCAGGGAGGCATGATGAGACGAGTCTTGGTGGCAGCGGTGGTGGCTGCGGCGTCGGCCGCCGCCTGCGGGGGCGGTGGCGGTGGTGTCGATTCACCGTGCGACCTGGCCGATGCGGCGATGGTCCAGGAGGCGTTCGGGGGCAACGTGGCCGACGGCGTCGAGGGCGAGGCCCGCAACTGCGACTTCGAGATCGCCGGAGGGCTGGTGCCGTCCGTGAACGTGTACCACTTCGGGGATGCGTCGGGATT
>Ga0214471_10000594_pt1 | contig 30278 bp, 21 predicted proteins | sample RVTome_5_FD_207665 | JGI IMG/M metagenome (GOLD analysis project Ga0214471, IMG submission 207665) | Soil microbial communities from uranium-contaminated site in the Upper Colorado River Basin, Wyoming, United States - RVT142D155 | ecosystem: Environmental > Terrestrial > Soil > Contaminated >... | reverse complement strand
ATTGTTCGGGACTTCTTAACTCCGTTATAACTCAAATTATTCGATTTCGCATAATCCGGAATAGTTTGAAGATTTAGAAAATCACCCGCCAGTTCAATTAATTGAACCAACCCTTCATTACTCCATTTGCCTCTTTGAATAGTTTCACCTAGTTTATTAAGTGAAAGCCTTTCATGAGCTTAATCCACTCCATTTTTCGAGCATTCTAATCCCATTAATTACGTCCATTCTGTCAAAATCTTCCAGCCCTTCCATTTTGTCTGCAAGCTCTTTAAGCTCCTTAATTACAGATATAACTTTAGGTGCTTTAATAATTTGTACGAATTCTGTGCTTTCTTCGTGCCATCTTAAAAATATTTCCTTCAATGAATCCGGATCTTCAATCCCCACATACATTACGTGACTTGAAGAACGACCACAATTCTTGCAATATGCCCAAGAATAACAACCGTCTCGTTCTTGATGCTCCTTTACCCCAATATCATGTCCGCCACAGGATGAGCAAGGATTCACTTTTTTACTTAATTCAGCAGTTAATAATTCAATTTTTCCTTCCATGTCGATTCAAAATTTATATTCGCTCCGTTATACAAACATACAAATAAAAACAGGGCACACCAACTAAATTGATATGCCCTGTAACATGTTTTAATTAAAAGCTACTTCTTTGGTTCTTTCTTTACCTGCGTTGTTTCCTTTGGAGGCTGTTCTGTTGCTTTAGAGCCACTTTCTTCTGGTAGGTTCACTGTTAGCTGCCTTGCTCGTTTAAGTGTCTCATACGCCTCAATAACATGCTTATTCTGGTCACAGAACACAGCAAAGGCTATCTCTAATCCCTTTGCGTCAATTGCTTTTAATTCTTGTTTTTCTTTCTCCATTTGTGTTTGGTATTTGTGTGTGTCTAAAAGTAATAAAATGTTTTGTATTTTACAAGTTATTGGCGCGGGTTGTTGGATTAATAAAGAATTGTTTCATTAGTTTTGATATGACTTAATGAGAAAAACAAGCCACCACAGATCTCCAATTCATATCATTCTGAATCATCCATGTAGAATCTTTAATTATTCCCATATCATTTGATATTGAATATTGATTACTGCTTCCAAATGATGCGTCGTTGAGCCCAAAAAATACCGATGTATCTGAATTTGATACATGTAGTAATTTATTTGAAAGATAAGAACCATAATGTATGCAATTATAGACTAGATTACTTCTTTTGACCGGAAGGGTTAATTGGCATGATACGTTCGCACTGATCCCTGAGTTCGAATTAGTAGAAGATAATGTCAATTCTTTACTCGCTTGGAAATATGTTATTTGAATTCTCCCATAAGTTCCGGCTGTATTTTGTGCGGATATTGTTTGGCTTCCAGTTGGGGGATTGTTTAGATATAATATCTCTGCATAATTTCCAAGCCTTACTGTAGATATAAGAGGACTTCCCCCAATTGAAACAGGCTCATCGGCTCTGTCTCCTGTAATACCTACAACCACGAACGTTGTATTTGCTGGAATGTTGAGAGATAATGAAATGGGATCATTACTATCATTAAGCCCATCTTCGTCTCCTAAATATACTATGTCTACATCTTGGGGCTTGTTGTGTGCAAAGAATAAACTACCCATAATTAATAACCTGCATAGTTAATAAATAAATACGAACCAACTCTCTTGTATGAAACAACACTTACAGCATTTGCTGCGCTATTTATATATGCCGCAGTTGGGGGTTGTGCATTAAGATATTTGACCGTCAAACCGCTTGCTGCAAAAGCACTGATCCCATAACCTCCGGTAGCATTCTGGATAACTACAATGTCCCCTGTGCGCCCATCTGCCAAGTTAGATAAGGTGAATGTCGTAACATTTCCCGTTAACGTAATACTTCCATTTATCCCAGAGGACGTGTTCATCGTAGGCGTAGATGAATAAGTCACCGTCTGACTGTCTGAATCATACGCCTTTGCTTTCATGCTAGTGCCTGAGGTAACCGCTCCCGTGACTGTCACATCACTCCCATTAACCAAAATGGGGCTATTCGCCAACCCGCTAGCATCTGATACGTGATAAGGGATATAGCCGTCTGATAGGTTTGTTAGTTTGGCGGTAGTGGCTTGGAGGGTAGAAGTAAACGTTCCAGCAACACCTGTGAAGTTTCTACTTGCATCAATAACGGTTGTTAAGTTAACAGCATATCCATTTTTAGCGCTAGCCAAGCCTGTTGTGTAATCTAATCTGAATATCTCAGTCGATGCGTCGCGATAAATGATATAGCTATCGCCATTTAGCCCTGCCCACCATTTCAAGGCGTCTGCTGCGTCATACATTCGTATTACCGCAAACCCTCCATCGTTCGTCCTTCGTAACGATAAAACCCCTGAAGAACTACTGATTCTATTTCCTTGTCCTGTGAAGACATTATCTGCACCTAACCTAACCAAGTTCCCCGTATCCGTCAAGTCAGTACTTGCAAGTGTTATATTACTGCTCAATGCCTTACCGGCCACTGTTCTTGTGAGCGGAACGTATGTTGAAGCTGCTGTGGTGGTTGTTAGATAGTCATTTGTGTCAAGCGTCCATGTATTTGCTGCTGTTTTACGTAGCAGCCCGCTAGTGCCGGCCAAGGCTTCAATTGCTTTTATGTCATCTGCTCCTGTCAGCGATCCTAGGCTCTTCTCCCCTAAGTTTATCAAGCTAATTCCACTCTGGATAACACTTGCTGTTATGTTTTGGGTTGTTAGTGTGAAGTCTATGGTAGAGCTGTCTGTTACTGTTACTGCTGTGTGTCTTGCAGATGTGTTTGCTGCCACGTCTGTGTTGTTGCTTACTTCTGTGTCGAAGTCTGTTATTTGACTTGCCGGTATGGAAATACTTGCTTGAGTGTAGTGAATACTACTCTCCCCAATATGTGAGTCTATTTGTGAGTGGGTGTTCGTGCCTATCCCCTGAAGGCTCGTATGGCTGATATTAGCGTAGTTTAACGCAATTGATGGTGTAGTGTCGTTATACGTAAATTCATTGCTTAAAATGCCTCCTACGGCGTCCTGCGACCTTTCTGTTACATCTAAGTCATCGTTGAAAGAAGATAAAGTAATAGTTGATTTATCTATAAATTCTAACCCTGTGGCTCCAGCATCAACTTGCACTAATTCATTACCATGTCCAGAATAAGCACTAGGGGTATCTAGTAATCCAAGAAAACTAGATGCACCTCCGCTACCGCCACCAATGGCTATTCCATTGTAACTTCTTAAATCAATATAATTAACAGTTTCTCCTGTGTTTGGATCGGATATGGTTACTAATCTAGCCTTGCCAACATTGGTGTAATTGGTTCTTGTCTCATAAAAGACAATAGCAACTAAACTTATTTCATTTCGAAGTAAAGTTTGCAGCAAGGTGGGGGCTTGTCTTAATGCTCCGGTAACTGCTTCCGATTTAGTAGAGTAGGCAGCATTGCCCGGTATCGTGGCTGTTTTATCCCCTAAAGTGTTAGAGACTACAATAAAATAAGGTACGTAGTATCCATTAGAAGCTTCGGTGAGCTGATATACTCCTCCCGACAAATTATTATACGCCACCAGCCCTGTGCCTGTATTTAATACTGATATCCCTGAGTTTATTGTGCGCCTCCAATCTGACGCTCCTGATCTCCAGAACACTGAAAAACCAGTAGTGCTAACTATAGACGGGATTGATGTAATTAAGTCTTGATTTCTTATCACACCACTATCATGCCCGAATTGTATGTCAATGAGATCGTTTCCAGTCCCGTTGATATTAAACCCATTCAAATCAATGCCTTCAAGTATTGTACACCCATCTATGTCGTAAAATATAGACCTTGATTTGGAGCTTACGTCAAAGTGATGTCTTGCATCGTTTGCGAATATATATTCTAAGTTAGTTGCATCCCAATATATATTAATAACTCCGGGATTATTTTCTCTAATCTCTCTCAAGGTTGTATCTGATGGATTGATTACCTCAGACAAAACACCTGATTCGTAATAAAAAACATGTATCCCTTCTATATCAGCCCACACAATACTGTCAGAGTTTTTAATATATTTTATACCATCCTGATAAAAATAATATTCGGAGCCCGTGGTTGGTGTTAGTGACAATGTTCTCGTCCCTGCGTTTGGAATTACTGTTAAATTATGACTTGAGGGCCATCCAACTTGCTTTATAGCCTCTGCGGTATATTCGCCTACGATAGGTCTAACAAACAATATTCCGTTAACTGAATTATCTTTAACGACACCAATTCTACAAACAAAATTGCCATTGGAAGGGAATGCGTTGGTTAGCACCCCATCCCCTAAATATATGGCATCATTTGTTGAATATAAAGATAAATCCATAGAAACTTCACCTATGATAGTAGCATATCCATAAGTCTGATCTTCTATGTCGTGGGTGGTTATGCCAATTATCCTTGATTCTAGGTATGTCTTAGATGTTGCTACTTTCCAATTCATACCATCCAGATACACAGGAGTCCCGTTTAATATTGTAGATCCAGTGTCATTAAATGCCCTTTCGACAACCTCTTGACCTAGGTTGATTGTAACTTCTGATTCATCATTATAATATGACAATGCCTTTTTAGTATTGTCATAGAACAATGATCCTTCAAGATGGGACGGGTTAGAAAGACCTGTGGTTAGCTGTATTGCAGCGAACTCTGGAGAGGCTGTTGTCTTTACGTCCTGATTAAGATATGAAAGTTCTGAGTGGGTGTGGTTGCCATATGCTAGTTGATCTGCGCCTGTTCCAACATCTCCAATAGAGTCTAGCTGCTCGAATGTCACAGATGCGGCTGTTAACACTGCGCTATGGTAGTATTTGTCTTCTGTTTCGTTCCACGTTATGGCATAGCCATCCATCCGGCTAGCAGTATCAATTATCTTTCCGGTTACTGTGTTTAACGAAACCTTTACGCTTGTTGTTGTTGCCCTATCTGCCATGTTGAAATTAAATTAGCTAATCAATACACAAAGATACTGATTAGCTAACTAATTAGGCATTGGTGATATGTGTCATGCGTTGTTTATATCATTGTTGTAATAACACATTCCTCCTGTTGTCAGTGATGTCCACGCAGTGTTGTCTGTTACAATGGGAATCAAATCACCATTTCTGTATTTTGTTTCGGCTAAGTTATCTGCTAACCATTCCTGAGTACCTATGCAAATAGTCCTATAAATCTTACCATCATTTCCTGTGTATGTTCCTGTTTGACCGTGGGTGAGGGTTGTAGAGTCTTTTATAGGACGAATAGACTGACCATAATACTTAAACGCCCATAATGACGAGAGACATTTTAAGTTTTGATTGAAATTAGCTAGCCCAAAATATACTGAATTTCCAAAGTATAAACTTAATGTCCATATCCTACAGCTATATTTCAAGTTTTCGTATACCCCGCTTCTAAACCCAGCCCCCCTACCGTTAAACATAGTTGTGTTTAAAGCTCCTTCATTGGGACTATTCCAATATATTTCTCCAGTTTCTTTAAGCAACCCACCCACTATATTATTACTGTAATCACCTGATGCTCCCAAATAATTGGCTAAAGTTTGAATTTCTGAGATAGTTGGTACGTGCCATCCTACTGCTGCTATCTCCCTTACATCTGTCGCTGCATACCAATTATACAAAGCTCCATAGTTGATCTCTGTAATTACTGGTGTGCTACTAGTCGGTTTGTATGACCAAAAGAAATTCATTAAATATAGTCTGCTTGTGCGTTAATAACTACTGTTGTTCCATTATACCACCAACTGATCATGTCTGTCTTTGAATCTCCTGACATGGTTAATGTGTCTCCTGTTACGTCTAGTCCTGTGTTTGATGATATTTCAAAGGTGTATCCCGATAGGGTAATGCTATAGGCGTCTACTGCGTTTGTTACTCTTATATTTCCACTCATGCCATCCACCAATCCTGTCATCATTAATGTTACATTTGACGAGAGTGTTATCTTTGCTCCCATTCCCGACGCAACATTGTACGACGGAGTACCCCCCATTAATGTTTGGGTTGCCATGTTCCAATTGGCATAAAGGGTGTGCCATCCCCTCGCCCCAACTCCATCTGTGGAGTATATTTTATTTGCTCCCGGCAGTGGGACATCATTGACTAAATGTAATGGGTCTGCAAGGCTTCCTGTGCCATCCAGCGAATCTTCTACCTGTACAGTAGCGGATGGTGCTGTACCGCTCGCTGCGGCTGTTATACGCCCTTTATCGTCTACGGTGATGTCTGCTAGGGTGTAACTACCAGCAACAACTCCTGTGGCATCTAAAGCGTGTGTATGGCTTATTGCTGTTACCTCGTTGATGCTTGTTGATGTTACGTCAGATGGTGTTCCCAATGTAACATATCCCGTTACATCAAACGTGGTAAAAGACATGCCGTCTCCTGCGGCTACTGCTTGTACCGTTCCCTGTGGGATGTCCTCCACGCTTGCTCCTCCAATAACCTCTCCTTGGTCTAACACGATGACTATACCATCTGTCACAACATAAAACAACCACTCACGAATGTTTCCTTCGTCGTATGTTGGTTCAACGATGGCTTGTCCTGCTGTGGTTGGGGAAAGGAAATAGTCTTCTCCCACAACAAAGGGGTTGGGGCTTATTGGGAAGTAGCCCCCAATCTGATATGTAAATTCATTTGCGCTTGTAACCTCCACAACTATCCCTTGTGTTCCTGCGCTATTAGACGTGTCTGCCTGTGCTGTTACCCACAATCCTGTGTCTTGGTCTATCTTTACAGCATCATAAAGGGAGAACCCATGTGCTGCTTGTGTTACATCTATCGTGAACCCTGCGGATGCTGGGGCTGGTGGGGTTATGCCTCCCTCGTCTATGCTTATTATGCCTGTTTGTGCATCATAGAGGATAGGGTATGCTCCCGATAAGGAGTTCCTTACTTGTCCTGTTGTTGTTGGGATGTAAGTGAAGACTCCTGTTAAATTATCTAATGCCAGTGAGCCAAGACCTGTTGATGACGTTACGCTCAATGCTGCATATACTCTGTCGTCTGTGTAGTAGAGGTTCGTTGTCCCTTCCGGCACACTATCAGAGTCTACGCCAGCAAGCTCAACATTTGCTGACAATGTACCTGCAACATCATTGTATGTCCATGTCAGGGTTGCACTGTTTTGCACAAATGCACCAACAACATCTTGTATGTATTCTTCTGAGTTTGCCGAGTAGCTGTTCCACAAGGCTCTCTCTGCGTCTGTCACAATAAGACCACTCCCCGCATCTGTTATAAGGTCCAGCTGTGCTTTATTACTGTGGGTGTGGGCTACCGAATAGGCATAGTCGTAGTTGCTTTTCAATACGGTTGTCAGATGCACGTTATTGACTCCTGTTAGGATGTCGTCTAAGGTGTCTGTCGTCACGTCAAACGCATTTACTACCTGTGCTGCGGTATAATCACCACTCTGAGCCGTAACGTCTCCTACGCGCCCAAAAACGCTTGTTACAGCGTTGCTCTCTATGTCGTCATCTGACCATGCGTTTGCACCAAGAGCAAGATATATCTTCGTTCCGTCTGTTAGTGTTAGCTCTGCTCTGTTTGTAGCATCTTCCCTAACGGCAGAAGAAAGGTGAACATCACTACGATACTTAAACCGTTTTGTAGCATTATCCCAATAGATTACCTTGCCGTCCTCTCCTGCTTGTGGCGACCGTACTGATCCGTCTATGTCGTAGAACTCTTTTAGGTTCCCTATTGTTGCTCTTGGCTCTGTCATTAAATCCAGTATTTAATCATAAAACTGTATCCTGCTTGGAGTGTGTATCCTGTCCATGTTAGTATACTTCCGGTAATGGAATAGTCTTCCCCATATACGTGATCTGAGAACTGATTCAGCGTTAACACAATACTATCAGTGTCAAATACCTGTGAAATATCAAATGGCATAGAGAACACTGTCTGCCCGTTTGTAGTAACCTCAAACTCATACATTCTCGGTGATGGCTGCACGCCAACAACAACTGCTCCTGTGCCTAATGCTTCTCCGTTGGATGTAGATACGAATGTTTCTACGTCTAAGAACTGAGCATCATCATATTCGTTAATAACATACTTGGCTTTATTTACGTCGTTGGCTGTAAGATCTGAGTCTACACCAAACTGGTTGTAAAATTCCAGTGTCTTAACCATAGCACGAACAACAGAAGCATCAATAGACAGTTGTCTTGCTTTGTCTTTATCTCCGCTACTATAGGCATCAATCATGGCACCTACCTGATACTCATTGATCTCATTGCCGTAGTCTATCGAGCTTTCTTCTGTGTATGCCATTATAGTTGATTAAAGTTGTTCTCTAAAAAGTTATATACCTTCAGCCATTGGTTTTGTCTCGCTATGGTTAATCCATTAGACAGTTCATCCAACATATACAGGGATGTAATATTTCCTGTTATTCTTGCGTTAGCATCATAGAATGTCGTAACAGGCAAAATAACGTTCATTACGTCCTTGTAGATCAACTTTCTTATATAAAAGGTACTCTCATATACCTGATAGGTAGATATGGTATCTCCGGCGCTTACAGACACGTCTAGGGAGGTGTTGTAAAAGCCATCAACAAAGTATGGTGTAGTAAACCATCTACTGTCTGTTGACAATATTGTTACCGTGCCTCCTGTTGTGAAGGAACTAATCTCTCCTGCCGTAAAATCAACGGTATGTAATGGCGTAACGGAGTCGTCAGATGAATAAACAACCAAAGAGATGGCTGTAACATCTCCCGTGTCCGGCTCTCCTCCTACTCCCCATTCAGTGCCGTTATCCACAATAGACAGACTCTTATAGTCGCTACTTCTGGTTGCTGTGTACTTTACTGTCAATGCCATCTTTTTTCTCTCCTCCTGATCTGTGTTGTGAACTGAAAAATGCCTTTATTACTCGCTGTACGTTATCTCTGTCGTCTAGATATTCCTTTTCGTGTGTTATCCTGTACAATTGTGTATTAATCCAATCAGACTCGAACATGTGAACCGACAGTGCGTCAACCCTCAATACAAATTTATTATATATTTCGTCCTTGGACTCTTGGAGCATGTCTTTAGTGACTGCGTTCTTTCGCAGGTCGCTTATTGCTACTTGTGTGTCTATGAATGAATATAAGAATGGGATGAACAAGATTCCTGCAACAACAAGCATTGTGTTTAGAATCTTGCTTAGGCGATCAAGGAGGTGTCTGCTGTCTTCGTTTATTCTCTTGCTCTCCTCAATTAATGATTTAAGTTCTTCTTCCATGTGCTTCCAAGCATTAGATAGGTTATTGTCATTAGTGTTATGAAGAATCCGGTAGAGATTAGCTTATTTGCCGATATGAATAACTCATAACCAAACACAGCCAATAAGTTATAAAATAAACAAACAATATTTAATGATGCGATTGCTTTTACTGATACCTCTTCAATTTCACTCTTGCCTTCAAAGACAAGTATACTTAAATAAATAACGGATAGGTTTGTTGTTAAATAATGAAAATTACTCCAAGACGTAGATGTTGGGACGCCAAGTAGTGCGTAGACAAAAAGCCCACACACTACTATCAATCCAAACATTTCTCTAGTCTTCTTTTTCATCTTCCGTCTTTACACTTAAGTCCTTAACGGGTGGTTTCGGTGGCTCCTCTGGTCTTACTGGCATAATTTATAAATTTAGTTGTTTGTAAATCTCTTTTTCTTAAATGGATTAAGTCCATCCATAACCCCAATCAAGTTAGCCCTATAGTCTAACCACTCGGCACATCCTTTATGCATCCATTTGTCATAAATGATTTCTTTTGCTGCTCCAAGGCATAGAATCAGGAATGCACCAACAAAAGGGAATGATACAATCCACCAATCTGTCCTTCCGGCAATAAAGAATATAATTATAGGCCATACTCCTAATATCAACCCTGTCCTAGCCCAATTAAATGACTTTTTATAATGTGCTATTTTATCTGCTGTCCAGTTCATAACTATTTTATTTAATTAATTTCAACTTTTATCCCCAACTGCTCTAAATAGCTCAATACATCAGGATGAACCATTTGCCCCAGCTCAGGAGAAATAACCAACACCATGTTTTCATCTCTTGATGTGGCGTATATGAAGTGTGAGATAGTCCAATCGATTACTTCTGATTCCATAAGCCCCACTATCATCCGGTTAACAGGTTCGTCAACATGTGTATATGTGTCAACAAGCTCAAGCCCTTCAATTAACTCAGGATAATTCAGTTGTATTTCAGAGCTTATTTCAGCTACTAATCTAGCTTCATAGCCCGTTTCGTTTCCTTCCGCATCATATTGTATATTGACTTTTGCGGCTTGAGGATTCATAGGCATAACGCGCTGTGTTCCTTTACTTAGGTCATAACCTTTTGCAATACTAAGGTCGTGGTTGAGCTGGAAGTATTGGGTGAAGGTTAACAGGGCAAATGCTGGTTGCGGGCGTTTTTCGATGTATTCTGTTTCTCGCATGATTTATGATTTAATTAGGCGAAGTCCTTTCCCCTCTGGGTTTTGTTTTGACCCTAAATTCATACTTGGACTATTATTTGAAATAAAACAAAACCTTGAATATAGTGGATTTACATCTTTGGTTATAGTCCACTTTTGAGAAGAGCCCTTATTGAACCCAAACGCCCCAGTGTCAAAGAATCTAAACCCATTCCCTATCGCACTAAACCCACTCTCATTAGTAGCTCCGGTATTTGGACTGTTCCAGTGAGTTAGCCCTTCTTTTTTCATTTTACCGCCAGCCACAGAGGCACCCCCTAGTGTTGTCGCAAGGGTGTTGAAGTCGGTTTCGGTTGATACTCGGTAGCCCCACTCATTGCCCGGATTAGCAGCATTGTAATAATCAATATCCATCTGCAAAAACTTAACGGCAAACCAATTGTAAAGCTTACCATAAACAGCTCCTAACTCAGCATCGTTATTATAGTAACTCCACATCGCAGCTGCTTTTACTGCTGCGTAAGTCTTTTCTTCGTCTGTGCCGGAGGTTTGAGCGTATATACCGTCATACAGCTCTTGACTATCTGCCCATCCTATCTCTTGGACGGATACATTGTCAAATTCAGCGTATAATGATCCATTTGATCTAAGTCCGAAATTTTGATTTAAAAATCCAGCACATATATAATCAGTAAACGTTCCTGCCGAACTTCGCTGTATAATAACACTGCCATTTATAATTATCCCAAACTCACCAGAAGTATATGAGACACAAGAATATACCACCTTATACCACTTCCCAGCTGTACACAATCCTGTTCTCTGCAAATACGATCCAGTAGGCGCATTTGTAGCAACTGAGACTCCCGCATTAATTGACCACCCACTATTTTTAAACCACCATCCCGTATCACTATTAAATTCCCGGTCATCCACATTCGTAACCTTCTCCACAGCACTATTAGCAGTCACATTCGCAATCGGATTCCCCATCGGTGTTGCTACCATCTCGCAATTTGATGTAGCCCAATGTTGTGTGCCGATTTGGATAGTTTCGATTTCAGCCCTTAAATTACGGTTGTAGTTGTATAGTGCTGTTATTTGTGATGGGGTTAAGGCTTTGTCAAAGATTAGGTGTTGGGGTATTGAACCGTAATAATATGTGTTCGCAATACCTATTTGCGTTATTCTATCAAATAGTGCAGTTGTATCAATTATTTTTGATTCAGAAAACAATCCGTCTACATATAACGTCAAATTACCCAATCCATCCGAAACGAATGTCACAATTGTATTTACCCCAATTATTTTCTTTGTTGATTGTGAATAATCAACCCCTCCCCCTAATTGATTTCTAAACCTAAAAACATAAATACCCGATGTCTTTACAGCCAATCCAGTTCCTTGCCCAGAATATCCTGCGTAATAACTTGTAGTTAAATTATTATCATACCAATTCAACACCGTACTCACACTCCACTCCTCATTAGCCGCAAAACTAATAGTAGGGTGTGTTAGATATTTAGTGCCACCATTCGGATTCTTAAATGCCAACTTCTCACTCGGTGCAATCCTCCCTGCCAAATAAGGTTGATTTACTTCTGTTGTTTGTGTTGCATCGTTTGGCACTGAATCTAATGAGTAGGCTTTTTTAACAAACAATTCCGCTCCGCTTGTTCTTGTCTTTATCCCTGCTTCTGCCTCAATGCCGAATTTTAGGTTTGAGTAGAGGCCTTGTCGCTTCAACAACTTAATCAACCCGTCTGTTATTGAGGTTGACGTAACAACGCCTCCATCTGCAATAACAGTGTTTTGGTAGTCTAGGGTAGACGGATCTAGCAACGACCCCTTCTTTGCATTAGGAGACCCCACCGCCACACAGTTACCTATGAAGTTACCATAGCCCATTAGCGTCCGTATTTTAGATCAGCAGTGATAAGTGCGTCTACTTCTACCTTTTTTACTAACTCTACATTCCATCCCGGATAAAACACTGTGTTAAGAGCTACGTCATCAGAAGATGATGCAGGAACTACTGATAGTGTTACATTGTTATCACTCTCGTTTTTAATAAGGAAGTTATATACTGTTCCGGTAGATGAGATTAGCTCAAAGTCTTCCGTTGATATGTCGATTACTCCCCAACGAGACAGTTGAAGCGAGTTGTCTTGGTTAAGCACGTTTGTAATAATAGCCATCTCTTTAATGTTTTTCTGTTTAATGCAAAGATACCAATTCTAACTCATTATGTATTTTACAACAACACAAACAAAAAAGGAGGCTTTCGCCTCCCTGTTGGTTATTTGCTAAATCTTTCTTCTGTTTTCTTCTCGTACAATAGCGATCCGATCCCCTTTATTACCTCCCATCTTACCTTAGCATTAGTTTTAAATGCTTCGTCTGGCAGTGATTTCGTTTCTTCTGTGTTAAGGCTCTCAATATATTCACTAAACACTATGGAATTATATATTGCGATGTGCTCGACAGATTTAGACTCAACAATCTCTATCTCCGGCATCCCATTCTCGTTTAGGTACAGCCCTCCGTCTGCCTCTTTTTTAAAAACTTCTAATGATGTCTCTACTTTTGGCATTACATTAAGCTTATACAGCCTATCATAAACCTCAGCATTCTCTTTTGTTTTAAAGTCTGACCACGTAAACAAGTATCTTCTGGTTTGTTCTTTAGCCTCTCCCCAAGCCTTCATAACCTTGTCTTGCATCACAGTCCTCTCACCTGTTGAGAATGTGTAGGATTTACGGTCTTTCTCTATACCCCACACCTCTGGGTTGCTATAATAGTTATCTACCCATTGTTTAAACTTCTGCCCTGCTAAGTGTCTTAACTCCCAGAATTCATCTTCTCCCGCTAGTCTCTTATCGTATATTATAGGCGTATCGTTTTCTCCTATTTTTGTTTGTTTGTTCCCTACTATCCATGCCCGATAAGATTTGGGCTCGCTAAGTATAAACGTTTCCTGCCTGTTGTAATACGGAGACGGAATAGACTTGTTATCTGATAAAAACCCAAACAACTCCCACCTACGTGGATCTTTCTCTTTTAGTATAGGGGCATACAATATCTGCGTATATCCCGGCTTCTGATAAACAACATCGCCGAATAAATCAATCTTATCATTATTCGTCCAATGGTGGATGCCTGCGTTATATGCAAGAATGGCTGGAATATCTCTACTCTCTTTGCCTTCTTCTCTTATATACTGAATTGTCTGCTGAACAAGGTTGTTTCTCGTTGGGAGCACACCTGTCCATACATTTCCCTGCCCTTTTATTAAATATTCTGTTAGGTCTTTTATCATTGCTTTTGTGTCCAGTTGCTCTGCTTCTGGGTCACCCTTCAATGCTTTCTGTGTGATTACTATCTTTTCTATTCCTTGGTTTATCTCCTTAAATCCACCTGCAAGAGAGTTATTTGTTATCCCGCCAATAGACTGTGCAAATGCAAACCCCAATAATCTCATTCTTTCACTTATTTTATTGTCTGAATATCCTGACCTCTGCATGTCTCTGTAGTTCCCAAGTATAGAAAGCGGAAGATAAAGAATGGGCTTAGTGTGAAACCTAAACTTAAATTTACCTATTTTCATCGTATGTGGTGGCATTCCTTTATTTATTGCTTGCTGTTCCCTGTTTTGAGGGTCTTTAATATCATATCTCTCACCGGAGAAGTCGATAAACGGCTCTCCGTCCCCATCTTCTCCTCCCATTACTCCGACTCCTGCTAATATGCTAACTGCCGGAAGGACTATAACCATGTTGCCAACCATCGCCCTGAATCTCTGCTCTTCATACATTCTACTCCCCTTGTCCCCAAGCATAGATGTCTTGAATGGCAGTTCTGCTACTGGCAACCTCTTTTGCAGTGGATTAATAGCCTTTAAGAATGATATATATCCTTTATCGCCCATCTTGTTAAACGCAACGGTGTGTGCCCATATTGAAGTAGGCCCATATCCTCTTCTCCTAATTGATCCGTAAAATGCTGGCACATCAAGTGCAAAATCAAAAATGTTTCCAACTACTTTGGTGAACGGGAAATATCCCATTGTAGCAATCTTCGTAGATACGTTTCTGTTTGAAAACCTGCCTATTGCCCCAAAGATAACATTGAATATACCCCCTCTGTCATCGTTAAAGACATTGGACTTTGCCACGTTATTCATATCAACCAGCTCGTCCTCGTTGTAGTCTGTTAGCTTTTCTCTGATTATCTCTAATCTACGCTTGTTGTCCTTCTCGTTGGTCCACCTTCCCAATCCTATCTTATCGGCAAATGATTTAATTTTCTTTCCGACAGAAGATGCCGTTGTTTCGGATGTGAGACCTAGCTCGTTTAGTTTCTGCTTCTCTTCCTCCATCTGCCTGTCAACCTCATCTACCTCTTGCTGTGTTAGAGTCACCCCAAACACTTGCCTTTGTATTTGTGCAAGTATCTCCCTCTCCGAATAGCCACCCCTTACTAATTTTTTTCTAAGATCAGCGGCCATTGTTACGGCCTCAATGACTTTAGTGAATCCAGCATCTACGGCAGCAAGCATCCTCCCTGCATATTTGACGTAATTATATGGGTTGAACTTAAAATCAACAAGAGTATTTCCTTTCCACTTAAGCTTTGTGGAAAATCTATCGTTGCCAAAAACGTGTCTTTCGAGCTCTGGTATTGGCATGTTTGCCGCACTATTTACTTCTGTTATATATTTGTGTAAAGATCGAATATCCCCATTCTTAATTGTGTCCATAAACTGATTTAATCCAATCGGTATTGCCTCTATAGCATAGACAGCTCTCTCAACGGCTTCAACAAGTGGTGACATAGACCAGAATGACTGTGCGCTTTTATTCTTAAGCCCTACAGAAGCCGCCTCTTCCCATTTATTAACGTCAAATAGTGTAACAATGGGTCTAACGTACAGATTGGCTAGAACAGACGAGAAGTTGACAAGGTTCGTTGCTGTCCCCATCAGCATATGCCCATAGTCTATACCTATCATTGCATTTAGGAAATTCTGAGTTATTGTCCTTGGCACGTACTTATCGAGCTCCCGTGCAAATGCTTCGGCTACAATATTGCTGTATTCTCCCATCTTTCCTGTCTGCATTAAGGCCGAGTGCAGACGCGTTATTTCTTGTGCCTGCTGAGACGTTAGGTCTTCTACTAACCCAAACTCCATAGCGAAATGTTCACGAAACGAGTCTTTTGTCATCCCTCCCATCATCATTACTTTGCCTAGCCTTGTAATGAAAGCGTCTTTCGAATATTTTTGCTTTGGAACGTACTGCTGTGCTATCTTTTTCTCTAGCTTCTTCTCCATTAAAGACTGGAACTCTTTCTGTACTGCTTGTTCTATTTCGTTTGCTTCTTTATCTGTTATACCATCAATAGAAGACTTTATTCTTTCCGATAGGGTAATCCCTATTTCGTTTGCTTCCTGCCAATGGTCTTTAATTATAGAGTTAATAGTTTCTCCTAAGTCCTTAATTTCTTGTTTTACATACCTTGACACATCTTTTCCGCTAACTTTCTTCTCCCCCAGCTCACTTTTCATGTTGGCTCTGAATGAACGCTCAATCTTCCGTTTCTGTGTGTCTGTTAATCCCTTATACCAATCACTTCTTTTTAATTTAGCGATGCCCCGCTCAACAGCATCAATAACATCTCCTGTTGTTTCAATTGTTTTCGCCACAAGCTCCACAACTCCGTCAAGCACACCAACTCCAACCGCTGATATTGGGTCTGCTGCTAGGGTAATACCCCACGAAGAAGGCTTAATCTTTCTTACCTTATTGGCAATATCCTTTGCCTTGGCTTTATTTATCCCTACTAACGGTTTATCGTGATTCTTGACTACTTTCTCAACAACCTTTTTAACGCTTTCACTTTTTGTCGCTTCATTTGCAGATTCCTTTGACGCTTTATTAATGTCCTCAAAAGATTCTTGAATGCCTCTAGTGTCTGCCCCTGTTATCTTATCGTTATAGGTATCTATCTCTAACTCCAAAGCCCATACCGCAGACTCTGGCGTATAAGAGTTCCAAGCTGCGGCTGTCGAGCTTGTCTGACCTGCTAATGTATATTCAGCAGCTAAAGCAAGTCTTATATCCTTTCTCCACTTATAAATTGAGTTGGCGTTCTCATAGTCTTTATCCTTTACATACTCGTTGAACTTCAATGTTAAGTATTTCAGAAATACCTGTCTTCGCTCTTGCCTCTCAGGATTCGCACTATTATATTGCTTTTTAAGCTTTTCATATGCTGTTGCTATGTCCATGTTAGACAACCACTCAACTGCTTTGTCGATTCCTTCTTTAAGCCCACTTGTGTCATAAAAGAGAGGGTCTTCTTGTACCATCTTCTCGTACTCTTCCCCTGCCTTCTGGATGGTCTTATCAAACCCTCTCTGCTTTTGTCCTTTCTTCGGATGGGTTACTTTTTCTTGTTCTTTTCTATCTTGTTCAGTGTCCCGTAAGCGTTCTTTCTCTCCCTGCTCCAGCTCTTGTAATTGCTCGCCTGTTTTTTCAGTTGCTCGTGTAGTTTCTTTGGCATCACTTTCTGCTTTAATTAATTCTTCTACGTCTTTGTCAATATTAATTCCCCGAGAGGACAAGTGTTCTCGCACAGCATCAATAAGTTCAGCACCTTTAAGTGCGTATTTAGTTGCATATGCGCTAACCAACTTGGAAACAACAGGAGCCAATTTTTGACGCTGCTCGCCTGTTATGCTTTTCTTAGCTCCTACAATATCTGCTAGGTCTGACCACAAATCACCAATCTCTGCATCTACTTCTGCTATCCTAGCTTTTCTATCAACAATCTTAGCTGCTTTTAGCAACTCTTCTTGCCGCCCTTGCTGCCCTTCGGCTTGCTTGCTTGTGCCTTTTTCATCTGTTATTTGTTTTTGTAGTTCTGATTGTTTTGGTTGTTTTAAGGCAGTTTCTTCCGCTTGTGGAGCAACTACACCTTTCGTCTGAGATATTGCCTCTGAGGGCTTAATAGTGGCCTCTAGTGGGCTTATTTGTTCTGCTTCTGTTGTTGTAGTTTCTTGAGCAGTCGTAACCTGTCCTGCTTGCTGTATTGGCTCAACTTCTTCCTTAACTTCTGTTGGTTCATAAGTCCGTATATTTAATTCGTTAATAGCATCGTCTACCTGTTGTTCATCCAATTGTTCAATAGATCCGCTTTGCTCCATCTCTGAAAGAGCCTTTTGGTATTCTATTTCTTCAACAGCAAATTTGTTTCTTATTGTTACCTTCTTCCCATTACTGTCTGTTGCATTAATGGATAGTGTGTCTCCTTCTTTGTTTGTATTTACTGATTCGTATGTGTATTCTTTCCCGAGATAGGATATTTTGCTATCTTCTGGATTATAAACAGGGGCTTCTCCTGTCTTGAACACTCCTAGCTCCTCGGCAGACATTCCACTTTCACCCGACTCAACAAGAGTTCTATTGCCATCTACGTCTTCAACGACATAACCTTGGTCTGTCTTTATAAGTTTACCTGTTGCTCCTTCGTACTCAACAATATCGTTCTCTATGTCGGATATTTGGGTTTGCGGAGTCTCCTTGGTGAGTTTATCAGCCACTTCTTCCTCGGATGGGGCAATTGGTTGTTCTTGTACAGAAACTTCATCTACGGTCGTCTTAGGCTGCTCTGTGGGCGTTGTGTCCTGTGATGTATCTGCCTGACCATCCTGTGCTTCTTTATCTGGAATTGCACTAACTACATTCTCTTTTGTCTTTGCTGAAACGTAGTTAATTATGTCTCCTGCTGTTTTTGCTGGGTTAGATCCTAGTTGCTCTGAGTCTGCTCTTTCTTTTACTATATTCCCGATAAGTGAGAATTGCTGTTCTATCGTTAGATTCTTGTCATTCAGCACAACATCAACCTCTTCCCTTATTGGTTTTTCTAACAAGTTCCCAATCCTATTTGTCTTCAATGACGTGGCTATCTTCTGTGGAGCTGTCATCGTCAACCCAACGGTTCCGGGCAACGCGGTAAGGACGGCAACCGAAGCCAACGTCTCTAAGTTTCTCTCCCCGCTGACAAAATCATCCCAAAATTCACTAAAATCACTATATTTTGTCGTGGCTTGCCATACCTCAGAAACCTTCTCCTCCAAATACTCTTCTCCGGTTGATCTAACAATACCAAAAGCTCCCCTTTCTGTGTTCAGACTGGTTCCCATAGCCCTAAACGCCTTGTTTATGCCACTCAGCTCGCCTACGTTCCAAGGGTTAGACATGAATATCCTCTCGGATAAGTTTTCCCCGAATGTGTTGTAGTAATTTTTAAACAATGACTTCCCAAAATCTTCTCCGCTTGCAACATCTAGTGCAATTCCCTTATACATCGATGGCATAGCTGCTGTTTGGATTCCTGCTTGCGCTAATTTAGCAGCGGCTCCAAGAGACATTCTCTTCCCTAATGAAGTTGCTTCCTTTATGACTCCCTTTGTTATCGATTTTGCTACACCTCCTCCAATACCCCCTGTTGCCACAAACTCTAACATATGCAGCATGTTGGAACCAGTATTTCTACCTATCTTATATGAGAATGGTTCGTCTTTAGATATTGATTTAGAAAGAGCCTCTGTCTCTTGAAGCGCACGAAGCATGAATCTATCATCGGTTGTTAGCTCTACGTTTTCGTTATTTTTAAGCTTCTCTAATTTGTTGTTAAGTTCTGCTATCCCCCTATTGCCATTAAGATCGTCTAAAAGGTTTGAATATCCTTCAATGTATTCCTGCATCCCTTTCCCAACCCCTGCCCCAAACGACTCTAACCCGCCTTTATCCCGATACGAAGCAGCCTCCCTTATGTTTTTATTAGTATTTAATATCTGGCGAAGTGCTGCGGTCTTAGGGTCGTTGACAATAAACTTTTCATATGCTTGCTGCATTGGGTTGAAATAAACAGGCATCCCTGATCCGCTCTGTTGGAATTGCTGCGATGTGCCAAAACTAGATTGCTCTAATGCTTCTACCCTCTTCCTTGCTTCTCCTATGTTTGTTGGAGTATATTTCACAAGATCCTTCTGTAATGCCTCTGCGTCGGCTCTGGCCTCTGGGTAATATTCGGGCAACTTTGACAATCGTTTGTTTAGCTCGTCTACCTCAAACAGATACATAGTGGGATACTCTGCTTGGCTGGCTGCCTTTGCCACGTCTTTAAGGAGTACGTTCTTTAATTCTTGTGGTTGGTCTGACTTGGTTACTTCCTTTTTGTTTATCATCCCAAATAAGTCTGCCCCCTGAACAAGCAACTCCCCATATGTGTCTTCCTTTGACGGCATTTGGTCTTCCTTAAACGATTTGTATCTGGCAATGACAGACTTATCTACACCCATCAACTCTCGTGGATTCCTCTCTAGTCGATTAAAGGTGTTTATTTCCTCTGGGGTATACTTAGGCGTTCCTACACCCGATATAGTAGATTCTTCCAAAGATGGGGAACTCGAAACGCCACTCTCTTGAACGGGTTCTTCTTTTTTTTTTACATCAGCACCACCAAGCACCTCTTCGGGCGAAGGAATACGTTTTTGTTTTCCAAGAACTTCTTCTGGTGCAGGTATCTTCTTAACTGCCATTATTGCTGATTTAATTGTTGTATTTGCTCATCTGTCCATCCTCCTCCTTTAAGCTCGTCGTAAGTGTATGGGTATCCTTGAATGGTGAATGTCTTGTTGGTTAGTTTTTGATTACCCCCACTTAACCCGCTTTTTAGCTTAGCCACATACGCACTAAGCTCAGGTATCTTAGCCTCCATGTCTTCTTTTACCTTGTCGTATTCGACCGTGTGCGTAATTGTAATATCAGACTCTATCTCGTAATTAAATATAGGCAACTTGTCTGCTCCCTTTTTCCCTGTAGGGGTTGCCTTCGTTACACTACCTCCAAGCTTATCAATGGTGGCTAAGTCTATGCTCGTCAGAGGAACAACGTCTCCCTTCTTAAGATTAAGGTCGCCTTCAACAATTATCGATGACTCATCCTCTCCCTCTACAATCTGGTTGGGCTTGAACTTTGCAAAAATAACCTTGTCCTTCCCTTTTTCGTCTTTTTCCTTAGTGTTGTAAGCGAGATTAATTGGCTGCTTGAAGTTAAGCCTTGCTCCGGGCGTTTCTCCACCCCACAGTGTGCCTATTTTATCTGATGGAGTGAATGAATACGCTTTGTCTTTCTCTGCCCCTGATCCATCCCCTGCTCTTCCGGCTGTAATTCCAATAGAAGAACGAACTCTGTCTGCCATTAAATCTACTACTTCCTGTGGGCTGGTAAATCCATATTTTTGAGCTACTGTCTGCATCCCATATTGGTCTGTCCCTATATTTGCAGAAATCGACTCTTTTAACTTCGTTTCATCAACTCTTTTAGATCCATCTGCCCCAACATAAACGGCACTATCGACAAGCGGAACTAGCTTGGTCGTCCAATCTCCTACTACCATGTTTGCTGTTGGCGGTGGGGGTTGTAGTGCCTCCATTACACTATAAGACGAAAGGTCTTTGGACTTCTCCGGATCGTTTATATCCCGATAGAGATTTGCCCACTTAGCGTCAAAGTCAGCTATTTGTTCAGGGTCTTTTAGATTATTTCTAACAGCAATAGCACTTCCTCTACCGGAGTCTAACGCCTTAATAAAAGACTGTGCTTTAGCATTATTAGAAAGAATCTTCTTTTGTTCGTTAAAGATTTTAACCTGATCTTCAATGCTAAGCCCCTTGCCAGATGCTTTTGCCCGTTGCCACGTACTAGAAACTTCGTCTAAATAAGACTGGGCATCTTTTGCTGCTTGCTCTGCATAAGACACACGCAAATCATCAACAAAATCAACAGTTTGCATTTTAAGCATAAACTCTTCATCTCTTGCTTCCTTTTGTTTAGCTTCTGCTCTCTCTTGCTCTTGCTGTCTTAGCCGTCTGTTTATATCTGTCTGCTGTACCCCCCTTAGACCAGCCGTCAAGTCAGGGAGAGCTTGAACTCCGCTCCCAGCGTTGCCTAAAATATTTGGAATCTGTGGAAATGTCATGCTGTCTTATTTGCTTTAATAACACAAAGATAAACAAAAAGCCCCACTCGTTTAATTGGAGGGAGGCTTTGTCTTACAATGCTATAAATGTGTTATTACTCGTCTACTTCAATACTCAAAAGTGTCAAGTCGTACTTCTTTGTCTCTTTCGTTTCGTTGTAGATGTTAGTAATGCGCTCTACCAACTCTTCCATCTTGCCTCTGGCATCAATGTCGTGCTGCTTAGCGAACTTTCTCAGTGCATTCCACTCTACCTTAGAGAAGTCTACTACGGTTGTCTCATAGCCTAACAGACGTTGCAGCTCTCCTTTGCTCTGTTCGTTGTCCAGATAATACTTATGAAGGATAGCCAATCGTGATGCTTCTCCTGAGGCCGATATGGTATCTACTGTGACAATCTTTTTCGCAAACGTTCCGTCTTGTGACGCATAGTAATAGAACAACTGTTTGTCGTCATACTTGATCTTGCCTTCATCAATTGCTTCTTGTACGATAGCCTTAGTATCAACAATCTTATCGCTACGCATAGCATCAATAAAAGCATTTGTATTCCTTGTTGTGTCTCCTTTGCTGTCGGATACGTTAACAACTCCACGAAGGGCTAAAATAACTTCTTCTTTATCCTTCTCGTCTACATTGGCGATACCAAAAGATTTTGCAATAAGACGCATCCGGTGTTCTGTGAGCGGTGAGAATTCATCGGTAAGCAGGAAGTCAACTCTTGACTTAGCATTGATCTTTTCAACAGCTGTCAGTCGCTCTAATTTATCATTAACAACATATGTGCGCCCGTTTTTAGCTGCTGTAGACAGGTACATCAAGAAGAATAACTTGTCTTTCTTGCTAGTTGGGATTGATACGTCTCTCCATATCTCTATCGGATCTAAGTCGTACTCGTATTCCCCTTTCTGGTTAACTTTAGGGGCTTTGTCGCAGTACACCCACAGGTCTTCGCCAAACCCATCAGCAGACGTGATAATGCTCTTTACGGGCACTGTCTGACATCGTGGGGGCTCTACGTTTCCTGTCTTGTTAATGATTACTTTATCGTGTGTTTTTACAACTACAACGTTCTTATTGTTGGTCTTAGCCTCGAAGTCGGCTTTATATTTCTCGTAGATAGGTTCTTTAGTGATATCTACTTTAACATGATTTTTAAAAAGCATATTATTCTGTTTGGTGAGTGTGTGTGAAAGAAAATAATGGGGGCATCAATAAAGACACCCCCATAGATTATACTATGATTCTTTTTGTACTTGAACCATTTGATTAAGGTGTGTCATCACCAACATTGGCTCTGATAACATACCGTACTTTTTACCGTCATACTCATTAACGGCAGGAGATCCTGCGATACCGCTTGCTCCGTTCAGCGGAGTAAGTACACGTGTGCGGTTCTCTTGTCCTTTACCTAAGTAGCGGAGTTCTAAGTTTCCGAGAGTGATTTGCTTCTTACCATCCATTCCGGCCTGTACCTTAACTTTATTGGTTGGCATCATAAAGCCTGCGTTAGTCAGACCATACTCTGTGTTCCCGAAAGAGAATTGGTTGCTCAAAGAGTACAGCTTAACTTTATTGAAGCGGATACCGTTACGTTTGGTCACTGTGGCTTGGAACCCAACTTCTTTCATGTTTTTCAACAAGTCAGAACTAGAGAACTCTCTGATGTAGTCTTCATCTACTGAGTCAAGCTGATCCATTAACCCAGAACCCATAGCAAAGATGATGTCGTGGTCAAATACCCCTTGAGACTCTAACAGGTTTTTAGCCTTGGTATAATCTGAACCACTAAAGGAATCGGTGTAGTTCAACTGCTGTCCGTAAGTAGACAATGCAGGCCATAATCCCATTCCTGACAATACTTCATTAGACCCACCAAAGTAAGAGTTGGCAACCATCGTGTCATTGCCCTGTGCTTGACCCATAAACACGTATGAGTTTTCTTGGTCGTTCAGGTCAATCTCCAACTCATTAAGCATCTTGTTCACATAGCCTGACAAACCGTCCCTCTCAATAGACTCCCAATAACTCTCCGACAAGAATCCACCTTCAATACCGCCTGCTGTCTTCAGGATGGTTGTGTTGAAAGCACGTTGAAAATAACTCTGGGTTGTTCCTTCTGGAAGTCCAGTTCCGGGCGCAAATTGGATTGGGCCCAATGTAAGCTTAGTACCAATAGGAACTTCAACTGTAATCTCTGCTAATTCCTCGAATGGTTTTGCAGTGAAGGTATAGTCGCCTGCTGATCCTGAACGGCTCTCTACACGGTAAGCAACGGGATAAGACAATGCGTTATAAGCGGCAGGGATATACACTGTCTGCCCAACACGCAAGGTAGGGTTGCCATTAGCGTCATAGTCACCTGCGGCAATCTTGAAAGCGATGTCTGCCTTAGCAGCACCAACAGCAATAGCTGTACTTGTGGTAGCCGTGCCCTTCCAATGGTTTTTCTCCCAGAAGCTGAAGGTTCGTGATCCCACCAGCCCATTTTTACTAGCTAATGTGGCTAAATCCATCACATCAAATCCACGTCCATAGGTATTGATAATTTCATCTTTGTAGAGCTTGCGAAGAAGTGCGTTGTTGATGGAAATCCATTTCGCACTATAATTACCTTCCACTCTAATTGTATTGTCTGCCATTTTCTTTTATGTTTTTTCTTTGTTACTAAATAAGCCCCAGCGCTTTTCTGATCTGTGCGTCTGACATAGTTGCTTTTTTCTTTGGCTGATTGATTCGCTTGTCAGGGTCTGTGTCGTTGTGTACTGCTTTGTGCATCGCCTCTTTCCATTCCGCTTCCTTCGCCTTAATCACTCTCTTAACTATTGTTTCTGGGTCTTCAGCAAAGTATGCTTTCTTTACCTCTTCTGCCATCGTCTTGATATTCTCAGGCGTTGGCTCGATCTTGCCTTTCTTTATAGTATCATTGATGACTTCAACCGAGTCTTTTATAAAGGCTTGATCTATTGGCTCTGTATAGATTGTCCCATCTTCATCAACCACACTGAACTCTTTAGCTAAGGCTAACACTTCTTCTATCTTACCTTCCCAAGGCGTCATGTCAAACTCTGCTTCTTGCTTTGGTTGTAAACCCTCTAAGAGTTTGGTGAAGTCTTGTTTTTCCGGTAAAGTGACTGATTCCCTCACGCTAGCAATATGTTGTGCTGCTTCTTCCGCTGCTATATTGATAGCCGTCTCGTCTGCCATAGACAAATCTTCCCAATTGAATCCTTCGTCCAGACCGTATTTGTTCAAAACATATGCCTTGGCCCCAGCTTCCCCGCCTTTCACCCGCTTATGCTTCAACAACGTGTCCAACACAATAATATCAACTGGATCTGCTTTTTCTAAGTCAATATCAAATATCTTTCCTGCAACTTCCCCGTTGACATTCGGATTTGATTTTAACAATAGATTTTTCTTCAATTCTACATCATTTGCAAAGAACTCTTGTGGGTCTTTTATCTGACTCAACTTTTCTTTTAACCCTTCAATGTCGAAACTTTGAGTTTGAGTGTTGTTTGCTTCGATCTGAGCTACTTTCTCTCTTAGTGATGTGTATTCATCCAGAAAAGATTTAAGTTGCTCTACGCTCTCGTAGCTGCCTCCTGTGCTTTCATTGAACGAACTAAGCCACTCGGCTTTTGTCTCTTCTACATCCAGCTCGCTTACCGTCTCATCGGTTTGCACATCCTCTTCGTCTTTCTTATCCTCAATAATAGGGTCTTCAAAGAATGAGAAATCCTCTTCTTCTCCTACTATGTCTTCATGCAATAAGTCACTCATCTTCTGTTTGGTTTGTGTGTGTATGTAAAGTTAATTATAATATTTTTATCTAACTCTTGCTCCAACCGTTCCCTCTGTTTTAATCTCCTCTCTCTTATTTGATGATCGTAGGTTCTCAAGCTGTGCGTCGTTGTTAAACTTGTTGTTATTAATAATTACCTGCTTACGTGCATCAAGCTCTGACATCTGTTGCGCCTCTTGTGCTTTTATTTGTTGAAGCATTTGTGCTTGTTGCGCTTGTTGTTGCGCATTTGCCTGTGCATAGGCTTGTTGCTCTTCTGTCTTCTTGTTTTCTGTATATTGCAGGTATAGCTCTATCTCTCTCCATGGTGCTCCTTCTTCGATGCGTCTTGTTAGATACATTGCTTCCGGTATGGTTAATAGTGGTATTCCGTTTTTCCCTGATTGGAGTGCAATACCAATGAATTCTTGCATCTTATTAATCTTTTCCGGAGTAGGTCTTGCTACTAGCTTAGTGCCGAAAGCAACTCCTTTGCCCTCTGCCAATATTAGCGTCTGTACACCAAACTCACCAAGAACTGATTTATATCTCGCACTTACGGTCTTGCTGTTGCGCATGTCTAACTGTGCTCTCTGTAAAATATCCAACGAGGCGTGTGCCTTTAGTTGGAATACTTTATCAAAGATATTCTTAATGGGTGCTGCTGACGATGATACTGCCATCTCGGTTACGGCTTTCCCTGCCCGTGGATCAGCAGTAGAGCCAAGTGCTACCGGATTTATGCCTGTCAAATCTTCAACGAGCTTGGCGTTCATATCAAGTGCGGCAGCAAGATCATTTATTAACTGTGATGTTGAGTTTTGCAACGGAGTAATTGGATTGGCTTGGCTAATACCTGTGTGCCTCTGATTCCTCCTATAGAACATATCTCCGGTGGTTCTGTATATCGATAATATATCAAATGGAGACAGTTCATTCCCTCCCATATTCATTCCCATCATTGAAGACCATTCAATAGCCAACCCGCTCTTCACCGCACTTGCCTTTGCGTCTTGGAATCTAATCCATGTGAATTGGAAGTCATCCAGTATCGGTATTAATTGCTCAACCAATGACTGTGCTGTTTTACCCTTAATGAAATGAAACGATAATACTGCTTGATTTTTGTTTCTCTTTGGTTGGTTTGGTTTCTTTCCCCAATCATAAACAATATCGGTATCTATTACCCACTTACCCTGATATACGGTGTGTAGTTCTGTTGACTCATATTGTTTATTGGCCGATAGGGATTCTCCTTCCTTGTACTTCCGTGATTGTTTCGTTCCGTATTTTGTTTCGTATAAAACATATTGGTCGATTGTCTCAACCTCTATAAACTCAAAGTCCAATACTGGCACTTGAAAGAATCCACACGCTAAATCGTCTTCTGTATTTAGATTGTGTTCATACTTGTCTTCCCACGATGGGTTTCCATACATGTTGGCATATTGTTTTGCAACAGCAGGAAGTGTTTTGGGATCTATGCCGTATGATTGTAGCTGGAATGCAGGTACTAAGATAACCTCCCCTGCATATGAACTATCTCTAAAGTCGTGATAGTTCGATGATTGACATACTGCATTCTCTACATCAACGTATCTTATTACTTCCTTCCCAATCTCTCTATCATAGATAACGCGGAATCCAGCAATATTACAAGATAATAGATCCTTAATTGTCTTTTCAATCACTTCGTCCTCGTTTGAGATATTCCAAGCGTCTTTAATGAGCTTTTCCCCCTCTTTGGCATAGCTTAGCTTAAAGTCTCCATTTGATTCGTGTAACTCTAACTCCGATATTGTCTCAATCCTGTTTTTTAGTGGCTCGTATGGCAGTCCTGTCACTCGCTGCATCTCCTGCCTGAATCCAATGTAATCTGCCTGTGACTCTCCCCATGCGTCCCACTTGGCTTTATCTTGTTCGCTGATTGAGTTTTCATCAACACACTCTATGTTTATGTCATACATGCTCCCATAATATGAAGACAGCACCTTGTTTACGATCTTTGGCATGGGAGACATAACCTTCCAGTTGATGTGTGACATTGCCTTGCGAGCAAACGTTTCACTATCAAACCTTCCGCTTGACACTCCTCCTATGTCAATCCCAAGACCATTTATTTGTGTTGATCCTGTTTCTTCCCCAAAGAACTGTTTCTTATAAAAGCCCTCATCCTGCATCCCGTCAAGATACTTTCGCAATAGCGAGAACTTCCCTTGTGAGGCCCAACTTGTCTCACTTGTTCCCCTGACATAGTTAGAGAAGATGTACTCACCTTTTCGCCTAATATATTCTTCATCAACAGATCCCTTTTTCTTTGGGTTGTTGTATACTCCTACTTCTGAGTATTTGCTTTGGTATCCTTCTGTTTCTGCCATAATTATCTAAAAAAAGCCGATGCAAGATCGTATGATTTTTCGTTTTCTTTGTCTTCTAGCTTAGAGTGAATAGATTTAGCCCCTAACTTAGCACACATGGATGCTGCAAGTAAGTCATATTTTGTCATTTCGTCGATTGATCCAATGTTCTTCCATTCAAGGATTAGGTCTTCGTGTACTTCTCGTCCGATATGTAGCGCAATGTGGTTTCTCAATTCCTCAAACCCTTCCATCTTTGAACGTTCCAATGACTGTACTCCCGGATAATCTTTTGGCTTCATTGTTCGTTCGTCTATTTGATATTTTAAGAATCCATCATATCCCCATTCTCTAAACTTCTCCCAAACTATCCTTACGTTCACCTCTGGGAAGCACATGGCTCCGTAGTATAGACATGTTTTAAGTACGTCTTCTGCATACTTAACATTATCTCCATGTCTATATCTGTAGGTACAGACAAATCTGTTGCTTTCCCATTCTCTTATCGGCTTTGTCTCTGGGTCTAACTTTTCATCCAAATGCCAGAACACGGCTATGCCTCCATCTGAGTGTGAGCTTGTGTTGCTTCCGGTAGAGGAATTGGTAGTCGTTGCTTTCGCTTTGGGTACAAAGTTGTATGGGTCGGCTCCACACGTGAACCTATCCGGATTTTTAGGTCTAAAGACTTCCTTCTCTACTCCGTTTAATTCATCGTACTCATAATCACTATATTTTTGGTTTGTTTCTTCGTCCCTTAACACTAGCGAAATAAGCCATCGTCCATCCGGTGACGGCTTCCAAACCACCCTGCTCCCAAACTGTCCGTTTGACCATTCAAAATTCCCTCTTTGTGTTGGCTCAAACAGTCTTGGTAGCTCTGCTAGTCTATTGTCTATCCCCTCAGAGTCAAACCCTATATTCCCTGCTGATCCTACCCACGAATCATCATAACACAATGGAAATTGTTTTTTGTTTACTCTTAAGTTAAGTGCGGCTCCGGGATTGCGCTCTAGATCTTTCCTTAGCTGGGTGCGCTCTGCTTCAATTGACTGTGTGGCTGTATATCTAAATCCTGCTTCTTTGTGTTGTTTTGATAACTTACTTCCTTTTACGCTATATCCATATTCATCTATAAACCCATCTAGCCCCTCGTCTGCTGGTATGAATAATCTAAAGATACCTGATGTTGTTCTTCCCGTTAAGGGATTCCTCCTGTAGAAGTTCCCGTCATCAAGCAGCCCTTTATAGGCTTCTCCTCCTTTGGTTAGTTCGTCTGCTGTCGATGGTTGATACATCCATCCGTGAATCTTAGCACCATTACCTTGAGCTATACAGTGCAATAAAACACCTGTACGCTCCCTTACATCAAGGTTCTTGGCCTTACCTGACTCATCAACAAGAATACACCATAGCCCTTTGCCATCGTAAAACTTGGCGTCAGATGTTCCTGCCGCAGATATTGAATTCCCTAAATCATCTGTTCCTAGTTCTGTTCGGGGTGCTTTGTTAACTATTGCTTTCGGGTCGTTAGAAGATGACGTTAGCGGCTTCACCATAAAGGGCATCTTCCTCCATGCCGGAACAAGTTTATCCTTCATGTGCCCTTCTGAGCTTTCACCAGACATAGACATAATACCTCCGCCCTCTTTCCCGCGATGAGTAATTGTTATTAAATATACGATGCATAACCCTTTGTTTGTATTACCTGATCGTCTGTTCTTGTTTTGCCCCACACCATAACAAACTCTATTGCCCGTGTCGATCATCTTGTAGCTTCCATCTTCCTCTGGGATGGCAAATCCCTTGTCGTCTATCTTCTCAAATGTTTCTGTTGTAGTGTACGAATAATGGAAGAATAGAAACTCCTTACGGTCTCTATCTCTATAGTCTGGGAAGAACTGTCCATCAATCATCCAGAAGTTAAGGTAGAAGTAGTGCCATCCTGTGATATAAGTAGGTTTGCCGTTGTTGAAAAACCAGTAGCCATTTAGGATGTGCCACCATGTTTTCTGCATCCACTTTATTTCGTCATCGTAATAGTCTCTTCTTTTTGATAGGGTGTCCCAAAATTCCTTCTGAACCTTAAATAGTGTTGCTGTATAGGATTTGTCGTTTTCTGCTAAGTCTTTAATTACCTGTAGGGATAATTCCTCTAGTCTCCGCAGCTTATCGGGATACTTATGTCTCTTGAACTTCTGTTCCTTCGCTGGAAGTCCATAGCCATCTATAAGCTCAAATCTTGGTGGTCTTGGCAGAGATAGCCTAATTGGCTTTAACGCCTTATCGTTATAGTGATATAACACCGTGCTGTCCGGTGCGACATACTGGTCTATGTGTCTATTTCGCACCGACATACTTAAGGCTGTCTATTTTATATTCTTCTCCTCTTTCTCCGTCTTTCCAATTCTCATAGGGGTTCCACTCTTCCGGAATATCTACTACGCCACCCTCTTCACGCATAGCCATTATATATGCAGATATTTTCTCGGGGCTTACATCTAGCCCTTTTGTTGTCTGCTTATATATTGCGGCTAAAATTGGTTCTGCTTCCTGTTTGCCGCCTATGATCTCCTCCATCAACTTAGACTTCGTGTCC
>Ga0214471_10000593_pt1 | contig 30320 bp, 28 predicted proteins | sample RVTome_5_FD_207665 | JGI IMG/M metagenome (GOLD analysis project Ga0214471, IMG submission 207665) | Soil microbial communities from uranium-contaminated site in the Upper Colorado River Basin, Wyoming, United States - RVT142D155 | ecosystem: Environmental > Terrestrial > Soil > Contaminated >... | reverse complement strand
ATGTCGTGGGAGGCTATGCGTACGCGGCCATGCCGGCGCGACTCGCGCTCGAGCGTAGCCGGTGGAGCGAGGCGGCTGCGCTGCCGCTCGAGCCGGGCGATGTCACCATCGCTTGGAAGAAGTATCCGCAAGCGGAGGCAATCAACGCCTTCGCGCGCGGCGTGGGCGCGGCGCGCTCGGGAGACGTGCGCGCCGCTCAGGCAGAGGTCACACGGCTGCAGGCGCTGCGCGATGCGGCCACTGCGCTCAAGATCGGCTACTGGGTCGAGCAGATCGACATCCAGGCCGAGGCCGTGCGCGGCCTGGCCGCGTTCGCCGAGGGCCGGCGCGACGAGGGCGTCGCGCTGCTTCGCCGCGTGGCCGAGCGTGAGGACGCGACTGAGAAGCACGCGATCTCGCCGGGGCCTCTGCTGCCGGCGCGCGAGCTGCTTGCCGACATGCTGTTCGAGTTCGGCAAGCTCGCCGAGGCGCTGCGCGAATACGAGGCCGTGCTTGTTAAGGAGCCGAACCGCTACCGCGCCACGCTCGGGGCGGCGCACGCCGCCGAGCGTGCCGGTAACTCTGCCAGCGCCAAGCAGCATTTCGCACGCCTGGTTGAGCTCGGCGCCGACGCCGACACGCCAAGGGCCGAGCTCGCCGAAGCGAAACGCATGCTCGGCAAGTGAAGCGACGGCGCGTCCTGCTCGCCGCCCTCGCGCTCGTCATCGCGGCACCCGCTCACGGCGACGAAAGCGATCCGCTTCCGGTGCCGCCGGGCGGGCCGCGGGCGCGCGCGGTCCGGGCGTACAACGACGGCGTCAAGCTGATGCTCGAGAAGCGCTACCCCGAAGCGCAGCGCCGCTTCGAGGAGGCGCTTGCGCTGGAGGAGCGCATCGCCGAGGCGCACAACAACCTCGCCTTCAGCCTTCGAATGCAAAGCTTGCAGCATGCCGAGCGGGCGCTGCGGCACTACGCGCGGGCGCTCGAGCTCGATCCGCGCCTCGCGCAGGCCTATGTGTACCGGGGCACGCTGTACCAGCAGATTGGTGAGCCGGCGCGGGCGCGCGAGGACCTCGCGTCGCTGCGTCGCCTCGATCCGGGCCTCGCGGCGCGGCTCGAGCGCACGCTCGGCCAGGCCGGCCCGGGTGACGAGCGCGACGGCCTCGCAGCGCAGAACGAGGATTCGTACTAGGGCTGGCTGCTAGAAGCGCCGAATCAGCGTCATGGTCTGGCCGTCGCGCCGCATCTCGAGGCGGTTTAGGAAGCTCATGCCGAGCAGCGCGATGTCCAGGCCGCTCTCGATTACGATCGCGTCGACACTGGTGAGCTCGATGGCGCCAATCTTTACGCGGTCCAGGCGCACGCGATAGGCGATCGCATTGCCGTTCGCGGTCTGGGTTACGCCGCGCTCCCCCTTGCGGTAATCGATGCCCAGACGCCGTGCGTCAGTCGCCGGCAGCGCAATGGCCGTGGCGCCGGTGTCGACCAGAAAGCGCATCGAGCCGCCGTTGATCGCGCCGTCGACGATGAAATGGCCGCGCGGATCTGCCGCCAGCACCACGCTTTGGCGCGTGTCGGCCGCCTCCTCGCCGCGGTAATGCTGGCCGAGCGCCACGCTGCGGCGCTTGCCGTCGATCTCGACCACCGCCTGCTCGCGCTCCACCGAAATGACCGTGACCCCGGAGAGCTTCTGGCCGATGCGCACGCTTCTCGGCTCGCCGCCGTCGATCACCAGCACCGCCGCCTTGCCGGGGAACACGCCCACTAGGCCGACATCCGCGGCGGGCGCCGGGCCCGCGGCTGCGAGCAACGCAAACGCAATACAATGCGCCCTTCGCATGCGTCCTCCCATATGAAACCGGTCGCCATCACCCGATTTGCGCCGAGCGAAGGCCCGGCCTATTTTGCCACCTATCTCGAGGAGCACTCAATCGCGTCGCAACTCGTCGCGTTGGATGCGGGCGAGGCGGTGCCCCGCGATGCGCGCGCTTTCTCAGGCATCGTGTTCATGGGTGGGCCGATGAGCGTCAACGACGATCTGCCGTGGATTGCGCCGCTGCTCGAGCTGGCACGCGATGCGGTGAGGAACGACATCCCGCTCCTCGGCCACTGCCTCGGCGGCCAGCTGATTTCGAAAGCGTTCGGCGGCAGCGTCTCGCCGCACGAGGTGAAGGAAATCGGCTGGGGCAGGGTCGAGGTCGCGGATAATGCCGTGGCGCGCGAGTGGCTCGGCGATCTGAATGGCTTCGAGTCGTTCCACTGGCACGGTGAAACCTTCACTGTCCCGCCGGGCGGGACGCGCGTGCTTACCAACCGGCATTGCGCCAATCAGGCGTTCGCGCTCGGGCGGCACATCGGGCTGCAATGCCACGTCGAGATGACCGAGGCAATGATTCGCACCTGGTGCGAGCTCGGAAAAAAGGAGATCGAGGCGAGCGCGGCGAGCCGCGCCGTGCAGCAGCCTGAAGAGATGCAGCAAGACCTCGAGCGGCGCCTCGAGACCCTGCACGAGGTCGCCGACCGCATCTACGACCACTGGTGCGAGGGCCTCGCGCGCAGCTAATAAACCTAATTGCCGGCGCCGCCCCGTCCATCCCTCGCACTAGCCAACTCGTGCACCGTGCAATGGTGCCGCAGCAGGATTTAGGGAGGGGGTACGGGGGAACCACCGTTAGGTTCCCTTTTCCGCGATTACTCCCAAATTGTTCGCACTGTGCACGGCCTGCACGGCGCCCTGGCCCCGCAGCAAGATTTAGGGAGGGGGTACGGGGGAACCGTCAGGTTCCCCCGTTCTCATATGGGGGCTTTCCCCGGGGGCCGGGCCCCGGGGAACCGTCAGGTTCCCCTGTTCTTATCCTGCGCTTTCGCGACTGGGCGGCTCAGTCGCGAAGACTGAGCCGCTTAGTCGCGAAAGTTTACGTATTGAAGCGGCAGGTCGGTCACCGACTTGCGCACCAGCTGGATCACGGCCTGCAGCTCGTCCTTCTTCGCGCCCGAGACGCGCAGCGCGTCGCCCTGGATCGAGACCTGCACCTTGAGCTTGGCGTCCTTCACCAGCTTCACGATCTGCTTGCTCTTGTCCTGCGCGATGCCGACCCTGACGGTCACCAAGCGCTTGACCTTGTCGCCCGAGATCTTCTCGACCGTACCGAGCTCGAGGCAGCGCACGTCGACGTTGCGCTTGCTCATCCGGGCGCGCAGCACGTCGAGCACCTGGCCGAGCTTGAACTCATCGTCGGCGTACACGCTCAGCTCGAGCTCCTTTTGCTCGACCCTGGCGTCCGAGCCCTTGAAATCGAAGCGGTTTGTGATCTCCTTGTTGCTCTGCTCGACCGCGTTCTTCACTTCCTGCTGGTCCACCTGGGACACGATGTCGAATGAGGGCATGTCGGTGTCGCGCGCTCACGCGCAGTGAGATCGAAGCCGGGCATTTTACACGCGGTGCCCCGGGGAATCGCGCGGCGCCCGCTCGGACACGCGACGCTGAACGCGCGCCGACGCCATGCGGCCGCCGTCAGCGCGAGTTCAGGCGCTGCAGGTCCTCGATCCAACGTGCCGTGGTGACGTCGATCCATTCGAGGTCTTGCGGCGCGTCATAGGCGGCGAAAATGGCGAGGCTGATCGCCCTGCCGCGCAGGTAGACGAGCGATGTGGTCGAGAGCATATATTGCGGCTTGTCGTCGCGTTGTTCCGTAGACTGCAGACGCGTGCCCTGCAGGATCGAGACCACGTCATTCGAACGGCGCAGCTCGGCGAGCAGGCTCGCCTTGCCGAGCGGTTGCGCGTCGAGGTGCTTGAGGAAGTTGCGGTCGGCTGGCGGTGTGCCCGCGCCGCGCAGCGCCTCCTCGACGAAGGCGGCGAACTGCGAGGGGTTCACCCATTCGCGCTCCAGGCCCTTCGGCGTCACCGCGATCATGTAGCGACGCAGATCGAGCCGGTCGCCGAGCGTGAAGCGGCGCAGGTCCGCGTCCGAGACCGCGAAGAGGAGAATTCTATTCGAAGCCGAGGTGAGCGACTCGGCGAGCTCGATGAGCCGCGGCGATCCGGTGAAGCCGGTGTCGGCAAAGCCTGGCGGCGCGTCGAAGGCAAGACGGGTATCGCCCAGTTGCAGAGCGAAGGGCGCCGTCACGGCGGGGGCCGCCGCCAGGCCCGCGGCAAGCGCCGCGACGCAGGCGAGCGCGCGCGCGCGCATGCTCAACGCCCCTTCCTCTTGCCGCGCTTGGCCGCGATGCGCATGCGCAGCGCGTTCAGGCGGATGAAGCCGGCGGCGTCAGCCTGGTCGTAGGCGCCCTTGTCGTCCTCGAAGGTGGCGATGCTCTGATCGAAGAGCGAATCGCTCTTCGAGCTGCGCCCGGTGACCAGCACCGTGCCCTTGTAGAGTTTGACGCGCACCGTGCCGTTGACATTTTCCTGCGAGGCATCGATCAGCCCCTGCAGCAGGCGCCGCTCCGGACTGAACCAGTAGCCGTTGTAGATCATGCGCGCATAGCGCGGCATCAAGTCGTCCTTGAGCGCGAGCACTTCGCGATCGAGCGTGATCGACTCGATTGCGCGGTGCGCCCGCAGCATGATCGTGCCGCCCGGGGTCTCGTAGCAGCCGCGCGATTTCATGCCGACGTAGCGATTCTCGACCAGGTCGAGGCGCCCGACGCCATGCTTGCCGCCGAGCCTGTTTAGCGCGCCGAGCAGTTCGGCCGGGCTCATCGTCTTGCCGTTCACGGCGACGATGTCGCCCGTGCGGTACTCGAGCTCGACGTGCTCGGGGCGATCGGGCGCCTTCTCGGGCGAGACGGTGATGCGCCACATCGACTCCTCGGGCTCGAAGTCCGGGTCTTCCAGCACGCCGCCCTCGTAGGAGATGTGCAGCAGGTTGGCGTCCATCGAGTAGGGCGCGCCGCCTTTTCTCTTCTTGAAGTCGACCGGGATACCGTGCTTGTCGGCATAGGCGAGCAGCTTGTCACGCGAGAGCAGGTTCCATTCGCGCCACGGCGCGATGATCTTGACGTCCGGCATCAACGCGTAGGCGCCGAGCTCGAAGCGCACCTGATCGTTACCCTTGCCGGTGGCGCCGTGCGAAATCGCGTCCGCCCCGGTCTTCTTCGCGATCTCGACCATGTGCTTGGCGATCAGTGGTCGCGCGATCGAAGTGCCGAGCAGGTACTCGCCCTCGTACACCGCGTTGGCACGAAACATCGGGAAGACGAAGTCGCGGACGAATTCCTCCTTCAGATCCTCGATGAAGATCTGCTTGACGCCGAACATCTGCGCCTTCTTGCGTGCCGCAGCGAGCTCCTCGCCCTGGCCGATGTCAGCGGTGAAAGTCACCACCTCGCAGCCGTAGACGTCTTGCAGCCACTTGAGGATGACCGAGGTGTCGAGCCCGCCGGAGTAGGCGAGCACCACCTGGGTCACTTTGGTCGGCTTCTTTGCCATCAGGGGTTCACTTTGCCAAGTACCAGGAATTCCAGAAGCGCCTTTTGCACGTGCAGCCGGTTCTCCGCTTCGTCCCACACCACCGAATGCGGGCCGTCGATTACCTCCGCCGCCACCTCCTCGCCGCGGTGCGCCGGCAGGCAGTGCATGAACAGCGCGTCCGTCTTCGCCTCGCGCATCATTTCGGCGTCCACCTGCCAGTCCTCGAAGGCGCGCCGGCGGGTCTCATTCTCGGCCTCGAAGCCCATGCTGGTCCACACGTCGGTGGTCACCAGGTCGGCGCCGCGCGCCGCGTCCATCGGGTCGCGGAACTCCTCGTAGTGGTCGGTGCCGTACAGGCCCGCGCGCTCGGGCTCGACCTGGTAGCCCGGCGGGGTCGAGACGTGCACGTTGAAGCCGAATACCTCGGCCGCCTGCAGCCACGTGTTGCACACGTTGTTCGAATCGCCGATCCAGGCCACAGTTTTGCCTTCGATCGAGCCGCGCTGCTCGATAAAGGTGTAGATATCGGCGAGGATCTGGCAGGGGTGGTACTCGTTGGTCAGGCCGTTGATCACCGGCACGCGCGAATGGCCCGCGAAACGCTCGATGATTTCCTGTTCGAAGGTGCGGATCATGACTACATCGCACATGCGCGACATCACCTGGGCGGCATCCTCCACCGGCTCGCCCCGGCCAAGCTGCGAGTCGCGCGTGTTGAGGTAGATCGCCGCGCCGCCCAGCTGATGCATGCCGGCCTCGAAGGACAGGCGCGTGCGGGTCGACTGCTTCTCGAAGATCATCACCAGCGTACGGTCCTCGAGCGGCCAATAGCGCTCATAGCGCTTGAACTTGTCCTTGATCCAGCGCGTGCGCGCGAACAGGTGCGCGTAGTCCTTGCCGGCCAGGTCCTTGAACTGCAGGTAATGGCGCACGCCCATGGCGCTCGCTTCACTGCGCCGCGGCAGCCTTTGGTTGCGCCGCCGTGGCGAGGAACGAGCGCACCACGGTGACAAAGCGCTCGACCATCATGCGAGCCTCGGCCTCGCTCATCACGAGCGGCGGCAGCACGCGCACCACGTTTTCGGCGGTGACGTTGATCACCAGTCCGGCTTCGAGCGCAAGGCCGACCAGCGCGCCGCAGGGGCGCTCGAACTCGATGCCGATGATCAATCCCATGCCGCGCACGCCGGCGAAGCCGGGAATGCCCTTCAGCGCGACGGCGATGCCGTCGCGGATCAGCGCACCGACTTTTTGCGCATTCTCCAGCAGGTGCTCCTCGCGCATGATGTCGATCGTCGTGCTCACCGCGGTGCAGGCAAGCGGGTTGCCGCCGAAGGTCGAGCCGTGGTTGCCGGGCTTGAGCACGCCCTTGGCGCGGCCGCCGACCACGCATACGCCGACCGGCACCCCCGATCCCAGGCCCTTGGCGAGCGGTAGGACGTCGGGCAGTACCCCGGCGTGCTGGTACACGAACCACTTGCCGGTGCGCCCGAAGCCGCACTGCACCTCGTCGAGCATCAGCAGCCACTGTTGCTTGTCGCACAGTGCGCGCAGGCCGCGCAGGTATTCCATCCCGGCGATGTTGATACCTCCTTCGCCCTGGATCGGCTCGACCAGCACCGCGACCACGTTCTTGTTCACCTCGGCGACCTTCTCCACCGCGCCGAGGTCATTGTGAGGCACGCGCACGAAACCGGAAACCAGCGGCTCGAAGCCGGCGTGCACCTTGCGACTGCCGGTGGCCGAGAGCGTGGCGAGCGTGCGCCCGTGGAAGGACTTCTCCATGACCACGATCGCGGGTTCGTTCACGCCCTTCTCGTGGCCGTACTTGCGCGCGATCTTGATCGCCGCTTCATTCGCCTCGCAGCCCGAGTTGCAGAAGAACACCTCCTCCAGGCTGGTGATCTCCGCGATACGGTCGGCCGCCGCCTCCTGCGCCGGGATGCGGAACAGGTTCGAGGTGTGCATCACGCGGCCGATCTGCTCGTGAAGCGCGCGCATGAGTTTCGGATGCGCGTGGCCGAGCGTGTTCACGGCGATGCCGGCGAGCGCGTCGAGATACTTCTTGCCGGCCTCGTCCCAGAGCCAAACGCCTTCGCCGCGCACGAAGGCGACCGGCTGTCTGGCGTAGGTGTTCATCACGTGCGACATGGCACGAACTCCACGGTGAAATGCAAAACGGCGGCTCAAGCCGCCGTTTTCGCGCACCCGGCGGCTCAAGCCGCCGTTTTCGCGCACTCGACGGCCCAAGGCGCCGTCTTGTTGAATCCTATCACAGGCTTGCGAAGGCGGTCAGCCGATGCGGCGCAGCGTCTTTTCCTCCTGTGCGGTGAGTACCCGAATGCAAGGCAAGTAGCCCTCGTGCACGATGCCGTGCAGCTCCATCCTCTTGTGCGAGCGCAGCAGCTCGCCGAGGTAATCGACGATGTTCGCGGTGATCAGCTGTCCCGGCACCAGCACCGGGATGCCCGGCGGGTAGGGGACGATCTGGTCGGCGCACACCCGACGTGCGATCTTCCTGTTCACCCGCTCGCGCTCGTCGAAGATCGGCACCAGCTCGCCGCCGCAATAGTAGGCGTCGCGTGGCAGGTAGTGCAGCTTGGTGAAGCCCGGAATCTCAGGCGTCTGCACCAGGCGCCGTGCCGCGCGTCCCTCGCGCGAGATGCGCATCAGCGCGTCGTACAGACGCGAGGTCTTGGAGCGCGTCGTGCCGATGGTGAGCAGCAGCGTCAGGGTATTGAAGGTCGATTTCTCGGTCTGGATGTTGTAGCGCTCGAACAGTTCCTTCTGCAGGTCCTCGACCGTGTAACCGCAGCCCGAGATGTCGATCGTCACCTTCGTGCTATCGAGCCGGATGCCGTCGTCCCTCACCTCCTCGGGCAGCAGGTCGGCGAGCTCCAGCACGCGGAACACGCCGGTCGCATTGATCTGCTCGCGCAATTCCTTGGTGAGCGCAAGCGTCCTCGAGAGCAGCTTGTAGCCTTCCATCACCGCTTGCTTTCGAGCGACATCGAGGCTCGCGATCATTGTGTACTGCGGGCTGGTCGAGGTGTGCATGTTGAAGTTCTCCCGGAACAAATGCTGTTTGAAGTCCGGGTCGTTCACATGGATCATCGAGGCCTGCGAGAACGCCGACATCACCTTGTGGGTGGATTGCGTGGCATAGTCGGCGCCCGCTTCGATCGCGGTCGGGCGGAACTCGGGGTGAAAGCGCGCGAAACCGTACCAGGCCTCGTCGATGATCACCTTGATGCCCTTTTCGTGCGCCGCCTCGATGATCGGCGCGAGGTCGTAGCGCAGCCCGTCGTAGGTGCACGAGGTGAGGATCAGTGCCTCGGCGTCCGGGTGCTTCTCGATCGCCTCGAACAGCGTTTTCTTCGGGATCGGCCCGTAAAGGCCGTATTTGCGGTTGAGCGCGCTGTTGAGGTACACCGGATGCGCGCCCGAAAGCACCACGCCATGGTGCACGCTCTTGTGGCAGTTGCGGTCGAGCAGCAGCTTTTCGCCCGGGGCGAGCAGCGTCTGGAAAATGACCTTGTTGGCGGTCGACGTACCGTTGGTGGCGAAGAAGGTCTTGCGCGCGCCGAAGGCCTTGGCGGCCATTTGCTGCGCCTCCTGGATCACGCCCTTGGGCTCCATCAGCGAGTCGAGCATCGGCACCGACACCGAGAGATCGGCGTCGAACACGTGCTCGCCCATGAACTCGTAGAAATCGTTCACCCAGGGGCTGCCGCGCAGACTCTCGCCCGAGGAGTGGCCCGGCGTGTGCCACTGGTCTTTCGCCATCCAGACATAGTTCTTGAGCTGATCGTAAAACGGCGTGCGCGCGTTCTCCTGAATCTGCGCGTTGAGGATGCGGTAGATGCCGCGATAGTCGCGTTCCTCGCGGTAGAAGTAGCCGTCGACCGCCTCGGTGAACAGCGCGTCGACGACGTCGTCCTCCTTCTCCTGCGCGATCAGGATGTAGACCGAGAGTTCGGGGCGAAAGCGCGTGATCCGCTGCACCAGCTCGAGCGCCGACATCTGCAGCTTTTTCTTGCGACCGCCGTTCCTGCGGTTGCCAGAGAGCGTGTAGAGCGTGTCGTCGACCAGCACCGCCTGCAGGTCGCCGTCGCTCTCGATCGCGCTGAGCGCTTCATTCGCGGTGGTGACGCCGCTGAAAGTGATGCCGAGGGGGTTGTCGAGCGCGCGCGCGGCCGCGTTCAGGCCCTTGACGAACTCGCGCAGCACGAGGCTTTCGTCGTTGATGACGAGGATGCGGCTGACCGGCTTGACCATCTAGTTAAGCGCTTGGCGTCGAACGCGCGGCGGCTGGACCGAAGGCGCGTAAAGTGAGACAAAAGTCCGTGTAATGCAAGGGAAAATTCGCTGCCGCGGCGGCACGGCGGCGGAGCGCGGTTGCTATAATTTGGCGCGCTTTGCGGCCCCCGTTCCTGCACCCGCCCTCATGCCCGATTCCCCGGTCGAGTTCGTCATCGTTGGCACGACTGCCGAGGGCAAACCATTCCGGCCGGGCGACTGGGCCGAGCGCCTGTGCGGCGTGCTTGCCGAGTTCGGCGGCGACGAGCGGCTGGAATACTCGCCCCACGTGCATCCGACGAGCATTGACGGCGTGAGCGTAGTGGTGGTGGGCGCCGGTCTGCAAAAGATCGAGCCCAAGGCCTACCGCTTCCTGGTCAGCTTCGCGAAGGACAATGAGCTGCAGGTGATCGCCGGTCGGCGGAGGAAGACTGCGCGCACCGCAGGCAAGAGGGCTGGGGCTGGGGCGAAAAGGCATGCCGCGCAAGGCGGCCGCTAGAGTACGGGCACCGAGGCGCGCGTGCCGCACCCCCGGCCGCGCCGCACTATTGCATCGACTTGATGGCTTGCGCGAGTCGGCTCTTGTTGCGGTCGGCGGCGTTCGAGCGCAGCACGCCCTTGGCTACCACGCGGTCGATCACGCTCTGCGAGCGCTCGAGCACCTTGGCGGCCGCGGCCTTGTCGCCGGCGGCGATCGCCTTCTTCACATTCTTGATCGCTGTGCGCACCGCGGTGCGCAGGCTCATGTTGTGGTCGCGGCGCATTACCGCCTGACGGGCGCGCTTGCGCGCGGATGCGATGTTGGCCATGGGCCCCGAGCCGGTTCGAAAAAGGGGCGCATTGTAGCCGCTAAGAGTTCGCCGCGCAAGGCAAAAGCCTCCTTTGCGGGAGCGCGCCCGGAGGGTGCGGCGGCATGAACCTGCTGCGGGCACTGGCGACTGTCAGCAGCATGACCTTCCTCAGCCGCGTGCTGGGGTTCGTGCGCGATTTCTTCATCGCTCGCCTGTTCGGTGCGGGGCTGGTGAGCGACGCATTCTTCGTCGCCTTCCGCATTCCCAATCTGCTGCGGCGCCTGTTCGCCGAGGGCGCGTTCTCGCAGGCCTTCGTGCCGATCCTGTCGGAGTACAAGAACCGCGCGGCGCCCGAGGAGACGCGCGCGCTGGTCGACTGCGTGGCAACGGCGCTCCTGCTCGCGCTGGTGCTGGCCGCGGCGCTCGGCGTCGCCGCTGCGCCGCTCATCGTCTACGTTTCGGCGCCGGGCTTTGCCGCCGACCCTGAAAAGTTCGAACTCACGGTGGCGCTGCTGCGGATCACGTTCCCGTACATCCTGTTCATTTCGCTGGTGGCGCTCGCGGCCGGCGTGCTCAATACCTGGAGCCGCTTCGCGGTGCCGGCTTTTACTCCGGTGCTGCTGAACGTCAGCTTCATCGTCGCGGCGGCGTTCTTCGCCGAGCGCTTCGATCCGCCGGTGCTGGCGCTCGCCTGGGCGGTGTTCTTTGGCGGCGTGCTGCAGCTTGCGCTGCAGCTGCCGTTTCTCGCGCGCATCGGCATGCTGCCGCGCTGGCGGCTGAACCTGAGGCATCCCGGCGTCGCGCGCATCCTCAAGCTGATGGCGCCGGCGGTGTTCGGCGTTTCGGTGAGTCAGATCTCGCTGCTCATCAACACGATTTTCGCGTCGTTCCTGGTTTCGGGCAGCGTGTCCTGGCTGTACTACGCCGATCGCCTGATGGAGTTTCCCGCGGGCATGCTCGGCGTGGCGCTCGGCACCATCCTGCTGCCGAGCTTGTCCAAGTACCACACCGACGCCAGACCGCAGGAGTACGCGCGGCTGCTCGACTGGGGGTTGCGCGTGACGCTGCTGCTCGCGGTGCCGGCGGCAGCGGCGCTCGCGGTGCTCGCGATCCCGCTGATCGCCACGCTGTTCCATTACGGGCGCTTCTCGGACGGGGACGCGTGGATGACGCGTCAGGCGCTGATGGCCTACAGTCTGGGGTTGGTGGGCATTATCCTGGTGAAAATCCTGGCGCCGGGCTTCTACGCGCGCCAGAACGTGGCGACGCCGGTGAAGATCGCTGTGGTGACGCTGGTGGCGACGCAGCTCATGAACCTCGCATTCATCGTGCCGTTCAAGCACGCCGGTCTCGCGCTCGCAATTGCGCTCGGTGCATGCCTGAACGCGGGACTGCTCTACCACCACCTGCGAAAGGGCGGCATCTACGCCCCGCAGCCGGGCTGGGGCGCGTTCGCGCTCAGGGTGGCCGCGGCGGTGCTCGTGATGGTCGCCGCGCTGCACTTCGCCATGGGCGGGGCGCCATGGTGGCTGCAGGCGCAGTGGTCGCTGAAGGTGCCGGCGCTGGTAGCGCTGGTTCTTGTTGGCGCGACGGTCTACGTCGGGGCGCTCTTTGCACTTGGGTTTCGCACGCGCGACTTCTCGCGCCGGGGCGCGGAGTAATGGCCTCGCTCGACGCTTTTGCGGCGCAGCTCGCGCGCGAGGACGACAAGATCGAGCTGGCGCGCGTGAGCCTGATGATCGCCGAGGACGCCTATCCCGGGCTCGACGTCGAGCATTACCTGGCCGAATTCGAGCGTCTTGCGCAACGCCTGCGCGAGCAGCTGCCTCAGCCGCACGGCGCCGAGGAGTGCGTGATGGCGCTCAACCAGTTCCTGTTCGACGATCTCGGCTTCTGGGGCAACACGGACGATTACTACGACCCGCGCAACAGCTACCTGAACGAGGTGATGGATCGGCGTACCGGCATCCCGATCTCGCTCGCGGTGGTGTACATGGAGCTCGGGCGGCGCATCGGCCTGCCGCTCGAGGGCGTCTCGTTTCCCGGGCATTTCCTGGTGCGCCTGCGCCTGCGCGGCCACATGCTGGTGCTCGATCCGTTCACCGGCGGTGTGCCGCAGTCCGAGGACGAGTTGCGCCGGCGCCTGCAACGCGTCATCCCCGAAGGTGCCACCGGCCCGCTGCCGGTGACCCAGCTGCCGATCGATCAGTTTCTCGAGCCGGCAACCAATCGCCAGATTCTGGCGCGCATCCTGCGCAACCTGAAGGGCATCTACCGCGAGGCGGACAAACCCGAACGCGCGCTCGAGGTTCTCAACCGCATGCTGCTCGTCTCGCCCGAGGCGAACAGCGAGTTGCGCGACCGCGGCTACGTCTTCCAGCGCCTGGAGGCTTTCCGCGCAGCGCTGCAGGATCTCACCACATACCTCGAGCGCGAGCCTGGCGCGCTCGACGCCGACGACGTGCGCGCGAAAGTGGTCGATCTCTCGACCATCTGCGCGCGGCTAAATTGAGCGGGGGGGAGCATGGCCGTGAAGCAAAGTGCAGGCAAGGAGGCGCCGGGGCGCTCGCTCATCGCGCGAATGCGCGCCGCGCCGCGCCTCGCTGTCGGCGTCATCGTCGCCGCGCAGCTGCTCGGCGTTTCGATCTGGTTCAGCGCGAACGCAGCGGCTGACGGCCTGGCGCAGGCCTGGGGTCTCACCGCGGCGGACCTTGGCGTGTTGACGAGCGCGGTGCAGCTCGGCTTCATCACGGGCACGCTGGCGTTCTCGCTTTCGGGCCTCGCTGACCGCTATGCGGCGAGCCGCATCTTCGCGGTGTGCGCCGCCGCCGGCGCGCTCGCCAACGGCGCGTTCGCGTTGGCGGCGAGCGGCGTCGCCGACGCCTCGGTGTACCGCTTCCTCACCGGCTTCGCGCTCGCCGGCGTCTATCCGCTCGGCATGAAGCTCGTGGTGAGCTGGGCGCCGGAGCGCGCCGGCGAGGTGCTCGCCTGGCTCGTCGGCATGCTCACCATCGGCACGGCGCTGCCTCACGCGGTGCGTGCCGCCGGCAGCGGCGCGCCCTGGCAGGCGGTGGTGCTGGTCTCGTCGGCGCTGGCCGTCATCGCCGCACTGGTGGTGCTGCTTCTGGGCGACGGCCCGCACCTGAAGCTCGGCGCGGCGCGCCGGCCCGGCTGGGGCAGCGTGTTCAAGGCGTTTCGCGTGCCGGCATTCCGCGCTTCGGCCTTCGGCTACTTCGGCCATATGTGGGAGCTGTACGCATTCTGGACTGTGACGCCATTCCTGGTCGCGGCGGCGCTCGCGCGCGACGCCGGGGCGGACGCCTGGGGCGTCTCGGCGTGGTCCTTCGCCATCATCGGTATCGGCGGTGCGGGCTGCGTGTTTGGCGGGCGCTTGAGCCGGCGCATCGGCAGTGCGCGTGTGGCGGCGGCGGCGCTCGCAATCTCGGGCGCGATGTGCCTGGTTTACCCGCTCGCCGACCCGGGCCCGGTGGCGCTCGCGCTGCTGCTCGTCTGGGGCGTTGCGGTGGTGGCGGACTCGCCGCAGTTCTCGGCGATCTCGGCACGGGCCTGCCCGCCCGAGCTGGTGGGCAGCGCGCTCGCGCTGCAGAACAGCGTCGGCTTCCTGATCACGGTGTTCTCGATCAGCATCGCGACCGCGCTGGTGTCGGAGCTCGGCGCGCGCATCGCCTGGCTGCTGCTGCCCGGCCCGATTATCGGGCTGATCGCATTCGCGCCGCTGTGGCGCCCCGGGGCGCCGACGTTCTGAGCGCGGGCGCGGCCCGGCTCAGGCCGCGGCGCGCGCCGAGTCGCCGGGTGCCTTGCGCATCTCTAGCGCTCGCCGCTGCACCCTGGCGTGCAGCTGTGGCTTGTAGCCGAGGGCGAAATACACTTCGGCGGCGAGAAAGATCGGCGCGACGAACACCTGGAAAAAGTTATCCGCAAGCGCTGGTCGGCGGCCCTCGAAGACATGGCCGACGAGTTGCAGAATCCAGCCGCCAACGAACAGGAGCGCGAACCAGGTCCAGCCCGCCGCCGCGCCCTGCTGCGCGATCAACTCGCCGAGCCAGAGCATCACGCCGATCACTACGGTCATGGCAAGCGCGAGCGGCGCGTCGAGCAGAAAGTAGTACACCAGCACCGCCGCTGCGAGCAACATCGCCGCGCTAAGCGTGACGCCGCCGAGCTCGATGCGCAGCCACGCCAGCGGAATCAGCAGCGAGAGCATGATCGCCGGCACGCCGACGAAATGCGTCGCCTTGTTGCGCGCATCCTGGTGATACGCGGCGTAGAACGACATCTGTTCTTCGATGCACTTCATCGCGCTCTCCTTCGGCCAGGCGGCGGCGTTCGCTGCACCGCCGCATAATCCACTATAATTCAGCATTTTACCCGCACGCGATGGTCGTCACGCATGGCACGCTCGCACCCCGGGGCCGGCACGCGCTGACGGTCGGCAACTTCGACGGCGTGCACCGCGGCCACCAGGCCATGCTGGCGCGCGTCGTTGCGCGCGCACGAGAGCTCGGCGCCGCATCGGGGGTGCTGACCTTCGAGCCGCAGCCGCGCGAGTTCTTCGCCCGAGAGCGGGCGGGGAGCCGGCTCACCCGGCTGCGCGAGAAGCTGCACCTGCTGGCCGCCGCCGGCGTGGACCGGGCGCACGTGGCGCGCTTTAACGCGCGCTTCTCCTCGCTTAGCGCCGAACGGTTCATCGAGGAGGTGCTGGTGCGTGGCCTGGGCGTGGCGTGGCTGCTGGTGGGGCGCGATTTTCGCTTCGGTGCCAAGCGCGCGGGTGATTACGCGACGCTCGAGGCGGCGGCCAAGCGTCACGGCTTCGAGCTCGAGGCGATGCCCGAGGTGCTGCACGGGGGCGAGCGCATTTCGAGCTCGGGCGTGCGCGAAGCGTTGATCGCGGGCGATTTCGCCCGTGCCGAGCGGCTGCTCGGGCGGCGCTACACGATCGCCGGCCGCGTGGCGCACGGCGCGAAGCTTGGGCGCAGCCTCGGCTTTGCGACCGCCAACATCGTGTTGCCGCGGCGCCCGCCGCTTGCCGGCGTCTTTGTGGTCGAAGCGCGCGGCGCGGCCGACGGTGCGGGGTGGCTCCGCGGCGTGGCGAAAATCGGCCTGCGGCCGACGGTTAACACGCTCGCGCGGCCGCTGCTCGAGGTGCACCTGTTCGAGGAGCTGGGCGAGCTCTACGGCCGGCGGCTCGAAGTGCAATTCCTCGCCAAGCTGCGCGACGAGGAGAAGTATGCGGATCTGGCGCTGCTGCGCGAGGCGATCGCCGGCGACGTGGCAAGGGCGAAGGAGTATTTTCTGAACCATGGCTGACTACAAGAAAACGTTGAATCTTCCGGATACGCCGTTCCCGATGCGGGGCGACCTCGCCAGGCGCGAGCCGCAACGGGTCGAGGCCTGGCACGACAAGGGCGTCTACAAGCGCCTGCGCCAGATCGCCAAGGGACGGCCGCGTTTCGTGCTGCACGACGGCCCGCCGTACGCGAACGGCGACATCCACATCGGCACCGCGGTCAACAAGATCCTCAAGGACATGGTGGTGAAGTCCAAGACTCTCGCCGGGTTCGATGCGCCCTACGTTCCGGGCTGGGACTGCCACGGCATGCCGATCGAGGTGCAGATCGAGAAAAAGCACGGCAAGAATCTGCCGACTGAGCAGACGCTGCGCCTGTGTCGCGCCTATGCGGCCGAGCAGATCGAGCGCCAGAAGAAAGACTTCCGCCGCCTCGGCGTGCTGGGCGAATGGGATAACCCCTACATGACGATGGCGCCGGGAAACGAGGCGGACGAGATCCGCACCCTCGGCAAGCTGCTTGCCAAGGGCTACGTGTACCGTGGCCTGAAGCCGGTCAACTGGTGCTTCGATTGCGGCTCGGCGCTCGCCGAAGCCGAGGTCGAGTACGAGGACCGCAAGGACCCGGCGATCGACGTCGGCTTTCCCTTCGCCGAGCCGGAGAAAATTGCCAAGGCATTCGGCCTGACGAAGCTGCCCTCGAAGCCCGGCTACGCACTGACCTGGACCACCACACCCTGGACACTTCCGGGCAATCAGGCTCTGAACGCCCATCCCGAATTCACCTACCACCTCATCGACACCGAGAAAGGGCTGCTGATCCTCGCCGCCGAGCTGCAGGAGGCGTGCCTCGCACGCTACGGACTAAGCGGCAGGACGCTCGCCAAATGCCAGGGCAGCGCGCTCGAGAATATCGCTTTCCGCCACCCGTTCTACGACCGCCTCGCGCCGGTGTACCTCGGCGAGTACGTGACGCTCGATACCGGTACCGGCATCGTGCATTCCGCGCCCGCCTATGGCGTCGAGGACTTCGAATCGTGCCGGCGCTACGGCATGAAGGACGATGCGATCCTCACGCCAGTCAGAGGCGACGGAAAATTCGTATCTTCGCTGCCGCTTTTCGGCGGCATGCCGATCTGGGACGCGAACGCGAAGATCATTTCGCACATGGCCGAAAAACGTGTGCTCTTCGCCAAGGCCGACACCGTACACAGCTACATGCACTGCTGGCGCCACAAGACCGCGGTGATCCTGCGCGCCACCACGCAGTGGTTCGCGGGCATGGAGGACACCTCGGGCTTCAACGGAAACAAACCGCAGGAGACGTTGCGCTCGCTCGCGCTGCGCGGCATCGAGGCGACTCAGTTCTTTCCCGCATGGGGTCAGGCGCGGCTGCACGGCATGATCGCCAACCGGCCGGACTGGACGCTGTCGCGCCAGCGGCAGTGGGGCGTACCGATGCCGTTCTTCCTGCACAAGGACACCGGCGCGCTGCATCCGCGTACGCTCGAATTGCTCGAGGAAGTCGCCAAGCGCGTCGAGCAGGGCGGCATTGAGGCCTGGCAGTCGGTCAGCGCCGAGGCGCTGCTTGGCGCCGATGCGACGATGTACGAAAAAAGCCGCGACACGCTCGACGTGTGGTTCGACTCAGGCTCGACCCATCAGACCGTGATGGGCGGGCCGCAGGGGCGCGAGTCGGGCGCGGGCTCGCACCCGCAGCAGACCGCCTTTCCGGCCGACCTGTACCTGGAAGGCTCGGACCAGCATCGCGGCTGGTTCCATTCGTCGCTGCTCGTGTCGTGCATGATGAACGGCGTGCCGCCCTACGCGGGGCTGCTCACGCACGGCTTCGTGGTCGACGGCGCGGGCCGCAAGATGTCCAAGTCCAAGGGCAATGTGGTCGCGCCGCAACAGGTCTCTGGAACGCTTGGCGCGGAGATCCTGCGCCTGTGGGTGGCAAGCACGGATTACTCGGGCGAGCTCTCGATCTCGAACGAGATTCTGAAGCGCGTCGTCGAGAGCTACCGCCGCATTCGCAACACGCTCCGGTTCCTGCTCGCCAATAGCGCCGATTTCGACGCCGCGAAGCACGCGGTGCCGGTGGCGCAGATGGCCGAGATCGACCGCTACGCACTCGCGCTTACCGCGCGGCTGCAGAACGAATTAACCGCCGACTACGCGCGCTACCAGTTCCACCTCGTGGCGCAGAAGTTGCAGGGCTTCTGCTCGGAAGACCTGGGTGCGTTCTACCTCGACATCCTCAAGGACCGCCTGTACACCTGCGGCGCGGACTCGCGCGCGCGGCGCTCGGCGCAGACCGCGCTCTATCACGTCACGCACGCGCTGGTGCGGCTGATGGCGCCGATCCTGTCGTTCACCGCCGAGGAGCTGTGGGCCGTGCTCACCTCGAACGAGGACGACAGTGTGTTTTTTCAGACCTGGCAGGCACTGCCCGAGGTGGCGAAGGCCGAGACCTTGCTTGCCAAATGGGACCGGCTGCGCGAGCTGCGCGGCCCCGTACGGCGCCAGATCGAGGAGTTGCGCAGCGCCGGGAAAGTGGGCTCCTCGCTCCAGGCCGAAGTCGATATGCACGTGAACGGGGCCGATTACGAGCTGCTCTCGAGCCTCGGCGACGATCTCAAGTTCGTGCTGCTCACGTCAGCCGCGCGGGTGCATCGCGCAAGCGAGGAGGGCGGCGAACACTTGGCGGTCGCGCCGAGCGCGCACGCCAAGTGCGAACGCTGCTGGCATTACCGCACCGACGTCGGCGCCGCCAAGAGTCATCCGACGCTGTGCGGGCGCTGCGTGAGCAACCTCCACGGCGCGGGCGAGTCGCGGCCGCATGCCTGAGCGCGGCGCGCCGCTGCCTGCCTCGGTGTCCGGGCGTGCACGCGCCGGCGCCTGGTTCGCGCTCGCCGCGGCGATCATCGTCGCCGACCGGCTGACCAAGTGGCTGTTGCTCGCGTACCTCGCTCCGGGCGAGGTACGGGAGATAACGGGGTTCTTCAACCTTGTACTGGTGTTCAACAAGGGCGCCGCGTTCAGCTTTCTCGCCGGCGCCCCGGGGTGGCAGACGCCGCTGTTCGCCACGGTGGCCATCGCGGCGGGGATCGTCGTGTCGGTGCTGCTCGTGCGCGGCGCGGGCTCGCGAATCTTCAAGCTCGGGCTTGCGCTGATCCTCGGCGGCGCGCTCGGCAACTTGTGGGACCGGCTGCAGTACGGCCAGGTGGTCGATTTCCTCGATTTTCACGCCTACGGCTGGCATTGGCCGGCGTTCAACGTCGCGGACGCCGGGATTTCCGTGGGCGCGGCGCTGCTGATCGTCGACAGCTTCCTGATCCGGCACGAGCCGGCCCGGACGGGGCATGGCTGAGGCAGGGCTCGCGCTGATGCTCAGGGCGCTCGCCTTCGCCGCGCACAAGCACCGCGACCAGCGGCGCAAGGACGCCGGCGCCTCGCCGTACATCAACCACCCGATCGCGCTCGCCGACGTGCTGGCGAACGAGGCTGGCGTGCACGACATCGAGGTGCTGTGCGCCGCGCTGCTGCACGACACCATCGAGGACACCGACACCGAGTACGTGGAGCTCGAGCGCGAGTTTGGCGCACGCATCGCGGCGATTGTCGCCGAGATGACCGACGACCAGAAGCTCGACAAGGCCGAGCGCAAGCGCCTGCAGGTGGAGCACGCTGCGCAGCTGAGCGCCGCAGCCAAGCTCGTCAAGCTCGCCGACAAGATCTGCAACCTGCGCGACGTCGCCGAGCGACCGCCGGCGAAGTGGGACTTGGCCCGGCGGCAGGAATATTTCGAGTGGGCGAAGCGCGTGGTCGACGGCCTGCGCGGTACGCACCCGGTGCTCGAGACGGCGTTCGACGCCGCCTACCGCAGGCGCCCGCAATGAGCGCGGCGCCCGCAAAACTCGTGACCCTGCACTACCGCATCGGGCCGCTCGACGGCGCCGAGGTGATTTCGACCTTCGGCGGCAATCCGGCGACGCTCGCGCTCGGTCAGGGCGAGCTCGCCGCGGGGCTCGAGCACTGCATCGCCGGGGCCGAGCCGGGCAAGCGCTACGTCTTCCAGCTCGAGCCGCCGCAGGCTTTCGGCGAGCGCCGCGACGAGCTGGTGCAGGCGCTGCCGCGCGCCGGCTTTGCCCCCGAGATGAAGCTCGAGCAGGGCGCGGTCGTCGAATTCTCCTCGCCCGAAGGCACGCTGCACGCCGGAATTGTGCGCGCCGCGAATGACCACGAAGTACGCGTGGACTTCAACCATCCGCTCGCCGGGCGTGCGGTGCGCTTCGAGATCGAGGTTCTCGCCTTCCTCTGATCGTGGCACCATAGCGCGATGAAGACCGACACCGACGACGGCCCAGAGGTCCTGCTTGCCAACCCGCGCGGCTTTTGCGGCGGGGTCGAGCGCGCGATCGAGATCGTCGAGCGCGCGCTCGAGCAGTTCGGCGCGCCGATCTACGTGCGCCACGAGATCGTGCACAACAAGCACGTGGTCGATGACCTGCGTACCAAGGGCGCGGTGTTCGTCGAGGAGCTCGATGAGGTGCCCGCCGGAGCCACGGTGATCTTCAGCGCGCATGGCGTCGCCAAGGCTGTGCGACGCGAGGCCGACGGGCGCGGGTTGAAGGTGTTCGACGCCACCTGTCCGCTGGTCACCAAGGTGCACGTCGAGGTCGGCAAGATGCTCGGCAGCGGCCATGAGATCGTGATGATCGGCCATCGCGGGCACCCCGAGGCCGAGGGCACGATGGGCCAGGCCGAGGCGAACATGCATCTGGTCGAATCGCTCGAGGATGTCGCGGCGCTCAGGATCCGCGACCCCGCGAAGCTCTCCTACGTCACGCAGACGACGCTTTCGGTGGACGATGCGGCCGGGATCGTGGCCGCGCTCAAGGCGCGCTATCCGGCGATCCGCGGTCCGAAGCGCGACGACATCTGCTACGCGACGCAAAACCGCCAGGACGCGGTGAAGTTCATGGCGCCGCAGTGCGACGTGGTAATCGTGGTTGGCTCGCCGAACAGCTCGAATTCCAACCGCCTGCGCGAGGTGGCGCAGAAGATGGGCGCTCAGGCTTACATGGTGAACAGCGCCGCCGACCTGAAACCCGAATGGATCGCCGGCATGCGCCGCATCGGCGTCAGCGCTGGCGCCTCCGCACCGGAGGTGCTGGTGAGCGAGTTGGTGGAGCGACTGCGCGCCTACGGCGCGCAGAGCGTGCGCCCGCTCGATGGCATCACCGAAAGCACGGTTTTCACCCTGCCGCGCGAGCTGGCGCGGGCGAAGGCTACGCGAGGCTGAGGATCAGGACTTGCGCGGCGCCTTGGGCGGCGGCGGGCTCTCGTAGTCGACCTCGAGCAGCATCTGCACCTTGACGGCGCGGCCATCCTTCATGCCGGGCGAGAAGCGTGCCGCGAGGAACGCACGCTCGGCCGATTCCTCGAAGAATCCCGGCGGTTCGGACTTGACCACGATCACCCGCTCGACCATGCCGCGCTCGCTGATGAAGAGGCGAATGCGCACCTTGCCGGAGATGAAGCGCCGCGCGGCGCGCTCCGGATAGGCGGGCTCGACGCGCGTTTTGATGCCCGGGCGCACGTCGAGCTTGCTCGTGGGCAGGTAGTCGGCCGCGCGCAGCGGCGCGAGACCCGGCGCGGCGCTCGGCGCCGCCTGCGATTCGAAGAGCGACAGTGCGTCGCGCGTCGCGCCATGCGGCAGCGCGTGCGCGCCTACAAGGAGCAGCGCGTGCAGCGCGACCGAGACGCCGAGCGCCCCTGCCAGCCGCGAGAGCAGCGGTTGGGCAGGGGCGTTAGGCATGGCGGCGTGTGGCTTCCGCTTACTCGGCGATCAGCTCGCGCCAGGACACGCGCCGGCCGCTGACAGACGGCGGCGACACCGGTGTATCCCGGGTGAGCTGCTGGTTGTCGGCGGTGGTCACGATCGTCTGGATCTTGCCGCCGGGCAGCTGCACGACGTTGATACCGACGATCAGCGATGCCGCGATCTTGGTGCTCGCCATGTTCGCAGTCGCGCCCGGCACGAACGTTCCCGACTTGAAGTCGAGGAAGTTCAGCCAGCCGTAGCCGCCGGCGACGCAGGAGTCGGTGCTCGGCACGTTCGAGGCCACCACCAGCGTGCCGAGTTGCAGGACCGGGTCGACGTTGACGCGCTCGCCCGAGTCCGGCAGGTCGATCAGCCAGCCCTTGTTGACGTTGAAGTCCACCGGGCTGCCGGTCGCAGTGCGCTGGTCCGGTCCGATCGCGCTCATCGACTGCTGCACGAACACGCCGCCACTGCGCGGAGCGATATTGTTGTCGACCAAGTCGTCGCGGATCGCGTAGATAGTCTGCGTCTGCGTCGTACTCGTGTCGCTGGTGCCGAGCAGCTTGCCGGTGCCGACGAATACCACCGCGAATCCCTGCACTTCGCCGAGATCCGGCTTGGCGGTGATCGATTGCGGGGTGCCGCCCGCGTCGGTCAGCGTGGCGAGCCTGACCGCGCTCAGGTAGCCTGCCTCGGCCGGGTCGAGCTGGAAGCGCCACACATTGCCTTTCAGGTCGCCGGCATAGGCGCGCAATCCGGTGTTGTCGTTGAACGCGGCGTTCACCCAGGTATTGATCCTGCCCAGGCCGCTCGCGTCCACGGTGCCGGCGACGCAGGGCGCGGAGGTGCTCACGCCGTCGCAGCCGACGCCGGTGCCGATGCGGTTGAGGATCGCGCCGGTCTGCGCGTCGACCACGTACAGATAGCCCTTGCCGTCGCCCGGCGTGACGTTGTTGTAGCCCGAGGTCACCAGCGCCACCCACTTGCCGTCGGACTTGCGCTTGGTGATGATCGGGTTGCCGTAGGTCAGGCCGACGTTGCAGTCCTCAAAGAACGTGCCGCTGTTGGCCTGCGCGTCGCTGAGGCACGCGGTACCCGCGCCGCCCTTCAGCTCCCACAACGCTTTCGGATTGGCCGGGTCGGTCACATCGAGCGCGTAGTAGCCGCGCCCGCCCGAGTTGAGACCCGCGATGAGAACCGTGCGCCAGTTGGCCTGCGATGAGCACTTCGCCGCCGTCGTATGGCCGAAGCACACGTCGCCCACGGCCGGCGAGCCGTCCACGAAGTAGCGGTGCGTGTAAGGCGTCTCGGCGAGTTGCTTCAGGACCGGGCGCACCATGGTCGGGATGTAGGCCCAGCGCTCGGCGCCTTCGCCGCTGACCGGGTTGGTGCTCAGCGTGCCAGTGAAGGTGTCATCGGTCTCGACGATCGTCGAGATACCGGCCGTCTGGTAGTACGGGTTATTGTCCGGGTCGGTCTCGAAAGCGTGCAGCATACCGTCGTTCGAGGCGACGAACACGGTGCCGATGCGGAAAGCAGTGGTGCCGTCGGTGGACTTGCGGAAGTCCTGGTAGTACGGATCCGTGCCCGCGAACGTGCCGGCGTCGTAGCCGAAGGGCGCACCCTTCACATAGGCCGGCTGCGCGTTGACGATGTCGCCGAGCAGGTGAACGCGGTTGCGGTACAGGTCGGTCGTCGCCGCGCCGCCGGTCGTCTCGTTGGCGGCGTCCCCGCGCAGGAAGTCGACCAGGTTCTGCTTGGTGGCCGAGACGTTGCGCCCGCTGCCGTCGGTACCCCAGGGGAGCGCCTGGCCGAGCGTGAGTGGGTCGAAGTCGTTCATCTCAGCCGCCGAAAGCTCGGCTTCGCCGACGCATCCGGGGTACAGGCTGGTGCCCGCGGCGCCCGGCCAGCAGAAGGCTTTCAACTTGTTGCCGTTGCCGGTGGCGGGGGCGCTGGTGTCGCTCGAGTCATACGTGTAGATCCTGCGGGCGCTGTGGATGCGCTGGTCGAGCAGGATCTGCGCCGACCACAGCTCGCGTGTCGCCACGATGCCCGAGTTCAGGTCGATGGTGCGCGCCTTGATGTCGCCGGTCCACTCAAGCGTCTGGTACTGAGCGGTGAAGGCGAAGTTGTCGCCCGCGACCGGCTGCAGGTTGGAGGTCGCCGCCGCGGCGCCCGCGCCGACGCGCGTCTGAACCGCGTTGAGCGCCTCGTTGACGCTATTGGAGAGCGTCACCGGGTCCTTGGCGCTGAAGAACTGGCCGCGGCCATTGACCGCCGTATGCCACAGGTCGTCGAGCGCTGACTCGGCGTTCGCCACGGGCACCGGCCAATTCTTTGAGCCCTGCTTGATATCAAGGAAATCGCCGGCAGTCTGCGTCTCGTAATTCGGATCGAAGTTGAGCAGGCCCGCGAGGCCCAGGCCGACCGTGAAGGTCGTCATGTGCTGGTGCGACGCGGTGTCCTTCTGCGTCGTCGGCACATTGTCGGCCAGGGTGGTGCTCAGGTCGGTCTTGTAGTAGTACAGCGCCACATCCGCGAGCGTGCCGCTCGCCACCGGCGTGCCGCCGTCGTAGGCGCCGAAGGCGCGGGTCGACCAGCCGGCATCTACGTTGTCCTCGTTGCCGATGGTGCTGCCGGTGAGTGTGTCGCCGGAATTGCCGTTCCAGTAGCCGTCGGTGGCCAGGATCGTGAAGTTCGACTGGCAGGCGAGCTGGATCGGGCTCGCGCCCATGCCGCTGTTGATGCCCGAGGTCACGTTGCCGTAGTAGCGCCCGACGCGCGACAGCGCCTCGCGCAGCGGCGTCGAACCGTTGTCGGTGGTGCCGTAGAGCTTCTGGAACCAGACGTCCTTCTGGTTCCCCGCGCCGGCGTCGAAGTCGTTGACGGCGAGAAAGCGCGCCGAGTTCACCGGGCTGCCCGGGTTGATGGTGATGAAGCCGACCCGGAACGTGTCGCTGATGCTAAGGAACGAGCGCCCGAGCGCGGTCTTCGCCATCTGCATGCGGCTGCGGTAGTAGGCATACCAGTTGGCGAAGTTGGTCATCTCCTCCGCGTAGGTGCAGGGGTTGCCGGCGCAGTCGGTGCGGTTCGGGTACCTGGTATACGTCTGTCCGGTGACGATGTTGGTGCGCACGAAGTTGCCGACACCTGAGCGCCCGGCGGTAGCGGCGGAAACGCCACCGGCGAAGTTGACCACGGTGGTCTCGATGTCCCCCGAGGTGACGCCGTTCTGGAAGGTCGACGCGCCGACGAAGTTCATCGTCAAACCCGTCTCGTTGATGGAGATCGTCGTGCCGTTCATCTCCGCTCCCGTGCCGGCGGGCGCGGTGATCGTGACGCGACTGCCGCTGCTGGTTGTGCTGGCAACGAAGCCGTGCGTAACCGTGCCGCTGTTAATCGCCGAGGCGATGGCGTTGCCCATCCAGTCGTCGCGGCCGCTGCCGCCGCCCGAGCAGCCAGCGCCGTTCGTGCAGGTTATCGAGGCGGGCAGCAGGGCAACGCCGGATACGGTAATCGAGTTCGTGCGGTTGTTGTTGTCGGTGCTAGTGACGTCGAAGACGACAGTTGCCTGAGTGACCGGCGTGCCGGGGGATTCGACCCTGACGACGTAGCCGTTGTAGTCCTCGTTGATCGGCGGGTTGGCGGCCACCGGCGCCGTGATGGTGACCACGTTGCTCGAGACCGATGCGTTGTATCCGCCGAGGGTGATCCCGCTTTGGATCTGAGCCGCGGCAGCGCTGGGGCTGATCGGGCCGGTCGCCGTGACCGTCGAGTTGAGGACGTTCAGCGGAGGGTTCACACCGTCCTCGACGAAGATCTGGGTGATGCTGCCCGTGAAGGAATCGCTTTGCGGGCTCTTCACCGTAATCGTCGCCGTCGCGCGGGCGGCCGTAACCGCGGTGGTGTTCCAGATGCCGGTGTATTTCGGTCGCGTGAAGCTGCCGGTGAATTTCTCCTGGCAGTTGGAGAGAGCGATGCTATCGCAGTAGCGCACCGGCGCCGGGATGGTGTAGATCCCGGTCGGCGCAGTGGCCGCCGTGCAGTTGGTCAGCGCCTGGTCGGCGCAGAATTCGGTCGGCAGCAGCCGGTAGTAATAAGCCGGCCCGAAGCGATGCTTGGTGCCGCTTGCGCTGAAGCCGTAAACGTTGTTCGGAAAGGTATAGGAACTGTTCGCCTTGCAGTTCGTCGTGTCGGTGGCGGAGCGCGAGTTCGTGTTGCAATAGACGCGGTCTGGGTAACCAGTGACGAGGTTGGCGGTGTTAACCACCGCCTGGCCGCTGTTCATGTCGAGCGTGGTCTTTCTGAATACCGTGACCGTGGATGGGCTTACGCCATCGGTCGGCACCGCGGTCCAGTTGGCGGTGTTCGCGGCGTCCATCGACTTCATCGAGGTGCCGTCGTAGTTCACCGCCGGAAAGTAGCGGATTTCCGGGTTGTAGTACTGCGTGTTGACCTGCGGGGTCATCAGCGGCGGGTCTCCCGCATCGCAGTTGTCCAGGTCGTTGCCGATGTTTGACGTCGACCCGTCATCGAACGAGTCGAAGCAGTGCTGGTTCGAGCCGCCGAAGTAGCGCCCGAGGTAATCGGGCGTGTACTGCTGGCGCATCGAGCCCGAGTCGTCCATCAGCATCATGACGTTGGGCTTGACGCTGGCTGCGGGCTGCGCGAGCGGCTCGCTGGCGATGTCGGTCAGCGCCGCGTTCAGCGGCCCGGCCGGAAACGCCATCGACGCGCTAAGCGCGTAGCACAGCGATTTGAGGATCAGCTTGGTCGACTTGCTCATGGCACTGCCTCCGTGTGGCGCCGGTTAGTACACCGTCGCCTGAACGTAACTGATGTTGTTGCGCGGACCGAGCACCCGTACCGTGATGCGGTAATAGGCGCTGGTCGGAACCGCGATCGCATACGTGCCGTAGGCCGCGGCACCCTTGGTGCCGGTGGCCGAAGTGGTGGTGGCGGCGGACTTGATGCAGTTCACGCCCGCCGGGTCGCCGGGCAGCTCGCACAGCCGGTGGATGACGTAGCGCACGTCGTTGCCGGCGTTCGAAGCGAGCGTGCCGACCGTCACTGCCGTGTTCCAGTCGAGGTCGGGATTGGCCGGGTCGGTGCCGGTCAGGTCGACGTTGGCCTGCCAGGTGGACCAGTAGCCGGTACCGCCGGTCACGGCCGGCTGGTCGCCGTACAGGCTCGGGCCGCCGTTGGTCAGCAGCCAGTTGCGTCCCGCCTCGATGCCGAGGTCGCCCGCGGTGGTGGCGCCCTGCTTGAAGGCGAGGTTGCTCGCGATCAACGTGCCGGTGTCGACGCCGCGCATCAGGGCGAGGCCGGCGAGCGACATCGCCACCAGGACGATGAGCGCGATGAACAGCACCGCACCACGCTGGGCGCGGCGCGCGGTGGCACGCAGGACGGGTCTCATGCCGGCCTCCAGATCATGTTGCGCAGCGGAATCACGGTTTCGAACATGCGGTAGCGGTAGCAGCTCGGCAGCCCCTCCGGAAGCACGAACGGCGAGAGCGGGGTGGCCAACAAGTTCGTGCTGCCCGACCAGGTCGGCGTCACCGTCGTCGCCGTGCAGGCGCCGCCGGTCGGCCGCTCGTAGGTGCCGATCCGCGCGAGCACCGCGATGCGCACCGAGTGCACCTGCGCCCATTCGGCGGCATTGACCGGCGTCACGCTGCTGTAGCTGTCGACGATGCCGTCGTCCGCGGCGTACACGGCGTTCGTTACCGTATTGTTGTTGACGCCGTTGTCCTTGCCATAGTGCGCGCGCAGGTCGACGATGCCGTCGACCATGTCGAAGGTCACCGGGGCCGCCGAGTTGAAGAGCATGTCGAACAGCCGCAGGCTGTTGTTGCCGATCGAGTAGGTGCGCACCCGCGGGTTGCCGAGGTTGAACACCATGTCGTCCTTCTGGTAGGCGGGAAACAGGCCCGCGCCCGGCGGGTTGTAGACTCCGCCGGCGCCGGGGTTGTGCTGAATATTGGAGGCTGGGACCGACACGCTTGTGATCTCCAGCATGGTGCAGGTCTGGGGCGGCGTCTTGTTGACCATCAGGACCATGTTGCCGACTTGGAAGCCCGCGGTGCCGTCAACCGACAGCTCGGCCGAGGCGTTCGGCATCGACTTGCTGAGCGTGGTCGGCACGATCGCCTCGGAGGCGGTGGAGTACATCACCGTGATCTGGTCGGGTACGCCAGGCGTGGTGGTGATCACTACCGGCGCGAGCTGGATGTTGGGCAGCGGGCCGCCCAGGTTCCCGGAGTACTGGCCGTTGCGGTAGTAATTGATCGCGCCGCAGCCCAAGGCGGCCGAGCTGGCAATGCCGTAGCCCGCCTGGCGCAGCTCACGCTCGAGCGTGAAGAGCGCGATCGTGCCGTTGGTCTGCGCGCCGCCCTCGCCGAGCGTCGTGCGGTTGAAATTGTCGCTGGTGATGTATGCCTGGGTAATGATCAGGATGCCGATCAGGCCGATCGCCACTGCGACCAGGATCTCGACCAGGCTCATGCCGCGCTGATGGATTCTCATGAGGTTCTTTTTCATGGCGCGCCTCAGGACGGTCCGACGATCTGTGCGATCGCCACGTGCTGGTTGACCGAATCATCGCCCCGGCGCATCCAGCGCACGGTGATGGTGACTTGCTGGCCGGCAACGGCGATGATCGGCGTGGTGGTGGTCGGATCCGCCGCGTTGCGCGGCAGCAGCGTATCGACCTTCGCCACCCATTCGTCGCGCGGTGCGTAGGCCGGGCCGGTCGTTGCGTAGTTGCCGAGGTTGGTGCGGTCGACCCACATCTGGCCGATCACCTGGTTCGCCAGATAGCTCGCTTCCGAGCGGTACTTGGCGTCGATCGTGGCGCGCATGCCGATCGCCTGCATGCCGAGCATGGCGAGGATGCCGATCGAGAAAATCAGGATTCCGATCAGCGCTTCGAGCAGCATGATGCCCTGTTGCTTGTTCGGTGCGCGGGGTCTCATGGCGTTCCTCCTTAGCAGGCCCGCGGGTCGACGTCCGGCAGCACCGGGGCGACCACTTTCGGATCGCACATGCGCGCCTGGCCGCCGGTCGAGACCTGGATCCGCAGGCAGCGCATCGTGCCGTTGACCACGTCCACGTGCTCGCAGACGCCGGTCGAATTGGAGAAGTCGATCTGTGTGATGCTCGCGCCGGTGAGCATGCCGATGCCGTTGAAGGTGCTGGTGGTGCCGCCGGTGGCGAGGACGACGGCGTTGCGCGCGCCTTCGGTCGCCGAGCGCTTCTGGATGGTTTGTGGTGCCACGGTTTCGGAGGGCGCGACCTCACACGCCCCGCTCGGGTCGGCGAGACTCACCACCCACGCGAGCGAGTTGGACACGAGCGCGCAGCCCGCGGTTAGGTCGCTCACGAACTGGAAGCGCACCGGCTGGTTGCGGCGCACCGCCTCGGTGCGCGCGAGGTTCAGGCCTGCGAGCGTCGACTCGGCGGCGTTGCGGATCTGCGTGTTCTGCAAAAAGATCGTGAACGAAGGCACGGCGACCATCAACACCAGGGCGACAATCGCCAAGCCGATCATCAGCTCGATGATCGACATGCCGCGTTGTACGCTACGCAAGATCAGCACGATTCGCCCTTCTTGGACACCCAGCAGGTGGCCGAGTTGTTCCATCCCGAGACCGTAATGGTCGAAGTACGGGTATTCGCATCGTCGATGGTGTAGGTGAAGCCGTTCATACCTTGCGCGGGCACGCCGACCGCCTGACAGGTGTAGGTCGTGGCGGTCGGGACCGCAGGCGTGTTGCAGTCGTAGGCGAAATAGCGCGCGCCCGGGACTGCCTGGTTGAAACCGACATAGGTACGGTTGTTGGCGAACCACTTCTCGGCGCGTATCCGCAGCTCGGAAAGCGTTGAAGTCGCTTCGGTGATCTTTCCGCGCAGCACGTAATCCTGGTAGGAGGGCAGGGCAATTGCGGTCAGGATCGCGATGAGCGCCACGACGATCAAAACCTCGATGAGCGTGAATCCTTTCGCCTTGCGCATGGAGCACTCCTTTTCGTTCGGACCTATGCTAGTGAAGTACGGGTCCGGGCCGCAATGCTTGAGCGACCAACGGCGCAATCGGCGCGCCGAGCGGCTCGCCGCGCAGCAACATTGCGGAATTAATTCACACGCCGTTGCGGCGTGCGTCGTATAATCCGCCCCGCGCAGAGTGGCTGCGCCAAAGGCTGGTGTAGCTCAGTTGGTAGAGCAACTGATTCGTAATCAGTAGGTCCGCGGTTCGAGTCCGCGCACCAGCACCAAGAAACAAGAACTTGCCGCTCGGTAACTTCGAGATTACTCCCCAAGTAGGCACCTAGTAGGCGCGCGAAGCCCCGGCGACGCCCGCCAACTTTGTCACGCTTAAAAGGGTTCGTTGCCTCCAGATAACGCATTTCTTGCGTTATCTGTTGGCGCCTAGGACGCAATGAGCTATCGCGCCGCACGGGGCACACAGGCCCCGCGGAGAGGGATGGCAGCAGGATTGACTTACCTATTGCTTCATCGACGTCAGTACCCAAGCATCCGCTTTCGACCTATTCTGTTGAAAAACTCGTTTGCCTTGCTCGGTCGAACACCTCATCGAAAAATCGACCGCTCAGAATGCGCTGCAAGCGACGCTAGCGAAGCGGGTAAGGGTTCGACGACCCCCAGAATTCATTCAGAAAGTCGTGCGGAGGAGTTT
>Ga0214471_10000592_pt1 | contig 30365 bp, 20 predicted proteins | sample RVTome_5_FD_207665 | JGI IMG/M metagenome (GOLD analysis project Ga0214471, IMG submission 207665) | Soil microbial communities from uranium-contaminated site in the Upper Colorado River Basin, Wyoming, United States - RVT142D155 | ecosystem: Environmental > Terrestrial > Soil > Contaminated >... | reverse complement strand
GCGCGCTGGCTGCTGTTGAGCCTGGACCGGCTGTCCTCGAACGAGCTCGCCATGACCCAGGAGTTGATCGCCAACATGCTGGGGGTGCGCCGCGAGGGCGTCACCGAAGCCGCCGGGCACCTGCAGAAGGCCGGGCTGATCCACTACAGCCGCGGCCACATCACCGTGCTCGACCGCCCCAAGCTCGAGCACCGGGTATGCGAGTGCTACGCGGTGGTCAAGAAGGAATACGATCGCCTGCTTCCCGCAGGGATCGCCGCCTGATCATCGGCCCCGGGCTTCCAGGGCTATCCGAATCCCGGCGCTGACGTCCCCCCCGCCCCTGTATTTCCGCGTGAGCGGGTGGGGGTCCGGTCATCGATCTGTACGGAAACGTACAGAACTCCTGGGGCATTCAGCGGTTCAATCCTTGCCGTGCGCGGCACAGGGTCCGCGTATTGTGTTTTTCATACAGGAGCGCGCTGGTGAAGAACGGATTCCGGTACGGCAGATTACCCATGACAAAACGCACGCTCGCACCCACGGTGAGCGAAGGGCATTCAACCGCCGTGCAGAAAGAACTGGAAGCGCTTGCGGAAGCCAATTCCTGTCTCCGGCGCAAATTGCTGGAGGTCGAGAGAAAGGCGGCGACCGCCAATCACCTCGCCTATCACGACGCGCTCACCGGATTGCCCAATCGCCGCTTGCTGCTGGACCGCCTTAACCAGGCGATCGCGCAGGCGTCGCGGCAGAAAAAGCGCGTGGCGCTGGTGTTCTTCGACGTCGATGGATTCAAAGTGATCAACGACAAACTCGGGCATACCAACGGGGACAAGCTCCTGCAAGGGGTGGCGCAGCGTTTATCCGCCTGCCTGCGCGCTGCGGATACAGCCTGCCGCTATGGTGGAGATGAGTTCATCGTTCTGCTGCCGGAAGTCGAAGGCGAGCGGAGCGCGGCGGTCGTGGAACAAAAAATCCGCGCGACGCTGGCCGCTCCATACCTTGTCGATGGCACCATGATTACCGTCACGCTCAGTATCGGCACCGCGGTCTATCCCGTGGATGCAAAAGATCACCACGAGCTGATACGACTGGCCGATGCCGCGATGTATAGCGTGAAGACCAACGGCGGCGCCGCGCCAAGCGTGAAAGTGCCGGCAGACGCGGCGGCACGCATGGCGGTCGACTGACGAAAGAGCACATCAGTTTCGATGCTCACGCGGACGCCTGCACGGGTCCGCCGGACCTCAGGACCGTATTGGAGGCGCGATATCCGCAGAGCGAGATCCATATTCCGGGTCCTGGTGCCGCGCTCAACGGATCAACGCGGTCGAGGGTTTCAGTCAATCCGATGATATGGACGATTCCGATCACCCTCGCGGCCGCATTTCTTTTTGCGTCGCACTCCGTCGGTGCATCGGCTCTGTCCCCGGAGACTTCGAACGTGAGCTCTTCATCCATCGACGATCTTCTCAAGAAATGGGGTGCGGCATACGGTGTCGAATGGCGACTGCTCAAGGCTGTTGCCGTGACGGAATCCCGCCTAAATCCCAACGCCGTCAATTCCGCCGATAACGAATCCATCGGATTGATGCAGGTCTTGTGTCGCCCGGACGGCCTGGGAGGCTGCAGCAACAAACTCAACGTCGATGGGTGGAGCGAAGCTACGCGAAAGAAACTATTCGATCCGCGCTTCAATATCAGGATCGGCGCGCAGATTCTCGCATGGAATATCCGCACCTACGGATTGCCCAAGGCGATCGCCGTCTACAATCGATGGGCAGAGCGAATGTCCTTGGTGGCAGGCCCCTTCGAAAATCAATCGTACGTCGACGCCGTGCTTTACAACGACATGCGCAGGACGAGCATCGATACCCGCGGCGACACGCGCGCGGAACTGCAGGCGTTGCCGAGCCGGCAGCTCGCCGATACCTTCAATCTGTACGGTCACCTCAAGGAGGCCCATCGGAACGCGGCGGGACGCGGCGCGGCTCACCGCATTTTCTCTTCCACGAACTCGCCGTGGCGTTTTGCCGTCGTGGGGGAGTCCACACGCAGGGCGATCGACGAAGCAAGGAAAGTCGATTGAGTACGCCGCCCCACTGGCCCGAGGTCACGTTCTGGGAATTCTGCAACCCGGGCAGGAAATACATGAAAAAGCAGGCTCCATTCCTCGCCTCAAAGCCGTTCGGTTTCATGCGAATTGCCTGCGTCACGGTGTTGCTGTTCACCCTCAGCGCTTGTGGATCAAGCGAAGGTGAGGGCGACGACACAGGCAACAGCTCAGGCAGCAGCTCAGGCAGCAGCAGCGGATCGGGCGCCGCCACGCAGATCAAGGTCCTGCTCGTGGGCGGCAGGCTCTGGAGAACCGACGGCACCGCGGCGGGCACGGTGCCGGTGCAGGACAGTAATACCGGGGCGGTTTCCTTCCCTTACGGCATCACCGAGTTCAACGGCGCGTTTTATTTCCAGGCCAACGACGGCGTGAACGGCTTCGAGCTCTGGAAAACCGACGGCACCGCCGCCGGCACAGTGCTGGTGAAGGACATCAATCCGTCGACCGGGCTGGGTACCTTCCATTACCGCTTCACCGACTTCACCGTCTTCGATGGCGCGCTCTATTTCCAGGCCGACGACGGCGTGAACGGCTTCGAGCTCTGGAAAAGCGACGGCACCGCCGCCGGCACCGTGCCGGTGAAGGACATCAATACCGCAGCCGGGACGGGTGCCTTCCCGACCGATTTCACCGTCTTCAACGGCGTGCTCTATTTCAGTGCCGACGAAGGCGTGAGCGGCAGGAAACTCTGGAAAACTGACGGCACCGCCGCCGGCACGGTGCTGGTGAAAGACATCAATACCGGGACCGGGACGGGTTTTCTCCCCGATGACTTTGCCCGCGGCTTCCCCGTCTTCAACGGCGCGCTTTATTTCAGAGCCCAGAATGGCGTGAACGCCTATGAGCTCTGGAAAACCGACGGTACCGCCGCCGGCACGGTGCTGGTGGGGGACAGCAATACCGCGGTGTGGGGTTCCTTCATTACCGACGGGTTCGCCGTCTTCAACGGCGAGCTCTATTTCCAGGCCGACTACTTCGGCCTGGCCAATGCGGAACTGTGGAAGACCGACGGCACCGCCGCCGGCACGGTGCTGGTGAAGGACATCAATACCGAGAACGGGGGGCGCCGCTCCGATTACCTGTTCACCGAATTCACCGTCTTCAACGGCGCGCTTTATTTCCAGGCCAGGGACAACGTGAACGGCCCGCGGCTCTGGAAAACCGACGGCACCGCCGCCGGCACGGTGCTGGTGAAGGACAGCAGTGCCACGGCGACGGGTTCCAACAATTCCGGGTTCACCGTTTCCAACGCTGCGCTTTATTTCGTAACCGGCAGCGCACTCTGGAAAACCGACGGCACCGCCGCCGGCACGCAATTGCTGAAAGACATCTGCCCGGGGCCCTGCAATGGACCTCTGTAGCGTTTTCTTCCCGTCTGAAGAAACACGGAAAGTCCCTTTGGTACGCTAGCGAACAGACCGACCTGGTTCCCGGGTTCATTCTTGCTTCCCGGCACTCCCTGTGCCTGCATATGGGCATGTTCTTATGGCCTTTTCTGAGCTTAAAGCCAGCGTCCTCGGTCAGGGATGGAGGCGTATGGCGAGTCCCACTGCGGGGCTCTCCGTCACCGACCGGACTATTCCAGAGAAAGAGCACCTGCCGTTGACGCCCGTGGTGGAGCTGTCTGCCGCGGATAAAGCCGACTTCGGCCGGCGGCCGCTGCGGGCGACCCACAATCTGCATCAGTCTGAACTGTTCACCGACGCAGCGCTGATCGATCTGCTCGATCGCTTTCCCCGCCAACATCTCTACGCGTTGACGATGGGGACCGACTCTACCCGCATCGAGAATCGACTCGCACTTCACGACGGAGTGTGCGGTGCTGATCTTCTACGGGCAGTCAAGAACGGCCGCCTGTGGCTCAATGTCACGCAGGTCGATCGCGTCGACAAGCGCTATCGCGAGCTCATCGCTCAGCTCTACGCGCAGATCGCGGCGCAAGTGGCCGGTTTCTCTCCTTTCGCGATCCGCGGAACACTGCTCATATCCTCGCCGCACGCGCTCGTCTACTACCACGCCGACGGTCCGGCCTCGGTGCTCTGGCATATCCGGGGCCGGAAGCGGATCTGGATCTACCCCGCCCTCGATGAGCGCTATATTCGGCGCGAACTCCTGGAAGACATCTTCGCCGGTGTTCGGCACGAGTACCTGCCCTATGAGTATGCGTACGACCAGGCGGCCGTGATCCATGATCTTGAGCCCGGGCAGTGGGCCACTTGGCCGCAGAACGCTCCGCACCGGGTGACCAATCTGGACAGCGTCAACGTCTCGCTTTCGACCGAGCACTTCACCCGGCAGAGCCGCTGGCGCGCGCGCGTTTATACCGCCAACCGCTTCTTCCGTAGCCGGCTCGGTCTGCGGAATTTGTCGGCGCGTGAGAACGGGCCGGCTGCGGTGATGAAAACGGTGATTCACCGCTTGGCGAGCGAGGCCGGGCTGGACCCCTTGCAGATCAAGCGTCATGTCCCTTCGATGCGGGTCGATCCCGATGCTCCAGGAGGCGTGGTCGCGCTCGATGCAAAGAGCGGTTCGACCCAGGCAAGCGATTGATCGAAGTACGCTGCTTCGGCTCCCTGGAGGAGGCCGCGTTTTTTCGAGACGAGGTTAACGCGCTGAATCGTGCCGGCGCGCGGCCGGATCCGTTTTCGACCTTCGAGTTTTTCGAGAATTTTCTCCGCTACGACGAGTTCTTTACGCAAGGCCAGGGCGCGCGCCTGTGGTTTCTCGCCGCCTTCAACGCCGGTCGTCTGGTCGGATACATGGCGCTCAAGCAGATGACACACAGAGTCCTGGGCCTGCGCGCGTCCAAGCTCGACTTTCTGGTGACTCACGACGCCGACCGGCCGCAGCTGGTGGCCCGGCCAGAGCATGCCCTTGCGGTGAGCGAGGCGTTCTACGTCTACCTGTTGGAACGCAAGCGCGAATGGAGTTTCCTCGAGTTTTGCCAGCAAGATGCTGCTTCGCCGCTGTTCCCGCCGCCGGCCGCCGTCAAGCTCAAGGGGTACTGGGTACGCCAATGGCCGAGTATGGACAATGGCACCATTCACGTGCGCTGGGGCACGCTGGGCGAGTACTTCGAATCATTCTCGAAGAAGTTCCGCTCCAACGTCAGTCGCCAGATGCGGAGCCTCCTGGCGGCAGGTGAGGTGGAATACCTGGCGTCGTCGGACCCGGCCGCCACTCCGGCGCTCTTCGAGCTGTATCGCAGCATCGAGCCGCGCAGCTGGAAGTCACGCACCGGGTCGGCCATCGGCCGGCATCCCGGGCGGGTCGAGTACTTCAAGGGGCTGCTCGATGCGCGGCAGCCGATGCGGGTATCGATCCAAGTACTCCTGCTCAATGGGGTACCCGTCGCCGGGCTCATCAGCGGCGCGTTCATGAAGGGACTTTACGCGTTGCACATCATCTACGACGACCGCCTGAGCCGACTGGCGCCAGGCTCGGCAGTGCTGCTGATGGGCATGCGCCAGGCCATAGGCGGCCGCTACGCCTTCTTCAACCTGCTCTCGGGTTCCGGCTACTATAAGGCCCGCTGGCAGGCGCAGATGACCGAAACCCGGATCGCGCAGATCTACCGCGTCGGCAGGCCTTCATACTGGCGCAGGGTATTCGGGGATTGGAAGCGTTGGGCGTTTCCGGCCGGGTCGAAGGAACTGCCCGTGCTCTTCAACCCCACACGCCGAGAGGTCAGCGAGCGCGAAGGCGGGCACGCGGAGTCCGGTGAGATCCCCAGACTCCGAACAAGCCCCGAGGAACGGGCGCGCATCGCCGCGCTGATCGCCGAGGCCCGGAAAGGTGAGGGTGAGTTCCTGTCCGCGGCGGAGCTGGCCGCGGCGATGCCATTCGAGACGCAGCGGGTGTTCACGCCGGGGCCGTGAGCGGATGTCGTGCATTTCGGAATGATAGGATCGCGACGCCGGTCACGCTGATCAGTTCGCCGACCAGCATACCCACCAGCGCGCCGGCCCCGCCGAATCGCAGCATTCCCCAATAGCTGGCTGCGAGCGATATCACGGCGCTCACGAGCGTGAGCAGGGTTAGCGCGCGGAAACGTTCCTGTGCCGCAAGCAGGTAAGCCAGCTGGTTGCGGACCACCATCACGAGAAAAATCGTTCCCCATAGCACCAGCAACTCATCACGCTGCGCGAATTGCTTCTTGAGAACGACGGCGAAAATCCAGTCGCGCAACAACCACAGGAGGGCGAAGTAGCAGAGCGTCGCCGCGGACACGACCAGAGCCAGCAGGCACAGCCGACGCCACAACAACGGGGCGCCGTGCCAATGCAGCCAGTCCGACGCCAGCGGCAGCATGAGCGAGCCGATACCCGTCGAAAGCAGGTTCACGGGCATCAGCAGCAGCCGCGTCGCCGCGATCGCGGCAACGGCGGCCACGTCCAATGTGCCGGCGACGAGATAAATATATCCCTGACTGAAGGCCCAGTGGGTGGCCGCGCCCGCCGTCGGCCAGGCAGCGAGCGGCGCGATCTCGCGCAGCATCCCCTGCGTGCCCTCGGTGCTCCAGGGTTCGTCGCGGCGCAATGTCCGCGACAACAGAATGCCGCTCGCCATCGCGGCGAGGCTCAGCGTGAAGATGGCGGTCGCCGCCGGCGCCGGCGTCGAGATCGCGATGAAAACGCCCGCCACCATCAGAGCGACGTAGAAAATATCGGTGCGAAGCACGTCATGCGGCCGGCGATGCGCGAACAGCACCAGGCGAAAGTATTCGCGGTGCAGGATCGCGAGCGCCGCGGCTATGGTGGCGAGCACCAGCGGGCCGGTAAGGGCGTCCAGCACCCGGGTGTACCACAGGCCGAGCGCAATGACGACGGCAAACCCGCCGACGGCGGGCAGAATCCTGTATTGCACGCGATACAGGCCGCCGACAAGCGCGCCGCGTCCCTGGCGATCGAGCCGGTTCATGCGGATTGCCAGCGGGGGATTGAAAAACCCGGTCTGCAGGGAAACCAGCAGGAAGATCGCAATCCACGCCAGAACGTAGTAACCGTATTGAACGTCGGTTGTATTTCGAATCAGAATCAGGCCGACGGCGAAGCTGGCGGCCGAAAGCAGGGCCTGACTGATAACCGCGGTGCTGAGCAGGCGCGCGAAGGCGAAGTGCCGGCGGCTGCGATCGCTCAAGATTGTTCCCGCTTGGTGCGCACCCACTCCGAAGACTTGCGCGCGTGCAACATCAGCAGCGCTTTCCAAAGCACGAAAAACGGGGCGCGCATCAAATCCACGAGGCCGCGTACGCCGACACCGCTGAGCTGCCAGCCGCGCAACACATAAAGCAACAGACTTGCGGCGCAGCCCAGCCCCAGCCACAGCCAGATCTCCATGGACGGTTCCCACGCAAGCGCGACGCCGGCGAGGACAATCAGCACCGCGACATTTGCCGCCACATAGGACAAGGGCAACACCAGCAGATCGAGCGCCAGATCCAGACAGACCCCACCGCCCGGACTCCTGGCAGCCTGCAACAGCGACAGGGTCCTGGAACGGATCAGCTGCAAGCGTCCGCCCTCCCAACGCTGGCGTTGGGTGCGCGCGGCGTGCTCGCCCGAGACCATCACTGCGGCCACATGCGATTCGTCGACGTAGTGCACGCGATAGCCGGCGAGCCCCAGATCGATTCCGTATTCGATGTCTTCGGTCAGGGAGTATGCCCGATACGGCACCTGGTGCAGCAGCCGGTGGGTAACGCACCAGCCGTTGCCGCGTATACCGCAGGAAAGCTGCAATCGTTCGCGCGCGCGCGAACGTACCTGGTGAAATGAAGCCAAGGCAATGGTCATGAGCCGCGTGCGCCACGAAGCCAGTGAATTCAGCACGCCATAGTGCGCCTGCATTGCCGCGGCCCCGCTCTCGATGCGCGCGGCAAACGCTTCGAGCAGATTCGCCGAGACCTCGGTGTCGGCATCGACGACGACGACGGCGTAGGCCCAGCCGCGCGCCCGGCTCGCCTGGAATGCAAAGTCCAGCGCGTATCCTTTGCCGCGGCGCCCGGCGTCGTGGCGCTCCAGCACTTCGGCGCCGGCCGCACGCGCGAGCGCCGCCGTGGAGTCGGTGCAGTTATCGGCGACGACCAGCACGCGGAAACCATCGGCGGGCCAATCGAGCTTGCGCAAATTGGCGATGACGCGCTCGACTACCGCCGCCTCGTCATGGGCCGGAACGACGACATCGAAGCGCAGCCGTCGCGACGAACGCGGCGCCGCCGGCGGCGCGCGCGACAGCAGCGTGAGCAAAAGCAAATACAGACATGCCGCCGTCGCCGGCAGCGCCAGTGCAAACAGGACCAGATTCGCAAGGGTTGTCATGTGGCCTTGCGTCCGTATTCGCGATAATGCCAACCCAGGAAAATCGACATCTTGCCGAGATTGGCCGATACCTTGAGCAGCCAGTACACGGCGCGATGCCGCCCGCCTGGCCAGAACAGCAGCGCCAGGCCGGCCGCGATCAACGATTGCAGGAACGCGCGCACAAAGAGCCACGCGCGGCCAGCCGGCGTCAAACGTCCGAATCGTCCCGTGAGCTTGTGGCGCGCAAAGTCCTGCCCTCCGCGCAGTGCCCGCAGCAGCAGCCAGCGCAACGACAGCCGCGCGGCTTCGACGGGCTCGTGAACGACGGCCTCATCGCACCAGACGATGCACGCGCCATGCTGTACCAGGCGGCCGAGCAAGTCGCCATCCTCGCCGCCGGTGAGGCCGTATTTCGCGTCGAACGGCGCCGGGCCATCCCGCAACAGCGCGCCATGCAGCAGCACGTTGCCGAAGCGCAGCTTGTTGGGAGGAATGACGGTGCCGGTTTTCATGCGCGCCCAGTCGTAGAAGCTGCCGTGCCGGATCCATGCCGGCGCGTCCAGGGGCACGATCGGCTCGACCGGACCGAGGGCGCCATCGGCGGGATAGCGGATGACGGTCTCGGCCAGCCGTTTCAGCCAGGCCTGCGGCGCGCGCTCGTCGTCATCGATGAACGCGATCCAGTCGCCGTTCGCCAGTTCCACGGTGCGATTGCGTGTCAGTGAAATATTCTTGACGGGCTGAATATCGTAGTGAATCGGAAACGGCGCGCCCGCCTCGCGCCGCCGTTCCACCACGGCGCGCGCGCTGCCCTCGGCATCGTTGTCGACGACCACGACTTCGTTCGGAAGACGCTGCTGCTGGACGAGGTCATCGAGCAGCGCGGCAAGGCGCTCCGGCCGGCGATAGGTGGCAATGCACAGGCTGATGTTCATGGCGGCGGCTGGATGCCGGTCCGGTCCAGGCGCCGCGCCCCCGCCAAGGCCGTTGCCAGTTCCTTGCGCGCCCTGAACAGATTCCAGGCCAGAAACAACAACGCGGTTCCGCTCAACACCGCCGGAAGCCCCTCGGAGAACTCCAGCAACAGCGCCAGCACCATGAAGAACAACAGCCGTATCAGGTGGAACGGCGCGTCAGGCCAGTCCTTGCCGCCGAGCCGGTATACGCAATAGGGCACCCACTTCGCCAGGACGTGAGCGCCGATCGCGACCGCGCCGATCACACCGATCGGCACCAGCGCGACAAACGCCGCGCTGCGCGCGAACTGCAATCCCGCGAACATCCAGACGCGCGTCCCCTTGTCGAAGCGGTTGTACATCGTGAAGCCGCCGTGGGTTGCCAGTAGCACCGCGGCCCACGCGGCGAAATCCGCGGGCACGGGAGTCGCCGGCCAGCGCAGCAGGACGATGGCGATCGCCGCGCATGCAAGCGCCCAGATCCAGGGCTGCCATCGCGGTGTGGCCACCGGGGACGCGAGAAACGCCGCGCTGAGCTTCGGTTCTGCCTCGAAGCGCGCGGCGACGAGATCGTTGTCGACGTATCCGCGCTCGTAGATCGCCCAGAACGACACCAGCAGAAAAAGCAGGCCCAGAACGTGCAGCACCGGCAGCGCGGCCAGGGCAAACGAGGCGAGCACCCAGATTGCGAAATCTTCCTGCAGGATGCCGCGGACGATATAGCGCGCGCCGGGGCGCTTGACGTGTGTCAGATACTGACCGGGCATGTATACACCGCTCAAGGCGTGACGGTGGTGTGCTTCGGGCCACACCGTGCGCAAAGGCCGCGCGCATGCATTGAGCAGCGTGAGATCCTGCGCCGAATCGGTCAGCACCAGCGCGCGGCGAACGGTGTCGCCACCGAGCGCGCCGAGTGCCAGGTGAAGCTTTCCATCGCGGCGGTCGGCGAAGGTCGACAGTCGCGCGGCCACTATCCGGGCCTGCGGCAGACCGAGCGCCGCCACCAGGGGCGCGACGATCGGCTGGAATCCGGCGGTGGTGATGATGGGCGTTGCACCCGGGCGGTTGAGCGCCGCCATCAGGCGCAGGTTGGTGAAGTTATCCGCCAGTCCGGCAACCCGGCTCCTCCAGCGGTATGCGGTCCAGGGAAAACAGAGCGATATGAGACGCACGCGCCACACGTCGCGCGTCGCGTCGCCGCCGGTCCAGCGCCACGGACCGATGACATCCAGCATCCTCATCAGCAGCAGCGCCGGCAGACGCGGGCGCGCCGAGTCGATGAAGTCCTCGGTGGAGTTGCCCAGATACAGCGTTTCATCCAGGTCGAGCAAGACGGGTCCGGCGTGATCCCGAATCGCGCCGATGGCGGTTTCCGGCGATACGTCGTGCGGCGTGATGACATGGACCCCGTTCATGGCGCACCCACGGACAGAAGTCCCGGCGCGGTCCCGCGTGCGGGGGCTTTCCGGTGCAGCCGTTTGCGCAGCCTCGCGCAAGGCTCCTCGACCCACCGGCGTATCGGTTCCGCCACCGCCAGGGTCAGGACGGCTCCCGCGAGCGTCAGCCAGACCCAGCCCGCCTGCGGCCAGTGTTTCGCGAGGCCCAGCAGGATCACGTGATGCGAGAGGTAGATCGTGTACGAAATCGTTCCGATATACACGAGGGGCCGGACGTTCAACCAGCGAAACGGCAGCCGGTCCGCCCTGGCCACCGCCAGGTAGATCAAGGGCGCGATCGCCAGGCTTTGCAGGGTATAGCGGGTGGTGAGCCGGAAGACCTCGTCGCGATACAGCAAGGTGCCCAGTAGCACTGCGACGCAGGCCGCCGCGATGGCCCAGTCACGGAGCGCTTTCGGGGCAGGGACGCGATCCAGCCAGGGATTGCGCAACAACCCCATGAGACATCCCACGAGAATCGCATCCACCCGCGTGTCGGTGGCCATGGTGAGGTACGCCTCCGACCCGCCGTGAAACACGAGCCAATAGCGCCACCCCAGGACGGCCGCGCAGAGCACCGAGAGCACGGTGACGGACAGTCCGACCCGACCGAACCGCAGCAGGAGCGCCGCCAGCGGTGGGTAGAAGAGGTAATAGTGCTCCTCGATCGCCAACGACCATACCACGCCGAGGCCCGCGGGCATGCCGCGGAAATCGTGCGCGATCACATGATAGTTGCCGAAATAAAACAGGGCCGAGAACATGCCGCCCGGCGTGAAGCCGCCATCGATGATGGAAACGGCGGCCAGCAATCCGGCCGCGGCCACCACGATGAACAGCGGCGGCATCAACCGCAGCAAGCGACGCAGATAGAAGTCCCGATAGCTGATCGCGCCGCTGCGGGCGTGCTCGACGCGCATGAGCGTCGTGATCAAGTAGCCGCTCAGCACGAAGAAAATGGTGACGCCCAGGCCGCCGGGAATGAGATTCTCGAACGCGCCGTGCGCGAAGAACACCAGCGCCACCGCAATCGCACGGACGCCATCCAGCGACGGGATCGTACCCGTTGCGTTCTGGAGACGTTCGCCTGCGGACGTCATGGCGCGTCAGGTCCCGCTGCTCTGAATGCGCGTGACGGATGCCTGCGCGGGCGGCAAGGCCATGGCGCCGACCGGCGCGCCGGCGAAACGTTGCGGTTCGCCAAAGACCAGGCGCAGCCGATGATCCAGGAGGCCGCGTGCCAGCGCCATCGTGGCCAGCGTCATGATGACGAAGTCGACGCTGCGCACGCTGAACCAGTGGGTTTCCGACAGGTTCGCGATCGCCTGCTGGAAGAACAGCGCGAGATACAAGGCGCCCTGATGGCGGTCCACACCTATCAACTGCAGCGACTGCCAGACGTGAGTGATTATGTAGGCGATCAGGAACACCAGGCCGGCGAATCCCAGATCGTTGACGATGTCCAGGTAGCCGTTGTGGGCGGTCCCGGGGTAAAACGAGTTCATGCGCCACATGAACGCATAGGACTCCGTTCCGGCGACCGGCCCGGCGGTCCAGTACGCTCCATAGCCGGTGCCCAGGAGAGGATGGTAACGAACGTGATCGAAAACGACCGCCCAGATCTCGGCGCGGCCGCTGGACCACATGTCCTTGCCGGTCAGTGCGGTGATTGGAGCCATCAACGTTCCCTGCCCGGGAATCAGGTTCAGGACGGCGAGGGCATACACCAGGAGTGTCGCCAACAGCATCGCGACCAGGTACGGCACGTAGGGACGCAGACCGTGGGCTGAACGCAATAGCATGACCAGAAAGACCATCACGAACACGGCGGCCGCCAGCGACGTGGAGCTGCGCGACAGCACCAGGCAGGTCGCGGCAATTGCGCCGCCGGCCAGCGCCGGCACCAGCTTCACTTCCCGGGTCAGCCATGCGTGAAACCAGAAGATCAGGGCGAAGCAGGACAAGGCGCCGAGGCCGTTCTTGTGATTCGCAAGCCCGCGCCACGCGCCGACGAGCTCAGCCGAAGTTTCCTGATGGATCGCCAGCGTCGGAAAGACGAGTCCAAAGACGATCGAGCCCAGCAGCATGATGGTAAGGATCGGACGCACGACGGCCTGGAAGCGCCGCGCATGCCAGCCCATCAACACGAACGCGGCGCACGCCAGCACGATCGTGCACATCCGGACCAGACGGCGCACGCTCAGCGAAGGATCGATGGACCACGCGATGCTTGCGACCGCGAGCGCGACGAACAAGAGCAGGAATGGATTCACGATGTGCGCCAGCAGCCACGCCAGGCTCGCGCGCCAGCATATGATGATGGCGCCTAGCGCCAGCAGCGCGAGCCACAGCATGCGGCTGATTGCCCCACCCGAGCTGGGCGCGCCGGTTGTCGTGAGGCCCTGGTAGTCAAAGCCGTCCGGCACGATCATCAGCACGATCAGCACCCACATCATTCCTGCCAGGAAGACGGAATGCCGGTCGTCACGCAGCCACGGCATGCCGTAGGGCTGCGTGGTGCTCGACATACTTGGCTCCATTACACTCGCTTCCAACAGATGGGACGCCGGCGCCGGGCGCAACGATGCGGCGAACCGGCGCGAAATCAGAAATGGCTGATCACGGCGCCCAGGATCTGCGAGCGCGTGGCCGCCAGGCGCCGCAACATATCCTGCATGTCCTTGTACGGCGTGTGCTGCGCGCGGCTCAACGCCAGTACGCGGCCCACGAGGCGCGCGACCGCCAATCCATCCGAAAATTGCGTGATCGGAGCCGTGTCGATCACGACGAACTCGAAACTGCTGCGCCAATCCTCGATCATCGAAGCGAAGCCCCTGCTCGACAGCAGCTCCAGCGGATTGCTCGAAACCGCGCCCGCCGTCAGCACCGACATTCGCGGCAGGCCCTGCACGGCATGAAGCAGCGGCGTGGCGTCGTTCTCGATCGCCTCCGACAGGCCCTGCCGGTTGTCGGTGCCGAAAAGCGTGTGCTGTTGCGGGCGGCGCAGATCCGCGTCGACCAGCAGGGTCGGGCGCCCCGTCTGCGCGAAGGCGATGGCGAGCTCCGCAGCCAGCAGCGAACGGCCTTCACCGGCGCACGGGCTCAGCAACGCGACGATGTCGGCGCGATCGGTCAGCTCGCGGCGCAATAGCAGCTCGGTTCGCAGCGCGCGGATCTTCTCGCAGCGCGGATCGTAAGGGTCGTGCGCCATGATCAATCGCTCACCGGGCTTTACCCGGTGCTCGATCGGTGTGATCTCGCACAGGGTCGACGCCACGTCGGTACCCCCACGCGGAGCGAGCTGTGAACCGCGGATGTTGTGACTCGCAATGTTCGTGCTCATCAAGCAGTCCTTGCAGCGTGCCTGCCGAACTCCACAAGCACCGGAATGCCATGGTGGCGCTCGATGTCGTCGCGGCAGCGCACGCGGCGGTGGAACAGTTCAAGACCCAGCGGAATGCCGAGCGCCAGGACAAATGCGGCCATGCAGCCCAGGATCACCCCGGTCAGTATCTTGGGCTTGACGGCTTTTACCGGCGGCGTAGCGCGGCTTATGAAGCTGACGTTGTTGTAGTGGACAGGCAAGGCAAACGCGATCTGGTCGTAGCCTTCGAGTGCGCGCTTGTACACGGCCTGCGCCGATTGGAGCTTCAGAAGATACTTCGCGGCTTCGTCGTGAAGCTGACTGTTGGCGAGCACCTTCGCGCGCTGTTCCTCCAGCGCCTGTTGCAGCTTCAGCTCCAGCTGCCGTGACAAATTCAGTCCCGCCGACGCGTTGGCGGAGTAGCTTCTCACCGCGGACGCGAGCAGTTGCCTGGCGTCGTCAAGTTGCGATTGCGCCTCCCGGAAGTCGGGATACTCCGCGGTATGGGTCCTCTTGAGTTGTGCCACACGCAGTTCCTGGGCGGCGAGCTGCGCTTTCAGCGTTTGAATCAGGGTCGAAGACAGGACCTGATCGCTGACCGTTGAATCCTGCGTTGCCCGCGCCTCGGCGACACGGCGCGCGTTCCGCGCTTCAAGCAGGCGCCCCTCGAGGGTCGCCAGCAGGGCCACATCGACGTTGGTCTTGTACCCCTCGTCGATCATGCCGTTACGTTGATGAAATGCCGTGACGTCCATTTGCGCTTGATCGACCTTGCTCTTGAGTTCATTCAATTGCTGGGTGTAGCGCCTGGCGCGTTCACCGAGCGGGCCGGTCGAGCGTACGTAGTCCTGCTCCTTGTAAACCTCCGCCACCGTGTTCGCCACCTGCGCCGCTTCCGTAGGATCATTCGCCGAATACGTGGCGTGAATCAGCTGGCTGCCCATCTGGCCCTGAACGATCGCCAGATTCCTGCTCAGTTCCATTGCCACCCATTCGCGCAGCGTGCCGCTGTCGCCGCGGTAGCCCCGGGCATAATCCTTGTTCTGCGTCAGCTTGAGGCGGTCGACAACCACCAGCAGCACCTCCGGGGTCTGCATCAGCTCCACCTGGGTCGCGATGTAGCTGCCGACCTGGCCGACCGGAAGTCCCTTGCCGCCCAGCGGGTCGTTGACCTCGTAGTTCACCATCAGCGTCGCCGTGGCCGTGTACGTTCGAGGCCACACCATCATGACCAGCGCCGTGAGAGACAGGACGAGGAGCAGGATGAGGATGCTCAGCCTCCGATGGGCCCAGACGATCGAGAGAATTTGCGCCAGCGAAAGGCCGGGATAGACGAAATTCAGCGGAATGACCGGTGTGACCACCGAAACCGGTGTTTCTCGGTATACCTGGGGGAGATCGGTCATAAGCGAGTACCCGTCCAACATGAAGACATCAACGCACAAAAAACCCGCTTGCCACGACACCGGCAGAAGCGTTGGCCGCTCTGATCGGCGCAGTCCGCGATATTCCGCATTATCAAAAGGTTGAACTGTTCAGACTTTGGTGTGCGAGATAGCTTTGTATAGGGCCATAGACATCACCGTCTGTACGGTGTCGCACACAACGCGTCGCGCCGAATGGTTGAACGCCTCGCGCCCGCGCGGATAGGGGTGCGACGGCTATGTACGGCCGCGTACAGACATGGGAATCCCGCACGCATTACCGTCCGCGTTGGTTCGTCAATAAGAAGCAGGCGAATAGGATCTCCCTATTCAATATTTCTCATTGGTCGTGGCGAACGGAGGACCCGACTGTCAAATGTTGCTTCCCCTGAAGAATTGCTACTGGCGCCATAACTCGTGGACACTAAGGTCAAAATCCGAGAAAACATTAGCGACATAGGCACCGTAACGACGGATCGGAGCGACGAGCTGCCGATGCGGGCTCGGCCACTCGTCATGGCGGGGGAGAACAAGTTTCAGTTTCCCTGCTCTCCGGGTCAGCGGCGCTTTTGGCTGTTGCATCAACTCGACCCGCGCAATCCATCGCTTAACATCACCGCGCGCTGGCGCTTGGAAGGCGCTGTTTCCAACGCCGACCTGGAAGAAGCGTTTCGTTTGATCATGGCGCGGCATCAGGTCCTGCGCACGTTTTTCGCGGAGGTCGGCGGCGAAATCACCCAGATCGTCGAGCCGCTCGCTTCCTTCCACATTCCCATCGTCGATTTGACGGGGTTGCCCGAAGCGCAAGCGCTGATCGAAGCCGAACGCACTGCGCGTTTGGAAGCGTCCACCCCTTTCGAGTTGTCAGCGCCACCGCTCATGCGGGTAACGCATGTGCGTTTGCACGAGAACGTCTCTGTACTGTTGGTGACGCTGCATCACATCGTCTGTGACGCCTGGTCGATTCGCATCCTGGCGCGCGAGATGAGCGAAATCTGCGCGGCCTTGCACGCGGGGCGGCCGCCGGTGTTGCCGGATCTGCCGATCAGTTACGGCGACTTTTCGGCATGGCAGGCGGAACAATTCACCAAGCCAATCCGACAGGCTGATGCGGATTTCTGGAAACGTGCCTTGCACGGCCTCAAGCATTCTGAAATCCAGGCGGATCGACCTCGTCCGCCGTTGTTGACGGCGAATGGAAGCATCCTGTCGGTTCCGTTGGACGGAGAATTGACCAACGAGCTGGCGCAGCTTGCCCGCCGTAACAACACCACGCTGCATACGACCGTTCTGGCGGCGCTGATCACACTGCTGCACCGTTATTCGGGGGAAACCGAAGTTTCCATCGGCAGCCAATTCGTGGGTCGAGACGAGGTCGATCTCGAGAATCTGATCGGCCTGTTCAGCAACGTGCTGGTTGTGCGCAGCGACTTGTCGGGCGATCCCAGCTTCGTCGCGCTCCTGGCGCGCATCCGCGACAGCATCGCCGAAATCCTGAAGCATCAGCACATCACGCCGGAGAACCTGATCGAGATCGTGAAGCCCAAACCCGACCTGAGCCGGAACCCGCTGTTTGCGGTGAACTTCATGTCCCGGCGATCGTTCATTGGGAGCAGTGGCGCTGCCCGCTTCATTCTGAGTGAGTTGCCCTCGTGTTCCGCGGGAACGACGTGCGACCTGAGTTTCTGCCTGGTGGAAGGGCCGGAGGGCTGGAGCGTATCCTGTGAATACAATCTTGATCTGTTTGAGAGTCGGACGATCATCCGTCTTCTCGATCATTTTAAGATGCTGTTGCGAGCCGTGGCGGCTGATCCGGCGTGCAAGATCTCGAGCTTGACCATCCTCGACGATATCGAGCGCCGCGAACTGGTCGTCGAAAACAATTGCACCGGCGCAATCTATCCGAAGCATTTGACGCTGCCGCAACTTTTCGAAACCCAGGCCAGGCGCTCGCCGGAAGCCGTCGCGGTGGTTTGCGGCGAGCGCAGCATGAGCTATGGCGAACTCGACATCGCGTCGAACCGGCTGGCGCACGAGCTGCGAAGACGCGGGGTGGCGCCGGCCAGCCGGGTCGCGGTATTCCTGGATCGCTCGCCCGAGCTGATGGTGGCGCTCCTGGCCATCCTCAAGTCCGGCAGTGCCTACATCCCGCTCGACCCGATACATCCCGCGGAGCGTCTTCAGTATGTATTCGAGAACTCGCGGCCCGCGGCGATTATCACGCGAGCCTCGTTACGCGAGCGGCTGGCGCATGCGGCGATGCCGGTAATCGAGGTCGATTCGCAGTCCTTGTCGATCACAAAACAGAGCGCCGAGCCTCCGGCCCTGGCTGCATCGCCCGCCGACCCAGCCTACGTCATCTACACTTCGGGATCGACCGGGCGGCCAAAAGGAGTAGCGATTCCCCACCGCGCGCTGGTCAATCTTCTTTGCGCGATGCGGCGTCAGCCGGGGCTCACCGATGAAGATACAGTGGTTTCCGTCACCACGATTACCTTCGATCTGGCGGTACCGGACCTGTTTCTTCCATTGATCGTGGGCGCCAGGCTGATTCTGGCCAGGGAGGAGGAGATGGCGGATGGCGCCGCGTTGCTCCGGCTATTGCAGCGGCACGGCGCGACGTTCATGCAGGCTACGCCGGTGACCTGGCAGTTCTTGCTGGAAGCGGGCTGGAATGGACATCCGCCGCTCAAGATGCTGTGCGGCGGTGAGGCGATGCCGCGCAAGCTCGCCGAGAGGCTTCTGGAATGCGGCGGCGAACTCTGGAACATGTACGGACCCACCGAGACGACCGTCTGGTCTTCGATGCTCCGGGTCGAGTCCGGTGACGGTCCGGTTCCGATCGGGCCGCCGATTGCCAACACACAGTTCTATGTTCTCGATAGCCATCAGGAGCTGGTGCCACACGGCGTGCCCGGTGAGCTTTACATCGGCGGCGACGGGGTCGCTCTCGGCTATTTCGACCTGCCGGAAGTCACCAGGGAAAGGTTTGTTCCCGACAAGTTCCGCAAGCTTCCCGATGCAAAGTTGTACCGCACCGGTGACTTTGTCCGGATGAAACAGCGCGGGCGCATGGAGTATCTCGGCCGCACCGACCACCAGATCAAGCTTCGGGGCTTCCGCATCGAGCTGGGGGAAATCGAGGCGGTTTTGTTGCGCCATCCGGACATTGCCGACGCCGTCGCCGTGCTCGGACAAGGCCCTTCGGGGGAGGGCGCGATCTGGGCCTATGCGGTGCCGCGGCGTGCCCAGCCGAAACCGCCCGAAGTCCTGATCGGCGCATTGCGCGCAAGCCTCGTGCAATCCTTGCCCGGCTACATGCGTCCTTCTTCCATTGTCATACTCGATGCGCTGCCACGCACGCCAAACGGCAAGATCGACCGCCCTACCCTGCCGCCACCGGCGCCGGTGCAGCGCCAAAGCAAGGAAACGGCGCAGCCGTTCAGCGACATCGAGCGTCGTCTGGCAAAGATCTGGAGTTCAATTCTCGGACTTGAATCCATAGGGAAGACGGAGGATTTCTTCGAACTGGGCGGCCATTCCCTGCTCGCGGCGCGGCTGCTGGCCCGTATCGAGGCGGAGTTCGGGCAACGGTTGAGCCTGCTGGCCTTGTTCGACGCTCCCAGCATCGGCGAGCAGGCAAGGCTGCTGATGAACGGCGGTCAGCGCGAGTACGATTTCCGGCAAGTGGTTCGGCTGCAGCCGAATGGCTCGAAACCGCCGTTAATCGCGATCCATAACACCGGCGTTTATTATTACAACCTTTCCAGGCGCCTCGGCCCGGACCAGCCCCTCACGGCGCTTCAGCTATTCGATCCTTCGATAGCGCGCCGAAGCCTGCCGCAGACTTTCGAAGACATCGCCGCCGAGTACGTGCAGCTCATCCACAAGTTTCAAACTGCCGGGCCTTACAAGCTGATCGGCTGGTGCGTCGGTGGGGTGTTGGCCTTCGAGGTGGCGCGACAACTCGTTGCAGCGGGGCATGAGGTATCGCTGCTCGCCATGATCGACGCCTGGGCACCCGGCCACAGTAGACGGCTTTCCCCGCTGCGCGCAGTCCTCGCCGATTACTCGTATCGCTGGCAGTTGATCGGCGCGGATTGGCGGAGAGTGATGTCGCGAGAGCAGAATCTGGCTACTTTCCTGGCACAACGAGCCCTGTCCAAGAGACTGCTACGCTGGCTTGGCCGCTCGCGGGACGACGCGCAAGTGCCCGTCCCGTTCGAGACCAGAGAGTCGAGTGCCGAAAATTATGATCAGTGGCTGCTCGGCTGTCTTGAGGAGGCGGCGCAAGGCTACGAGCTCAAGTCATACCCCGGAAAAATAACGCTTTTGTGCAGCACCCGGGAGCCCAGGGGCCTATTTCTGGATCCCCAGATGGGTTGGGGCGCCTTTGCATTGGGAGGTGTCGATGTTGCCGTCATTGACGGCGATCACTTCACGGTGTTCAAGGGCGAGGGTTTGGAGCAAATGGCCACGCAACTCGTGCGGGCAATGGACGACCATCGAATGAAGCGACATCCGCAGTTGTGTACATGATTGTGTTCTCGAGCGCGACGGCGCCTGAGGAAGACGCGATCGACCGCAATTCCTCGAGCGAGGTTTTGATCGAGGATATGGACCGCGGGAGCGCTACGCTTTCTCCGCTCGTGACCCATTTATTCCCCCCGGGCGTGGTGGGCGCCGAGCTGCGAATTACTGGAGACCCGTCGCTGTTGTTTCCCGACGAAGCGATGGATCTCGGACGCGCTGGCCCGAAACGGATTCAGGAGTTCGCCGCCGGACGTCTATGCGCGCGCCGTGCCTTGGCGGAGTTCGGATTTACCGACTACCCGCTGCGCATGAACGGCGACCGGCGGCCGCGATGGCCGGCTTCCGTCATCGGCAGCATCACCCACACCACCGGGATGTGTGGCGCCGTCGTCGCACAGAAACAGCTGTTCCGTGCCATCGGTTTGGATGCGGAAATCGTCGGGAGCGTGACGCGGGAAATCTGGCCGATCATCTGCACGCCGGAAGAGACGGCCTGGCTCGGTGCGCTTCACGGGCCGGAGCAGGGTCGATGCGCCGCCCTCATTTTCAGCGCCAAGGAATCGTTCCACAAGTGCCAATACGGCGTCACCCGGCAATGGCTGGAGTTCGACGATGTCATGCTGGATTTTTCCCCAAGCGACGCGAACGCGGGATGCTTCGCTGTGCGGCTGCGGAGGAGAATCACGCTGCTGGAGCATAACGCGATGCCCTTGATGGGGCGCTTCCGGTTCCACGGAAGCCTTGTCGTCACGGGTATGGTTCTCGGGGCGCGTTGACAAGAATCCGCGCGGGGCAAGACGCGCAGTCTCCGAGGGTCAATCGTTCGCGGTGAACGACCGACACTTTTTCATCGAACACCTTCCCGGGCGCCATGTGACGATCTGCGCGTCCGCCACATCACAGATCGCATCCTGAGTCGCGAATAAGCCGTGCCCGCTGGAGGGGATCAGCGGCTGAAGGTGGCAGTCGTTTCCCCTCAGGAACGGCGAAACCGTGCCTACGTGAAGCGTTTAGGGGCCCGCCACGCGTGCCGGGCCCTTTTCTCGTCCGCGGACGGCTTCCAATGTCGCCGCGCAGAGACAAATCCCAACAAAAAAACCCGCTAGGGATGCCCATGTGGTAGAAAGGCCTCGCTTTGCGTTCGTTGGCGCATAGACAATGAACCAAAGTTATGATCGTGAGTCGCACATGGGCTACCGCACAGACAGATAACCAGGTAGCGACCGCCGGCGCCAGCGTGACTGCACCCAAAGGCGCGCATCCCCGTAGTTCAACAATCGAGACAACCAGCAAGGCGGGAGAGCCTCATTGAAGACGATGATTGAGGGTTTTGTCCATCGGGCGTTCGTGGGCAGTGTATTGCTGTGCGCGCTCGCAGCCTGCGGCGGCGGTGAAAGCGCAAACGGGAGTGGCGATGGCAGTAACGCAGGAAGCACCTCGGCGGCGCCCCCGAATGCAACGACTGCCGGCTACTTCGCGCAGGCGGGAAAGATATTCGATGCGAGCGGCCAGGAAATCCAGGTCCGCGGTGTCAGCCATCATGGCTTCAATTCCCCGATCCTGCAGCCGCAATTCCTGTGGGCGATGGGCTGGAAAGAGCAGATCGCGCAGATGAAGAGTCTCGGGTTCAACGCGATCCGCTTGCCGTTCGTGCCCGACACGCTCTACAACACCACGCCCGTCAATCAGCTGAGCTACGTTGACCCCAACCTCAATCCGGAGCTGATCGGCAAGACCCCGCTGCAGGCTCTCGACCTGTGGATGGCCGAGGCGGATCGCCAGGGCATGTACATCCTGCTGGATTTTCACAGCGTGTCGATGGTGCGGCAGTACCCGACGTGGTTTTTGTCCAACCCGGCCGATTTCAACCTGATATACAACAACCAGGCCTACACCAAGGAAGACTGGTCGCGCGACCTCGCGTTCGTCGCCCAGCGCTACGCCCACCTGAGCCATTTCTTCGGCATCGATCTCTATAACGAGCCCAATGGCATCGTGCGCTGGAGCACGGGGGACGCGAACATGGGCAACCCGATTTACTTCTGGAAGGCGGCGGCGGAGCTCGCCTCGGCGGCGGTGCTGGCGGCCAACCCCAATCTGCTGATCTTCGTCCAGGGCATCAACGGCAACTTCGACGGCATCGAGAACTCGAGCATCCCCATGAACTGGGGCGAGGACTTCCAGCCCCAGGCCTATCAGCCGCTCAACATCCCCAACGACAAGCTGGTGCTGACACCGCACACCTACGGGCCGGACGTGTACGTGAAGTCCTCATTCAGCGCCCCCAACTTCCCGGCCAACCTGGCGGCTCACTGGGACGCTCTGTTTGGCCAGTTCCATCCGAACCACCCGGTGATCGTCGGCGAGTGGGGTGGGCGCTATGGGCAGGGCGGCGTAGGCCAGGCCGACGTCACCTGGCAGAACGCCTTCGTGGACTATCTGATCGGCAAGGGCATGCGCAACAGCTTTTACTGGTGCTACACCCCCAACAGCGGCGATACCGGCGGCATCCTCGACGACAACCTGAACGTGCGTCAGGACAAGATGGCGCTGCTGCAGAAGCTTTGGGGAACGGGGCCGTAATACCGCCGCCGGCCAGTACGGCCTTCAAGCGCGAGGGCTCACGCAACAGGTTCGATATCCGCGACGTGTTGCGGCGCGCCCGCCACGGCCGCACGGCGCCGGACAAGGCGCTTGCCGAGCGCGATTCCCGGCCGTTCGATGAAGGCATAGCCGAGAGCGGCACCCAGCAGCAGCACACACGCGCAGACGATGCCGATGGCCCAATACTGCTGCGGCGAGGCCATGGCGAAGTCTCTAATCGGAGCGATCGCGAAAACAAGGGTGAGCACCAGACCCTGCATCAGATACAGGCTGTAACTGATGTTTCCCAGCCGGCGCGCAGGCGACGTCGTGAGCAAACCGAATACGGACGTGCCTGAACACACGAGATAGAAAAACAGCGCCAGCAGCATTGCGGTGAGCGTTCCATAGCCGCTGTATGACGTTGCAAAAACAATCGCCAGGCATGCGAGCGCTAGCGTCGAAGACAGGTTGTGCGACATGCGCAGTTTCAGGTTCTCATGCAAGAGCGAGGCGACGGCCATGCCGCACACAAACAGCACCGCGAAGCCCATGGCGTCAACGCGCAGAAACACCTTTCCGGCAAGAAACAGGACGAGCGCACCGAACACGAATATCAGATGGGTTCTGCCGCGGGCGAAATACGCCGTCGCCACGAGTGAGGCATAGAACGCCCATTCGTATGAAATCGTCCATGTCACACCGGCGAGCACGTGCGTTGCCTGGTAACCATTGACATCCGGTTGCGTATCTATCGTGCCGAGGGCCAGCCATTGAAGCACCGATCCCGCCACGACGTCCGCGGGCTCCTGCAGTTGAAAACCGGTTCGCGTGAATACGATGTAAAGCATCACGAGCACGACGAACAGGTACATGGGCCCGATGCGGAAGAGCCGACCGATGTAGAGCTCGCGCCAGCGTGGCCGCCCCTTGGCGCGCAACATTTTCCCCCAGAACAGAAACCCGGTGATCATGAAGAATAGGGATACCCCGACCGGCCCCAGCAATGCGTAGAAGCGGGAGCCCGGCACGTCCCATATGCCGGTCTCGATGAACCGGTGTGTCAGGACCAGATGGAAGACGAATACGCTGAGTGCCGAGAAGCCCCTCAGCCCGTCAATCGCGGAATAGCGCGCGCTCGGGTTGGGCGCGCTGTCCACGAAGCGGAACAGGGGCAACACCGCGATTCCTACAACTACCGCCACCACGACGAAGTAAGCCCAAACGGCGTCGAGGTTCATTGGTGTTCCGGCGCTTCACCGCGACAAATCATGGCCGATGGTCCTGCTTCATGTATGAGGAAACAGCCATCCCGAAGCGGCCATTGTCCCGCCCCACCGCTGCTCCTTCCGTTCGGTAGACCACTTACGGCCTCGCTGTGTTCGACACCGTACAGACCGTGCGGCGCACCACGATTAATTTTCGAGTGATGCGCCTCAAGACAATCGTGTTTCGGGTAATTCTGTGGTGCGCGCTGTCGAGTGCTTGCGCGTCCGCCAACGCAGCGTCCGACTGGCCGGAGTGGAACGATTTCGTCCGCCGTTTCGTGCAGGCCGACGGCCGCGTGATCGACATCACCTTCGAGCGCAAGAGCACGTCCGAAGGGCAGTCCTACGGATTGTTCTTTGCCCTGGTTGCCAATCAGCGGGCGCAGTTCGACACGCTTCTCAAGTGGACCTCCGACAACCTCGCCGCCGGACAGCTCGGCGACAGGCTCCCGGCGTGGCTGTGGGGGTTGCGCGCTGACGGCAGCTGGGGCGTGAAGGATCAGAACTCGGCCTCCGATGCGGATCTCTGGATCGCCTACACCCTGCTCGAGGCCGCACGCTTGTGGATAGCGCCGGAGTACGCCGACACCGGCCGCAAGCTTCTTGCCCAGATCCGCCGCCACGAGATCGCTCAAGCGGGGAGCGCCGGCCCGGTGCTGCTGCCCGGGGCGATTGGTTTCGCGCTCGATAGAGGACGTTACCGCCTCAACCCCAGCTATCTGCCTGATTTCATGTTCCGCTACCTGGCTGCCACCGACCCGAACGGCCCCTGGCAATCGGTATGGGACGGCTATGTGCGGATGGCGCCGAAAGTATTCAGCGCCGGCGTCGCTCCTGATTTGTTCGTCGTCGATTCCACGGGCAGGGTCATGCCGGACACCGAACGTGAACCCTCCGGGAGCTACGACGCCATTCGCGTCTATCTGTGGGCGGGAATGTCGGGGCGGAGCAGCCAGGAAATGATCAAGATGCTTTCGCCTTATGCCGCGCTGATCCGCAAGCTCGGCGCGCCACCGGAAAAAGTCGATCCGCTTACCGGCGTGGCGGCCCGATCCGATTATTCTCCCATCGGATATTCGGGCGCGGTGTTGCCGTTCCTGAGCGCACTGGACGACAAGCCGACGCTGGAAAAGCAGCGCGGCCGGGTGCGCGCCGCATTGCTGCGCGCCAAACGGGGCGAGCCTGCCAACTATTACGATCAAGTCCTGGTCCTGTTTGGCATGGGCTGGCTCGATGGCCAGTACCGCTTCGACGAGCAGGGGCGCCTGCAGCCTAAATGGATGCGCTGACGGCGCGATCCTCGCGCCCGGCATGCGCGGGGCGCGCGGGTTCGGAGGACGAGGCCGCGGTCACGGCCCGCGGCTTGGGCGCCGGCACCGGCTGCTCGGCACGCGCGAGACGCACGAATTCAGCGGAGGACGCCACCGCTGGGGCCGAGTGACCGGGCACCAGCGCAAGCTGCAGCTTCGGCGTCGATGCGTTTCGAAGCACAATCTCGGCCTTGCGCAGCAACCCGAAGACGCGCGGACCACGCACGAGGTAGCGCCTTGCCATCCGTCCGGGGGCTTGCACCAGGCGGAAGAACCACTCCATCCCGCAGCGCTGCATCCACAACGGCGCGCGGCGCTCGTCGCCGGTCAGGAAGTTGATCGATGCGCCGATGCACAATGCCAGGCCACGGGCGATGCCGCGTGCCTTCAGCTGCTGTGCGAGGGCTTCCTGCTGCGGAGCGCCCACTGCCAGCAGGCAGAAACGAAACGGGCTGTGGGCCTCGATGAAACGCAGGCAGGCCTCGACCGCCTCCGGGTCATGGATGAATCCCATGGGCGGGTTGCAGTGCGCCAGGCGCCGCAGGCGATAGCGCTCGGCAAGCTGCCGTGCCTGTTCGTCACTGCCGCCGATCAGCACCAGCGGGTCGTCCGGCGAGATCACATCGGAGAAGAGTCTTGCCGTCAGATCGCTGCCGGTGCACACCGGCAGTTGAATTCCCTTGCTGATGCGCAATACATGCGACAGGAAGCGGCTGTCGAGGAGGATGTAGTTGGCAGCGGCGTAGAGCGCGCGAAACGAGGCGTCCTCATGCAGGCGGATCATGTGATCTGCGTTCGGCGTGACCGCGTAGCCGTAGCGGTCCTGACCGAAACCGGCGGCCAGGTCCGTGAACCCCGCCACATCGTAATTATCAAACTGGAAAGTCAGTTTCGCGGCGCGCGTTTGCGGAATGGCAGGCGCAGACTTGACGAGCCTGACCGCGAGCGCTTCGATCGCCACCAGCGGCAACAGCGCCAAGGTGATGATCCAACGTGGCAGCAGGTCCTCTCCCGCCTTGATCACCGCATCCCAGCGCCTGATCGGCCGATCCGCCAGCAAGCTCACCGGCACGCTGTCGCCGACGTAGTCGATGGTGCGGTACGGCACCGTCAGGCCCACGTGCTGCGGACAAAGCCCGATCGGGACCGACAACGCCTTCAGGCGCTGCACGATCGACAGCAGCCGATGCTCCGCCGTGGGCGGCAGCGTCAGCAGGATCCAATCGATCTTGCGGGTCTTGCCCAACTCGATCAATTGCGCGAGGGTGCCGGCCGGCTTGATCGTGCTCGGCATCGCGCCGACGATCTTGTCATCGAAGACGCCCAGCAGCTCGATGGTCGCCGGCCGGGTTTGACGCAGCGCCTGTACCAGGCGGTCCGCCACCGGGCCGGCGCCGACCACGGCGATGACTTCGGTCAACACCCCCCGGCGCTGCAGACGCCGCACATACCGAGCCACCAGCACCCGCGTGAGCGAGGCCAGCAGCAGGCTCGTGGCAAACCAGATGACCAGCCAGCCGGGCGGAAAGTCATCCAGCGCCTGGCTGACTGCGCCCAGCGCCAGGACCACGCCGGCAAATATCGTAAAGCGCAGGGCGTAGGAACGAACCAGCACCGGCATCTGTCCGCGGCTGGCAACGGAGCCGAAGCGCTTGTCGTAAAGGATGAACGGCGCCAGCACCGCCGCTACCAGCGCCGCCGGCTCGAAATCGCTCCCGAAGCCCGGAGCGAGGCCCGCCGGCGCCAGCCAGCGGCTGTAAAGAAGGGTGCTGAGAGAGGCGGCAAGGAAGAGACATATGAAATCGAACAACAGGAGCAGACTGCTGGTCATCGAAACCACGTCGTAACTCAACCCGGGTTTGGCGGGTTGCGCGGCGATGCTGGCCGAAGATTCATCGAACAGATCGATTCGGCGTTCATTGGGTAGCTTCATGTGGCGCCCGGAGGATGGGGGGGGTGGAACGGATGCAGCAGACGATAGACTTCGAGGAACACAGCGTCTGTACGCAGCCGTACTCAGTGCGCTGGCGCACGTAGGTCTTCGGGATTTGCGTCTGCCGCGGCGGACCGATCGCAATCGGTTGTTGCCGCTCGCGCCAAGGAGATTTTCTGCCGCTCGGTGGCGACAGCAACAGATCGGGGAGCGCGCGAGTTGTCGCTTGTCAGATCAGCCGCGCGCTTGAAAGATACTAATAGGCGTTGGTTCTCTTGATGACTTCGCGGGGGGTCAGCGCCAGAATTTTCAGATCCAGCAGGAGCGACCAGTTTTCTATGTAGTGCAGGTCCAGCTCCACCCGGCGACGCAGCTGCGCCGTGGTATCGGTAGCGCCGCGCGCGCCGTTCACCTGCGACCATCCGGTAATTCCGGGTTTCACGCGATGGCGGTGTGCATACAGGTCGGTTATCTCGGGGCCCAGCCGATCTTCCGTTCGCATGTTTACCGCATGCGGTCGAGGTCCAACCAGCGACATATCTCCTTTAAGGACGTTGAAGAGTTGGGGCAGCTCATCCAGACTCGACGAACGAAGGAAGCGGCCCACGCGCGTGATGCGGTCATCATGACGGGAAGTCTGCTTGAGGTTCCCGGCAGCAGCCGCGGGGCTCCAACGCATCGTGCGGAACTTATAAATATCGAACTCCCGGTTGTTGAAGGTGTGCCGCCGCTGCTTGAATATGACCGGACCCGGACTGTCGAGCCTGATCGCCAGGGCGATGACTGCCAGAACCGGCAACAGCATCAAAGTCAGGATCCCGCCGATCACGACGTCCTCTCCCGCCTTGATCACCGCATCCCAGCGCCTGATCGGCCGATCCGCCAGCAAGCTCACCGGCACGCTGTCGCCGACGTAGTCGATGGTGCGGTACGGCACCGTCAGGCCCACGTGCTGCGGACAAAGCCCGATCGGGACCGACAACGCCTTCAGGCGCTGCACGATCGACAGCAGCCGATGCTCCGCCGTGGGCGGCAGCGTCAGCAGGATCCAATCGATCTTGCGGGTCTTGCCCAACTCGATCAATTGCGCGAGGGTGCCGGCCGGCTTGATCGTGCTCGGCATCGCGCCGACGATCTTGTCATCGAAGACGCCCAGCAGCTCGATGGTCGCCGGCCGGGTTTGACGCAGCGCCTGTACCAGGCGGTCCGCCACCGGGCCGGCGCCGACCACGGCGATGACTTCGGTCAACACCCCCCGGCGCTGCAGACGCCGCACATACCGAGCCACCAGCACCCGCGTGAGCGAGGCCAGCAGCAGGCTCGTGGCAAACCAGATGACCAGCCAGCCGGGCGGAAAGTCATCCAGCGCCTGGCTGACTGCGCCCAGCGCCAGGACCACGCCGGCAAATATCGTAAAGCGCAGGGCGTAGGAACGAACCAGCACCGGCATCTGTCCGCGGCTGGCAACGGAGCCGAAGCGCTTGTCGTAAAGGATGAACGGCGCCAGCACCGCCGCTACCAGCGCCGCCGGCTCGAAATCGCTCCCGAAGCCCGGAGCGAGGCCCGCCGGCGCCAGCCAGCGGCTGTAAAGAAGGGTGCTGAGAGAGGCGGCAAGGAAGAGACATATGAAATCGAATAACGGCAGCAGATCGCCCGCTAAAAAGGCGAAGTTGCGACTCGACATGCGCGGCGCGGGCCGCGCGGTGAGACTGCCCGAAATCTCCTCGGAGGTATCCATGGGCGCCAGAGTAAGCATCCCAGGACTCGATTTCTGTGCGTTTCCGTACTCAGTACGCTGGCGCACAGACCCTGATTGCGTTACGAAGCAGGCTGCCTGGGTCTCAATCGGCGGCCTACGTCGGTGCAGGCCGGTCTTATGCGCGTAATGGAAAATTCACAAAGGACGGCGGCGCCGAGCATCCTCCTCACGGCGACTCTGCGCTGGCCAATCGCGGCCCGCCTCGCAATTGCTTTCGCGGATATGGGCTGCCGCGTGGAGGCCATCTGTCCGCGGCAACATCCCGTTACCAAGACGCGCGCAATCCGGCGGATTTACCCTTATGCCGTGCTGAGCCCCCTGGTTTCACTGCGTACCGCCATCAAGATGGGCGCACCCGATCTCATCATTCCTTGCGATGACGACGCGGCGATTCACCTATATCGCTTATACGTGCACGGCGACGGGGCCGGCCCCGCGGCGGATGCATTACGTGTTCTTATTGAGCGCTCGCTGGGCGCGCCTGAGGCTTGCGCACTCGCGGCGGCGAGGGGACAGTTGATGGCCCTGGCCGCGGAGGAGGGAGTGCGGATCCCGGAAACCACCGTTATCGCGGCGCCGGGCGAACTGCACGCCTGGCTCAGGCAGCACCAGTCTCCGGCAGTGATCAAGGGCGATTGCACGTGGGGCGGACAGGGCGTCTCGATCGTTCGCAATTACGAAGAAGCTCGGTGCGCTTTCAGTCTCATGGTGTCGCGTCCGGAGATTGTGAATGCAATGGTGCGCACACTCCTGGATCGAGACCCGTCTTACTTTCTGAACTCTCTGAAAGAAGCACGACGCACCGTTACCCTGCAGGAATTCATTCCGGGCACTCCCGCCAATCGGGCGGTCGCATGCTGGCAAGGGCGAGTGCTGGCGGGCATCAGTGTGGAAGCGACCCGGACGCAGCATCCGACGGGACCGGCCACAGTCGTGCGTGTCATCGAGAATCCGGAGATGTCCGAGGCGGTGAATCGGATGGTGCGCCGGCTCGGGGTTTCCGGGCTGTGGGGAGCCGATTTCGTCCTGGAGGCATCGACCGGAGCAGCGTATCTAATCGAAATGAATCCGCGCGCCACGCCCATCTGTCATTTGCCGCTTGGCACGGGACGGAATCTTCCGGCCGCGCTTTATACCCAGCTGGCGGAAACCCCGCCCATTGCGTCGCCGGCGATGATCGATCACGACGTCATCGTCATGTTTCCCGGCGAGTGGCACAGGAGTCCTGCCAGTCCCTATCTACGCTCGCACTATCACGACGTACCGTGGGACGAGCCGGAGCTGATTCAAGATTGCATCGGCAGGCCGTGGTCGGAGCGCGGCTTGCTCGCGCGGTTGTGGGCGCGCATGCGTCCGAAGCCGTCCATGCTGCCGGCCCAGCAGGCCGATCCGGCGGGGCGCC
>Ga0214471_10000591_pt1 | contig 30380 bp, 31 predicted proteins | sample RVTome_5_FD_207665 | JGI IMG/M metagenome (GOLD analysis project Ga0214471, IMG submission 207665) | Soil microbial communities from uranium-contaminated site in the Upper Colorado River Basin, Wyoming, United States - RVT142D155 | ecosystem: Environmental > Terrestrial > Soil > Contaminated >... | reverse complement strand
GCGCGCGAGCATCCCGTCGAGCGCGGCGCGCACGCGCGCGGCCTCCTCCTCGAACATCAGCGGCCATCGCAGGTCGTACTCGCTGAGTCGCACGTGCGTCGCCGCGTCCGGATCGTCCCTCAGCGCGGCCCCCGCGTTGGGATCGGCTCGGTGTCCCCCGACCGCGTCCGCCGGAAGCCGGCCGGTCGCCTCCGACGGAAGCAGGCCGGTCACCTCCGCCGGAGGCAGACCGGTCACGTCCACCGGCAGCGCCCCCGCAGCCTCCGTCGCGCGGATGAACGACACGAGCGCGTCGGCGAAGTGCTCGGGCCGTTCCATCTGCGGGTTATGGCCGCAATCCTCGATCACGATCAGATGCGCGCCGGGCAGTCGCGCCGCGGTCGCGTGCCCGACGTGAACGGGCACCACCCGGTCGCCGGCGCCCCACATCAGCAGCGTCGGCACCCGCAGCGAGGACAGCACGCGCCAAGTGCGCTCGCGCTGCCCCGTGACGGCCCACAGCACCGCGCGCTGCGCAGCCAGGGAGGCGCGGCGAGCGCTGGGGTCCCGGGCCTTGCGCGCGGCATCGATCTCCAGCAAGCGCACGATCCCGGGATCGACGCGCGACGGATCGACGCAGTTGCGCGCGAGGCTCTCGGCGACCACGGCCGCGGGATCGCGCCTCCAGTACGCGCGCTGCGCGAGCGGCCCCAGCACCGGCAACGAGCCGGCGACGAACTGCATCCCGCCCTTCGACGGCGGACCGTCGTTGGGGAACGCGGGCGCGATAAGCGCCGCGGCCGCGACGCGCTCGGGCCAGGCTGCCGCGAACCACGTCGCGACCAGTCCGCCGTAGGAGTTCCCGACGACGACGGCGCGATCGATCTCGGTGGCATCGCAGAACGCCCGTACCGCGCCTGCTTGCCACGCGGGCGTGTACGACCCGACCGGCGCGTCCGAGCGGCCGAACCCCGGCAGGTCCAGCGCGATCGTGCGACGGAACGACGCCAGGTGCGGGATCGCGGGAAAGAACTTCGCGCTCCCCGATCCGAGCCCATGGATCAGCAGGATCGGCGGATCACCCGGCCCACCGTCCTTGTGAGGATCACCGGGGCCGTCCTCCACGTAGTGGATGCGGACGCCGCCCAGCGTGACGTTGCGTTCGATCATCTCACTCTCCGAGCAGCGCGCGCGCGATGATCAGCTTCTGGATCTCGGAGGTCCCTCCGCCGATCGAGAGAAGCTTCGCGTCGCGGATCGAACGCTCGACCGGGAACTCCTTGATGTAACCGTAACCGCCGAAGATCTGCACCGCTTCGAGCGCGTTCTGTACCGCCACGTCGGCGATGTGATGCTTCGCGATCGACGCCTCCATCATGTGTGGGCGGCCCTCTTGCTTCAGCCAGGCAGCGTGGTACAGCACCCATCGCGCGGTGTTGATGTTGATCCGCATGCGCGCGAGCTTGTCCTGGATCATCTCGAACTCGGCGATCGCCTTGCCGAAAGCCTTCCGCTCCTTGACGTACTCGACACAGCCGCGCAACTGCGCCTCCATCCCACCTATCGAGGCGGCCACCATCACCGTGCGCTCCCAGTCGAAGCACTCGAACGCGACCTTCCACAGCGCCGATCCTTCCGGCCCGAGCATCTGCGACGCCGGCACGGCCATGTCGGTGAGATGCAGCTCCGAGGTCGGCGATGAGCGGTTGCCGCTCTTATCGAGGTGCTTGCCGATCTCGAGGCCGGGCGTGTCACGCTCGACGATGAAGCACGACATCCGCTGTCCCGATGCCGCATCCGGGTCTGTGACGGCGACGACGTTGATCACGTCGGCGATGGGGCCGTTGGTGATGAACGTCTTCGAACCGTTGATCACGAAGTGGTCGCCGTCCCGGCGCGCTCTGGTCTTGATGGCGGCGGCGTCGCTGCCCGCCTCGGGCTCGGTGATCGCGAACGCGCCCACCCACTCGCCGCTCGCGAGCTTCGGGAGGTACGTCTGCTTCTGCTCCTCGGTGCCGTGCAGCCAGATCGGGACGGCGCCGATGCAGAGGTGCGCGCCCAGCGAGAGCAGCAGGCCGGAGTCGCGGCCCCCCTCCTCCAACCCTTCCAGAGCGAGGCAAGTCGTGATGATGTCGGCGCCCTGCCCGCCGTACTCCTCCGGGATCGGTAGCCCCGCGAGGCCGAACTCACCGACCGCGCGCCAGACCGCCGGATCCCAGCGGCCGTCGCGATCGCGAGCATCCGATCCCGGCCGCACGACGCGCTCGGAGAAATCACGGACCGCCTTGCGGAACGCGAGCTGCTCCTCGGTGAAGTCGAAGCTGAGGCTCATGAGGATCTACGCCTTGCCGACGAAACGCCGGAGGAGCGCAAGGAGGCCGCGCGGTTCCACCAGTCGGGCCACCACCACCAGGGACAACACGCCGACCGCGGCTGTCATCAGCAGCAGGAGGCCCACGAACGACCACTCGAGCACGTTCGGCGGGGGCAGCTCCTGCGCCAGCAGTGGTACCAGCATCGGGTTCGCCTCCGTTGGAAGACTATGACGTGGGCTGGAAAGACCACGACGTCGGTTGGAAGACCACGACGGGCCTGGAGGGTATCAGGAGCGAGCGGCGCGCTGCTCGCTCTTGACGAGGGGGTCCTCGTGCTCGGGATGCGGTCGTCCGGCCCAATCCGGCCCGAGCAGCGCCTGCATGATCGCCTGCTCGCTCGGCACGCCCGACGCGCGCCAGATGATCCGCAGGTCCTGGTCTGCGACGAACACCGTCGGCACCCGACGAACCTCGTAGCGGTCGGCGAGATCCAGGCGCGCACCCGCATCGATCGATACCACGTGCACGTCGGGAACTGCCGCTGCGATCTTCTCGATGCGGTTGCCGACCGTGACACAGGGCGCGCAGTGCTCGCCGAAGAACTCGACCAGGACCGCGCCGGGCCGCTCGCGACGTTGCAGGCCGAGATCGGCACGGTCGAAAACGCCGTTCGCCTCGGTGAAACGGCCCTCGCGCCGCTGCCACCACCACGTGAACACCGCGGTCGCGACCACGAAGGCCATCACGATCAACGAACGGGTGATCATGCCTGCCTCGCGGCGGCGAGCTTCTTGCCGTACAAGTACATCTCGCAGCCGACACAGATGCCGGTGACCCCGAGCAGCGCCTGCAACCCGGCGACGATCAACGTCAAGGTCCAGCCCAGACCGGCGGACCCGAAGACATAGAACCCGAGCGTAGCCAAGCCGAGGAACACGAACCCGAGCAGCTGCGCGAACCGCGGCGGCATCTCCTCTTCGGGCTCGACCGGGATGGTCAGCTTGAACGCGCGCTTCACCGACCGGTAGAGCAACCCGAGCACAGAGAAGCGCAGACCGAAGAACGAGCTGATCCCGAGGATCACGGCGATGATCGGCGCCAGCAAGCGCACGTCGAACACGAATCCGATCAGCAGCACCGCCGCCGAGATCGTCGCGCCCCAGCGATGTCCGTTGCGATCGATCATGCGCGGCTGCGCGCTCACGACGTCCGCCATCTGATGACCTCCCTGCAGGTGGGGTCGCCCCACGCGATCGAGGTCACGACCTCGACCCAGGCATCGGCGCCCATCGCCCGCATCATCCCTTCCTTCAACGCCCGGTCCAGCGAGCACGCCAGCTCCGGATGCGAGACGGCGATGCCCTTGAACGGACAATCGAGATCCTCGAGCTCGATCCAATCCTCGCCACGGTCGAGCACACGCGTGCCGCCGGAGACGCCGGCGAGCGCGCGCAACAGCACACCGATCTGCTCGTCTATGTCCATGGTCCCATCGCTCGGCTGCACGCGTCGCACGATGCGCTCGCCCGTCCGCTCGGCGATGGTCTTGGCCGTTCCGGGCGCCGGCGCCGCGGCCTCGATCAGGGTCGCGAGCATCTCGCTGACGACCGTCGCTCCTTCCTCGACGTGGGTAGGCGCGGCCTCGTAGACCTTCGCGGGGCGACCTCCGCCCGGATTGCGCCGCCACGACACCGTCGCCAGGCGCGCGGAGACCAGCACGTCCAGATGGCCGCGCGCCACGTTTGCATGCACGCCGACCGCATCGGCTGCCTCCTTGACCGAGCTGGGGCCGGAGACGCGCAGCACGTCCAGGATCTGGGCGCGTGTCGGCGCCGCGAGGGCGCGCGCGACGGTCGCGTCGGGTGCGATAGATGCTTCTGCCACAGCTATATCCCCAGGTCAGACGAGGTTTATACGGTTGCTACCTTATAAAACGCCGGAGGCCGGGTCAAACCTTCCTTCGCGCCGCTATTCCGGCGGTTCGTCCTGGGGGATCGGGAACTCGAAGTTCTCGAGCAGCGCGGCGAACGCGACGGTCCCCTCGGCCGTCTGCAGGATCGTCACCCGGAAGCCGCCGGGCAGCCGGGGGATCGCGACGGTGATGGTGGACCGGCGCCGGGCCGCGTCCCGGAACGCCGCCGGCGGGGGATCGCCGTCGACCGTGAGCTGCTCGGGAGTGAACCGAAGCTGTTGCTTGGCCTCGAGCAGCTCGACCTTCCCCTGCGCGACGATGCGCCGCTGTGCGCCCCCGAAGTTCCCGGTGGTCCGCACGGTCGCGCGCCTGTTGTCGTGGAACTCGATGGTCGCCCGCTCGCCCTGCTCCTCAAGGAACGCGCTCACCGCCGCGTCGGTAGCCTCGCCTCGAACCTCGGCCCGGCCGATCGAGACCTCGAGCTCGGCGCTGCGCAGCAAACCACCCTGCGCCTTGATGTCGCGCATCCGCACGACCACCTCGCGGAACCGCAAGCCCTCGATGTCGACGTTGCCGGCCCGGAAGGACATACCGGGCAGCGCCCCGCTGAACACGCGCACCAGCATCGGGAACCCCTCCAGCTCCACGATGGGTTCCTCGTTCAGGTCGAAGGAGGTCTGAGCGGCCTGGGCGATGCGGTCTTCGGCGATCCCCTGGATCAGGGCGTTGCCACCGAAGAACAGCAGCGCCAGGACGAGCACCGGGATGAGAAGACGCCTCAGCAGGAATCGCATGGATCGTCGAAGCCTAACGTTCCAGCAATCGGAACGCGTAGAAGAACACCGGCGCCGAGAACAGCAGGCCATCGATCCGCCGGAAGACCGTCGCGCGCGCGATCGCCTGCGAAGCCTCGGCCCGCAGATCACGTTCGAGCATCGCGCGCGACAGATCGCCGAGCGGCGCGGCGGCCGACACCAGCACGCCGAGCACCAGCACGGTGCCCATCGAGAAGGTTTCGCTGAACGCGACGCCCACTGCCACCGCGGCGATCATCGTGGCGACCACGCCGGCGGCCAGACCCTCCCAGGTGCGACTGGGTCGCACGGTGGGGGCCAGCGCGCGTTTCCCGCGCCGCGGATCGACCAGGCCCGAGACCACATCGTTGGCGACCGCCATCACGGTCAACGCGAGCACGGTCCTAAAGCCGTCCCGGCCGCTGCGGAGCGCAACCACGTACGCGGCCAGCATCCCGATCGCGACCACCGGCACGACCGTCAACGCGAGCCCGTCGGTCACATCGCTGCGGACCCGGCGCGCCAGGTAGGCCACGAACATCAGCACGACGACCCCCTCGATCACGATGGGGAAGAACAGCGTCGCGTCGTCTCCTTCCAGATGGGCCACGACGAGCAGCGATAACGATCCCGCCAGCCCGACCATCGCCGCCGGTGTCACGCCGGTCGCACGCGACTGGCGGAACACCTCGCCGCTGGCGAGGACCGCGAGCCCGGCCATCAGCACCAGCAGCGGTATCCGTCCCCACGCCAGCGCCCCGATGCCCACGACGATCAGCACGACGTCGCCGAGGAGGCGGCGCGATGACATCAGCGTGACCCGGCGGTGACGAGCATCTGATCGATATGGCCCGCGAGCCGGTCGGCGAAGGCGTCCGTGAAGCCGTCCTCCGCGTGGCCGAACCCGGGGAGGATCCAGAGCTGCTTGGGATCCCCCGCCGCGCGATGGAGTTCCTCGGCCGCGCGCGCCGGGAAGAAGTGATCGTTCTCGCCGTGCACGATCAGCAGGGGGATGGGTGCGATCTTGCCGACCAGGTCCACCGGCGCCTCGGGCTGGTGCCAGGTCAGGTTGATGCGCGTGCCCATAAGCCCGCGCGCGAGCGTGCGCCCCACTCCCGAGGTGAACAGCCAGGTCGCGCGCCGGACGGCCTTGGTTCCCGTCGGGTCCCAGCGGGCCGGCGTCGAGATCGCGACAACGGCGTCGGGATCCTGGTAGATCGCGGCCTCACGCACGACGGCGATCCCGCCCAAGGAACCGCCGACCGTGACGACGCGCTCGAACCCATGCGCGCGCGCGTACTCGACCACCGCGTGGACGTCCATCGCCTCGTCCTCGCCCCCCGTGCAGGCTCCGCCGGATTGGCCGTGGCCGCGCAGGTCGAAGGTCAGCACCGAGAACCGGCGTGCGAGCCCTTGCGACAGGATCCGCCATCTCGGCTTGGTGCGATATCCCATGAAGCCGTGCACCACGATCACCGCCGTGTGCGGGTCCTCACCCAGGCGGGTCCCGGCGAGCCGGATGCCGTCCAAGGTGTCGCACCAGAAGTGCGAATGCTGGACCGAGAACGCGTTCGATGTACCGCGCGCGCGGTCGGTCATGCGGTTGATTCGCCAGCGCAGAGCAGGCTGGTGACCGCGCCAGCGGCGGTGTTGGCGGCGACGATGTGGCACGGGATCCTCCTTGAGGCCGGAACAGCCTTCTGCTACTTTCCCATCGGACGCCGGTGCCACGCAACCGGCCGTGCCCCAGGCAAAGGTGCCGGCTGCCTGGGGCTTCTGCGTTCCAGCAACCGTGAACCGACCGAGGAGTGGCCGAGGATGGCCGACGTGATGGTGGTCAGCGAGCGCCCTGAGGACCTCTGGAGCCTGGTCAACGGGCTCGAGGCCGGGGGGCATCGCGTCGCCGTCGTGTCCGGAACCGAGGCCGCAACCGGACATTCGGTCCCCGACGTCGCCCTCGTCGACGCGGTCAAGGACCTGGCGTGGGGACGGGACGCCTGCCGCAGCCTGCGGGCGCGAGGCTCGCGCCTGCCGATCCTGGCGATCGTCGCAGCCGAGGCCCTCGACGCGATCGGGCCCGACTGGGACGCGGACACCTTCATGCTCGACGGGGTCGGCGTCCCCGAGGCGCTCGCGCGCATCCGCCTCGCGCTCGGCTCGCAGGCGATCGAGTCCTCCGGCGCGCTGCGCGTCGGCGACCTGGTGATCGACGCCGAGACCTACCAGGTTCGCGTGCGGGGACGGCTGCTCGACCTGACGTACAAGGAGTTCCAGCTGCTGACGTTCCTGGCACAGAAGCCGGGCCGGGTGTGGTCGCGTCAGCAACTGCTCCAAGAGGTCTGGGGCTATGATTTCTTCGGCGGCACACGCACCGTCGACGTGCACGTGCGGCGGCTGCGCGCGAAGCTCGGCGCCGAGCACGAGGCCATGATCGGCACCATCCGCAACGTCGGATACAAGCTCGAGGCACACCGCACACGATGAGCGACCAGGATTACGTCCTCCGCACGGTCGAGGAGCGGGACATCCGTTTCATCCGGCTGTGGTTCACCGACGTGCTCGGCTTCCTGAAGTCGTTCGCGATCACGCCGGCCGAGCTCGAGGCCGCGTTCGAGGAAGGCATGGGCTTCGACGGCTCGGCGATCGAGGGATTCGCGCGCGAGAAGGAAGCAGACATGGTCGCGCGCCCGGATCCCTCGACGTTCCAAGTCCTGCCGTGGCGACCCGATCAGCAGGGCGTCGCGCGCATGTTCTGCGACATCCTCACGCCCGAGGGCTCCCCCTTCGCCGGAGATCCCCGCTTCGTGCTGCGGAAAACGCTGCAGCGCGCACAGGAGATGGGCTTCGAGTTCTACCTCGGACCCGAGCTCGAATACTTCTACTTCCGATCCTCCGAGGGCACCGAGGGGCTCGACCAAGGCGGCTACTTCGACCTGACGCCGCTGGACGTCGCCAGCGACTTGCGCAAGCGCACCGTCGCCTACCTCGAGCAGATGGGCATCAGCGTCGAGAGCGTGCACCACGAGGTCGCGCCGTCGCAGCACGAGATCGTGCTTCGCGATGCCGACGCGCTCACGATGGCCGACAGCGTGATGACCGCGCGCCTCGCTGTGAAAGAGGTCGCGCAGGAAGCAGGTGTCTACGCGACGTTCATGCCCAAGCCGATCCAGGGCGCCTGGGGCTCGGGTATGCATACGCACATGGCGCTGTATGAGGGCGAGCGCAACGCGTTCGTCGATCCCGAAGAGCCGATGGGGATGTCCAAGGTCGCGCGCGCGTTCATCGCCGGAATCCTCCAGCACGCCCACGAGATCACGCCGGTGCTCAACCAGTGGGTGAACTCGTTCAAGCGGCTCGTGCCCGGTTACGAGGCGCCCGTGTACATCTGCTGGGCACGGCGGAACCGTTCCGCGTTGCTGCGCGTCCCGGGCGCGGGGCAGGGCAGGGACATCCGCGTCGAGGTTCGCTCGCCGGATCCGGCGTGCAACCCCTACCTCGCGTTCGCCGCGTTGCTCGCCGCCGGCTTGAAGGGCATCGCCGACAACACCGACCTGCCGCCCGAGGCGACCGAGGACATCCACTCGATGACCGACGCCGAACGGCGCGCGCACGGCATCGCCTCGCTGCCGGAAGACCTCTACGAAGCGATCGCCGCGATGGAAGGGTCGGCGCTACTGCGCGAAACCTTCGGCGAGCAGCTCTTCGAACACTTCATCCGCAACAAGCGCGCGGAGTGGAAGGCATATAGGGCCTACGTCAGCCCTTGGGAGATCGAGCGCTCACTCCCGATCCTCTAAGGGGCCCAACACAAGATGTATCGGGAGCTTCTAGGATGAGAACATGAAAAAGTCGGGCGCGAGCCAAAGCCAGTCGGCATCAGAGCTCATCTCGAAAAGGATCGCCGAACTCGGGGATTGGCGCGGGGAAACCCTCAGCAGGATGCGCAAGCTCATCAAGGAAGCAGACCCGGACGTCGTCGAGGAGTGGAAGTGGATGGGCACTCCGATCTGGGCGCACGACGGCATCATCTGCACCGGCGAATCCTACAAGAATGTCGTGAAGCTTACCTTCCTCAAGGGCGCGTCTCTGAAGGATCCGGCTCGTCTCTTCAACTCGAGTCTCGACGGAAACGCACGCCGCGCGATCGACATCCACGAAGGAGAAGAGGTAGACGCGTCCGCCTTCAAGACGCTCGTTCGCCACGCGGTCGCCCTCAACAGTTCCGGCAAGTCGAAACCTTTGAAGAAAGCGAAGTCCTAAGGGATTCCGCCGCAGGCCTATCTTTCGAGTAGCGCGCCGATCTCGGGGCCATCCGGTCGCCAGATCCGCAAGCCTTCGAACGCGTCGAAGTCTCGATCCGCCGTCACCAGCGCTTCGGCTGCGCTTCGATGGGCGGCGGCCGCGAGCACGGCATCGAAGGAGTCGAGGGACCGATGCCGCCGGAACCGCTCCATGCCCTCGACAACCGCCCCGGCATCCACGCTGAGCAGGGGCGACAGCAGGTGGGCGTATTCGATCGCGAGCGTCGCGGCATCATCGCGCGAGCGCGTCCTCGATCGGACGTGGGCGAACTCTTGGATAACCTCGACGGTGGTCGTCGCCATGACACGGCGCGCACCGATCGCCTCGATCAACCCGGCACACGGCTCGGCGAGGGGATGACTCGCGCCCACCGCATACAGCAGCACCTCGGTATCGAGAACGATCACGCCCGTCGGCCTCGCGACGCGCGCATCTCGTTCTTCAGCTTCTCGGGATCCGGCAGCGCAACCTTCTCGGCCCCCAGGATCCTGCGGGCCGCTTCGACGCGTCGACCGTCGTCGGCCCCGAAGAACTGGTCAACGGCCTGTCGCACGATGCTGGCTACCGAGACGCCGCGTCGCTTCGCATGCGCCGCGAGCTTCTGGTACCTGGCCTCATCGAGCAGGATCTGGAGCCTCCGTTCCAACATACACATACAGTAGCATGAGTAGGTCCCGGGAACAGAGGGCGATGATGCCGCAGCCGGCGGTGGGAGTCCAGAACCGGAGGAACGTCTACAGCCGGTCGTCGGGGATGTATCGTTCGATGCTCTCGACGAGGCGGATCGCGTTGGGGCCGTGGTCGGCGAAGACATCCTCGTCCGGCGCGACGATGCGGATGTCGAGCACCCAGCCGGCCTGCCAGTCGGCGAGGTACTCGACCATCGCGCAGCCGCCGCACCAGTACAACGGCCGTTCGCCGTTGCCGGGCGGGGTCCGGGGTCTTGCCGGGAAGATGAAGCCGTGCCGTCGTGCGGGGATCCCTGCGATCGTCGCCGGATCGGTCGCCGTGCGCGCGCCCGACGCTTCGGCTTGGGTGACCAAGAGCTGCTCGAACCCGATCCAGTTCATCGGCCGGATCCCTTCGGTCGCGACGCACGCGCCGGAGAACCGCGCGCAATCCGGCGGGATCGGGGTGATCTCGACGAAGAAGCGTTTCGGGGCTTCGATCACCCGCGTCTGATCCTCGGGCCGGCAGTCGGCCGGCTCGCACGACGGCCGCTCGGTGCGAACATCCGACAGGATCGCGTCCAGGTCGTCGACGTCGACGAAGAACGCGATCGCCTCGCCGGGTTCGCCGCGCGCGGCCCAGTCGGCGGGGTAGAGCAACTTGAACCCCGCGATCGGATCCTCGTAGATCTGCGCGTCACGGAACGGTGGCGCGAACGGACCGCCGGCGTTGACGTCGGTGGGATCACCCGGCCCGAGGCCGCTGGGAAGCGTGAAGAACAGCACGGCCGCCGCGCCGGCGCCGAACAACCCGACCAGCGCGTTGCGCAGACGCCGACCACGCCGCCGGCGCAGCTGGAACCGCGCCCAGGCGTCGCCGACGGGGGGCTCGCCGCGCGCTGCTCGCGTCAAGGTCTCGCGGAGGATGTCGTCCTTCACGCGTCATCCCCCTTCGCGACCGACGCGTACAGCTCCGGCCCGAGCACCTCACGCAGCCGTCCCAGCGCGCGATGCGTGAGCGACTTCACGGTTCCCACGGGGATGCCCACGGCCGTCGCGATCTCGGCCTGGGGCATGTCCTCGTAGTAGCGAAGGATCAGTACCTCGCGCTCGCGGCCCGGCAGCTTCTTCAAGGCTTGCCAAACCACCACGCCGTCCTCCCCGACCTCGGGGATGGTGGGCGCGTGCGTGCGGGCGACCAGGTGTTTGGCCTCGACGCGCGCGCGGCGCAACAGCGACCGGTGCCGGTTGACCAGGACGGTGCGCGCATACGCGGCCGGCTTCTGCCGGTCGCGTATGCGGTCCCACGCGCGATAGACCCTGACCATCGTCTCCTGAGCGAGATCTTCGGCCTCGCCCCAATCGCCGATCAACAGGTAGGCGACCCGGCGCAGCCCCTGGAACTCCGCGTGGAAGAACTCGCGGAACTCCCGGTCACGATCTGCCACGGAGAGCGACACCTGCCTCTTATCGGCCAAGACGCCCAGCTCAACGGCCGGGTTCAGCGGTCAGCCTAATCCTGGGCGCGCCAGCGGCCCCAGCCCAGGATGGCCAGCGCCCGATCCCCGGGCGACAAGGTTGCGGTGATCGCGTCGCGAGCCGCTTGGGCGGCCCGATCCACCTCGGTGTGATCCAGCCCATTGGGCTGCGCCCAGAGGGCGTACCCGACCAGCTCGGCGAGACGATCCAGCGGCTGAGCGGCTGCGGGGACGCTGGCGCCGACCCGCGAGGCGTGCTCGGCGGGTGTCTCCCCGAGCCTTCGGCCGACCCCGGCGGCTGCACACCACGCAAGGAAGTCCACATATCGGGCGCGGACGGCCTCCCTGGTGCTCGGCGCGTGGCTGATCCGCCGGCCCAGAAGCAGCCCGCGGCCCACGATCAGCGCAAAAACAGCGACCAGGACCACACCGAGCCCGATCAGCGGCTTCGACCATCCCGGGACGATCGCATCCCCGGTACCGCCGCCCGTCCCGTCGAAGGGGTCCTCCTCGGCAGGACGAGGCGAGGCTGCGCTGGTCGGATCGGACTCGGCTGGGTCCGGTTGGTCAACAGAGGGAGACGGCTCAACCGCTTCGGGCAACGCGTATTCGGGCACGCGTGCGACGCCGGCACGCGGCGTCGGCTCGAAGGCGACCCACCCGGCCTGAGGGAAGAACACCTCGACCCAGGCGTGCGCGAACTCGGTCGTGACGACATAGGTCCGGTCGCCACTACTGGTGCCGCCGGCGAAGCCGATCGCGACGCGCGCGGGGATGCCGAGGGACCGGGCGAGCACGGCCATCGACCCGGCGAACTGCTCGCAGTAGCCGCGTTGGGTGACGGTCAGGAACTCGACCAGTGTGGAGAAGCCGTGCCCGGCGGCAACGTTCTCGTCGTAGGTGAAGCCGCGGAGGTGGTTCTGGATCGCGCGCGCGCGGCCGAACGGCGTCGACTCGCCGCGGGCGATACGGCGGGCGATAGGTCCGATCTCGCCGCGCACGCGATCCGGCAGCTCGAGATACCGCTCGATCTCGTTGGGATACTCGACGCTGCCGTCGAGCAACCCCGAGGTAACCAGCGGCGGGCGCGACGTGACCTCGTAGACCATCCCGCGTTCAAGCGACCGGTCGTAGAGCAAGGTCCGCGAGTCGGTCTGCATCGCAACGCGGTCGATGCCGCGCACCTCGACCGGCTCGTACGCGGCCGGCAGCCACGAGCCGGCGAGCGCGTCGATGCTGAACCGCTGCCTCAGCGCGGGCCCGGCGGCGGGCGAGATCGGTACGACCGGTCCCTCGAGGCGGAACTCGGCCGGCCGCGGGCGCTCGTACCAGACGTCCCCGTCGAAGGTGTCCAGCGATGCCAGGCGGTAGTACGCCACGCGGTCGGAGCGAACGCTGAACAGCACGCGCTGAGGCGTCCGGTCCAGGGTCGGCTTGATCGCGACCAGCGGGTTGAACGTCACACGGTCGCCGCCGCCCCCGATCCCGCGCAGGGCCGGCTCGGCGCCGTAGCCGGGCAGCAACGGCATCGCGACGATCGCCACCGCGATCGAGAGGATGGCAACGCGAACCGCCGGTGCGGCGCGCCAGCCCGGACGGGACGGGCCCAAGACGGCGCCCCACCCGACCGTGCGAGATCGCTCGTCGAGGAACAGAAGCAACGCCCCCGCGCCGAGGAAAAGCAGCATCTCCAGGACGCGCTGGTTGCTTTCGAGCAGCGTGCCCGGAAGCACGAACATCGGGATCGCGAACGTGATCCCGAGCAGCGGGCTGCGCGCGCGTATGACCGCCAGGTCAACCATCGTCGCGGTGACCCATACGCCGGCGGTGACGAACAGGCGGATGCCGTCGGTGAGCACCACCGGGGCGATCTCGTTGATCACGTCCCGGTTGCCGTCGGCGATCACATCGGCGAGCCGATGCAACGACCCCAGCGTCGGGAAGGGACCCCAGAGCGTCTCGGTCGCGAACACGCCGGCCGCGAACCAGATCATGGCCAGGATCGAAAGACCGACCGAAAGCGTCGGCGGGAGCCGCAACCGCCGCCAGCCCCATGCCAGGGCGAGGCTGAGCACGAGCGCCGACAGGGCGGCATCGGCCAGGCCGCCCCCGCGTAGCAGCCGGGACAGCGGTATGACCGCCGCGACTACGAGCGCTGCGACGGCAAGCTCGAGCGGGACACCCCGCCGGCGAACATCCTCTGCCATACGTCTCTGAACCTGTCGTGGGATCCTGCGATGACGACACGCCACCCCGCGCGAGAGAGAGCCCGCTCGGCCTCGGCGAGCCGCTGGTCGAACGCGGCTCGCTCGCGCGTCGAACCGCCACCGAACGATGCGGTGTCCAGCAGCACCATGCCGCACCACGAGTAAGGGCGCCGGAGCCGCATCAGCACGCGGAGCAGGTCCGGCGCCGGCGGTCCCATGACTCCGAGCACCGCCCCACTCGCGCCGGGGCCGCTCGTGCAGCGCCGGGCCGCGCCCAGGAAGGCCGACGCGCTGCTCGACCCTGCGACGGCAAGCGATGCGAGCAACGGGTCGGCTGCTTCCCGGCCCCAGCGCGCACCCGACGGCCCGCCCTCGGCGGTGGCCATCCGCAGCGCGAACCCCTGCCGCGCGAGCTCCCAGATCACCGACGCGGCGCCCGAGATCGCGTACTCGAGGCTGGAGCTGGTCATGGTCTCGCGATGAGCCTCGAGGCGCGTGTCGATCAGCAGCGTCGCGTGCGGGAACGGCCGCACTTCATCCTGTCGGATCATCAACTGGTCCATCCGCGCCGAGGTGCGCCAGTGGATCTTGCGCAGGTCGTCCCCGTCCGCCCATGGTCGCACCGCGTAGAACTCGTCACCCGCGATGGCCAGCCGGTGGATCAGCGACCGGCCGATCCCGCCGCGGGCCTCGGGCGGCGCGCTCTCGTGCAGCAGCTCGATGTGGGGATACACGACGACGTGCGTCAGCGGCGCGACCTCCGCGGAGATCTCGGCGAGCCCGAACGGATCGACCAGGCGCGCGCGCAACGGCCCGAGGCTGTAGCGGCCGCGGCGTAGCAAACGACGCTCGACAGCGACGGACTCACGGCGTCCCGACGGCGTCGAAGGCATCGCGACCCGCACGGCGCCTCCCAGCGCCCCCGGCGCCGCGTCCTCCAGGATCAGCGGCGGCGAAGTCAACCTGCCCAGGTTGCGCGCCGTCAGCGAGAGCTTCACCATGCCGCCGGCGAACGCGCGGTTCGGTCCGATCGACCGGGAGAACGCGATCCGATGGCTCGACCACCGCACGAACGCCATCGCCGCGAGGGGGAACAGCACGGCCGCGATCGCGAGGCCGTGCAGCTCGCGGATCCCCAGCAGGCGCGCCTGGATGTAGAGGCCGGCACCGGCGACCAGCAGCGCGACGCCGCGCCGCGTGGGCACCCTACCTCCGAACCGGGACCGGCACGCGTTCGAGCAGGTCTCGGACGACGTCGTGGACCGTCTGGCCGCTCATCTCCGCCTCCGGCGCCGCCATCAAGCGGTGCGACAGCACCGACGGCGCGAGCAGCTTCGCGTCGTCGGGCGTGACGTACGTGCGGCCCGCGGCGGCAGCGGCGACGCGCGCTGTGCGCAGCAACGCCAGCGCAGCACGCGGGCTCGCGCCCAGGGCAAGCTCGGGGGTGTCTCGCGTGGAAGCGACCAAGGTGACGATGTAGCGATGCACGCTCTCGTCCACGTGCACGCCACGTGCGGCGTTGATCATGGCTCGGATGGTCCGGGTATCGGCGACCGCGTCGATGTCGTCGAGCGCTGAGTGCTCTCCGTGCCGGTGGAGCATGTCCATCTCGGCTTCGAGATCGGGATAGCCCAGCGCGATGCGCATCGTGAAGCGGTCCAGCTGCGCGAAGGGCAGCGGATAGGTGCCCTCATGCTCGATGGGGTTCTGGGTCGCGATCACCATGAACGGGTCGGGCAGGGTGTGCAGCTCGCCGTCCGCGGTGACCTGCCGTTCCTCCATCGCCTCGAGCAGCGCGGACTGCGTCTTCGGGGATGCGCGATTGATCTCGTCCCCGAGCACCACGTTCGAGAACACCGCACCGGGCCGGAACTCGAAGTCGTGGGTGTGCTGGTTGAAGATCGTGGCGCCGGTCACGTCGCTGGGCAGCAGGTCCGGCGTGAACTGGATGCGACGCCATTCACATCCGATCGAGCGCGCGATGGCCTTCGCGAGCTGAGTCTTGCCGACCCCCGGGACATCCTCGATCAGGAGGTGCCCCTCGGCCATGAGGCAGACCATCGCGAGCTGGATCGACCGGCCCTTGCCCTGGATAACGCGCTCGATGTTCCCCACCACACGCCCGAATACGGTGGGGAAGTCACCGTTCTTCGCATTCGTTTTACGTTGCGCCAACCCGCGAGCCCCTCCAGAGATGGAGCCCTCAGAGTACCGCCCGGCGCGCGCGCCCGCTATGGGTCCCGGCCTCGTAACGACATCGCCCGGCGCAGCGTGTCACGCGGAGATCCTCAGCCGAGCAGCTCGATGATCATGGCCATGCCCTGACCCCCGCCGACGCACATCGTCTCCAGCCCGACGGTCTTGCCGCTCTCGCGGAGGCCGTTCAAGAGGGTTCCCATGATGCGCGCGCCGGTCATCCCGTAGGGATGACCGAGCGCGATCGCGCCACCATTGGGATTGACCCGTTCGTCGAACGGGTCGATCCCGACCTCCCGGCACACCGGGATGACCTGGGCGGCGAACGCCTCGTTCAGCTCGAACTGGTCGATGTCGGTGATCGACATGCCGGCGCGCTTCAGTACCGTGCGCACGGCCTCTATCGGGCCGACGCCCATGATCTCGGGGTCGATACCCGACACGGCGCTCGCGACGATCCGGGCGAGCGGCGTGATCCCGAGCTGCTTGGCGCGCTCATCGCTCATCACGACCACCGCGGCGGCGCCGTCGTTCAGCGGGCAGGCGTTGCCCGCCGTCACCTTGCCATCCGGCTTGAACACCGGCTTCAGCTCGGCGAGCTTCTCGAGCGTCGTGCCCGGACGCGGCCCGTCGTCCTTGGACACCACGGTGCCGTCCGGCTTTGTGTACGGCGAGATCTCGTTGTCGAAGAAGCCGCGCTCCTGCGCCGCGACCGCACGGTCCTGCGATCGCTTGGCGAAGCGGTCCATGTCCTCGCGCGACACGTTGTACTTCTCGGCCACGTTCTCGGCGGTCATGCCCATCGGCATGTAGACCTTCACGAAGCCGTCGCGTCCCTGGTCGGGATGGAAAGCCGAGAAGTCGCCCGCCTCGGCGCCACGCGGCAACTGCGGTACACGCGTGATCGACTCGAGACCCGCAGAGACGAACGCGTCGCCCTCACCCGAACGGATCGCGTGGAAGGCCATGCGTATCGTCTGCAAGCTGCTCGCGCAGAAACGGTTCACGGTGGTGCCCGGCACCGTGTCGGGCAGGCCCGCGAGCAGCGCGACGCGCCGCCCGACGTTCATGCCCTGCTCTTCTTCGGGGAACCCGCAGCCCACCATCACGTCCTCGATCTCGCCGCCGTTCAGCGCCGGCACCTTGGCCAGGGCTTGCCGGATGGCGAACCCGCCAAGATCGTCCGGCCTGACGTCGATGAGCGAACCCTTGTGCGCGCGCCCGATCGGGGTGCGCGCGGTGGAGACGATCACTGCATCGGGCATAGCGGGTCCTCCTCGTGTCGGGGCGTGGGCATCAGCGATCTGGTGCCGCAGTCGCGCGCCCCCATTGAATCCCCGCGCGCGCGGCGGCGCCAATCGGCACCTCACCTGGGGCGATGGCGCAGCGCGCGCGGCAGGAGACGGAGGGTGCCGGGTCGAAACTGGAGACTGCACCATCAACGCAGTACCGTTTCAACCACCTATACCGGCACAACCCGGAGGTACCTCCACATGCGGGCACGACCCAAGTCCTCGATCAGCCGCTCCGCTGCCGCGATCGCCACGCTCGCGATCGCCCTCCCCGCGATCCTGCTGTCCACCTCGAGCAGCGCGGCCGGCCCCACCTTCGGCTCGCCGATCAAGGCGGGCAACCGCGGATTCGAGCAGGGCATCAACATGCTGCCCGACGGCACGATCTTCGTCGATGAGCCCGCGGGCCTCGGCGCCCATAGCAACGCGTGGCGCCTCGATCCCGGCGCGACCTCGTACACGAAGCTGGTCTTCCCGACGCCCTGGGGCCGGCTCCCCGGCGGTGGCGACAGCGACATCGCGTTGACACCGGACGGGCGCGTCTACTTCCTGGACCTGTGGGTCGGTTCGAACAGCATCGCGGTCTCCGAGGATCGCGGCGAGACCTGGACGATCGGCACGCCGTTCACGACGCTGCCGCTGACCGACCGTCAGTGGATCGCGGTCGGCGAGCGCGACGAGTCCACCGGCAAGGACACCGTGTACGTCGTGTACCAGCAGTTCAGCCCTCCGAACTGGGTGATGTTCTCGCGGTCGCGCGACGGCGGACTCACCTGGGACTATCACCGTCCGGCGCCGTTCCTGACCGGCGGCGTTTCGGGCTCGACGGGCAAGCTGGTCGCCGACGGTGACTTCGTCGCGTTCAGTTACGACCAGAACCGCCTCACGCACGTCGCGACGTCACCCGACGCCGGCGAGACATGGGAGTCCAAGCCGGTCAGCATCCTGCCCAACGCCGACAGGACCATCACGGGAACCGCGTTGTCCGGCCAGCACCTGTCGACGGCGTGGTTGACGAACCCGAGCGGGACACAGCAGTTGCAGTTCGCACGCTCGACCGATCGCGGCGGGATCTGGGATCCGGCGGTCACCATCGCCGACGTCGAAGGCACCGCCGTGTTCAGTTGGGTCACATCGCGCTACGATCCCGACACACAGGAAACCAAGGTCGCGGCGGCCTGGTACGAGACGCCGGTTGACGCGCTCCAGCCCGACGATGTCGGCAGCGCCGCGATCTGGACGGTCAAGTATGTCGAGAGCCTCGACGGCGGCCTCACCTGGTCGGATCCGGTGGCGGTCACCGACGGCGTGCGCCGCGGCATCATCTGCACCCGCGGGCTGGACTGCTCGACCGGACGCGAAGTCGGCGATTTCATCACCCTGACGATCGGCCCGGACATGATGTCGCGCATCGCGTACCACGACGGCATCGCCGACGGGTCATGCTGCGGCGGGATGGTCGTAACCCAGACGTCCTAACCGGCAGCTACGTTTCGTCGCCGGCGTCGAGGCGCAGCGCGGCCGAGTTGATGCAGTACCGCAGGCCGGTCGGGCGCGGTCCGTCTGGGAACACATGGCCCAGGTGCGCGCCGCAGTTCCGGCAGGTGACCTCGGTGCGGGTCATCCCATGGGACCGGTCGGACTCCTCGGCGACGTTCTCCTCGTCGACGGGCCGATAGAAGCTCGGCCAGCCACTCCCCGACTCGTACTTGGTCTCGGAGTCGAACAGTGGCGCGTCGCAGACCACGCAGCGGTACATCCCCTCGTCGTGGCAATCCCAGTACACGCCGGTGAAAGCCGCCTCGGTGCCCTTGTTCTGGGTGACCTCGTACTGCTCGGGGGTCAGCCGCTGCTTCAGGTCCTCATCGCTGGGACGGGTCTCGCTCATCTCTCCTCCTGGCTCTGGTCCTATGGTAACGCTCGGGCGGGAGCCGTCGTTCCCGGCGCCGGGCCGTTCAGACTCTCGTAAGGCGCACCAAAAGACTCTCATTCGAGCCCTGGCCCACAGAAACAAGGCTGGGGTTCGCCGCTTCTCTCTGGAAGCGTCGCACGAGGTCGTGAGCGAGCAACTGAGCGAACGGCTCCGCCAGATCAGCCCCACCGACGCTCTGGTCGAACACGTTGATTCGAGTGAAGAAGGCTTGATTGAACCTCCGCCGCAACTTCGGTCCCGCTGCCACGTACGCCTTCTGGCAACTACCGGCGAGCTTCATCGCTTGCTCGAACGTCCGCTCAACATCGGCGAACCTGATCTCGGAGAGCTGCAGGACATGCTCGGCCTGTTCGATCTCGGTGGTGATCCGATCCTGCTCGCTGCGCAAGAGGTCAACGGGAACAGCACCGGCGTAATGGGCCTTGAGTAGTTTCGATCGCTCGTCCGTGAAACGGTTTCAGACGCAACCTCTGGCGCTTCGCTTCCTTGGCATGCGTTCACGAGCGGTCGCAAGCAGGGTCCGAATGATTGCGCGGACCTCCTCCACGCGCTCAGGCTCGAGTTGGATCGTGCCATAGAAGCGCTCGACGGCCTTCTCGACCTTCGATGCCAGGACGTAGCGTTGCGGACAAGGCTGGCCCCGATGGCGGCCCGAGCAGAAGAAGTAGAGAATACTGACCCTGGGCGTTGGTGAGGCAGAGCCTCGATTTGCAGCGCGAGCAGAACACCGTTCCCTAAGGTTTTCAACAGTCTTCCTTGCTGTCTGAAACGATCGCCAACAAGCCACCACCAATCCTCATCGCTGAAAGAGAGTCTCGGTGATCGTCTTCCCCTTGCGGCGCGCGACCTGCAGTGTGACATCTTCAACGTCGGCGATTCCCCTACTTACGGCGAGTTCCGCTATCGCACGCGCACGACCGGCAGCCTTGCGCCTTTCCGAAAAAGGATAGGACTCGAGCGGGAGAAACGTTTGGCTGCCACGTTTCGGCGCATTGTAGATGGTAGCCCCGGAGTTGATCGGCGATAGCAACACGGCGTCACCTCGACTAGCCAACAGCGCCGCCGTATCAACGACCAAGACGTCATGCTCACGGTCCCTGTATGCCTTCGCACAGAGCAACTCAATCAGTCGCTCCTCCGTTAGCCAGAAGAACACACGGTCATTGAGAAGTCGATACCACTGTGTTGGAGTCATGTCGGTGAGGCACGACCTCAGTCGCTCCTCGTGGAGGGGCCCTTGGTCTCGAATGCGAGCGGTCCCATGGATGGGATGAGTAATCTCGACCATGGATGGCCGGCGGCTTTCCTCAATTGGCGTTCGGGTCGTTCCGTCTAACTCGAACAGATCAAGCAGCGCGGAAGTGCTCAGCAAGCCGTGCTGCTGAATGCTCGGCCAGCTCCCCGCCTCCGCCATATGAAAGACGTGGGGGTAGTAGCGCACCAGCTCTTCAGGCGTCACCACGACCGCCTGTCGATTACAGATCGGAAATGAAACCTCGTCGAGATGAGAGTTACGGGAGCGCGCGCGACGCGCTCCATTTCTTCGATGAACCGCAACGTCTCAATCGTGAGTTGCTCAAAACGCCGCGCGTGCTCGTTGGCCTTGTCCAAGTAATCCGCGAAAGTCAGAGCCACGTCGGTAGCTCCGTTTATTGTGGCCGCCCTGCGCAGAAGGACCCAGTCGAACTCGCTCACACGTCTGGTCTTGCCGCTGACCGACCCCCTTTCGTGTTTGAGAAGTGTTCGAGGGTTGTGGCCGCTCCTGCGTGCGACTTCAGTCCAACTGATCTCCTGCGACATGGGTCCTGATGTCCTGTCGGTCGGGCTCTGGACACGGATTGGGTATGTCCGACAAACCATCACGACCCGTCGCACCTTAGCCGGGGCGATCCCCGCCTCTGATAGGCACGCGGCACTCGTGGTGTCCCGCGACGTGACATGAGGATAGGAGCCGTGGAAAAGGCTCAGCCCCGTTCCTTGCGTGCCCTCAAGCATTATCTTCGTTCTAGAGGCGTAGGCCTGAGCATAGACATCCTGTGCGGGGCGGAGGAACGGCTTCAACGCCTTGATGTCTTCGGCCAGTTGAACTCCGCCCCTGCGTCCCGTGATTCTTCGAGCGGTCGCGGTGCCTACACCTTGTCCTGTCGATCCGATGGTAGTGACTAGCTGTCTTTCCTTCCGAATGTCGGCCTGGCTGATTACCATTGCCGCTGGGTCAATCGTTAGACGGTCGATGTCCAAGCCGCACTCAGAAATCTCATTCAGCAGAACATCGACGTTGAGCACAGCGCCTGGTCCAATCAAGAGGCGGGCGTCACTGAAGCGCGTCCCGGAGGGTAAATGGCGATGCGTGAACTCCGTACCTGTGAGGGTCGAGACACGATGGCCGGCATTAGGTCCTCCCACGCGAACCAGCAGTCCGTATTCGCGCGCGAGAAAGGCCGCAATGTTGCCCTTGCCTTCGCTACCGAACTCGCCGCCAACCAACACGTCAACCAGTCTCTCTGATCCGATCCCGCCCAGACCGAGGTAGGCCTCTGTTCTCACGACGACGTCCTCGGGAGTGTTTCGCGCGGTGTCAATCAGCACGTCCGCGTCGATGCCTAATGAGGCCACTTGTGCTTCCGTCGCGTTGCTGCGGACCTGGGCATACGTCGCCATCTCGCCTCTGCGCCCTCGGCGACGTCTTGAGTACCTTCGCTCAAGCTCCTCCTCCGGTGCATCCAAGTGGACGTGGACTAGTCTGTTGGTGAACGCGCTTCGGAGCGCAGCAATCTGTTCCTTCCGGCGAACGGCATCGACCACCACCGAGACTTCAGTCTCATCCACAGGCAGGGACGTGACTGCTTCAACAATCCATCGTCCGCCAGTCTTCTGGTCGAGCCGATCGCCTTCAGCTTGGAGGGCGCCCCTGTCGGAATTCTGACCCAACCGCCCGAGCAAGAGTTCATGGGTCGAAAGTCGGATGAACTCGTGCTTGGACTCGAGCGTGCGCGCAAGAGTGGATTTCCCTGACGAAACGCCGCCGGAAATGACCACCACTCGTGATATCGGCAATCGAACCCTTACCCGAAGAGTCGCGGCCGGTTGTCCGATGGAGGTGGTTGCGAGCCTGGGGGGTCATAGATTGTTACTTGGACACCTTTTGCTGTCAGTGTTTCCGCGATTAAGCCTTCAATCACCTGCCAGCTGCCCCTGGCTTGCCCGGCTCCTATCCGGGGCATGTGTACTGTCGCCCCCTGAGCCAGAGCTTCTTGAGCCAGTTTGAGGAGAGCATCGCGCAAAGCGATGTATCTGATTCGAGGCTTTACCGAGGCACCATATCCTCGCTGGGCAACGATGGCCGCCGCCGTGATGTCTTTGCTGGCAGGTGCAGTGAAGAGAGAGCCGAGCTTCAGCACATCGCTTCTCTTTCGCGTAGCAGAGATGAACTGTGCCTGAACCTCAGGCCATCTCAGTTTCACCTGCTGAGCGAACCCTCCTCCCCAGCGGGGGGTCTTATCGTTAACCACGAACGCCACCATTCGCAGGCCCGATCCTCGGGGGGCCGTCGCGTCCCCGTACAGATACGTGAACGTCTGTAGCCGCTTTCGAGGATGGCCCCTCGTTGGCTTTGCCAGAGCAAGGACTCGGGGAAAGCGATGGCCCGGATAGGGCGGAATGGCCAGACAGGAAACGCCTACTGTTGACGCGCCGGACTTCAGTTGTCCCTTGGCCGTGAATCCCACGGCAGTGCATTCTGACAAGACCGAGCCTCCCGAGACCCTCGTGCCGGCGGTCAACCCGGGCGGATCCCAGTCGCTCGTCGGAACTACGTAGTCGATTCGATACCGCCGCTCGTTGCTGTTCGGATCGACGCTCGATGCAGTCAAGACCGCCGCAGGCTCAGCAAGAATTCTGACTGCCCTCAAGAAGGCCGCTTCCGCAGATACATCGAATTCCTTGCTCCATTGGAGCAGTCCGTCAAATGAAAGATCGTCCTTCGCGGAAAGAGAGCCTATCGGCATCAGGATCTCCGATGCGGCTAGGTTGCAAAGAAGTTCAAGCTGCCAATCGTCTGACACCCCACGCTCCTCCCGGGTCGTGCGGTAGCGGCTGGCGTCCTTCCAATCAGGGAAGAGCGTGTGCGCTATCTCATGCGATAGCGAGAATCGAGTCCGAATCCGCGGGCGATTTGGATTGAATTCGATGCGCGCCCCGCCCGAGGTCGAAAGCAGACGAGCATCGAGCACCTCTTCTGTTGGTACAACTTCGATTCCCTTTCGGCGAGCGAGGTCTAGCGGGTCAAACGGTGGGCCAGACCATCCCTCCTCGATAGCGTCAAGAACGAATTCGCGCGCCCGGCGTATCACTTCCCCCGTCGGATCCTCGCCTTGGGCCATCGCCCGCACAGATGCGTTCGTCCACTCGAAGCCAGAACTTCCCATGATGAGCATGATAAGGGGGTGCGCCGACAAGGAAGTAAAGCGGGCGGAGTGGGTCGCATGCGCGACCCCTCCACCCGCTGGTGCGGGAACTACTTCTCGTCCCCGCTTTGCCCGCCCCGCTTGCGGGTCTTGATGTCCGACACTTCGCCGGACTTACCCTTGATCAAGGCCTCGATGGCCTTGCGCCGGGTGGCGGTCTCCTTGTCGATCTCGGCCAGCGCGGCTTCCGCCTGCTCTCACAGATCGCTCTCGGAGAGCTTGCGGGCGACGTGCGCCTCGATCGCCTGACGGATCTCGTCAGTGATCGTGGTCTCGCCATTCTCGCCGACTCGCAGGCAAACCCTTGAAGTCGAACGTTTGTTCGAGTACCCTGAGGGATGTACCAAGGCGTCGCCCCCATCGTGTCGCTAACGTGTCACGGATCAGTTGAAGAGGCGGGGTGTGCGTCGAGAAGGGAGTTGATCATTTCAGAGTTCGAATCATCACTATTGAGCATCCAAACCCTTGGAAAGACCCAGGGATCCAAGGCTGCACGCAAGACGCCCGCGCTCGACGTCAGGGGACGTCGAGCGATCATCGTGGAGAGCCATGGCTGTTAACGCCGACAAGCCAACGCGATGGAAGGACGACATAGCTCGCTCCGTTGATCTCTACAATGATTGGTTCATGCGCTTCGCGCCGGTCGCGTTTCGTGAAACACGCGTTAAGACAACGGTCATCGTCGAAGAGGCCATGGTGACCACGAAGAACATGCGCGCAGTTACGCCTGCGCTCTTGAGAACTAACCCCGCGCTAGTTCCGATGCTCCGAATGACCACCGCCCCGCCGCTCGCACGCGATCGTCTGGTGGGTTTGGCTGGTGTGACAAAGTCGCTCATCGACTCCATGGAGAAGGAGAACCGAGTTCCGCCACGCATGAAGGGGTCAAAACTCGATGAGGCGCTCCAGAGGATCGGCACGGTGTTGGAGAAGCTGATCGACAGCGACATCTTCCCGTGGCTGGGAGAGAAGCGCGCCCCCAGCAAGACCGAGCGGCATCGTGCAGCGACGATCGTCGCGGACAGAATGTGCGGCGCACATGCAGACCCGATCATCCGCAACGCGCAAGAGAAGCGCCAGCTGGAAGCAATTGAGAAATGGCTGAAGAAGCGTGGCTACCGCAAGGGCGCTCACGGAATCGACTTCCGCAAGATGGATCCGGGCACCTACGCCTTTCGACTAAATGTTCCCGTAACCCTCGAAGGCGGCACGACAACCGTGAACATCCCGGTGGACGCCGTTATCATGCCGCTCAAGGCGAAGGCCGGAGACCTGCCCGTTCTCGTCGAAGCCAAGTCCGCAGGCGATTTCACAAATCCAAACAAGAGGCGAAAGGAAGAGGCCAAGAAGGTCAGCCAGCTCACTATGACCTACGGGAAGGCTGTGTGTTACGTACTGTTCCTGTGCGGATACTTCGACCAGGGTTACCTCGGCTATGAAGCGGCCGACGGCATCGACTGGGTTTGGGAACACCGGATCGAGGACTTGAAGGAGTTTGGGCTTTGATGCGAACAGCGACGGTCCTCGACAGCGAAAACGCACGGCTCCTGGCGCAAGCTGATATCGACGGAGCCAAGACGCAGTCGGAGCGCAATCGGCTCGGTCAGTTCGCAACACCTCCGGAACTGGCGGAGGAGGTTCTTCGGAGCGCTGTCGCTCTGATGTCCAAGAGCGAGGCAATAGACTTTCTAGACCCCGGAATCGGGACCGGATCATTCTTCTCTGCGTTGCTCCGCGTGGCTGCCGACCGAGTGCGAACCGCACAAGGATTCGAAATCGATCCCGCCTACGGCGAAAGGGCGCAAGCAATTTGGCGTGATACGGAACTGCGCTTGGAGTTGAATGACTTCACGCGGGCGATTGCCGACGATCACGGCTTATCGAATCTAGTCGTGTGCAATCCACCGTACGTCAGGCACCACCACCTTGCAAGCGACGAGAAGGTCCGCTTGCAGCGACTTGCATCCCAGCGCACCGGAATTATGCCAGGTGGCTTGTCGGGACTCTATTGCTACTTTCTCCTTCTGGCAGACACGTGGATGCGCGACGATGGGATCGCAGCCTGGCTCATCCCCAGTGAGTTCATGGACGTGAACTACGGGCAAGCCCTCAAGGAATATCTCCTGGATCGAGTGACGCTGATTCGGGTTCACCGCTTCGATCCCGCTGATGTTCAATTCGGGGACGCCTTGGTCTCCTCAGCGGTGTTGCTCTTCAGGAAAGCGTCCCCGCGGGCAGGTCACCTCGCTGAGTTCTCCTTTGGACGTTCGCTGCTCTCACCGAAGACCACGTCCCGGTTCAGCCTGGAGGAGCTAAGGACCACCCGGAAGTGGACACGGCTCCCTCTCAACGGGCGCGCCCGCAGCAAGCAACCGCAGTGGGTCCTAGGTGATCTGTTCACTGTGAAGCGTGGAGTTGCCACGGGCTCCAATGAGTTCTTCGTACTCCCAGAGAGCAGGGCGGCTGAATTGCGCTTGCCCAGGAGCCTTCTCAAGCCGATTCTTCCGAGTCCTCGCTACCTCGCGACCGATGAGGTCCGTAGTGATGCTCACGGTGTGCCGCGCGTGGATCGCCGCCTTTTTCTTTTGTCATGCAGGCTTCCAGAGCAACACGTGAGACATGAATACCGGAACCTGTGGGATTACCTGCAGTCGGGGATCGCGATGGGGATCGACCAGCGCTACTTGTGTCGCGCGCGGTCACCTTGGTATTCGCAGGAACACCGGGAGCCTGCCCCGATCGTTTGCACCTACATGGGCCGAGAAGGCACCAACGGGCGCCCATTTCGATTCATCCTGAACGACTCCAAGGCGACCGCTGCGAACGTTTACTTGATGATGTATCCGCGACCCATTCTGGCGGAGATTCTCTCCAAGGAGCCATCGGCGCTCGAGAGGATCTGGCGGATGCTTCAGGACTTGACACCCGATCAGCTCATGAGCGAAGGCCGAGTGTACGGAGGCGGGTTATACAAGCTCGAGCCCCGCGAACTCTTGAATGTTTCCGCCGACGCCATCGTGAGCACCTTGGGAGATCTTCTGCTTGCCAAGCCTGGCGACCGGACGCTCTTCCTCTAGTCGCTTATGGGCGCAGGAGCTAAACTGAGAGCAACCCCTACGGCAAGTCGAAGACCATCAGGTGCAGCTCGGCGATTCGGCTGCAGACTTCCGGGTTCGAAAGAGTTCCGGTTAGATAAGGCGCGGGAGGCGTTGGAGCGGCGCTGGGAAGAGCCGGGGGTAGGCTGGCGCGCGTGAGCGAGGCAGCCTTCGAGCCCGACGGGGCATTCTTCGAGCCGGACGCCGACGGCTTCGTCGCCACCGCGCACACGCGCGGCCCCTGGGACCCGGACGCGCAACACGCTGGGCCACCCGCCGCGCTGCTCGCCCGGACGCTGGAACGATGCGAACCGCGGGAAGGGTTCCGGATCGCGCGCATCACGATCGAGATCCTGCGGCCGGTGCCGCTCGGGAAGCTGTGCGTCGAAGCTCGCCTCGCGCGCCCGGGGCGGTCGGTGGAGCTGCTCGAAGCATCGATGTCACGAACCGACGGGACCCCGTTGCTGCAGGCGCGCGCGTGGCGCATCCGCACCTCCGACACGACCGAGGTGACCGTCGGGCTGGACGATCCGCCGCCACGGCCGCCGGAGAACGGGACCGAGCCGCCGTTCTTCACCACGCCCAGCGATTTCGGCTACGGGCACGCGATGCAATGGCGCTTCGTCAAGGGATCGTTCATCGAGAGAGGTCCGGCGTTCGCGTGGCTCCGCATGCGCCATCCATTGGTCACCGGCGAGGAGCCCACGCCGCTGCAGCGCGTGATGATCGCCGCGGACTCGGGCAACGGGATCAGCGCGACGCTGGACCCGAGGACGCACTACTTCATTAACACCGACCTCACGGTGAACCTGCTCCGCCATCCCGAGGGCGAATGGGCCGGCCTCGACGCGGTCACGCGGATCGGAACCGAAGGGATCGGCCTCGCCGAAACCGTGCTGTGGGACCAACGCGGCCGCATCGGCCGTGGTATCCAGACGCTGCTCGCGGGACCGCGGAGTTGAACCGATGGCGGCGCCGCGCGCGACGCTCGAGGTGGACGGCCGGGAGATCTCGTTCTCGAACCCGGACAAGGTCTTCTTCCCCGCGCTCGGCCTGACCAAGAAAGACCTGATCGAGTACTACGCGTCCGTCGGTGCCGGCGCGCTGGTCGGCTGCCGGGACCGGCCGAGCCTGATGAAGCGGTATCCCAACGGCGCCGACGGCGAGCACTTCTTCCAGAAGCGGGTCCCCTCGTGGAAGCCGGAGTGGCTCCAAACCGCGCACGTCGCCTTCCCCAGCGGCCGCACCGCCGAGTTCGTCGCACCGGCCGACGTGGCCCACATCGTGTGGATGGTCTCGCTGGGCTGCATCGACCTGAACCCGTGGAACGTTCGGCGCGCCGACGTCGACCATCCCGACGAGTTGCGCATCGACCTGGATCCGACGCCGGGCATCCCGTTCTCGGACGTGCGCGACGTGGCGATCATCATCAACGACATCCTCACCGGGCACGGGCTCGTTGGATGGCCTGCGACGTCGGGAAGCCGGGGCATGCACATCGCCGTGCGCATCCATCCGCGCTGGACGTTCACCGACGTCCGGCGAGCAGCGCTCGCGGTCGGCCGCGAGTGCGAGCGACGGACCGCGGTCGCGACCACGGCGTGGTGGAAGGAGGAACGCGTCGGCGTCTTCATCGACTACAACATGAACGCGCGCGACCGAACCCTCGCGTCGGTCTACTCGCCGCGCCCCGTGCCAGACGCGCGCGTCGCGTGTCCATTGAGGTGGGACGAGGTCCCCGACGTGGAGCCTGCCGACCTCACCGTGCTCACAGTCCCCGGACGCTACGCATCGATCGGTGATCCCGGCGCCGCGATCGACGAGCATCCGGGGTCGCTCGACGAGCTGCTCGAGCTGGCAGAACGGCAGGAAGGCGAGGGTGCGACGGACGCGCCCTGGCCACCGCAGTTCCCGAAGCAGCCCGGCGAGCCCCCCCGGGTGATGCCCTCGCGCGCCCGGAAAGAGCCCAAGAAGCCGGCGGGTGGGCGGAGGAACCCGGGGCCGTCGCGGCGAGGAGGAACCCGGGGCCGAGGGAGCGAATAGGAAACCGTGAGGCCCCGCCATGAAGCGGGGCTTCCCCCTGCGAGGAGGAGATCTGATGAGAGGTTCACGACTGCGCGCGCGCGTCGCGCTGCTCGCCAGCGTGATCGCGATCCCGACGTCGATGCTGATGAGCGCATCCGCAGCACCCACGTTCGAGTTGACGCGGATCAGCGGATCCGGGGGCTTCGAGCAGGGCATCAACATCCTGCCCGACGGCACCATCTACGTCGACGAGCCCTCCGGGCTCGGCGCGCACTAGAAGCTGTTCCGCTCGAGCGACTTCGGTCAGACCTACAGCAGGATCACCTTCCCGACCCCGTACGGGCGTCTACCCGGCGGTGGTGACAGCGACGTCGTGCTCTCCGACGACGGACGCGTCTACTTCCTGGACCTGTGGGGCGGGTCGAACAGCCTGAGCGTCTCGCACGACGGCGGCGATACCTGGACCGTCGGGAACCCGATCGTCGGCATCCCCACCTCAGACCGGCAGTGGATCGGGTTGGGCGCGCGCGACCCCGGGACGGATCTGGACACCGTGTATGTCGTGTACTCGAAACTGGTCGTGCAACCCGACTGGTCGTGGCTCGCGCGCTCGACCGACGGAGGCATGACGTTCACGTATCACCGGCCGATCCCCTTCCCGACGGGCGGCACCGAGGGCCCGACCGGAAACCTCGTGTCGAAGGACGACTTCCTGGCGTTCGTGTTCGAGGACGGCGGCCGGCTGGGTGTGGGGGTGTCCACCGACGCAGGCGAGACCTGGACCTCGACGCCGATCAACGCCTTGATCCCCGATGCCGACAACAACATCCCGAGCATCGCGATGGACGGCGACGATCTGCACGTCGCGTACGTGAACCGTCTGGACCATTCGATCATGACGGCAACCTCGCACGACCGCGGCGTGACATGGTCGGCACCCACGCCCGTGGCGACGACCGAGGGCGTCAACGTGTTCACCTGGATCGCCTCGCGCGACGGCAAGGTCGGCGTCGCGTGGTACGGCTCCGATTCCGACGTGGAGGTGCCCGACAACGTTCCCGCCGACGGGACGTGGGACGTGCACTACGCCGAGAGCCTGGATGCCGGATCCTCGTACGGCGAGTCCGTGGTGGTTGCGCCGGACGTGAAGGCGGGGGCGATCTGCACGGCGGGCCTGAGCTGCTCGGGCGGGCGTGAGGTCGGCGACTTCATCGCGCTCGAGATCGGCTACGACGGCAGGGCTTATATCGCGCTGTACAACCGCGGGCCCGGGCACGTCGCGGTTCAGGTCTCGTAGCTGCTAGCGCTGCTCGGACAGGCGGCGGATGTCGGCGAGGTCGAACGGGGGCGCTTCGTCGAACTGCTCGACCGTGCAGTCGGCCGGGTCCTTGTCGGGCCGCCACCGGCGGAACGTGGTGCCGTGCCGGAATCGCCGGCCGCCCTGCAGGTGGTCGTAGGCGACCTCGCACACCAGACGCGGCTCGACCGGGAACCACGACGCGTCGCGTCCGGCCGACCATCTGCTTGCCTCTCCCGGCATCCGGTAGCCGTCGAAGGTGTCGCCGCTCCGCAGCGGTTCGAGCAGCGCGAGCAGCTCGCGCCGCTCCGCCGCCTTGAACGACGCCGTGAACCCGAGGAAATGGAACGTCCCCTCGCCGTCGTACACGCCGAGCAGCATCGAGCCGACCCCGTCGCCGGACTTGTGCGGCCGGAACCCG
>Ga0214471_10000590_pt1 | contig 30393 bp, 30 predicted proteins | sample RVTome_5_FD_207665 | JGI IMG/M metagenome (GOLD analysis project Ga0214471, IMG submission 207665) | Soil microbial communities from uranium-contaminated site in the Upper Colorado River Basin, Wyoming, United States - RVT142D155 | ecosystem: Environmental > Terrestrial > Soil > Contaminated >... | reverse complement strand
ATCCCGACGTGATTCGCGACAAGCTGGACGACCTCCTGCGCGACCTGAACGTCAGCCACCTTCGGGCGAGCCTCGCGGTAAGCCTCTCGGGCGGGGAGCGGCGGCGCGTGGAGATCGCGCGCGCGCTCGCCGCGGAGCCGCGCTTCATCCTGCTCGACGAACCCTTTGCCGGGGTGGACCCGATCGCGGTGCTCGATATCCAGAAGATCATCGGGTTTCTCAAGTCGCGCGGGATCGGTATCCTGATCACCGACCACAACGTGAGGGAAACGCTCGGCATCTGCGATCGCGCCTACATCATCAACGACGGCACCGTGCTCGCCTCCGGCAAGCCGGAAGAAATCGTTTATAATGAAAGCGTAAGAAAGGTTTATCTAGGAGAGCATTTCCGCCTCTAGGCCCGTCCCGGTGGTCCACTCCCGCTGGCCAACCGTTATCGAGGGTAATGCGACCTTGCGGCTATGCGCTGGAACGCGTTAGATATCTGCACAAGCGCATGAAGCATTCACTTCAGCTCCGGCTGTCCCAGCACCTCACGCTCACGCCGCAGCTGCAGCAGTCGATCCGCCTGCTGCAGCTCTCCACGCTGGAGCTCAACCAGGAGCTCGAGCGCATCCTCCAGGAGAATCCGCTGCTCGAGCGCGAAGACGACGCGCGCGAGTCTCCCGTCCCCGCCGAAGCGGTCGTACGAACCGCCGAAACGGCGCCAGCGTCCGACACCGCCGAAGCCGACGCCTCCGCCGCCGAGGCCGATGGCGGCGAGGCGGCCGCGCTCGACGACGCCCCGCTTCCCGGCTTCCGCGACGAGGGCGAGGACGGCGAGCAACAGCAGATCGCCGCCGAAGCTCCGACGCTGCGGGCTTACCTGCTGTCGCAGATCTCGCTCAAGAAGCTTTCCGCGCGCGACCACCAGCTGGTCGCGCTGCTGATCGATTCGCTGGATGACGACGGCTACCTCACGCAAAGCCTGGAAGAGATCGCCGCGCTCCTGCCCGCGGAGCTGGAGGTCGACCTCGACGAGCTGCAGATCGCGCTGAAGCACCTCCAGCACCTCGATCCGGCCGGGGTCGGCGCGCGCAGCCTGGGCGAATGCCTGGCGCTGCAGCTCGCCGCCCTGCCGCGGGACACGCCCCATCGCGCCGAGGCGCTGGAGACGGCGAAGAACCATCTGGAAACGCTGGCAGCGCGCGACTTCACCCGGCTGAAAAAGCTGTTGCGCTGCGACGACGCCGCGCTGCGGTCGGTGCAGAAACTGATCACCGGCTTGAACCCCAAGCCGGGACGCAACTTCGCGTCCGATGAAACGCGCTACGTGGTGTCCGACGTGATCGTGAAAAAGGTCAAGGGAGTCTGGCTTGCCTCCCTCAACCCGGACGCGATGCCGCGGCTGCGCATCAACCGCCTCTACGCCGAGATCCTGCAGCGCAACCGCAATGCCGGTTCGCAGCAGCTCGCGAGCCAGCTGCAGGAGGCGAAGTGGCTGATCAAGAACGTGCAGCAGCGCTTCGACACCATCCTGCGCGTGGCGCAGGCCATCGTGGACCGGCAGCGGAACTTCCTCGAGCACGGCGACGTGGCGATGCGACCGCTGGTGCTGCGCGAGATCGCGGACACGCTGAGCCTCCACGAATCCACCGTGTCGCGCGTCACGACCCAGAAGTACATGCACACTCCGCGCGGCATCTTCGAGCTCAAGTATTTTTTCGGCAGCCACGTCACCACCGAAGCCGGCGGCGCCGCGTCGAGCACCGCGATCCGCGCCCTCATCAGGCAGCTGGTCGCGGCGGAGAATGCGCGCCGGCCCTTGTCCGATGGGCAGATATCCGAGATCCTGTCGCAGCAGGGCATCATGATCGCGCGCCGCACGGTGGCCAAGTACCGTGAGACACTGCAGATACTCCCTGCCAACCTCAGAAAGAGCCTGTAGGAGCCGAACGATGAACTTGCACCTCACGGGGCATCATCTCGAAATCACACTCCCTATCCGCGACTATGTCTCGAGCAAGCTCGCGCGCGTCACGCACCACTTCGACCACCTGATCGACGTCAACGTCATCCTCTCGGTGGAAAAGCTGATGCACCGGATCGAAGCCAACGTGCGCGTGCGCGGCAAGGACATCTTCTGCGAGCACGCGGACGCCGACATGTACGCCGCGATCGACGGCCTGGTGGACAAGCTCGACCGCACGATCATCAAGCACAAGGAAAGATCCCTCGAGCACCGCCACGACGGCGCGGCGCTCAAGCATCGCGGGGCGCGCTGACGGGCGCCCTGCGGCCACCTCGCTCCCGTGTCCTCCCTGACATGAGCCTCATCGCAAAGCTGCTCCCGCTGCAGAATGTGATGCTGGACCTCGAGGTCGGCAGCAAGAAGCGCCTGTTCGAGCAGGTCGGCCTGCTGTTCGAGAACAACCACCAGATCGCGCGCAGCCAGGTTTTCGACAGCCTGTTCGCGCGGGAGAAGCTCGGGTCCACCGGACTCGGCCGCGGCATCGCCATCCCCCACGGCCGGGTGAAGGGACTGAAGGAGGCGCTGGGCGCGCTCGTGCGCACGAGGCAGCCGATCCCGTTCGACGCGCCCGATGGCCAGCCGGTGGAGCTCATCTTCGTGCTGCTGGTGCCGGACCGCGCCACCGACGTGCACCTGCAGATCCTGTCCGAGCTGGCCCAGATGTTCAGCGACAAGCCGTTCCGCGAGCGGATGCGGGCCGCGACCACCGTTGCAGAGATGCACCAGCTGATCACCAACTGGCAGCCCCATGGCGCAGGTCAGCATAGCCCGGTTGTTTGAGGACAACCGGGAGAAGCTGAAGCTGGAGTGGGTCGCCGGCCGCGCCGGTGGCGTGAAATTGCTCAACAACGAGCTCACCAAGGATTCATCGCGGGGGCTGATCGGCCATCTCAACTTCATTCATCCCAACCTGATCCAGGTCCTGGGGGCATCCGAAGTCGCCTACCTCAACGGCCTGGACAGCGCGGCCGCCCGTTCGGAGCTCGCCCGGACGGCAACCCAGGAGCTCGCCTGCTTCATTGTCGCGGGGGACGAGCCCCCGCCGCGGGCCCTGGTGGAGATCGCCGAATCGCGGGCGACCGCCGTGTTCCGTTCGCCGGTGACGAGCGTCGAACTGATGTGGATGCTGCGCCCCTATCTCGCGCGCGCGCTCGCGGAGAGCAGCACGACGCACGGGGTCTTTCTCGACGTGCTCGGCATGGGGGTGCTGATCACCGGAGACTCCGGCGTGGGCAAGAGCGAGCTGGGGCTCGAGCTGATCAGCCGTGGCAGCGGCTTGATCGCCGATGATGTCGTCGAGCTCTACCGCATCGGGCCGGAGACCGTGGAAGGGCGCTGCCCGAACCTGCTCAAGGATTTCCTCGAGGTGCGCGGCCTGGGCGTGCTCAACATCCGCACCATTTTCGGGGAGGCCGCGCTGCGCCCGCGCAAGAACCTGAAGCTCATCGTTCACCTGGAGAAGCCCGCCGCCACCGAAGGCGCGCCGCTCGAGCGGCTGCCGCTCAAGCCCGGCTCCGAGCCGATGATGGGCGTGGACATCCGCAAGGTCACGATACCGGTCGCGGCCGGCCGCAATCTCGCGGTCCTCACCGAGGCGGCGGTGCGCAACTACGTGCTGCAGCTGCGCGGCTTCGACAGCACGCAGGAGTTCGTGAGCCGCCAGTCCCAGCAAATCCACAAGCGTGACTCGTGACTCGATTCTCGTTATTCGTTTGTCACACGAAGGCACCGCTGACGCAAGGCCTCGCTTTTTCGAAGGACGAGTAACGAGCAACCAGTCACGGGGCTCATGCAGCTGATCCTCATCACCGGCCTTTCCGGCTCTGGCAAGAGCGTGGCGTTGAACGTGCTCGAGGACGCGGGCTTCTACTACGTGGACAACCTGCCCGCCCGGCTGCTGCCGCAGACGGTGGGCTTCCTGGCGGGGGCTGGCCACCCCCGCGCCGCCCTGAGCATCGAGTTGCGCAGCGCGGACGCGCTCGCGGAGCTGCCACGCCAGCTCGCCGACTTCCGCGCCCGCGGCCACGATGTCCGGGTGCTGTTTCTCGAAGCGAAGACCGACACGCTCATCAAGCGCTTCTCCGAGACGAGACGGCGCCACCCTCTTTCCGACGGCGGACGGACGTTGACCGAGTGCATCGAGCGCGAGCGCGCGCTGCTGGCCGGGCTCGCGGACATCGCGAACCGCGTGGACACCAGCGATCTAGGGCCCAACACCCTGCGCAACTGGGTCAAGGATTTCGTCGGAGTTCCGGCCACCGGCTTGACGCTGCTGTTCGAGTCGTTCGGCTTCAAGCACGGCATTCCGCTCGATGCCGATCTGGTGTTCGACGTGCGCTGCCTGCCCAATCCCAACTACGACCCGCGCCTGCGTCCGCTGACCGGCCGCGACCGGCCGGTAATCGACTTTCTCGCCGCCGACCCGTCGACACGGAAGATGCTCGAGGACGTCCGGCGCTTCGTCGCGGACTGGTTGCCCGCGTTCGAGCGCGACAACCGCAGCTATCTCACTGTCGCCATCGGCTGCACCGGCGGCCAGCATCGATCGGTCTATTTCGTCGAGACGCTCGCCGCCGGTTTCCAGAATCGCTCGCGGGTGCTGGTGCGGCATAGAGAGCTGGCGTGACGACCGGTCCCGTCCAGGAAATATTCATTTTTCCGCTCAACACCGTCCTCTTCCCGGACGGGGTGCTGCCGCTCAAGGTATTCGAGCAGCGCTACATCGAAATGACCAAGGCCTGCCTGCGCGACCAGCGCCCGTTCGGCGTATGCCTGATCCGCGAGGGGCGCGAGGTCGGGACGGCGGCAGTGCCGGAGCCGGTCGGCTGCTTCGCTGCCATCGAGAGCTGGGACATGCCGCAGCTCGGGCTGTTTCACCTCATCGCGCGCGGCGGCGGACGCTTCCGCATTCGCGAAATGCGGGTCGCGCCCAATCACCTGATCTCCGCCGCCGTCGAGCCGATCCCCGCGGACGGCGCGACTTCCGCGGTGGACCCGCTGTGCCGCGAGATGCTGCAGGCGATCATCGAGAAGGTGGGCGCCAAGCGTTTTCCGGCGCCGGTGCGCCTGGACGATGCCGCCTGGATCGGGTACCGGCTCGCCGAAGTGTTGCCGCTCGAAGCGCGCGCGAAGCAGGAGCTGCTGGAATTGACCGATGCCACCGCGCGGCTGGAACGGCTGCGCGCGCTGCTCGCGAAACAGGGATTCTAGAGCGACGCGAGGATGCGCCTGACCGGCGCCGGAATGGCCGCGCTGCGCGCCTCTTCCAGCGGCAGCCAGATCACGCCCGGCTCGGCCGCCTCGGGCACGAGCGCTGATACCCTCAGGCGCAGCGGCCGGATGTCGAGCTTGAAGTGGGTGAAACCGTGGGCGATCTTCGGCAGCTCGTCGACTTCGATGACGTGCGCGCCGAACCGCTTGAGACAGTACGCCTCGATATCGGACCTGCGCGCGGCCTCCGGCAGGCACCACATGCCCCCCCAGATGCCGGATGGCGGCCGCTTCTCCAGCAGAACTTCGCCGGCGCGCACCAATACGAGCATGACGGTGCGCTTGTGCGGCAATTTCCTGCGCGGCCGTGGCGCCGGCACGCTTCCGGTCCAGCCGCGCTGGTACGCGACGCAGCCGGCGTGCACGGGACACACCGCGCAGCGCGGACCGCTGCGTGTGCACACGGTCGCGCCGAGATCCATAAGCCCTTGCGTATAGGCCTCGACGGTGCGCCGCGGCAGCAGCCGCTGCGATTCCCTCCACAGCGACTCTGCGACCTTCCCTTGCCCGCCGTAGCCTTTGACGCCCCGATACCGCGCCAGCACGCGCCGGACGTTGCCATCCAGGATCGCCTGCCGTTGGCCGAACGCGAAAACGCAAATGGCGGCGGCCGTAGAGCGCCCCACCCCGGGCAGCTCCGCGACCTCCTCGAAGCGGCGGGGAAACCGCCCGCGGTGCGCCTCCGCGATCACCCGAGCCGCGCGGTGCAGGTTCCGCGCGCGCGAGTAGTATCCAAGCCCGCTCCACAGCCGCAGCACCTCGTCGAGCGGCGCTGCGGCCAGCGCGGCCACGTCCGGGAAGCGCGCGAGAAAGCGCAGGTAATAGGGGATGACCGTCGCAACCTGGGTCTGCTGCAGCATGACCTCGGCGAGCCAGATCGCGTAGGGGTCGCGCGTGCCCTGCCAGGGGAGATCGTGGCGCCCGTGCTGCTTCTGCCACGCGATGACTTTTGACGCGAAGCTCGAACTCATGGATCAACCGCCAAGACGCCAAAGTACATTCAACAACAGTTCGGGAAACGAACAGCTGAGTAATCATCGTCGGCAGGGAACAGAGCCTACCGACTTTTTCCATTGAGTTATTTCTTGAATGCCTCTTGGCGACTTGGCGGTTAATTCGAAGTTCAGCGGCGGAACAGGTCCCGCAGCACATCGCGCGTGCTGCCTGGCTTCGCGGCTTCCTTGCCGGAGTCCTCCTTCGCCGCCCCGCCGCCGAGGCGCCGCTGCAGCTCATCGGTCAGCCGCTGCTTCGCGGCATCGGTCGCCGCCCTGCCGAAGTCGAGCTTGTAGGACGGCGCCGCGAGCGGACCGGAAATGCGCACCGGGACCGTCACGCCCCGCAGTTCCTCGACGTCGCGCCCGCCCTGCCCCTTGGTGGTGCCGACGATGGAAGCCTTGACGAGGTAGTTGAGGCTGTCCGCGCCGATGTTGATCTCCCCCTCGCCGCCCACGCGCAGCAGCGGCGACTTGATGTCCAGGTCGTTGTTGCGCGCGACGCCGTTCGCGATCCGGAACGTCGCGGTGAGCTCGGAAAAATCCGTCCGCGCCTTGCTGTCGGCCGCCTGCGTCTGCTCGCCGCGGAGGGTGCCGAGCCTTGCCTTGGCGCTCCGGATCGAGCCCGCGATATCGATGCCTTTCAGCGCGCCGTCGGCGAGCTTGAGCGCGGCGCTGCCGGCGAGCGCCTTCTTGAGCGCGCTCACGGTATTGCCTTGCGACGTGACATCGGCCGTGACGTCGCCCCTGCCCTCGATGATGTCGCTGTCGGCGAGATCCTTGACGAGCGGCCCGATGCTGATGCCGCTGAAGCGGTGCCGCACGGCAAACGTCGGCGTCTCCGGCGCGGCATTGATGGTGATCGCGCTCGCGAGCTTCCCCTGGTAGAAATCCGCCGTGACCGGGTCGAGAACGACCCGCCCGCCGTTCGCCTTGACCGCGAGCTGGACGTTGGTGCCCTTGACGTTGTTCGCCTTGAGCGCGCCGATCTTGAGCGCGCCGTCGGCGCGCAGCGCGCGCAGCCCGGACAGGTCGAAGCGCTGCTCCGGCGCGCCCGCCGCCGGCTTCTGCTTCCCCCCGGCCGGCGCGCCTGCAAGGTAGCGATCCACGTCGAGCTGGTCTACCTCCACGTCGAAGCGAATCGCCGGCGCCGCAAACCCTTCGACACCGAGGCGCGCCTTGAAGCTGCTGTCGGCAAACTTGCCCGCGAGCTGCGCCTGCGCGCGCTCCTTGGCCCCGTCGATGGTCGCCCCGCCCGTCGCCTTGAATGCAAGGTTCTTGAACTCCGCCGCCGCTCCCTTCGCCTCCAGCGCAAGGTCCTCCAACGCCACGGACCGCTGCCCGGGATTGAAGGTGAGCCGCGTTTTCAGCGCGGCCTGTAAGTCGAGCTTCGGCTTGTCGCCCTGCACGTTGAACGAAAGCTCGATGCGGCCCGGGACCCCCGGCGCGATCCGTGCGGTTTTGAGATTCACCTTCGAAAGCGTCACCTTCGTTCCCGCCGCCTCGTCGGAGTAGGCGATCGTCGCGTTCTCGAGGTCCAGGCCCGCGACATCCACCTTGAAGTCCGGCCCCGCGCCCTTCGGGGCTGGCGCCGCCTTTGCGGCGGGCGCCCCGGCAAGATCGTCCACGTTGAGCCGGCCGTCCCTTGCCTTCACGAGACTTGCACGCAGCCCCCTCACCCGCACGGTGTCCACGACGGCCTGTCTCGACAGCAGCGGCAGCAGCTTCAGCGAGACGCGCAGCTCGTCCACGGCCGCGAATTCCCGCTCGCTCCCGCGCTCGGACAGCGAAACCTTGCCGATCTTCGCGCCGATGCTGGGCCAGAACGAGAGCCCGATGTCGCCTTCGAGCCTGAGGGTGCGCTGGGTCCGCTCCTTCACCGCCTGCACGATTCTCGGCTTGTACTGGTTGGGATCGAAGGTCGCGGCGATGTAGGCGAGGATGGCGCCGGCCACGATCACGAGACCCGCGACGGCGAGCAATGCGTACTTGAGGATCTTCATGAACTGAATTTTACCGGCGGCTGACGTGAATCTCCGCGCGGAAACCTTGTCTTCCCTCTGGCGGGACATTCGCGTGCCGGGAAGCGGGGTTTTTTTTGCCCTTGATTTTGTCCGGCACGCGAATACCATTCTGCGTGGACACAGGCGGTAGCCGGCAGGCGCGGCTTCTTGCAAGAGCCGGGCAAATAGTCATGCACATCAAGAGGTTATTTGACGGGGCACGATTCAGCACCCGCGCTCGCCAAGCCACCGGCCAAAGCCGGCGCGGCGGTCGCGGCTTTTGTCACGAACGTGGGCGCCCGGGGCGGGCGGCGGGGTACGTGGCCGGGACACTGCTATGGCTGGCGATCCTGGCAACACCGGCGCATGCCGATCCGCGAAGCGAGCTTGCCCAAGCGCGTCACGATCTCGCCATCAGCGAGCAGGTGCTGGCACGGGTGACCGAGCGTGCGGAGGTCGCACGCTCGGATCCTGCGACGGGACCCGAGCAGCGCCAGCGCCTCGACGAATACGTCGCGCGCGTGCGGGACATGGTGGCTTCGAACCGCGAGCGGGTCCGGAATCTCTCCCAGGCGGTAGATTCCGCGTCTGGGAGCGCGCCGCAGGCAATGCCGGGGGACGGCAAGGCACCGCCCGCGGCCACCCAGGCGGAAGAAGTGGCGGCACTCGAAACCAGGCTGGGCGTTTCCCTCGCGGATTTCGACCAGCTTCTCCTCGAGGAGGCGCGCCGCGCCCGGACGCGGGGAGCCAGCGGCGGGGCGGGATCCCCGGGAGGGTCCGGCGGGAGCACCGCAGCCGAGGGGCGGACCAAGGGAGGCGGCGCCGGGTCGAAGGCCCCTGATGTGGCTCGCTCAGGCAGCGGCAGCGGGACCACGCAGGGATCGGCCGGCGAGCCGGGTTCTCCGGGCGGCCGGATCGAAGGCGGCACTCCCGGATCCACGGGCGCCACGGCGGCAAGGCCCCCCGATGTGGGCGACGGATCCGACGATGACGTCGTCGCGCGTCAGATTCGCAAGCTCGCCGAATCGGAACCCGATCCGGAGCTGAGGGCAAAGCTGTGGGACGAGTACCGCAGGTACAAACAGGGCACCAAAGGGTGAGCGCGGCGCGGCGCGGATTCCGGTGGCTCGCCGCGGCGCTCGCGGCAGCCGGCATTTCCGGCTGCGCGAGCGGGCCCGTCAAGTACACCGTAGAACCGACGGAAGCGATTCACGCCGATCGGGCGCTGGCCGACGCGGCCCTGCTCGACGTGGGCATTCAGGTATTCGAGACGGCCGAGATCAGCGCCGAGGCGGCGCGGGAACAGAAGACGGATCCCAAGATCCTCGAAGCCGAGGCCCGGTTCATTCCGTTCCACCTCAAGAAGACGCTGCAGCAAACGGGCCAATGGGGCGCGGTGCGCGTCGTTCCCGCGCGCGCCGAGGAAGTGGACGTCAACGTCTCGGGCAAGCTGCTCGAGTCGAACGGCGAGAGGCTGAGGGTCGAGGTCAAGGTCGTGGATGCTACCGGCCGCGAGTGGTTCCACAACGAGTACACGGCGGCAGTCACGGAGAAGAGCTATGAAGTGCTGGACAAGAAACTGGACCGCGATCCCTACCAGGATCTCTACAACCAGGTCGCGAACGACATGCTGGCCTTCCGCCAGCAGTTGAGCGAGAAGGAAATCGCCGCGATCCGGCCGGTCGCGCAGCTCAAGTTCGCGCGGAGCCTGGTTCCCTACGCCTTCGCATCCTACCTGGTCCAGAATGGAGAAGGAGTATTCACGGTCAACCGGCTGCCTGCCGACAGCGACCCCATGTTCGAGCGCGTCAACCGGATCCGCGCCCGGGAGAACATGTTCATCGACACCGTGAACAACTATTACGCGAACCTCTATGACGACATGCGGCAGCCCTACGGCCAATGGCGCCGGTCCTACCTGCAGGAACTGAACCAGAAGCGCGAGCTGGAGCGCAAGACCTGGGAGCGGCGCATTCTCGGTGCCGCGGCGATTGTCGGCGCTGCCGTGGTCGGCTCCAATAGCAATTCGGGCGGGGGCGCGGCGGCCGCAAACGTGCTGATCATCGGCGGATACGAGCTCATCCGCTCGAGCGGACAGTTCGCGAACGACGCGAGGGTCCACGAAGCGGCGCTGAAGGAGCTCGGCGTGTCGTTCAAGGCCGATGTCGCCCCGGTCCTCGACGAGGTCGAAGGCCGCACCCTCAAGCTTTCGGGCTCGGTCGACGCGCAGTACGCCGAGTGGCGCAAGACGCTGCGCGAGCTGTTCACCGCGGAGACCGGTCTGCCGACGACGGCGGCGGCGCCGGGCGCGTCACCGGAGCCGGGACAGAACCGATAAGCCCGACCCGCGCGGCTTCCATGTCGAGCGCGCCACCTGCACCGGGAAATTCCCGCAGCGACGCATCCCCGCCTCCCTCCGTTCCGATCGGTGTCCGCACCCACGCGGTGGTTTCGGGCCGCTGGGTGGCGGGAGCCCTGATTGCCGCACTCGGCCTGACGGCAGTGATCTTCTTCATGTTGCCGGCACGGGTGCCGCCCGCTAGCGGCACCAAGCCCCCCGATGCAGCCCCTCCTTCGCCGCCCCGCGCGGCAAGCCCGACCGCAGACCCGGCGGAGGCGGTGCGGCAGCGCCTGATGGCGGAGGAGGCGGAGCGGAAGAAGGCGCAGCAGGGGATCACCCGTGTCGAGCCGCTGGATGAGGTCCGCGCGCGTCTTCCGGCGGCTGACCCCGGGGGAAAGGCCGCCAAGCCGGAGCAGGCGCGCGCCGAAGGCCGCCTCGCCGAGCAGCAGTTCGACAAGCTGATGACGCGCGGTCTCGGTCAGCTGGAGCGCTCCGACTGGCCGGGGGCCGAGCAATCGTTCAGCGCCGCATTGAAGCTTCGCCCCGCCGATCGGCCGGCCGCGGACGGGCTGGCGCGCGCGAAGGAGGGCGGGCAGCGCGACGCGCTCTCCCGATTGCAGCGTGAAGCTCAAGGCTTCGAATCGGCGGAGCGCTGGGAGGAAGCCCTTGCCGCCTATCAACGCGCCGCGGCCATCGATCCGGCAGTCGATTTTGCCCGGCAGGGCATCGCGCGCAGCGAGCGCATGATCCGGTTGCACGCGCGGATCGACCGCTACCTCGCCAGCCCCGAGCGGCTCTACTCTCCACGCGTGCGCGAGGAAGCCCAGCAGTTTCTCGCCGCGCTCGACCGCGAAGCGGGGGCCGGGCCTCGCCTCGCGCAGGAGCGCCAGCGGCTGGACGCGGCCCTCAAGCGCGCGACGAACAAGGTCACGATCCGTCTTACTTCGGACAATGCGACCGAGGTCACGCTCCAGCGGGTGGGGCCACTGGGCCGTTTTCAGGATCGTGAAGTCGCGTTGACGCCCGGGACCTATACGCTGGTGGGCTCGCGGCCCGGCTACAAGGACGTGCGCGTCGAGGTGACCGTAGACCCCGATGCGCCGGCGCAGCGCGTCTTCGTCGCCTGCGAGGAACGCGTGTGAAAGTCAGCGTGCGCGGATCGCGGGGAGTGGACGACGGGGATCTCGGCGCAGGGCCCCTGCTAATCAGGACGCCGGGTGCGGACGGAGCGCGCCCCGGCGCCGCGCTGGCGCTCGCCGGCGGTGCGCCGTACCTGCAGCCGCTCGAAGGCGGGGTGGCGGTATTTCTCAATGACCATCGCCTTGCCGCCTCGCACTGGCTGCGTGACGGCGACCGCGCACGGATCGGCGATGCCGTTCTCGTGGTCCGTGTCCTGAACGGCGGGCTCGTGCTGCAGACCGATGCCGATGTCGATCTCGCGGCTCCCACGCCGCCGATCCTGCTGACTCCTCCCCTACCCGCGCCAGCCCCCCGGGGCAGGCGCGTCGGCGGGATCTACGTCCTGCTCGCGCTTGCGGTGCTTGCGGGCGCCCTGTGGTTCGTGTTCTCCGCGCGCATGCTTTATGTCGAGCTCCAGCCCGCACCTGACCGCATGAGCCTCCACGGCACGCTGCCGGCGCTGCCTCTTCGGGAAGGCTACCTTGCGCTTCCCGGCGCATACCGGCTGGTGGCCGAGCGCAGCGGATACCGGCAACTCATCCGCGACGTGGAGGTCACCCGGGCGGATAACCAACGCCTGTCACTGGCTCTCGACAAGCTGCCCGGCATTCTCGTTGTGGAGACGCCCGGCATCGCGGAGGCCACGGTCCTTGCGGACGGCGAGGTCAAGGGGCACACGCCTCTCGCCGGCATCGAGCTCGCCGCGGGTGATCACGAGATCGTCATTCGAGCCGAGGGTTACGCGGAGTTTTCCCAGGCGGTTTCGATCGAGGGACTCGGGCAACGCCAGTCTATCGTCGCGGCTCTCATCCCCGCCTCCGCCGCCGTGACCGTTCGCGCGAGCACCGCGGGCGCAGCGCTCTGGGTGGACGGCAAGCGGGTCGGAGATTTGCCTTTAACGATTGACCTCCCCGCGGGAACCCGGGCGCTCGAGATCCGTGCTCCCCGACACAAGTCCTGGACGCGCAGCATCGTCGTCACCGCCGGGCAGGCTCAAGCCATCGGGCCCGTCGCGCTTTCCCCCGCTGACGCCCAGTTGCGGGTGGAGAGCGCGCCTCCGGGTGCGAGCATCACCTTGGACGGCCGCTACGCCGGAACTACCCCCACCACGCTCGCCCTCAGCCCGGGACGCGAGCATCGAATTGCCGTTTCCAGGCTCGGCTACGGCACGGCGAGCCGGTCCGTGCGCCTCGAAGCGGCCGAGGCGCGTGACCTGAAGCTCGCCTTGAGCAGCGAGCTGGGTCACGTCACGCTCGAAGTCGAGCCGCGCGACGCGGTGTTGAGCATCGAGGGGCGAGCGGTCGGGCCGGCGAACGGCCGACATTCGCTTCTCGCTGCCCCGACGCTCCTCGAGATCACGCGGGAGGGCTTCCAGGCAGTACAGCTCTGGGTGACGCCCAAGCCCGGCTTCGAGCAGACCCGGGCGGTCAAGCTGCGCGCCGCCGGCGCGCGGGCGGAGGCCGCGCTGCCGGAGCGCATTGCGGCGCCGGACGGCACGGTCATGATCCTCGTGCGGCCCGGCCGCATCACCTTGGGCGCCTCGCGCCGCGATCCGGGCCAGCGCGCCAACGAGATACTGCGCGAAGTCGACCTCGTCCGCCCCTACTACCTCGGGGCGACGGAAGTGACCAACGCCCAATTCCAGAAGTACCGCCCCAAGCACCAATCGGGCAGGTTCGGCGCGCTGGGGCTCGACGTCCCGTCTCACCCGGTCGTGAACGTGCGGTGGGAAGATGCGGCCGGTTACTGCAATTGGCTGAACGAAGCGGCGAAACTTCCGGCAAGCTATGCGGGCGGACCGGGCGCGCTCACACCCGTCCTGCCGCTGCGCAATGGCTTCCGCCTGCCCACCGAGGCCGAATGGGAATGGGCAGCGCGCCGCGCCGGCGGCGCAAAGGACAGCCGCTTTCCGTGGGGCAATGACCTGCCGCCGCCGCGGGGCAGCGGCAATTTCGCCGACCGCTCGGCATCCGGCGAGCTCGCCGACACGGTGAAGAGCCTTGACGACGGCTACGCGGGTACCGCGCCGATCGGCCGCTTCGCGGCGAGCCCCGCGGGGTTCTTCGATCTCGCCGGCAACGCCGCCGAATGGGTCCACGACTTCTACGACATCCGGGCCAACCCCGCGCCGGAGAAAGACCCGACCGGCCCGGCCGCGGGGAAGCAGCACGTCATACGCGGCTCGAGCTGGATGCAGGCAAGCGTGAGCGCGCTGCGCTGGACCTACCGGGACTACGGCACGGAGCCGCGGTCCGATGTGGGGTTTCGTTGCGCCCGCTACGTGACGGAAGCGCCGTGACTGCAGTCAGAATCATCGCGCTTGCAATCTGGGCGGCGGCATGGCTCGCCGCTCCGAGCCCGGCCGCGCCGCAAACCGAACCCCCGAAGCCACCGCCCGCCGCGGAGACGAAACCGCCGGTGAAGCAGGGAAAACCGGAAACGCCGCCGGCTCCGCGGCGAAAAGCGCCGAGAACGGGAGCCGGCGAGGAACGGCCCAGATCGGATGTCCCAGTTTCCTTCCCGGTGGACATCTGAGCCGGCGCAACCGTTAAACTGCCGTCATCCGTCCGCGCACGAGGACCCTCATGTTCAAGCATTTCCCCGCCGAGTTCGTCTACCAGTTCTTCGCCCTCATCTTCTCCGTCATTCTCGTCCACGGCGCCTACGTCAGCGTCGTGCGGCCCAACGCCGAGGCACACCTCGCGGAGCAGCGCGCGCTCGTGGCCAAGCAGCCCGACGCGGTGGCCGAGACCTCGATTTACGTCATCCTCAAGGATTACGAGCAGGAGGCGGAAATCATACTCATGCTGTGGGCGCTGGCGATACTCGGCTACAAGTGGGCGGACGTGGTGCGCGAGCGCGGATTGCTCGAGAGCGACCTGGTGCCGCTCGCCGAGGGCATCAAGATCCTGCCGGAGGATGCGCGGCGCTATGCCAAGCCGCTGGAAGCGCTGAAGCCCTCCCTGCGCAACCTGCTCCTGCCCCGGGCACTGTTCCAGTCGCTCACGCGGTTCGAAACGTCACGCAGCGTGCAGGACGCGGCCACCGCCACGAGCGCCCTGTGCCAGAACGAGGGTGACCGGCTCGATTCCGAGCTCGCGCAGATCCGCTATATCGCGTGGGCGATCCCTTCCATCGGCTTCATCGGGACGGTGCGCGGCATCGGCAACGCGATGGAGCTCGCCCATCGCGCGGTGCAGGGCGACATCACCGGCGTCACGGAGAATCTCGGGACTGCGTTCAACTCGACGCTCGTCGCCCTGCTGCTCGCCGTTGTCCTCATGTTTCTGGTCCATCAGCTCCAGCTCGCGCAGGAGCGCCTGGCGCTGGATACCGAGACCTACGTGAACGACCGCCTGATCCGGCACATGCGCACCAGCTAGCGAGCGTCGTGTTCACTACATGAAACGCCGCCGCCCTCTCACGACCCTCAGCCTGTCGTTTCTCGACGCGATCTGCTGCGGCTTTGGCGCCCTCGTGCTGCTGTTTCTCATACTGAGCCACAGCGCCGTCGCCCAGCGGCGCGAGGCAAGCGAGGCCCTCAAACTGGAAATGGAGGCGCTGGAGCGGCAGGTCTTGAGCGGCCGGGAACAGGCTGCCGCACTCGGCGCGGACGTCGAGCGGGCGGGCGGCCGCAATCAGCGCCTGTTCGCCCAGGCGCGGACCCTGACCGAGAGCATCGCGGGCCGGCGCTACGACCTCGCGCAGCTCGAAACCAACAGCATCGCCCGCGAGACGCATGTCAATCGCCTGAAGGCCGACCTCAAGTCCCGCGATGAGGAGTTGAAGCGCCTGGAAGGCGGTGCCCTGCAACGCGCCGAGGAGGGCGATCGCCTGCGGGCCTTCCGGGGGCAAGGCGACCGCCAGTATCTCACCGGCCTCAAGGTCGGAGGCGAGCGCATCCTCATCCTGTTCGACACCTCCGCGAGCATGCTGGCCGAGCGCATCGCCGAAATCGTGCGGCTGCGCAACCTTCCCGCGGCCGAGCAGCGCCAGGCGGCCAAATGGCGCCGGGCGCTCGCTACGCTGGACTGGATTGCAACCCAGGTCCCTCCCGGCTCGCGATTCCAGATCTACGCCTTCAACGAGCGCGCCGAGCCGGTGGTGCGCGAGAGCGCCGGGCGCTGGCTCGACGCGGGCGATCCGGCGGTACTCAACGGCGCGGTCGATGCCGCGAAGAAGATCGTTCCCGCAGGCGGGACGAGCCTCTACCACGCGTTCAAGGTCGTGAGCGAGTTGAAGCCCCGGCCCGACAACGTGTTCCTCGTGACCGATGGACTCCCCACGATCGACCGCGAGCGTGGCGAGCGCTACACGATCCCGGGCGGAGAGCGCCTGCGCTACTTCGACGACGCGCTGGCAAGCTTTCCCCGGGGCATACCGGTCAACGTGATTCTCCTCCCCCTGGAGGGCGACCCCATGGCGGCGTCCGCCTTCTGGCGGCTCGCGCAGGTGAGCCGCGGCTCGTTCATCAGCCCCGCGGAGGATTGGCCGTGAGCCGGCGGCGCAGGCGGGAGTTCGAAGGCGTCTCGCTCTCGTTCCTCGACGCCATCTTCTGCGGCTTCGGCGCCGTCCTGCTGCTGTTCGTCATCGCGCGCGGCGCCGAGCCCCAGGTGACGGAACGCGACGCGGAGACGCTGCGCGCCGAACTGCGCGTACTGCAGGAAGAGCGCGCCGAGATCGAGGCGCGCCTGAAGTCGCTGCGCGCGCAACTCGCCGCGCAGCACGCCGATCTCGCGAAGGCGGAGCGGCTGGTGGCCCGCTACCAGGACGAACTCACCGTCATCGAAGGCCGCTACCGGGCCGCGCGCGACACCGCAACGGTGCAGAACCGCATCCGCGATCAGCTGGCGCTGGCCCAGCAGGAGCTTACCGAGGAAATGAAGCGGCTCCTCGCGCAGCGCCGGGCGCCGCCGCCGGAGCGATTCGTCGCAGGAATTCCGGTGGACAGCGAGTACGTCATATTCATCATCGACACCTCGGGCAGCATGCAATCGCTCGCCTGGTCGGCGATGCGACGCAAGGTGGAGGAAACCCTCAAGGTCTATCCCCGGGTCAAGGGCATACAGGTGATGAGCGACATCGGGCAGTTCATGTTCTCGCAGTACGGCGGCCAGTGGATTCCGGACAGCACCGCCCGCCGGGCCGCGATCGTCGAGCGCCTGCGCGACTGGAAGCCGTTCAGCAAGAGCAGCCCCGCGGAAGGCATCGAGACGGCGATCCGCATGTACCGCAACCCGGACCACAAGATCAGCCTCTACATCTTCGGCGACGAGTTCACCGGCCCCTCCATCGACGACGTGGTGCGGAGGGTCGATCAGTTGAACCGCCCCGACGCCTCGGGCAACCGGCCGGTCCGGATCCACGGCGTAGGTTTTCCGACGACTTTCGGGCCGCCGGCGCAGTCGAGCTACACCGGGGTCCGTTTCGCCACGCTGATGCGCGAGCTCGCGCGCTACAACGGCGGCACCTTCGTGGGCCTGAATTCCACTCAGCCGTAATTCTGCTATGTCACAACATTGCGAAAGATCCCCTTCCCCCTTGATGGGGGAAGGTTGGGATGGGGGTGAAAGCGAACTGGAGCGGGTGATGGGAATGTGCCCGCATCGCGTTGCATCCGCGATCCGGGCATCCCTCCGAGCCACGTTAAGTGGCTCGTCGGGACCACCGCTCGCCTGAAGGCAATCGGCGTCCAACCCGACGTCCCCCGGACCTCGGGTTGTCGAACCCCGGGTTCGATTCGACCATCACGCTCCAAATCAGGAAGGCTCCATCGTGGAGCCTTCCTGATTTGGAGCGGGTGATGGGAATCGAACCCACGTATTCAGCTTGGGAAGCTGATGTTCTGCCATTGAACTACACCCGCGCGGCTGCAATCTTAAGGGATTGAGGGCGTGTTGCCAAAGGCGGGGCGACGCGTAAAATCGAACTTCCCGGAACGCATTACGGCAACATCCTGCATGATATCGGTCACCATCAATGGCGAACGCCGCCAACTCGCTGCGCCGCTCAACTGCGCCGAGTTGCTGACGCGGCTCGAGCTTGCGGGCAAGCGTGTCGCGCTCGAGCGCAACGGCGAGATCGTGCCGCGCAGCCGGTTTGCCGGGCAGCTGCTTGCCGAGGGCGACCGGCTGGAAATCGTGGTCGCGGTCGGCGGGGGATAGCATGAAACCGCATGAAAACCTCGACCCGCTGGTGATCGCCGGCAAGCCGCACCGCTCGCGGCTGCTGATCGGCACCGGCAAGTACCAGGACTTCGCGGAAACACGCGCGGCGGTGGAGGCGAGTGGCGCCGAGATCGTCACGGTCGCGATCCGCCGCACCAACATCGGCCAGGACCCGAAGCAGCCGAGCCTGCTCGAGTTCCTGCCGCCGTCGAAGTACACGCTGCTGCCGAACACCGCCGGCTGCTACACGGCGGACGACGCCGTGCGCACGCTGCGGCTCGCCCGGGAACTGCTCGACGGCCACGACCTGGTGAAGCTGGAAGTGCTGGGCGACCCGACGACGCTCTACCCCAACGTGGTGGACACGCTTGCCGCCGCGAAGACGCTGGTGAAGGACGGCTTCAAGGTGATGGTCTATACCTCGGACGACCCCATCATCGCCAAGCAGCTCGAGGAGGCCGGCTGCGTGGCCGTGATGCCGCTCGCCTCTTTGATCGGATCGGGGATGGGCATCCTCAATCCCTGGAACCTGGGCATCATCATCGAGCAGGCCAAGGTCCCGGTGCTGGTGGACGCCGGCGTGGGGACCGCCTCCGATGCCGCCATCGCGATGGAGCTCGGCTGCAACGGCGTGCTGATGAACACCGCGGTCGCCGCGGCGAAGAACCCGGTGCTCATGGCCTCCGCGATGAAGCTGGCCGTGGAGGCGGGGCGCGCCGCGTTTCTCGCCGGCCGCATGCCGAAGAAGCTCTACTCCGCCGCGCCGAGCTCGCCGACCTCCGGCCTCATCACGCCGCCCGCCTCGAAGTAACCGGTGGTCGCAACGGCGACCATCAGCTCCGCGCGCGACCGCGCCTATGAACGCGCCCCAACGCCCGATCCGCAGCTACGTCCTGCGCCAGGGCCGGGTCACCGGCGCTCAGCGGCGGGCCCGCGAAACGCTGCTGCCGCGCTTCGGGATACCCTACTCGCGCGCGCCGCTCGACTTCGACAGCGTGTTCGGGCGCGCGGCGCCGCGGATCCTCGAGATCGGCTTCGGCATGGGGGAGACCACCGCCCGCATCGCCGCGCAGCACCCGGAGAACGACTATCTCGGCATCGAGGTCCACGGCCCCGGCGTCGGCGGCCTGCTCAAGCGCGTGGCGGAGCTGGGACTGACCAATGTCCGCGTCATCCAGCACGACGCGGCGGAGGTCGTCGAGGCCATGATTCCCTCCGCCAGTCTCGACGGCGTGCACGTCTTCTTCCCGGACCCGTGGCCGAAGAAGCGCCACCACAAGCGGCGCCTGCTGCAGGCACCATTCGTTGCGCTGCTCGCCTCACGCATGAAAGCGGGCGCCACCGCGCACGCGGCAACGGACTGGGAGGAGTACGCGCAGCAGATCCTGGAAGTATTTTCCGCGGAACCCTTGCTCGAGAACACCTGCGGCGGATTCGCGCCGCGGCCCGAATGGCGGCCGCAGACCAAGTTCGAGTCGCGCGGACTACGACTCGGCCACCGGGTGTGGGACGTGCTTTTCCGGCGCAAGGAATAGCTGCAGCAGGTCGTTAAGAAACCGCCGTCCAAGCGCCGTCGGTGCAATTCGCGCGTGGTCGCGCTCGATCAGCCCGCGGCGCTCGGCGTCTTCCAGCTCGCGCAGGACGGCGGCGAGCGGCAAGCCGGTGCGCTCCTCGAACAGCGCGGCCGGAAAGCCGGCGTTCAACCGCAGGGCGTTCATCATGAACTCGAAGGAAATATCCTCGGAACGCACGTCGTGGTGCTCCTGGATCGGATTGCCGGCTCCCGCGGCGGCCATGTATCGCTCGGGATGCCTGACCCGGGCCTGCCGCGCGATCCGTCCCGGAAACGACAGCTTGCCGTGCGCGCCCGCGCCGATGCCGAGGTAGTCGCCGAACATCCAGTAATTCAAATTATGGCGACACCGCGCGTCGCTGGTGGCGACTGACGGCTGACGGCTGACGGTCTTCGCGTAGGCGGAAGTCTCGTAGTGGTCGTAGCCCGCCGCGGCGAGCTGCGCTTCGATGGCGTCCTGCATCGCGGCAGTCGTGTCGTCATCGGGGAGCGTCGGCGGGAAACGATGAAAATAAGTGTTCGGCTCGATTGTCAGGTGGTAGCACGATAAGTGCGGTGGCGCGAATTCGAGCGCTCCCTCGATGTCGGCACCGGCCTCGTCGACGCTCTGGCCCGGGAGGCCATACATGAGATCGAGGTTCACGTTTTCGAAATTGCGCAGCGCGATTTCGATGGCGCGCCGCGCTTCGCCGCCGTCGTGGATGCGCCCGAGCGACTTCAGGTGGCGCGGATCGAAGCTCTGGACGCCGAGCGAGAGCCGATTGATGCCGGCTGCGCGGAAGTCCCGGAATTTCCCGGCCTCGACGGTTCCCGGATTGGCTTCGAGCGTGATCTCCGCGTCGGGGGCGAGCGCGAGCCGCGCCCGCACCGCCGCAAGGACCGCATCGATCGCGGCAGCGGAGAAAAGACTCGGCGTTCCGCCGCCGAAGAACACGCTGTGCACCCGCCGCCCCCATACCTCCGGCAGGGCCCGCTCGAGGTCGGCGATGAGCGCGGCAACGTAGCGCTCCTCGGGCACGGCGCCGCGCGCCTCATGCGAATTGAAATCGCAGTACGGGCACTTGCGCGCGCACCACGGGATGTGGACATACAGTGAAAGCGGCGGCAGCGCCCTGAATTGCGGTGATGAGTAACGAGTGATGATTGACGAGTCCATCACCGTCCCGCAGTTGCCGCTACCCATTGCTCATGACCCATAGCGCGCTGACCGTCAGGACACCGGAAATTCGGTGCTGCGCAGCATCTCGACCAGCCGCCGCAATGCCTTGCCGCGGTGGCTGAGGGCGTTCTTCTCTTCAGGCACGAGTTCCGCCGCCGTGCGACCGAGTTCAGGCAGCAGGAAATGCGCGTCATAGCCGAATCCGCCGGCCCCCCGTGGTGACGCGATGACTTCGCCGTGCCAGCGGCCTTCCGCGATCAGCGGTTCGGGGTCGCCGGGATGGCGCACCAGCACGATCACGCAGTAGTAGTGTGCCCTGTGATTGGCCTGGCCGCGAAGGGCCGCCACCAGCTTCTCGTTGTTGCGCCGGTCCTGGCCCGCGCGCTCGCCCTGCGCGCCCGCCTTCGCTCCGTCCGCGTAGCGCGCGGAATGGACCCCGGGCTCGCCGCCGAGCGCCTCGGCGCAAATGCCGGAGTCGTCCGCGAGCGCCGGCAACCCGGCATGGCGGCTCGCGAGACGCGCCTTGGCGAGCGCGTTCTCCACAAAGGTGCCATGCGGTTCGTCGGCTTCCGGAACCCCGAGCTCGGTCTGGGGCATGACCTCGATGCCGAGCGGGGCAAGCATCTGGCGGAACTCGCGCAGCTTCCCGGGATTGCCGCTCGCCAGAACCAACCTTCGCATAAGGATTGACCGCCAAGACGCCAAACACCATTCAAGATCAATACTGACTAAGGACGCGCTGCCCGTTCTTCTACATCGGATGCCCGTGACCGGCATTGTGCACTTTGCCAGCCTTTGAATGCTTCTTGGCGCCTTGGCGGTTCGATTCAGATTTTCAGCGCGGCGTGCTGCGCGGCGATGAACTCGCGGATGCCGCGCTCGGCGAGATCGAGCATCGCGATCATCTGCGCGCGCGTGAACGGACGCCCTTCGGCGGTCCCCTGCACTTCCACCAGCCCGCCACTCCCGGTCATGACGACGTTCATGTCGGTGTCGCAGCGCACGTCCTCCGCGTAGTCGAGATCGAGCACGGGGATGCCTTCGAACACGCCGACCGAGACCGCGGCCACGAAATCCCGGATCGGCGAGGAGCCGATCAGCCCCTCCCTGAGCAGGTGCGTGACGGCGTCGTGCAGCGCGACGAAGCCGCCGGTGATGGCCGCGGTGCGCGTGCCGCCGTCGGCCTGGATGACGTCGCAGTCGACCTGGATCGTGCGCTCGCCGACCTTCTCGAGTTCCATGGCCGCCCGCAGCGCCCGCCCGATCAGGCGCTGGATTTCCTGCGTGCGGCCCGACTGCCTGCCGCGCGCGGCCTCACGGTCGGTGCGCGTGTTGGTCGAGCGCGGCAGCATGCCGTACTCGGCGGTGACCCAGCCCCGCGCCGCGCCCTTCAGGTGCGGCGGCACCTGCTCGAGGACGCTCGCGGTGCAGAGCACGCGGGTGTCGCCGCATTCGATCAGCACCGAGCCCTCGGCATGCCGCGTGTAGCCGCGCGTGATGCGTAGCGCGCGCAATTGCTCCGGCTTTCGCCCGCTTGGTCGCATCTAAGTTCCTGAGTATGCTATCTTTCCGGCTGGACCACAGCGTGAATGGTATAGGGTAAACGATGGCCGGTAAATCGCGCGCGACCGCGAGCCAGCCGTGAACCAGTAACGGGTAACGAGAAACGAGTAACGAGTGACGGACTTTAGATGATTCACAGCATGACCGGATATGCGTCCTCGGCGCGGGAATTCCCGTTCGGCGTCCTGAGCATCGAGCTGCGCTCGGTCAACCACCGCTACCTCGATATCCAGTTTCGCCTGCCCGATGACCTGCGCGCGGTCGAGCCCGGGCTCCGCGAGCGGCTCACAGAAAATATCGCGCGCGGCAAAGTAGAGTGCCGCGTGTCGTTCACCACGGTGCCGGGCACGCACAAGACGTTGAAGCTCAATGAGGACCTGCTGCAGCAGCTGGAGGCACTGGACCACAAGGTGCGCGCCCGGATCGCCGGGGTCGCGCCGCTCAACGCGGCCGATGTCCTGCGGTGGCCCGGGGTGCTGGCCGCGGAACCCCTGCCCCTTGAGGAGCTCCAGGCGGCCTGCCGCGAGCTGCTGGCGCAGGTCCTGCAGGAGTTCAACGCGGCGCGCGCTCGGGAAGGCGATCGCCTTGCGTCCTTGCTGCGGGAGCGCGCAGACGCCATGGGGCGCGTTCTCAGCGATCTCATCCCGCGCCTGCCGCAGGTCGTCTCGGCGTACCGGGACAAGCTCGCCGCGCGGCTGAGGGAGGCGATTGGCGGCGGCGAGGAGGAGCGCATCCAGCAGGAAGTCGCCGTGTTCGCCACCAAGATCGACGTGGATGAGGAGCTGACACGCCTCGCCGCCCATATGGCGGAGTTGCGGCAGACCCTTGCCGGCGGCGGCGCGGTCGGCAAGAAGCTGGATTTCCTCATGCAGGAGCTCAACCGCGAGGCGAACACCCTTGCCTCCAAGTCCGTGAACCTCGCCGTGACCCGCGCCGCGCTCGATCTGAAGATCGTGATCGAGCAGATGCGCGAGCAGTTGCAGAACATCGAATGAGCGGGGTGCTGTTCATCGTGAGTTCGCCCTCGGGCGGCGGCAAGACCAGCCTGGTCAAGACGCTGCTCGAGGCCGAGCCGGCGCTGCGGCTGTCGGTGTCGTATACCACGCGCCCCCCGCGCCCCGGTGAGACAGACGGCCGCGACTATCACTTCGTCACGCTGCCGGTGTTCGAGCGCATGCTCGAAGCCGGGGAGTTTCTGGAGAGCGCGGTGATCTACGGCAACCGCTACGGCACTTCCCAGAAGTTGATCGAGCGCGAGCTGGCGCAGGGCCACGACGTGGTGCTGGAGATCGACTGGCAGGGCGCGCAGCAGATTCGCCGCGTGATGCGCCAGGTGGTGAGCGTCTTCATACTGCCGCCCTCGCCCGAGGTGCTGGAAGCGCGCCTGCGGGCCCGCGGGCAGGACAGCGAGGACGTCGTCGCGCGGCGACTCGCCTCCGCGCGCGAGGAAATCAGCCACGTGAGCGAGTACGAGTATGTTATTATTAACGACGATTTCAACCGGGCGGCGCAGGACCTGCGCAGCATCATCCGGGCCGAACGGCTCAAGCTTGCCCGCCAGCTCGCCCGTAACGTCAACCTGGTCAACCGCTACTACAAGTGACAGGAGCCAACCGTGGCCCGCATTACCGTCGATGATTGTTTGAAAGTCATACCCAACCGCTTCGAGATGTCGCTCGCCGCGACCTACCGCGCGCGCCAGATCGCCAACGGCGCGCAGCCGATGATGGAGGCGAGCCGCGACAAGCCCACCGTGATTGCGCTGCGCGAGCTCGCCGCTGGCAAGTACGGACCCGAGATCCTCAACAAGACGCCGACATAAAGGCAAGGATGAAGGATGAACGTGGAAGGATGACCCCCGCAGCGCGGGAACAAGGACCCGGTCATCCCTCATCCTTCCTCCTTCATCCTTCGTAAGCCGTGTCCACCGCCGCCCCCGCTCTCTTCAAGGAGTGGTCCGGCTACCTCAAGCCGGAGGACATCACGCAGCTGCAGTCGGCCTACCACTTCAGCGAGCAGGCTCACGAAGGGCAGTTCCGCAAGTCGGGCGAGCCCTACATTTCGCACCCGCTCGCGGTCGCCAACATCCTCGCGCAGTGGCACCTCGATCCCCAGGCGCTCACTGCAGCGCTGCTCCATGACGTGATGGAGGACACCTCGGTCACCAAGACCGAGATCTCGCGCACTTTCGGACGGCCGGTGGCCGAGCTGGTGGACGGCGTGTCCAAGCTCGACAAGATCGAGTTCGAGTCGCACGCCGAGGCGCAGGCCGAGAATTTCCGCAAGATGCTGCTGGCGATGGCGCGCGACGTGCGCGTCATCCTGATCAAGCTCGCCGATCGGCTGCACAACATGCGCACGCTCGAAGCGGTGAGTTCCGAGCAAAGGCGCCGCATCGCGCGCGAGACGCTCGAGATCTACGCGCCGATCGCCAATCGCCTCGGATTGAACAGCATCTACCAGGAGCTCGAGGATCTCGCGTTTAAGCATCTCTACCCCGACCGCTACCGGGTGCTCGCCAAGGCGGTGAAGGCGGCCGGCGGCAACCGCCGGGAGGTCGTGGGCAAGGTGCTCGACGCGATCAAGAAGAAGCTGAAGAACGCCGGGGTGGAGGCGCTCGCGCAGGGGCGCGAGAAGCATCTCTACTCGATCTACAGCAAGATGCGCGAGAAGCACCTCACCTTCGCGCAGGTGCAGGACGTTTACGGTTTCCGCATCGTCGTCAACGACGTGCCGGCCTGCTACCTCGCGCTGGGGGCGCTGCACGGCCTCTACAAGCCGATCCCCGGCAAGTTCAAGGACTACATCGCGATCCCCAAGGCGAACGGTTACCAGTCGCTGCATACCATGCTGTTCGGCCCCTTCGGCACCCCGATCGAAGTGCAGATCCGCACCCGCGAGATGCACAAGATCGCGGAGGCGGGCGTGGCCTCGCACTGGCTCTACAAGGACTCGGACACTTCGCTCTCCGAGCTGCAAAAAAAGACCCACCAGTGGCTGCAGAGCCTGCTCGAGATGCAGTCACAGTCGGGCGACTCCGTCGAGTTCCTCGAGCACCTCAAGGTGGACCTGTTTCCGGACGAGGTCTACGTGTTCACGCCCAAGGGGAGGATCCTGTCGCTGCCGCGCGGGGCAACCGCGGTGGATTTCGCCTACGCCGTGCACACCGACATCGGCAACCGCTGCGTGGCGGCAAAGATCAACCAGGAGCTGATGCCGCTGCGCACCGAATTGAAGAACGGCGACCGCGTCGAGATCATCACCGCGGCGCACGCCAAGCCCAACCCGATGTGGCTCAATTTCGTCGCGACCGGCAAGGCACGCTCGCGCATCCGTCATTTCCTCAAGACGATGCACTTCCACGAATCGGCGAAGCTCGGGGAGCGCCTGCTCAACCAGGCGCTGACCGCGCTCGGCGCCGGTCCGGCCGAGATCAAAGACGCCCAGTGGGAAAAGTTCGTGCGCGACGCCGGCGCGAAATCGCGCCAGGAGGTCCTCGCCGACATCGGGCTCGGCAAGCGGCTTTCGGCGGTGGTGGCGCGGCGGTTGCTGTCGCGGGGCGAGCCGGGCCCGAACGAGGCGCCCGCGCGGGGCTCGGTCATCATCCACGGCTCGGAAGGCATGGCGGTGCAGTTCGCCCAGTGCTGCCGGCCGATACCGGGCGATCCGATCATCGGCGTCATCAGCAAGGGGCAGGGCATGGTGATCCACACCCACGACTGCTCCGTCATTACCAAGGCGCGCCACGACCCGGACCGGGTGCTCGACGTGGCGTGGGACCCCGAGACCCGCAAGCCGTTCGAGGTCAGCATCAAGCTGATGGCGGCCAACCAGCGCGGCGTGCTCGCCAAGGTCGCCGCCGAGATCGCGGAGGCGGGCTCCAACATCCAGAACGTGGCGGTGGATCCCGAGGATGGCAGCAGCTACACCAACATGTTCTTCACGCTGCAGGTCTCCAACCGCCTGCATCTCGCGCGCATCATGCGCGCGCTCCGGCGCATTCCCGAAGTGGTGCGGATCTCGCGCGTCAAGGGCTGAAGCAGCCTAGTGCCGTTCCAACTATTCCTGCCAATCCGACCGTTTCTCCAATGGCCGATTGTCCGCCCCAGACGCGCCGCCGGAATTTGGACAAACAAGTTGGAACGGCACTAGCGGCCGCGGCTGCAGGCACGGCGCGAGACCGATCATTTTTGGATGCTGACGACGCGCGTCGGCTCGGCCGGTGCGGGCGCCTCCCGCTCGTCGAGGTACTTGGACAGCATCAGGTAGGTCGGGTAGCGCTGACCGGTCCTGCCGGCGTAGTCGACGATCATCCGCTCGAGCGCCTTGAACGCGAGGCGCACCATCCTGGTGTCGGTGTCGAACCGCGTGCGCGAGACCTCCCCCATGCGCAGCATGACTTCGAGTATTTCGAGCTCCACCGCCTCGTCGCCACGAAGTTCCGCATGAATCCGCTTGACCCTTCCATGATTGAGTATCGCCATGTTTGCCTCTCCCTGTGGAACCTGGATGCTCCGCGGCCCGAGGGGTCCCTGCCCGGGGCCGCGCGTGTTGTCAATCGGCCAGCCTCACTCCGCCGCCTGGCCTTCCTCGAATCCGGTGGACTCATCGGAAGCGGCGGGCGTTGCGGGCGTTAACCTGACAGCGCCGCCTGACGTGCCGTCCTGCGCGGGAATTGCGACCTTCTCCACCTTTGGCGCGGTGTCTGCTGCGGCCACGACACTCGCCTGGGGAGGGCGGACTCCCGGTCCCGGCCTAACCGTGGCGGGACGTCGCGCCGCTACGGCCGGCTTGGCAGCGGGCACAGTCCTAGGACCGCCCGCGGAGCTCTTCGTGATCGAGGCCGAAGATATGGGCGCCGGGATGGCGCTCGTGCGGCGGAGCGGCGGAACATCGGAACCTGCGACCGTCAGCGGCGCAATACCCCCTCCCCGCTTCGCCGCGGCCGGACGGCTTGAATCCGCCGACGCTGCGGTGCTGGCCTGGCGGGCCCTGGCCTGCTTGGCCTGCGCAAGCGTGATACCCATGGTGCCGGCAATCTTCGTCCAGCTCATGCCGCCCGCTCGCATCTGCAGCAAGCCTGGATGAAGGAAGGGACTCGCGGCTCGCCCGTTCGTGCGGCTCGCGATCCCCCCGCCGGCAAGCACCGCCTTGATCTGGCCGGGCGTGGGTTGGTTGACACCGAGCTGGGCAAGCTGTTCCCGCGCGAGCACGAGCGTGACGCGGACGTTGCCGTAATCCATGGGACGGGTGGGCGGGACGAGCCGCGTCGCCGTGCCGGGTCGGCCGCCGGCGCCAGGTGCGGTGAGCGTGATCTCGGTGGCCTGCCGCAATCCCGTCACGAGGCTGTGTGCGTTGGCCTCCGAGCCCGCGAGTGCGGAGAATTCGCCGACGAGGCGAACCTGGGCCTGCGGCTCGCCGCTGGATACGGCAGCGCGCGGGGCCGTGGAAGTCGCAGCGTCCTGTGCGTCCGTACCGGCTGCAAGGCCCCCTGCACCGAGCAGCGCGGTCAGCAACAGCGCCCAATACATCTTCAAAGCAGGGCTCCCTATTGCTATTGACCGCTCAAGTCCCGGGTCGGGACCGCATTTCTTCGACATTCGCCGCTCCCCGCTCAATCCGCGGCGATCCAGCCCATCATGGCGGCAATGCCGACGACGCTAAAAACGATCACAGCGACCGCGGCGACGAGCAGGAGGGAATAAAGGATCCTGGCCCGCTTCTCCACGGCACCTGCATTTCCCGGGGTGAAACCGGCAGCATCCATCAAACGCTCCTTTCTCAAGCCACAACCGAAGAACAGCCCGCACGGAACGGGAGCTCCGGAGTCAGGCGCAATGGCCGTACCAGGCAGCATTATTACGTCTTATCAATCAGTTAGCGCAGCCGATGCGGGCCCGAGTGTCGCCCCCAGGTAACGCGGCCCGCTACGACAGGCCTAGCGGGGTGATTCGGCAGGGGTTTTTCTGTCGCGGCGCAGCGACAGGAGCCGAAATCCGTCTTACTTCGACTTGAACAATTTGGGATCGAGCTGGTGCCGCCCGAGCAGCTTGTAGAACTCGGTGCGGTTGCGCTTGGCGAGCCGCGCCGCCTGCGTGACGTTGCCCTCGGTGATCTTAAGGAGCTGGGTCAGGTACTCGCGCTCGAAGCGGCGCCGCGCCTCCTCGAACGAGGAGAATTCCGCCTGCTGGTTCTGGATCGCCTGCTGCGCGAGCGACACCGGGATGATGGGCGTCGTCGCAAGCGCGACCGACTGCTCGACGACGTTGTAGAGCTGGCGAACGTTGCCGGGCCAGGCGGCCGCGACCAGGAGCTCCATCGCTTCCGGGGCGAATCCGTTGACGGTCTTGTGGTACTTCGCGGCGAGCAGGCCGAGGAAGTGGCCGGCGAGCAGCGGGATGTCCTCGCGCCGCTCGCCGAGCGGCGGGATCGAGAGCGCCACCACGTTCAGCCGGTAATAGAGGTCCTCGCGGAAGTTTCCCGCCGCCATCTCCGCCTCGAGGTTGCGGTGGGTCGCCGAGATCACGCGCACGTCCACGTCATGCGTGTCGGTGGAGCCGACCGGCCGCACCTTTCTCTCCTGCAGCACGCGCAGCAGCTTCACCTGCAGCGAGACCGGCATGTCGCCGATCTCATCGAGAAACAGCGTCCCCTGGTTGGCGGTCAGAAACAGCCCCTTGTGGTCGCGCACGGCCCCGGTAAAGGCGCCCCGCACGTGCCCGAAGAGCTCCGACTCGAGCAGCTGCTCGGGGATCGCGCCGCAGTTGATCGCGACGAAGGGGCGGTCGCGCCGCGGGCTCGCCTTGTGGATGGCGCGCGCCACCATCTCCTTCCCGCTCCCCGACTCCCCGTAGATGAGCACGCTCGCGGCGCTCTCGGCAACCAGCCGCGCTTTCCCCAGCACGTCCTCCATGGCGTGGTTGCGCGTGATGATCTCGCGGCGCCATTCCTCCCCGTCTTCGCCGGGTGCCCGGGGGCCGCCTGTCGTCGCCAAGGCGCGCTCCACTACCGTCAGCAACGCCTTGGGGTCGAAGGGCTTCGCCAGGTAGCCCGCCACGCCGCGCTGCACCGCGGACACCGCGTCGGGAATCGTGCCGTGCGCCGTCAGAATGATGACCGGCAGCATGGGGTGCCCGCTGCGGATCGCCTCGAACAGCGCCATGCCGTCCATGCCGCCCATCCGGAGATCGGTCACCACCAGCTGCGGGCGCGTGGCGCTCACCTGCGCGAGCGCGCGCTCCGCGCTCTCGGCAGTGGAAACGGCGTAGCCGGCGGAGGTCAGCCGAATCTGCATGAGCCGCAGCAGATCCGGATCGTCGTCGACCACCAGTATGCTGGCGCGCGGGACGCTCATTTGCTCCTTTCGATCAGGTTGCGTTCGAGCGATTTCAGGGCGTCAAGTTTCTGTTGCAGCTCCTGGGCGCTGGCGGCAAGCCGCTGCTGCTCCTTCAGGCTCGCGCCGAGCGCCGCGGCGAGCCCCTGCAGCCGCCCGCCATCGTGCTTCGCCACGGTTTCTAGCAGACTCACCGCGCGCGCCTCGTCGGTGAATGTCGTGCCGGGAAGCGACAGGATCATGGCGAGCCGGATGCGGTTGAAATCCGTGCGCGAGCGGGCGTAGGCCTGGCGCGCCGCCTCGTGCTCGCGGCCGGCTTCGGGGCCGGTGAGCGTCCTGATGTGCTGGAAATAGAGCAGCAGGCTCTCGACGTCCGAGGCCGGCTGGGGCGAGCCCGGCCGCACCCACGGCGCCCGCTCCATGGGCTCGACCATCTTCACGACGCCACAACCCGCGAGAACCGCCACGCAGCCGAATCCGAGCAGGATCAATGAGCGTCGTAGAAATGCTTGACGACGCCCATCCCTCACCCCCGCCCCTCCATCCCTCACCCCCGCCCCTCTCCCGAGTGGAGAGGGGAGGCTCGAGATCCCCTTCTCCCCTTGGGAGAAGGGCATGGGATGAGGGGGCCGAGGTGCAAATATGCTGTCAGTCATTTGCACGGGAACTGAGATGCGGTTCGTCACGACGCGGCGGTCTCCGCGCGGATGAGCGGGAGCCGGATCCTCAGGTGGGCGCCGCGCCCGCTGTCCACGACTTCCACGCTGCCGCCGTGGGCGAACACGTACTCCTTCACGACCGA
>Ga0214471_10000589_pt1 | contig 30402 bp, 18 predicted proteins | sample RVTome_5_FD_207665 | JGI IMG/M metagenome (GOLD analysis project Ga0214471, IMG submission 207665) | Soil microbial communities from uranium-contaminated site in the Upper Colorado River Basin, Wyoming, United States - RVT142D155 | ecosystem: Environmental > Terrestrial > Soil > Contaminated >... | reverse complement strand
GCGCCAAGGTGGGGACGGTCTGGCGGTACAGCGGCTGGCACCAGGCCGGCGGCTTGGAATGGCCCGCGCGCATCGAGTCGGGCCAGCCCGATTCGACCGCGACCAGCGTGGTCGAAGTGAAGGTCCGTGCGATCGACGCGGAAGCGCTGCGCCGCGCCACGCGCGCGCAGCTCGAACCGCGCGCGAGCCGCTGGTTCCGCCCCGCGCTCGCCGATGCGGAGGGCGCCGAGGCCCGCTTGGCCGCAGCCAAGCAAGCCGTGGCCGACGGCGGTGCCGGCGACGAAGACCGCTGGATCCTCCTCGATCATTTCGCGGCGTCGCAGCGCTGGGAAGACGCGCAGCCGCACTACCAGGCATTGCTCGAGAGCGCCGGATCCCGCGCCGGCGCCGTGGTCCTGCGCTTGACCTGGCTGCGCTTCACGCGTGAACGCGAGACCCTGCGCCTGGAGTTGCTGGAACGCGCGCGGACCCTTGCGGCAGCGCCCGCGGCGGCCGACCTGGAACGCGCCGCAGCGTTGCTCGCGCTCGCTGCCGATCTCGACCCGGGCAACGAACGGCGTGAATTGCTGCTGGCCCTGCGGCCCGTGTTCGACCGCCAGCCCGCCGCCGCCGAAGCCGGCTGGACCTGGGGGCGCGACATGGCCGGCTGCTTGCAGCGCATGGCACGCGGCGAGGCGCTCTTCGCGCTCCGGCGCAAGCTCGCCACGGAATATCCCTTCCAGGTCGAAGCCCACGTCGACCTCGCCGACGAACGCGCGCAACGCGGCCTCTTCGACCAGGCCTTCGCGGGCCTGGCACAGGCCGAGGCGGAACACGGACCGTGGACTCCGTACGAGCGGCAGAGGTTCCACACGCGCACGGCGCACCTGTTCTGGAACGCGTACCGCCTCGAGGACTTCGTCGACGCGGTCGAAGGCTGGGAGCGCAGCGAGCCGGAATTGCTCGACGTGCAAGTCCGCGACATGTACTTGTCGGCGCTCGTCATGCTCGACCGTGCTGCCCGCGCCGATGCGCTGATGCGGGCGTGGATCGAAGACGCTCCCGCGCGCGGGCTCGAAGGCGTCGCCCGCGCCCGCCTGCAAGCCGCGCTGAACCACGCGCTCGGTTACGGCCACAGCCTACAGCGCGCGCGCCTCGAGGATGCCGAAGCCGAACTGCTCGCCGCCAATGCGCCGCGCTTCGCCGACGGGCTGCAGGAATACTGGATCACGCAGCGGATCCTGGGTGATTGGCGGTTCCGCGGCACCGACGCCGGCGCCAAGCTGCGCCGGGAAATGCGCGCCGCTTTCGAACGCGAGTTCGACCGCCTCGATGCGGGTTCTGTGGAACGGCGGGCAGGATGGATCGCCCAGGACGAGCGCAACGAAGAAGGCGAGCGCGCGTGGCAGGCCCTGCTCGACCGCATCGCGGAGCGCTGGCGGGCGAGCGAAGACTCTGCGGAACGTGAAATCCTGGCGCGGACCGTGCTGGCCTACGGCCGGCTGGACTTGCGCCTGGCGGTGCTGCGCGAGCGGCTGGAGCAGGCAACGGAGCCCGCGCAACGCCGCTACGCAGCCGCCGCGCTGCTCGACGGCCTGCATGCCGCCGCGTGGTCCGAGGCCGTACGGGAGGAAATGCTCGGCCTGGTCCTCGGCCTCGAGGCGGTCGATCCGGAACTCGACGGCGCCGCCGAGCAGAACCGCGACGCCCGGGCGCTCGCCCTGTGGCGCGTCGTCGACTGGATGATGCAGGCCCACACCGCGGCGCTGGTCGCCGCGCAACCGGGGGTGGAATCGCTGGCGCGCCGCCAACTCGCCGCGATCCGGACCACCGCGCTCGCCGAGGCGCGCGCAACGGCTTTGCAGCGGCTGCAGGCGCTCGAAGGTGCCGCTCCGGACGCGGATTTCGCGGCTTGGGTGGGGATCGAGAGCACCTGGCTGCGGATCAAGCTGCGCCGCGACTTCGCCCGGTCGTGGACCGACACGCTCACGGCCTTGCGTGCTTCGCTCGCAGGTTCCACCACGCCTCCGCGCCGGAGCCGGGTGCTGGCCGCGCGGCGCGCCGCCACGCTGCTCCACCTGCTCGCGCGCGCACCTGCCGATGACCAGGCGGCGCGCGCCGCGGAACTCGAGGCGCTGGCCCGCGCGATCCGCGAATCGGAGAGCGAACTGCTGGCGTGGCGCGAGTTCCGCGCCATGCTCCTGACGGTCGTCGACGACCCTGCCGGACTCGAAAAGGCGCTGGCGGGCTGGTACGAGGGCGGCCGTGACTTCGACAAGATGCGCTGGGGGATCGAGCTCGGCTACCTGTTCGCCGAGAACGACAAGCTGACCGCGGCCGCCGCACTGTTCGGCGAAATCGCCGTGCGCGACGAACTCGGCCGTGCGGACTGGCGCACGCTCGCCGGCTGGCTGCAGGCGCTCGACCGCCGGCCCGAGGCGGACGCCGCCAAGATCGCTTCGTGGGCGGCGCTCGGCGAGAACGACTTGCGCAACCGCCTCTACGCGGACGTGCGCGCCAACCAGCGCAGCGGCGACGCGATCCCGCCCGATCTCGACCCCGAAGTCGTGCTGCGCGTGCACGCCCTGCTGCGCAAAGCGGCGTGGCCGCAGAATTCCGTATGGCACCTGCAGGCACTGTACGGCAGCACGCGCGATTTCCGGATTCTCGAGGCGCTTCCCCAGGCAGTGATCGGCCACAGCGCGCAAGCGATCTACCCCTTCCTCGGCCAGCTGAAGTCCGTGATCGACATGATCCAGGACGAGGCGACCTTCGACCGCATGCAGGCGCACTTGGAAACGCTCCACGAGCTTGCGGAGTCGGCCGAAGACCGCCGCGGCCTGCGCATGTTCGAATTCCTGCTCGCGCACCGTGCGGCGACCCAGAACCAGGGCGCAGCCCCGCACGTGCAGACCGCGCTGCGCGCGCTCGACGCCGCGCTCAAGGATGCCTGGGCGGAAGGCGAACCGGCGCAATTCGCGGCGTTCCTCGCCGATCTCGGCGCGCTGCAGCCCGCCGCGCTCGGCAACGCGCAGATCGAGGCGCTCGCCGCCGTGCACGGCGCGCTCGCCGCCGACCATCCCGACCGCGCGCAAGTCGGCTGGCAGCGCGCCCGTTCGTTGTGGGACCACGGCCGCCAGGATGCGGCGCTGCGGCTGCTCGAAGGCGCGCTGGCCGAACTGCGCGGCCTGCACGCCGGCGGCTTGCCGACGAGCGCGAACGGCTACTTGAGCAGCCTCGGCTCCTGGCACCAGGCGCTCGGCGCCTGGCGCCGTGCCGAGTCGCTGTGGCTCGACGAACTGCGCCGCGACGTGCCGGTCACCCAGCGGCGTTGGCTCGAACTCCAGCTCATGACCGCACGCGTGGCGGCGCTGAACGGCAAGGGCGAAGTCTCACTGGGCGCGGGCCTCGTGCTCTACGAAGCCCTGCTCGGAGAGTTCGCGCGGCAATTGCGCGTGCGCACCGACGAGAACCACGCGAGCCAGCTCGTCCGCTTGCACGTGCAGATGATGCAGAGCGCGCACCAGCACTTGAAGTTCCGGCGCGCGGTCGCGGACTTGCGGCTCTTCGCGTTCTCGGAACTGCCCGAGATCATGGCGCTCTATCAGTACCGCAGCGGTCAGGGGATGGTCGGCGTGGTGGCACAAGCCTTCCGCGAACTCGACGAATCCACGCTCGGCCTGGCGTTCCTGGCGACCCGCGCCGAGAACGAACCGGCCTGGCTCGTGCGCCGCAACCAGGACTTCTGGGGCCAGCATGCCTGGGAATTCGGCCGCATGCGCAGCGCGGCGGGCCGGCTGCCGCGCGACCTCGAAGCACGCGTGCTGGCGGTCGTGCTCCGCGAGCTGCGCCTCGAACTGCGGTCGCGGCAGAGCCGCAGCCGGGTGGGCTATCACGCCGACTGGTCGCACTACTGGGGCGCGAAGGCCGACGACTTCGCCGCGGTCGCCGCGGAGGTGCTCGCGGAGCAGGGCGGCAACGAGGCCGCCGTGCGCTACGTCGCGAGCTACTACTGGGACGGCTTGAAGCGTCGCGATGCGGCGGCGGACGCCCTGAGCACGGCATTGCGGCGCGGCATCCTCGGGCTGGACGGCCGCGACCATCTTTGCGGCTACCTCGAAGAGCTCGGCCGGCACGCCGCCGCCGTGCCGCTGCTCCAGGAATTGGTCGCAGCGCGCCCGAATCAGGCCGCATACCACGCCCGCCTGGTGCGCGCGCTGGCGCGTTCCGACCGCCGCGACGCCGCCCGCGCGACGCTCGCCGCGGCCGAGGCCTGGTTCCGCGAGCACGAAGCCTGGCGCGAGGACGTGGTCGCCGAATTGGCGCAGAGCGCCGTCGACGTGGGCTTTTCGGAGGTCGCGATCGATCTGTACGGCCAGGCGATCAACCTGCACACCCGCGGGCGCAGCGACCGCGGCGTCGGCGACGGCACGTTGAGCCACTACTACCTGCAACGCTCGCAGGTGCAGGCGCAGCTCGGCCGGACCATCGCCGCCGTGGACGACGCGGCCGGCGCCATCGTCGCCTGGGGCGCGGACGACGACTCGCGGCGCGGCGCGCTGACGTGGCTGGAGCGACTCCTGACCGAGGCCGAGGATCTGCCAGCGTACGTGCGGCATCTCGAAGCCGAAGTCGAAGCAAACGGCCTGGAGAATCCGATCCTGCGCCGGGCGCTCGGCAAGGCCCTGGCCGCCAGGGGAGAGCACGCCGCGGCGGCCGTGCACCTGCGGCTCGCCGTGGAAGCCGCGCCGATGGATTTCGACGCGCGCCGCGCTCTCGTCGCTGCATTGTCGCGGGCCGGCCGTGGCGAGGAATCGCTCGCCGCGTGGCTTGGATGGGCGCGCGCCGCCGGTCACGACATGGACCTCTGGACGGACCTCGCCCAAGCCATCGCCGAACATGGCGGGGCCAACGGCGCCGACCGTTCCGAGCGCGCGTACACCAACGTGGTCGAGCTGTTCCCCAACGAATCGGAGAGCCACCAGAAACTCGCGCAGGTGCGCGAAGAGCAAGGCCGGCTCGCCGAAGCGGAGAGCGAATGGCGCCAGGTGGTGCGCGTGCGCACCGGCGAGCCGGCCGGCTATCTCGGCCTGGTCCGCGTGCTGGTGTTGCAGGGCAAGGGCGAGGCCGCGGCCGGTGTGGCGCGCGAAATGCTCGGCCGGGACTGGGACGAGCGCTTCGGCGACGTCGCCGGACAGCTGCGCGCGATCTTGCCGGGCGTGCGGCAGTAGGCCACCCAGCAGGAAGCCGCGGCCGCGACGGCTAGAGTGGGCGCATGAGCTCTCGCCTGGCGTCGGCCGGCCTCGTACTCGCGGCTGCAGCGGTCGCGGCGTGCGGGGCCGGCGAATCGGCGCCGGAAGCCGGCCGTTGGCGCGCGTGGCTCGAGAGTCCGGGCGGCGAGCTTCCCTTCGGGCTGGATCTCGCGCTCGTGGAAGCGAAATGGATCGCGACCGTGGTCAACGGCGAAGAACGCCTGCCGGCGCGCGCCACGCTCGCCGCGGGCCGCTTGCGCATTGATTTCCTGCCGTACGACTCCTGGGCCGACTGCGCGATCCTTGCGGGCGGCCGGCGCCTCGAGGGCACCTGGACCAAACGCCGTGGAGAAGGCGTCGCCAGCACGCTGCCCTTCCGCGCCACGCTCGGCGCCGCGCCGCGTTTCGCACGGCGCGGAGCCGCGAGCGGTTCGGCCGAGCTGCCCGACGGCCGCTGGGCGGCGCAATTCTCCTCGTCCGGCGATCCGGCGCTCGCGATCTTCCGCACGCGTCCGGACGGCAGCTTGTTCGGCACCTTCCTGACCACGACGGGGGACTACCGCTTCCTCGCCGGCCGCGCCGACGAAGACGGTCTGCGCTTGTCCTGCTTCGACGGCGCGCATGCCTTCTTGTTCACCGCGGGCTGGACCGCTGCCGGCGGCCTCGCCGGGGATTTCTGGTCGGCCGACGCGTGGCACGAGACCTGGACCGCGGAGCGTTCCGAGACCGCGGCGATGCCGGACGCCTTCGGCATCACCGCGTGGAGCGAGAGCACCCGGCTGGAGGACGTGGTGCTGCCCGATCTCGACGGAGTCGAGCGCTCGCTCGCCGACCCCGCTTTCGCCGCGCCGGTGCGGCTGTTGCAGGTGTTCGGCTCGTGGTGCCCCAATTGCAACGACGAAGCCGACTACCTGGTCGAATTGCGCGACCGCTACGCGGGCCGCGGTCTGGCGATCCTGGGTCTTGCCTTCGAACACGAGACCGATCCCGCGGCCGCCGCGGTGCGCGTGCGTGCATTCCAGGAACGCCACGGCGCCGACTGGCCGGTGCTGCTCGCGGGACCCTCCGACAAGGACGCGGCCAGTGCCGCGTTCCCGGCGCTCGACCGCGTGCGCTCCTACCCGACCACCATCTTCCTCGACCACCGCGGCAAGGTGCGCGCGGTGCACACGGGCTTCAGCGGCCCGGCCACTGGAGCTGCGCACGCGCAGCTGCGCGACGAATTCGAAGGCCGCATCGAGCGCCTGCTGGCCGAAGCCGAAGCCGAAAACCGCTAGCCGGCGAATTCCTCGTGGATCGTGGCGATCCAGCGCTTCGCGTCGATGAACTGCCAGCTCCAGGAATCCCAGCGCGCCGGCAGGCCGGCTTTCTGGATCTGCTCGAGCGATTTCCCGGCCTTGATCGCCGCGCGCACGTGCGCGGTGGTCTCGGTGAGCATTTCGTAGTAGGTCCGCAGCTCCTCGATGCCGGAAACCGGACCGTGGCCGGGGATGATGCGCACGCCTTCGGGAAGCGAGTGGAGCGTTTCCTCGATCGCTTCGGTGAGTCCGCGCACCGAGCCGCCGCTGGCGAGATCGACGAAGGGAAAGCGGCCCGAGAAGAACAAGTCGCCCATGTGGACGACCTTCGAGTCCAGGAACATCACGATCGTGTCGCCGTCGGTGTGCCCGCTGGGCACGTGGACGAGCTGGATCGTCTCGCCGTTGAAATGCACCACCACGCCGTCCTGGTAGGTGATCGCGGGCATGGCGGCTGCGGATGCGCCGGGCTGATTGCGGTCGGGGGCGCCGCGCTGCATGCGCGTGCGCACGTTCTCGTGGGCGACGATGGTGGCTTCGGCGAAATTGGCGTTGCCGCCGGTGTGGTCGCCGTGCCAGTGGGTGTTGAGCAGGTAGCGGTAGTCGTCGGCGCCGTCGAAGCGCTCGGCGACCGCGGCGCGGATCTTGGCCGACAGCGGCGCGAACTGGCTGTCGACCATCAGCACGCCGTCGGCGCCGATGCACAGGCCGATGTTGCCGCCCGAGCCTTCGAGGGCGTGCACACTGCCGCCGACGGCCTGGATCTTGATTTCGACCTGCGCGGGGTCCTGCAGCGCGACGGTGGTGGCGCCAGCTGCGCCGGCGCCGACGGCGAAGAATAGGAGCGTGGGGGCTTTCATGCTGCGGCTCGCGCTCTAGAGGACCGTGGTGACCAGCACGTTGGAGACGCGGCCGGCTTGCGCGGCTTGCAACCAGACGTGGCGGCCGACGGCGTTGACCGGCACCGGGATGTTCCAGGTCGCGTCGCCGTTGGCGTCGGCGCCGACCGAGGGGCCTGCCTGGAAGGGATTGGCGAGCCCGAGGGTCACGCCCAGGACCACGACGTTCGTGCTGCCGGGACCGACCAGGCTGGCCGCCAGCCACAGCGGCCGGTTCGGCACGCCGCCGCGGTACTGCATCTGCGCCGAACTCCCGGCGACCAGCGGTCCGGCGTAGAGGCGCGTGAGCGGATCGTTCAGATCGGCGCCCGCGCGCAAGTTGCCGGCCAGCGTGAAGGTGCCGGTGAATCCCGCGGCCGGATCGGAAATGTCGAAGGTCGCGTTCACCGGGATGTGCAGGAGCGCGATGCCTCCCGACTCGCTGAGCGTGCCGCTCACCGGAAAGAGGTCGGACACCGCGCCGGCCAGATCGGCGGTGGTCGCCGTGCTGCCGAACGGTTCGACCACGGCGCGGCCGTGGATCATGGTGAGCGTCATCATGCCCGTGAACGCGCCGGTGGCCGGGTTCACGCTCATCGACGCCGAATTGAAGCGCACCGCGGTGTCGTAGATGTCGATGGTGGCGAGCGGCGGCAGGAAGGGGATCGGGTTGGGGATCTTGCCCGCCAGGTGGTTGGGCACCGTGTAACTGAAGCCGCCGTTCAATTTCATCTGTCCGAAGGGGCCGCCCGGCACGTCGACGAGCAGGTCGATCACGCCGTCGAGGCGGAAGGTGTTGTCCGGGTTGCCGACGATATCGCCGAAATTGGTCGTCCCGTCCCAGGCGAACGCCGAGTTGGGCGCCGAGACGTCCAGCGCGAGCGGGTTGGTCTGCGCGGCAAGAGGAGCCGCGAACGCGGCGGCGAGGAGCAAGGAAGAGAGGCGGATCGTGGCTTGGCGCATGGGGGTCTCCTGAGAGCGGCGGGGAAGGCTCCAAACTAGGTGAGGATCCGCATGCGGGCAAGCCGGCCTAGAATCGCGGTGTGGTGCTCCCGGTACGGCGTCCCGAGCCGGCGCGCGCGGCCCTGCGGGCCCGGCGCTTGCCGCGCTCCTTCTATGCGCGCGACGCGCTGTCCGTGGCGCGCGACCTGCTCGGCAAGCTGCTGGTCCATCGCGGCCGCGGCGGCACGGTGGCGGCCCGCATCGTCGAGGTCGAGGCCTACCGCGGCCCCGAAGACCGCGCCGCGCACACCTACGGCGGCCGCCGCACGCCGCGCAACGAGGTGATGTGGGAGCGCGAAGCCCGGTTGTACGTGTATTTCGTGTACGGCATACACTTCTGTGCCAACGTGGTCGCAGGCGGCGTGGGCGTTCCCGAGGCGGTGCTGCTGCGCGCCGCCGAACCGCTCGCCGGCTTGGCGATCGCCCGCGACCGCCGCGGCCCCGGCGCGCGGGACGAGCACCTGATGCGCGGCCCCGCCTGCTTGTGCAAGGCGCTGGGGCTGGACGGCGCGCACAACGGCGCCGACCTGCTGCGCGGACCGCTGGGCCTGCTCGATGCGCCGCCGGTCCCCGACGCGGAAGTCGGGCGCGGCCCGCGCATCGGCGTCGACTACGCCGGCGATCACGCCGCGCGGCCCTGGCGCTTCTGGGTCAGCGGCTCGCCGGCGGTGTCGCGGCCCCGTCCGGCGCCCGGCGCTCAAGTGTCGTAGTCGAGCACCAGCGGCGCGTGGTCGCTGTAGCGCTTGCGCTTGTAGACCTTCCAGCCGGTGGCCTGCGCCGCGAGCTGCGGCGTCGCCACCTGGTAGTCGAGGCGCCAGCCGACGTTGTTCTCCCACGCCCGACCGCGGTTCGACCACCAGGTGTAGGCTTCGGCGCCGGCCTCGGGCGCGAGCCGGCGGTGGGTGTCGACCATCCCGGCCTCGTCGAACACCCGGCTCATCCACTGCCGCTCCTCGGGCAAGAAGCCCGAAGTCTTGCGGTTGCTGCGCCAGTTCTTGAGATCGATCTCGCGGTGCGCGATGTTCCAGTCGCCGCATACCAGGTGCTGGCGGCCGTCCCGGGCCCGGGCGCAAAGCCAGTCGTAGAGCGCGTCCATGTACCGGTACTTGAAGGCTTGCCGTGCCTCGCTGCTCGAACCCGACGGCAGGTACAGGCTCGAAACGCTCGTGGCGCCGAAGTCGAGCCGCAGCAGCCGCCCTTCGCGGTCGCCTTCGTCCCAGCCGATGCCGGTGTGCACCGCGTCGGGCTCGACGCGGCTGTAGATCGCCACTCCGGAGTAGCCGGGTTGCTCCGCAAAGTGGAACCAGCCCCGGTAGCGCCCCGGCGCGCGCATGCGGCGCGTCAGCTGCGCATCCTGGATGCGGATCTCCTGCACGCAGACCACGTCGGCGTCCTGCCGGACCATCCAGTCGAAGAAACCCTTGCCCAGCGCACTGCGGATGCCGTTGAGGTTCGCCGTGATCACTCGCATCGACAGCGGGCAAACGTATCATGCGCGGGCTTCCGGCGCGACGCATGCAAGAATTCCGCCAGGACCCCTGCGTCAATTGCGGCAGCGCGATTCCGCGGCCGTCGGGTTCGGCGTGCCACGCCGATCCCTGCCCGACCTGCGCCTACCCGCGGCCGCTCGGCGACTGCTCCGATCTGACGATCGGTCCGCCCGCGGCCTTCGAGCCGCCGCTCTCAGTCGAGTCCGGCCGCTGCGAGCAAACGGGTTAGCACCCGGTCGGCCGCAAAGTGTTCGCGAGCGATCTCCCGCGCCGCGCGCGCGTGCCGCTGCGGATCGGACTGCACGGCCTGGACCGCCGCGATCGCGCCGTCGAGATCGTCGAAAGCAAGCAGGCCCTCGCCGGTGGGCAGGACCGACGAGAACCCGGTGTCCTGGACCACGGCCGGCAGGCCGGCCGCCAGGTAGCAGATGCTGCGGCAGCTCGACCAGCCGCTGCGCGTGGCGACGTAGACGTTTTTGGCGACGCTCAGCTCGCCGCGCGAGCCGCACAGGTAGTCGCTGTATTCCTGGGGAGTGCGGGATACTGCGTGCGAGTCGACCACTTCCCAGCCTTGCTCGCGCATTTCCGCATCCGGGTTGCCGTGCCCGGCCAGCGCGATCTGGAAGCGGCTACCTGGAAAGCGGCGCGGCAGTCCGGCGATTTTGGGGAATTCCATCTCCTTGCTGCCGTAGCCGCGTCCCTGCCAGGTCACCGGCTTGCGGTAGTTGTTCCAGGTCATCACCGTGGTCCAAGGCGCGTCCTCTAGCGGACTCGCCGCGGGCCACATTTCGGGAACCACGAGCGGGCGGGTGGGCTGCCAGTCCAGGCCCATGTCGGGAAGCGTGCAGTCGGCCGCACCCATGCTTTCGGCGTAGGTGAAGAAGGCGTCGTGCGCGCGGTATCCGTGCGAGCCTTCCCAACCGGGCTGGGCATCCCAACGAGGGTAATTGACGAAGTGGTTGAAGCCCGGATCGGAGTCGATCAGCACCTTGCGAGGGCAGCCGAGATAGGCCTCGCGGAGCAGCGTCCCTCCCGACACGTTGAGGAACAGGTCGGCGGAAGCGACCGCGTCTTCGATGCGCTCCTGGGGCACGCCGTGGCGGCTGCCGTCCATGGCGCGGAAGTGCCAGCGCTCGCCGAGCCCGGGCCCGAAGGCGGGCAAACTGGCCGCCAGGAAACCGGCGCCGTAGTCGCCGCCCTCGGTGAAGTCCTGCCGCTGCGGGTCGTAGCCGCGCGCGCCGGTGTCCTCGAGATACCAGACCTCCCAGCCCATGCGCTGCAGCCCGGCCAGGTACTGGCCGTAGTCCCAGGCCACGCCGCCGACGGGGTAGCTGCCGACCATGCCGGTGACGACCGCGCGCCGCTTCACGGAAGCTCCACCGGATAACCGAAGCGCGCGAACACCGCGTGTTCGCACTCGGCCACCAGCGCGAGCAGCGCGGGCGTCCAGGCCCAGGATCGCCGCCGCGATCCGCCGCCGGCCCGCACGTTGCGCGCCGGCGTGGCGCGCAGCGCGGTCTCGTCGAAGTCCTCGCCGGCCTCCCGGAGGATGCGCACCAGGTCGTCGGCGAGGTGTTCCTGGCGGCCCACCGCCATCACCCCGTCCAAGTACTCGCGATAGAGCGCGGCGAGCCAGCCGTCTGGAAACGCGCGCGTGCAGCGCACCACGAAGTCCTCGAAGTCCTCGGCGCGGCAGCGTTCGGTGAAGCCGGCCCACGCCTTGAGCCAGCGCGCGGAGAACCAGTCGCTCGAGTCGATCGGCAGCCACTGGTCGTCCATGCGGTGCGCCCACATCGAGGGGTACCAGCGCAGCGGACTCCGCACGAACGCGAAGCGCGTGGGGCGCGCGGCCCAGGCGGCGCTTGCACGGATCTCGTCGGGGCTTGCGTGGACCACGCCGAGCGTGCCGGTCAACAGTCCGCATTCCCCGAGCGCCGCGTGCACCCACTGCCCGCCTGTCTTGGGGACGTGGACGAAGACGCACCGCGGCGTGAGGGAGGCCATGGATCAGGAATCCCGCGCGCCGCCGCGCACCGCGACCGCGGCGAAGACCTCGGCGTAGCGGCAATCGCGGCCGTCGCGGCCCTCCGGCCAGCAGAACAGCTCGCCGCGGTAGCGCGCCAGCCCTTCGAACGAGGCCGCGAAGTCGATCGCGCCGGCCTGGCTGCGATACTCGCGGATGGCCTGCAGTTTGGCCGGAAGGTGCGGGGTGACGTCGACCACCCGGTCCAGTTCGGCGAGCGGGGTCCACACTTCGTAGGCCCAGGCCTGGGCGGGCGCGGCGCCGCCAGCCCGGCGCAGCGCGCGCGCGGTGATCTCGGCCGCGGCGCGGTGGTCGGCATGGGCCTCGCCGGCGTGCGGGAGGTAGAGCACGTCGTAGCGGCCGGCCAGCAACTGCGCGGCAAGCCGTGCGACGGCCGCTTCGTCGGCTCGCAGCCCGCCGTCGGCGAGCCTCCAGAAATGCGCCCGCGCCGCGCCCAGGCAGGTGAGCGCCGCAAGCGCTTCGGCTTCGCGGCGCGGCCCGGTCTCCTCCGGAGGGGCACCGTGGCAGCCGCGTTCCCCGGAAGTCAGGAACAGGACCTCGACATGGTCCCCGGCGAGCAGATGCTCGCGCAGCGTGCCCCCGCAGCCCAGCGACTCGTCGTCGGGATGGGGTGCGAGGACCAGCACTCTCTGCGCCATCGGGATCACCGTAGCCCCGCGCCGTGCGCGCTTTTCCGCGGGTAGAGACCGACGTCGTACACGCGCCGGACGCGGTCGGCGTAGCGGCTCTTGTACGGCTCGTCGCCCAGGCCCTGGTCCAGCACGCGCGCGCCATCCGCCAGCGCCGCGGCGATCACCTGGTGGTCGAGCACCTGCCCCGGACTAAGCGCGGCGTGCCGCAGATCGAAGCTGGGCTTGTAGAACATCCAGCGGCCGCGATAGGCGAAACCGAGGTGGAAGGCGAGGTCGGCGCCGCGCCAGCGCACCGCGGTGAAGCGCAAGTGGCCGGCGACGCCGATCGCGCGCACCATGCCGCGGTAGAACGACTGCATGGGCGGCGTGAGCAACGGACTCGCGACGCCGCGCTCGGCCCAGCGCGCGCCGTGCTGGGCAAAGAAGGCACCGAGCAACGGCTCGACCTGCTCCGGGGCGCGCAGGTGGCGGACTTCGAGCGGAGCCAGGGCCTCGAAGCCCGCGAGGGCGCGGCGCAGGCTCTTCTTGCGCAGCAGGCCGGCAGCGGCAGCCGGGTCGGCGCCGAGGTCGCGCCAGGGGGCGAGCTGTTCCTGCTCGCGGAACGATTCCAGTTCCAGGCTCGCCGCCGCTTCCGGAAGGGCGGCCAAGGTCGGCGAGTCCTCGGCGAGATGGTGCAGCCGGAAACCCAGCAAACCGGGCTCGAGGTCGCGCACGGCGCCCAGTACCGCAGCGAGGGTCGGCGCATCGAGCGGCGCGCCGGGCAGGTCCAGGTAGTCCGACTCGCCGGCGCCGACCAGGAAGGCCATGCCGCCGTCGACGAAGAACGGCGCCCACGTGGTTCCGGCCGCGTGCTCGACTTCGAACAGGTGCAGGCGCCCGCGGCCAAAGCAGGCCCACCAATTGCGCAGCCAGGCCAAGGTCTGGAACACGCTCGCGTCCGGTGCCGCGTCGAGCGCCGACTCCCAGCGCACTGGATCGAGCGCGGGGTCCATGAAGTCCGCGCGCCGCACCGGGGAAAGAGGCGAGGACCTCATCGCGGTCGCGCGGCCCGCCCGGCGCAGGCGTGGTCGTAGAGTTCCTCGAGCCCGGCGATGCAGGCATTCCGGTCCGCGCGCTCCTCGACGAAGGCCCGGCCAGCCGCGCCCATCCGGCGACGCAGCGCGCCGTCACCGAGCAGGGTGCGCAATGCGGCGGCGATCGCGTCGGGGTCGCCCGGCGGCACCAGCAGACCCGTCGTGCCGTCGTGCACGGCCTCGGCGGCACCGGTGCCGGCGCAGGCCAGCGCCGGGAGGCCGCAGGCCATGGCCTCGAGGTAGACGAAGCCCGGCCCGCCCTCGCAGTGGGACGGCGCCGCAAACACCCACGCGCCGTGCAGCGCGCGGGGCAGGTCGTGGTTGGTGAGCGGACCGTCGACGCGCAGCAGTCCGGCCAACCCGAGGCTCGCGGAGCGTTCCCGGAGGCGTTCGACCAGGCCGTCTTCCGAGCGGCCGACCAGCTGCAGCCGTAGTCCCGGGAAGTCCGGGGCGAGCCGCGTGCAGGCCTCGAAAAGGTCGGCGACGCCCTTGGCCGGTGCGATGCGGCCGGCGAACACGATGCGCGGCACCGGGTCCTCGCCCTGCGGCGCCGGCCGGAAGGCCTGCAGGTCGACGCCCATGTGGAGCACGGGAATCGTGCGCGAAGCGAGACCGTAGGCGTCGCGAACGAAGGCGGCGGAGGCCGCGCTGGAGCTGTAGACGAGGTCGGCGCGGCGCACGCACTCGGCTTCCAGGACCGGGCCGATCCGGGCGAGTTCGCTGCCGGGTTCCGGCCAGCCGAGGCGGGCGGCGAGAAGGCCGATCGGTCCGTGCAGCTGGACTGCGACCAGGGGGCCCGAGGATTTGCGGCGCATCAAGTGGTGGAAGGCCTCGGCGCCGTACTCGGGAAAATCGATCAGGTCGAAGCTACCATCGAGCGGAGCTTCGGCTGCGGCGATCGCCGCGGCGACGCATTCGCTCCAGCCGAGCCAGCGCCAGGCCTCGCCACGGGCGGCAAGCTCGCCAGCGGGGCCTTCGAGCCTCAAGACCTGCACGCCGTCCTTGCGGACCTGCATGCCGGTTCGTCCCCCGGCGGCGTAGGTGAGTACCACCACCTGGTGGCCGCGCGCCGCGAGCCCGGCGGCCTTGGCCGCGGTCTGGGTGGCGATCCCTCCGTGCGCGGTGTCGGGCGGGAATTCCTGGGAGACGAGAAGGATGCGCACGGCGACTCACGCCGCTTCGAGCCGAGCGACCGCTGCGGCGAGCGGAGCGGTGCATGCGTCCAGGGCCAGGAGCGACGCTTCGGGCCACTCGCCTGCGAGTCCCGGTGCGTCGGCGTGCAGCAGGCCGAGATTGCGCAGCGCGGAGCCGGCAGCGCATTGAACCTCCAGCGCCGCGCCGTTGAGGAGTGGCCACTCCTGCCGCGTCTCTTCGCGCCACGCGTCCAGATCGGCGTACTCGAGGTCGATGCCGGGCGGCCCCCAGCCGCAAATGTCCCAGTCGAAGGCCAGCACCGCCCATCCTGCGGGTCCGCGGCGCAGGCGCACGTTCTTGCGGACGAAGTCGCCGTGCACCAGCGTGCGCGGCGCCGCGGCGATGTCCGTCAGGCGCGACCAGTTCGTTTCCACCCGTTCGAGGAGCTGCTGCCAAGCGGCGACCTGGCGTCGCGCCGCTGCATCGAGCCGCGGATTGTCCAAGGCCGCTGCGAGACTCTCGCGGCTCTCCGGGATGCACGGCGCATAGCGCAGCGGGCCGTGGTCGGGGAGCGCGCGCGCCGCGGCGCCGCGGGAGGCGCCGGCGTGAAGGCGCCCGAGCCAGGTGCCGGCCGCGCGCCGATGCGGCGCCGATCCGACGTCGAAGGGTTCGCCCACGGCCTCTTGCAGGAACATCCAGGCGAGTTCTCCGCCGGCGTCCTGCAAGCCATGGCAGCGCAGGCCTTCCAGACCGAGTGCGGGCAGGATGCGCGTGTAGACCGCGTACTCCACCGCTGCTGCGTCGGCGGCGGTACGTTTGGCGATCAGGTCGCCGCCGCACGGGTCGGCGCCCGGGATCCGGTACACCGCGCTCTTCCGATTCGGGCGCCGGCCGCGCTCGTCGGCGAGGGCGTCGATGCCGGCGGGGACGGGACCGGCGAGTCCCGTGGCCGTCCAAGCCTGCCACGCGGGGTGATCGGCCACCGGACGGGAATCGGCTCGAAAGCGCACGCTCATGCCCGCGTTCCTCGGGCAGCGGTCGCAAGGTCCTCGAGCTCTTCGGCGTAGGCCTGCAGCGCGGGGATCAAGGCCGTGCCCGAGCCGCCCTCCATGCTGTCGGCGGCCCAGTCGAGAGCACGGGCGAGGCGCATGGCGGCTCCGGCGGGCGCCATGGCCCGCGCGGCGTCTTCGGCAATGCCGCGCTCGCGGGCGTAGGCGGCGAGGTCCGGCGTGACGGCGCGGCCGAATCCCTGCACCAGGTCGACTGCGGCCGGGCCGCGCCCCGCGGTGGTCGCCCAGTCGAACGCGGCGAATCCAGCCTGGGAGGTCCGGTGCACGATGCGCGCATTCTTGGTCAGCAGGTCGCCGTGCACGAGCACCGGCGAGTCCCCGTGGACGCACTCCGTCAACCACGGCCATTGCTCGCGCAGGCGCTCGGCGCCGCGCACCACCGGCTGCAGTGCCGCGCGCAGCTCCGGCTGCCGGCAACCCGAAGCCAGGTCGGCCAGGCGCGCGCAGGCGATGGCGAGAAGCTGCTCGAACCAGGCCACGCCGCGGTCGGGGAGATCCTGCAGGAACAGGCCGCCGGAGCTCGCCAGGTGGAGGTGCGCGATCCACTGCGCGGCGAGCCTGCGGTGGGCAGGATCGCTGGACGCATAGCGAGCGCCGCCGAGGTGCTCGAAGAACAGCCAAGCGTGCGCGCCGTCCGCCACCACGCCCAGCAGGCGCGGTGCGGGGACCTGCAGCGCCGGCAGGAGGTCGCCCAGGAGCCGCGCCTCGAGGCGCGCCGCGTGGGTGCCCGTGCGCTTGGCGATCCAGTCGTCGCCGTCGGCGTCGCGGATGGCGCACACCGCGACGGCGCCGCGCTTGTGGGCGAGGTCGTGCACCGCCTCCGGCGCAGCCCCGCCGGCGATCCGCCGCCAGGCGTGCTCCACAGGGTGCAATTCCGCCGCGGGGCCGTTCACTTGCGGGAACCTCCGATCAGCGGAGCCGCCGGGGGCGGGGCGCGCCGCACCTCGGCGGTGCCGTCGCCGACGTACAGGCGCAGGTCGCACCCCTCGAGCGTCGACGAGCGATGAGCGATCAAGAAAGTGGTGCGGCCCTCCATCAGCCGCTCGAGGGCTTCCAGGATCACCGACTCGGTGGCGACGTCGACCGAACTCGTGGGCTCGTCGAGGAGCAGCACCGGCGCGTCCTTGAGGAACGCCCGCGCGATCGAAATGCGTTGGCGCTCGCCGCCGGAGAGGCGCATGCCGCGCTCGCCGACCTCGGTGGCGTAGCCCTCCGGGAACTCGCCGATGAAGTCGTGCGCGTTCGCCGCGCGGGCCGCGGCCTCGATCTGGGCGCGGCTCGCCTCGGGGCGGCCGTAGGCGATGTTCTCCTCGATGGTCGTGGAGAACAGCACCGGCTCCTGCAGCACCAGCGAGAATTGCTCGCGCAGGTCGGCCAGGCGAATCTCGCGGATGTCCACGCCGTCGAGCAGGATGCTGCCCTCGGTGGGGTCGTAGAAGCGCGCCAGGAGGTTGATCAGCGTGGTCTTGCCGGCACCCGAGCGCCCGGCGATCCCCACGCGCGCGCCCGGCTCGGCCGAGAAGCTGATGCCGCGCAGGATCGGCAGCCCGTCGCGGTAGGCAAAGCCGACGTTGCGGAAGCTCACCGCGCCGTGCGCGCGCGCCAGCCGGCGGGCGTCCGGGCGGTCGGCGACCTCGGGCGCGGTGTCGAGCAGCGCGAAGGCGCGGTCGGCGCTGGCGAATGCCTTCTGCAGGGTCGCGACCTTGCGTCCGATGGTGCGGAGCGGTTCGTAGAGCTGCGCCAAGTAGCCCATGACCAGCAACAGGTCGCCCAGGCTCAAGGTGCCGGCGCGCACGTGGTTCGCGCCCAGGAACAGCACCGCCGCAGTGCCGCCCGCCATGGTCAGGCCGACCAACAAGCTGTAGCCGGCTTCGGCGAAGATCACCCGCAGCTGCGCCGAGACGCTGGCGCCGGCGTGTTTGCGGTAGCGGTCTTCTTCGCGCTTTTCCTGGCCGAATGCCTTGACCACGCGAACCGCCGCGAGCGTCTCCTGCACCACCGCCATCGCGCTGCTCTCGAGTTCCTTGACTTCCTTCCAGCGCGTGCGGAGCCGGCCGCGGTAGAAGTGCGTCAATGCGAACAGGACCGGCGAGATAACCATCGCCACCACCGCCAGCTCCAGGTCGATCGCCGCGGTCACCCAGATCATGGCGGTCAGCTTGATCAACGAGCCGACGAAGGGGAGCAAGCCGCCGATCGCCACGTTCTGGATCGAGTGGGCGTCGTACTGCACCCGGTACACGGCGTCGGCGCTGCCGCTGGAATCGTGGAACGCCAGTGACAGCCGTTGCAGGTGCTGGAACAGCCGTGCGCGGAAGCGCAGCACCAGGCGCTCGCCGATCCAGGTTTCGTACATCCACGAGCCGAGACCTTGCACGCGGTTGAGGAAGGCGATGCCGACGATGATGAGCGCCATCACCAGCAGCAGCGACGACTTGGAGGCTTCGACGCCGTCGGGCATCAGGGCCGAGCACCAGCCGGCGAGCGGCGCGTCGCCGAGCACGCTGTCGACCACGATGGCCAGCGGCAGCGGGACCAGCAGCGCGAGCGGAGTCGCGAGCAGCCCCATGGCGAACAGGCCCGCCAGGTGCTTCCATGCCGGGCGGGCCTCGCGCAGCAACCGCGCCAGCAGGCGCAGGTCGGACCGGCTTTCCCGGGTCATCGGCCGCGCTCGGCGCCCCAGGACTGGAGGGTCTGGAGAATGCGCGCCATTGCGGCGCCGCATTCGCGGACCACGCGGCCGGCGAGCAGCAGCGCGGGTGCGGCGAGCAGGCCCGCCACCAGCCAGGCGCCGTCGGCGGCGGCCCAGGCGGTGACCACCGCGAGCGCGCCCGCCAGCACCAGGCTGGGGCCGTACGGCGCCGGCCGCAGGCCGAAGCGGTAGAACTGGCGCCCGGCGCCATGTTCCTCGACGGTCATGCGCAGGCGCACGGCGCCGCTCACTCCAGCGCGGATCGTCAGGTCCCAGTCGTCGAATTCGCTGCCCGGCCGTACCGGCACGCGGCGGCCTTCCATGTCGGCCTGCACGGCGCGCAGCCATTCGGCGGGAAGCGTCCACTGCTCGCACCAGAGCGTGCGCTGCTGGGGAAGTGGCAGCGACCATCCCGCGACCGGGTAGCGGCGCCACATCGTCAGGCCGTGGCGGAGCCGGCCGTAGAGCCGGGCCGCGGGCTGCACCAAGTGCAGCGCGGCGACCAGGGCCCGCAAGCGCAGGCCCGCCAGCCCGGGTCGCCGGCTCGACCGCAGGAGATCGCGCGTGAAGCGGGCGCGGGCCGCGCTGACGACGGCCTGGGCGAGGGTCAGCCCGGTGGCGAGCAACAGCAGCGGCAGGGCGATCGCCAGCGGCGACCACAGCGGTGCCAGTGCCGAGAGCAGGCCGAGCAGCACGACGCCGAGCAGCCACTCGGGAGTGAGCGGGAGCGAGGCGAGCGTGCCGGGGGCTCCTTGGTACATCGCCTGGAACGGCGCGCTGCCCCACACCCCCTGGTAGATGCGCGCCCGGCCGCTGTGGAGAGGCACGGTGAGACCGCGCCCGTAGATGCGACCGCCCCATTGGACGTGGCCGAGCGCGTTGTAGCGGTCCGGCCACTTGCGCTCGAGCAAGGCCTCGGCCTTGCCGTAGCCGATCTGCTGGCGCCAGTAAGCGCGCACGCTGTTGCGGCGGTGGTGCCAGACGTGCGCCGCGGCGTGGTAGCCGATCCGCCAGCCGGCTTCCTGGATCCGCCAGCACAGGTCGACGTCGTCGCCGGCGGCGCGGAACTGCGGATCGAAGCCGTCGACGGCCGCCAGGCAATCGCGCCGGAAGGCCATGTTGCAACCGGGGATGTGCTCAGCGGTGCGGTCGTCGACCAGCACGTGGTTGGGCCCGCCCGGGGCGTTGGCGACGCACTCGGCGATGGGACCGTCGCCGCGGGGAATGCGATTGGGCCCGCCGGCGCCGGCGAAGCCGCCGCTCTCGATGCGGTGCACCAAGTAGTGCAGCCAGTGGGGATCGGGCCAGGCGTCATCGTCGATGTAGGCGACGATCTCGCCTCGCGCATGCTGCCACCCGGTGTTGCGGGCCGCGCTCAGACCGCGGTTCTCGGTGGCGACGACTTCGACGCCGAATTCCCGGGCGATGGCGCCGGTGCTGTCGGTGGAGCCGTCGTCGACAAGCAGCACATCGAAGTCGGGGTAGGCGAGCTTGGCGAGGCCTTCGAAGGTGTCGCGGATGGTGCGGGCCCCGTTGAGGCTGCACACCACCACCGAGACCTTCGGCCAGGTCGTGCGCTCGGGGAACGGCGGCGCCGCGAAGGCCTTGGCCACCTGGGCGAGCGCGGGCTTGGGCGCGCGCTCGCGGTCGACCAGGCCGAAGTCCCAATCGGCCACGTCGTGGCCGCCGCGGTGCCACTCGTCGGTCCACGAGAACACGAAGGCGCCGGCGCAACCGCCGCGGAACGCCGTGCCGACTTGCGCGGCGACCGAAAAGGCCTGGCGCTCGGGTCCGTGGCTGCGACTGTCGAGGCCCAGCTCGGTCAGCAGGAGCGGCTTCTCGTCGGCGAGCGACTGCAGGCGGTCCAGGTAGGCCGCGAGCCGTTCGGGGTCTTCGAGGAACACGTTGAAGGCGTGGAAGTCCAGGAAGGGCAGCTCGAGGTATTCCGTGGTGGGGTAGTTGACGTAGGTCGCCAAGGCGCCGGGGTCGGCCAGGCGGACCTCCTCGACCAGCGATCCCAGAAAGCGCTCCACGCGTCCGGCGCCGTGCCAGCGCACGATCGGCGCCGGAATCTCGTTGCCCACCGCGTAGGCGAGCACCGCCGGATGGCCCGCGCAGTCGAGCACCCCGCGGCGCACGCGGCTGCGGATGTCGCGCCGTCGCCCGCGTTCGGCCAGGAAGGTGACGTGCTGTTCCCAGGGCAGGCCGACGAGCACCTGCAGGCCATGGCGCGCGGCAGTGTCTAGCATGCGGCGCGGCGGCGGGGTGTAGGTGCGCACGGCATTGACGCCGTGCGCGACCATGGCGGCGAAGTCCGTCTCCACCACTGCGGGCGGCGGAAACAGGTCGCCGGCCGCATCGGGCCGGAAAGTGCCATAGGTCACGCCGCGCACCCACAAGCGCTGCTCGCCGGCGTGCAGGAACTTGCCGCGCACGACCGGCCGCTGGGCGGGCTCGCTCGCTGCTGGTGAGCGGACCGGCAGCGGCGGGACGGCAACTTCTTGGTCCGCGGGCACTGGCGGCCCGCGGCGCGCGCGCTCGAGGCGCTGCGGCGGTGCGGGTTGCGGTGAGATCTCCCGGCCGGGAGACGATCGACCCGAGGGGCTGCTCGGGGCCATATGGGTTTCAGGAAGGAGGGGAAAGGGGGGACGCTAGGAATCCCGATTCTAGACCAGGAGGCGCTGCGAAAAGCTCGGAATCGGGCAATCCGGCCCGTGCAACTCCACTGGGCTCCGAAGCTTACGCCACGGACGCCGGATTCGCCCAAGTCCCTCGACCGGCCGTGGGCCGGTTTGGAAGCTTCCTTTGGAAGCCTCAGTTGCAGGGCGCGATCGGCAGGCCCAGGGCGGCGAGCTGGCGTTCGGCTGCATCGGCCCAGCCGCGGTTTGCCGCCGGACTGGCCGGACTCGGGTGCAGAATGGTGCCGATCGTCGGCGCCGCCGCGCCCAGCGCAGCGCGCGCACGCTGTTCGGCCCAGCGGCCGATGCCGATCACCTGGCCCGGCGCGAGCACCTCGACCGCGCGCCGGAGCGCGGCGTCGCAGACGGTGAGCAAGGGCTCGCGCTCGCCAGTCGGCAGCTTGTCCGGCGTGCGGTTGCGGCCGCTTTCTTCCATGAACGACAGCGGACAGTAATTCCAGACCAGGTAGTGCGCGAAGAACCGCTCCGGGGTTCCGAATCGCTCGCGCGCCCAGCCCCAGACGCGGCGTCCGCTGACTTCGCTGCGCGCACAGGCCAGGCCGGTGACCGGGCGTTTGGCATGCTGGTGCGCCGGTTCGCCGATCGGTTCGCGCAGCTGCAGCCAGTCGCGCACCAATTCGACTTCGCCGAAGGGAACGCCGGTCTGCGCCATGCCCCATGGGCCGGGATTCATGCCCAGCAGCAGGGCGTCGCACGCGTGCCGCGCATGGCGTTCCAGGTACGCGCGATGGTTGGCCCAGGCGTAGCGCAGCGGGTTGTAGACGTGCGTGACCGGCGCGCGGAACTCCAGCGCGTCGACCTCGGCGGCCAGATTGCGCGCGATTTCAACCAGTTCCGCGGCCGTGTCGGCGGAGCGCGGATCGAGATTGCGGACGCGGCCCATGCAACGAGCGAATGCTAGCATTCCGGCCCATGGGTGCCCTCACGCGCGATCGAGGCTGGCAGAAGCTCTGTGAATGGACCGAGACCGACGCCTTGCGCATGCACGCGCGCGCCGTCGAGCTGGTGATGCGCGCGGCCGCGCACCGCTACGGCGCTGGGGCCGGCGACGAAGAGCGCTGGGGGCTGGCTGGAATGCTCCACGACGCCGACTACGAGAAATGGCCCGAAGACCACCCTGGCCGCATCGTCGCGTGGTTGCGCGAACAGGGCGAAGCCGAGATCGCGCACGCCGTGAGCGCGCACTACACCAAGTGGGGGGTGCCGTACGCCAGCTTGCTCGACAAGGCGCTGCTGGCCTGCGACGAGCTGACCGGTTTCATCGGCGCGTGCTGCCTGGTGCGCCCGGGCGGAGTGAGCACGCTCGAGCCCAAGAGCGTGCTCAAGAAGCTCAAGGACAAGGCCTTCGCGGCCAAGGTCGAGCGCGCCGAAGTGCGTGCCGGCGCCGAGCTGCTCGGCGTGGAGCTCGCGGACCACGTCGCTTTCGTGATCGGCGCGCTGCGCCCGTACGCCGAAGAGCTCGGCCTGCAGGGCCGGCCGGCTTGACCGCACCCGGCCTTGCGGAACGGAAAGAGGGCGCCGGTCTTGCGACCGGCGCCCTCGATTGCCGACGGAGCCATGGCTCCGTCGCGCGCTTGCGTGCCTACTGCACCGTTTCCACGGCGACGTTCGACTTGATCGAGTCGACGTTGCCGACGCCGCGGCGGACCACCGCCTGCATGTAGATCGGGACCTGCGGCGCGTTGTTGGGAACGTTGGCGATCAGCGCGGCCACTCCGCCGTTCGAGGTCGCGGTGCCCGCGATCTTGACCGGGTCGAGAATGTCCAGGCAGAGGCCGCCCAGCTGCCCGAAGCAAGAGCCCGCGCCCTGTCCGGTGGTGCTGTAGAGGAAGTACACCGTTTCCCCGTCGAGCGCGTTCTTCGCCGTGAGCGTGGCCGCCTGGCCGCGCACCAGCGAAGTCGTCTCGAGGCTGAAACCTGCCGCGACGTCCCAGCGGCCGGCCCAGGTGCGCCAGCTGCCGGTGCGGTATTCGAGGTGGCTCCAGAAGGTGCCCGGCGAGGCCGGATCTTCTTCGACGCCCGAGTAGTCGCCCCAGCGGCTGCCGGTCTCCGGCGAGGTGCTGATCTGCATCTGCACGCCCGGGTCGGTCTGGCCGGCCGGATCGCCGGCCTTGCGCTGCGTGTGGTAGATGCCGATGAACTGGCTTGGCGACGACCGGTTGTAGGAGATCGTCATGTTGCCCGCGGCGTCGACGTTGACGTCGCCGAACCAGGAGTCGACGTTAGTGCCTTCGTTCACCCGGCCGTTGTCGGCCAGGATCGGATTGAGACCGCTGTTCGGCCAGCCGCGCAGGTCGATCTTGTACCACTCGACCTTGGCCGCGCCGTCGCCGCCGTTGACGTTGTGCGTCACGTACAGGAAGCCGTTGCGCACCACGCCGTTCTTGATTCGGTGGTCGATCGTGTCGGCCTGGTTGGAGGTGCCGGACTGCTGCGCGTCGGGCGGGTTCGAGAAGCTGCCGACGTTCAGGTTGTAGCTGACCAAGCTGGGGCTGGAGCCGGCGTTCTTGATCGCCCGGATGCCAAGGTTGGGCGAGCCGGGGCTGTAGCTGCTCACCAGGTATGCAGTGGAGCCACCGTCGTAGTTGCGGGTGGCGCCCATCGAGATCTGGCTGGTGCTGGTGGTGAAGCTGGTGCGGTTCATCGCTCCGCCGACCAGCATCGGCGCCTTCTCAAGCACGTGGATCTTGTTGCCCGTCGGGTTCGAGAAGCAGTCAGCCGCGACGATGTACGCGTCGCCGGTCATGCCGAGGTTGTCGAAGTCGAGGAAGCCGCAGATCGAGTTGACGTTGACGCGGTACTTGTGCCACGCGCCGTTGGGGTTGTCGTCGTCGGAGACCGCGATGTCGAAGTAGTCGTCGCCGTTGCTGGCGTGCTCGGCGGCGGCGATCACGAAGCGTCCGGCCTGCTCGTCGTACAGCGCGACCGGGTCGAACACGAAACCGCTGGTGTTGAAGAACGGCTCGAGGTTGGTGCTGAAGGTCTGGTTGCCCGCCTTGTCGTAGAACTTCATCGCCACGTTCACGACCACCACCAGGTGGTTCGGGCCGACCGCGAGGTCGGGGTCGGGCGGGGTCCAGCCGGTGCTGGCGAAGGCTTCGAAGCCGAAGTCCGGGCCCGCGGGCGGGGAGGCCGGCAGGTAGGAGTCGTCCACCCAGTTCGGATCCCAGTCGGGGGGCGCCATATCGCGCACGTCCCGCCAGGTGATGCCGTTGAGAGCCGCGAGCGGCTCGACCGCCGGAGGTGCTGCCGGGTTCAGGTCCTGCGGGGCGAACATCGTGACCGAGACGGCGCGGCCGTCCTTGCCCGAGTTGCCGCTCCAGGCGAACGCGACCTGGCCGAGCGCCGACCAGACCGCATGGCGGGAGTTGAGGCCCACCTGCATGTCCTGCTGGCCGTGGTCGAATTGGTTGATGCGCCAGGGCTGGCCGGTCGGGCTGCCGTCGGCGGCGAAGAGCTGGCCCATCACCGACACGAAACGGGTCGGCTCCTTCATGGGATCTTCGGTCACCTTTTCCTGGTGGTGGTTCCAGGCGACCACGAAGCGGCCGTCGGGGGCCATCGTCACCGTGCCGCCGTTCTGGTAGCCGGTGTCGCAGGCGGGGACCTGCACGGTCGCGCCGAGCGCCTTGCCCGCGGCGTCGAAGCGGCGCGCGCTGACGCGGTAGCCGTCGTCCTCGAGCGTCATCCACGCGGCGGCGAACTGGTCGCCGCGGTCGGAGTCGAGGCTCGCCTCGATGTGGCTCTGCTCGTTGCTCTCGCTCAACGCGAACTCGCGCGCGACGGGACGGCCCTCGCGATCGAACACGCGGCCGACCACGTTGCCGTGGTTGGGCGCGCTGAAGCGCGTCCAGACGGTCGCGAAACGGCCTTCGCCGAGCGCCACGACGCTGGCCAGCGACTCGTTGCCTTCTTCGCCGGTGCCGAGCCGGAACTCGCCGCCGAGGGCCTTGCCGTCGGCGTCGAAGAGCCGCGCGAACGCGGCGTGGCGGCCGAGGTGGTCCGAAACCCAGGTGACCAGGATGCGGCCGTCGGTGCCGACGGCGAGCGCGGGGTTGGCCTGGTCGCCTTCCACGGTCTCGTTGACCGGGATCTCCTCGCAGACGGGGCCGAAGCGCTCGATCGCGTTGCCGTCGCCATCGTGCTCGGACACGGTGCCGAGACGCCGCAGGAAGATGCCGCCGTACTGGCCGTCCTGACCGGCGACGGAAGTCCACGCGACCCAGGCGCTGCCGTCCGTCGCAAAGCCGACCGCCGGCTCGGACTGGGCGCCCGGCATGAAGTGGTTGACGTGGATCTCGGTGCCGAGCGGGCGGCCGAGCGGATCGAGGAGTTGGGCGAAGACCCCGAAAGTCCCCGCTTCTTGACGCCGGCTGTCCCACGCGACCAGGACCCGGCCGTCGGGAGCGATGTCCAGACTGGCGTTCTCCTGGCGTTGGTATGCAAAAGTGTTGGCTTGCGTCTCGATGACGCGATGCGCCGCGAAGGGTCCTTGGTCGGTGCCGTCTGCGTTCTGCGCAAAAGCTCCGGCGGCCAGGACTCCGGCCGCCGCCATCAGCAGCGTGGGTCGATGGATGAAAGACATCAGTCTCCTCGGGAATCGGGGTGGAATTCGGCAGCTCAGGCAAGCCGCCGGCGAACAGGGAACTCAGGGCCTGGCGGCGGGGCAAGGGAGCGCGCCCACGCAACCGGGGAGGTTCCAGCCACCATACCAGAGGCCCGATGCCCGGTTATGCCGGGAAACTACCGCACATCCGCGACGCGCGGAGTGCTCGGCTGCCAAAGGCCGTTGGGGCGCCGAGCGGCGGCCTGCAGCCAGACCCGGAGGCCACGGGCGCTGCCCGGCACGCCGACCGGGAGGCGCGCCTCGCCGGCCCCGTCCGCGCTCGCCGAACCCGCGAAAACGACGGGGCTTGCGAGGTCGGAACGGATTCCGAGGCTCGGAAAGACCGCGTCGCCGAAGCCGTTGCGGCTGAAGTGGAAACGCACTTGGGCGCCGGGATCCGCACCCTGCACCACCAGATCGGTCCCTTGGCCCGCGACCAGCGCGGGCGCGAGCAGCTTGGGCCGGGGGTCGGCCAGGAAGGCTCGCACCACGCCGCCCGGCGTCAGGCTCGGCACGCCGACCAGCCAGTCTTCGAAACCGTCGCCGTCGAGATCGCCGCCGCCGGCGACGGCCTCGCCGAAAAAGATCACCTGCGACTCGCCGGTCTGCGCATACAGGCGCGCGAAATCGACTCCCGAATAGATCTGCACCTTGCCCGAACCGAGACCGTTGCCCGCCCCGTAGTTGCCGGCGCCCGGCAAACCGGCGATCACGTCGGCTGAGCCGTCGCAATTCACGTCGCCGAGGGCCAGGACGGATCCGAAGCGGTCGGCGATGCCGGTGTGGTCCAGGTGGAAGCGCAAGGTTCCGTCGGCGCCAGAATACAATTCGACTGCGCCCGGAGACTCGGGCTTGCCGGGCGAGTTGTACGAGGAGCCGACCACGAAGTCGGGCACGCCGTCGAAATCGGCGTCGCGCCCGCCGGCGACCGCCCAGCCCAGCATCACGTCGCCCGAACCGCCCTGGAGCACGCGGAGTTGCGCGCCGGTGCGGCCGGAGAAGATCTGCAGGCGGCCCGCATCGCGCTTGCTGCCCACGTCGTAGCGCGGGCTGCCGACCGCGAAGTCGTCGCAGCCGTCGCGGTCGACGTCGCCGACGAAGGCGAGCGAGTGACCGAAGCGCTGCCAGGACTGCTCGCCGTGCAGCAAGTGCAGGAGGCTGCCGTCGACGCCCGAGTACACGTAGACGCTGCCCGATCCGGGGCCGCGGACGTCGTTGTCGGGAGCGCCGACGATCACGTCGGCGTGGCCGTCGGCATTGGCGTCGCCGTCGCCGGCGACCGCTGCGGCGAAGAGGTCGTGGTCGGAAGAACTCGCGAACGCGTGCAGCGGCAGGCCGGTGGCTCCCGACCAGATGCCCGCCCAGCCGCTCGGAAAGCCGAACCGGTTGTCGCGCGCGGCGGCGGCCAGCACGTCGGGGATGCCGTCGCCATCGACGTCGCCCGCGCGCGCGAGGCTCGCGCCGAGCCGCTCGGCCTGGCCGCCGGCGAGCTGGAACAGCAGCGCGCCGTTGCTCCCGGAACGGACTTCGACCAGGCCAGTCGATGCGGCGCCGACGTCGGCCCAGGGCGCGCCGAGCGCGATCTCCGAGCGCCCGTCGCCGTCGAGATCGCCGAGGAGCGCGACGGCGCTGCCCATCTTGTCGCCGAGAACTCCAGGAAACTCGAAGGCCAGCGTCTGCGCTGCGAGGGGGGCCGAGAAGGCGGCGCCAAGAACCAGGCACGCGAGCACGCGCAGTCCGGTCGCGGAAAGGGGGGTGGAGATGCGAAGCAACATGGAGGGCAAGAGGCGGGGCCGGCAGAGCGCGACGGAAGGGGGAGACCCCCGCGCGAGACCTACGAGGCCGAGTATACGGAGGGCCCTGGCAGGACTCGCGGCATGCCTGCGCCGGTCTCTTGGCCAGGCGCACCGTGCGGGAGCGAACGGTTCACCCATCAGGAGCGGTCCCTGACCCCCTGCGGAAAGCTCCTCCCGGTGGAACGTGGTTTGCCATGATGAGGGCGACCCGCGCCTGCAGGGCCACCCTCGGCATGGCTCCGCGGGCGGATCTTGTCCCATCGACGACTCCATGCGAAGCCTCTCCACCCTCCCCCGCTGTCTGACCTTCGCGCTGCTTTGCGCTTTCGCGCTTCCCGCATGCCTCGGCGGAGGCGGCGGGGGTTTGTCCAAGTCGGAGAACAAGTCGGCTGGCGCGTTCGTGGCGACCGGCTGGAACATCCGCAGCGGCACGGTCTGGGAATTGAACAAGCCGATCCGGATCGAGTTCAACCACCCGCTTGATCGGAATTCGGTCAACTTGCGGTCGATCCTGATCCGCCCCGTGAGCGCCGCGATCCAAGGCAAGCCGGTCACCGGCGCGTTCGAGTTCGAGGCCGGCAGCGGCGACACGGTGCTGATCTTCCGCCCGGCCTGTCCGACCAGCGAGAAGAACGACAACGGCGGCTTCGTCCCCGGCGGCTACACCTATGAGATCTCGCTGCCGACCCAGGCCAACTTCGGCTCGAGCGTTCTGCGCGACACGGGGGGGCATTCGCTGACCGGCGGCTTCCAGGTCGCCTTCCGCACGCCCGTGCCGCCGTCCGAGTCCTTGTTCGTCGACTTCCAGCCCGGTCCCCCGGGCATCGTCGAGGTCACGTACCCGCAAGGGCTCAACTTCTTCACCGCTCCGGATCCTTTCATCTCGATCCGTTTCGACCAGCCGATCGACGGGCGCGCGAGCAATCTCAACACGGCTCGCTTGTACTTCCGATACTCCGACGAGGAAATCGGCGGCGGCGGCCCGACGTTCTCGGCAAACAACCTGCTGCCGGGGCGGCTGATCCTTGCGCAGAACTGCATCGGCGGCGGCGCGACGGTCCTGTTCCAGGTGAGCGGCCTGCTGGCGCCGAACCGCTTGCTGCGGCTGTACATGACCAACAAGTTCGCCGACCTCGCCGGCCAGACGAACTCGATCGACCTCACCTGGCCGATCGACCACGCCACGCCGACGCTGGCGGCGATCTACCAGGATCCGTCCTGGAACGAGACCGACGAAACGATCGACGAATTCTCCGATGGTTTCGAGACCGCGGCGCTTATCGATCTCGACGCGCCGCTGCCGCTGCCGCCGGCGACCGTGGCGGGCGGCGTGGTTTCGGCGGCGTTCGACTTCGCCGGCGCGTTCGTCCCCGCCGACGCCGACTTCGTGATCGACGATCCCTTCCTCGAGATCTTCACCGACGGCACCACGGTCTTCACCGACTCGAACAACCGCAACTTCACGATCGTGAACGGCGTGATGAACTGCGACGACTTCACGATCACGCAGAACTCGACGTTGCGCGCCCGCGGCCGCAATCCGCTGGTGATCTATGCCAGCGGCACCGTTGAGATCAACGGCACCCTGGACGGCAGCGGCAACACTTCGCACTGGCCGACCGCGCTCAACTCGCCGCAATTCCCCGAAGGCGGCGCCATCGGCGAACTCGGCGGCGGCGACGGCGGCACTTCTTCGCAGATCACGATCTCCGAAACGCCCCGCGGCGAGGCCGGCGACGGCCCCTTCGGCCAATTCGGCGGCGGCGGCGGCGGCGGCGAGGGCGGCGTAAACCAGAACGAAAACACCAGCAGCTTGACCCGCGCGCACGCCGTCCACCTGGTGGCGGCCGGGGGCGCCGGCGGCAACTTCGCCCGCACGGCCAACGAATCGATCCTCTGGAAGAAGTGGTCGGGTCTGCAGAATCCGACCACGTTCGACAACCTCGGCCCCGACCACGACGAGGGGCGGCACCCGGAATACAACAGCGACGACTACGTCGGTGCCGTGCCGGCCCGGGGCGTGGTGCGCGGCGGCGAAGCGGGTGCCCGCGGCTCCTCGTACGCATCTCTCGACGGGTTCAACAACAACCCGCACGGTCTGTACGGGATGGAGGACGTGAGCGTCGACACGGTGGCCTACGACGGCAAGACCTCGAACGCCAACGACATCTGCGTCATCTGGATCGATCCGATCAGCGACGGCATCGGACCGGACCTGAACAACGCCGAGTGGGTCGACGGCCACCCGACCGCGGGTCCCGATCCCGGCTCGCCCAACCTCTCGCCGTTCGCCGGCGACGTGCTCGGCACGGCCAACGACTTCTGGGGCCGGCGCCTGAGCAACGACGGCAGCGTGGTCGTCGGCGAACTCCTGTCGCCGTGGGCCGGCTACGGCGGGGGCGCCAGCGGCGATTCCCAGGCCATGCGGCGATTCAACACGACCACGGGAGTCCGCGATCCGCTGGCCGACATCTACCCGGACCGGCCCTGGCAGGTCATCGGCGGTCCGCGGACCGCGATCTACCGCAAGGGCGCTCCCGGCGGCGGCGGCGGCGGGCAGCTCCTGATCATGGCGATCGGCGAGATCAAGTTCGGCCGGCTCGGCGAAGTGCATGTCGACGGCGGCGGCGGCCACGGCGGCGAGTCGGTGATCTACGAGGACTTGCAGGTCTCCGGCTCGGGCGGCGGCTCGGGCGGCCACCTGGTGCTGCACAGCGCGACCGGCATCGATCTGTCGCTCTACGACGTGGGCGGCGA
>Ga0214471_10000587_pt1 | contig 30478 bp, 22 predicted proteins | sample RVTome_5_FD_207665 | JGI IMG/M metagenome (GOLD analysis project Ga0214471, IMG submission 207665) | Soil microbial communities from uranium-contaminated site in the Upper Colorado River Basin, Wyoming, United States - RVT142D155 | ecosystem: Environmental > Terrestrial > Soil > Contaminated >... | reverse complement strand
CGTTGAGCGTCTTGAACGCGATGGCGACGAGCGGGCCGTCCGGTCGAGCGGTGAGCTCGACTTCGCTGCCGTCAATGCGTCGGGCGACGCGGCGGATGTCCTGCGGCGAGGGCAGTGCGTCGACCACGAGATCGAGGAGTGTCGACGACCCGACGTTGTGTACGGGCGCAGCGACGGCGACCGGGAACAGCTTGCGCTCCCGGATGCCGTTGCGCAAGCCGCTCGCGAGCTCGTCGCCGGTGAGCGTTCCCTCCTCGAAGAAGCGCTCCATGAGCGACTCGTCGCTCTCGGCGACCGCCTCGACCAGGCGCGTACGCCACGACTCGACGGTCGGAGCGAGAGCCGGCGGGACGGTGTTCTCGCGCCCCTTGCCGTCGCCGTCCGGTGCGAACTCCCAGGCTCTCCCGGTTACCAGATCGACGATGCCGCGGAATCCCTTTTCGGCGCCGATCGGCAGCTGAACGGGCAAGATCTGGCGGCCGAAGCGCCCGGTGAGCGATTCGACCGCGCGCTCGAAATCGGCGCGCTCACGGTCCATCTTGGTGAGGAGAAAGGCGAGCGGTGCCTCGATCTCGCTGGCGTATTCCCACACTTTCTCGGTGTTGACTTCGACGCCGGCAACGGCGTTGACGCAGACCAGCCCGGCGTCCGCGACCCGCAGGCCCGCCTTCGTCTCGGTGAAGAAGATGCCGTATCCGGGGCAGTCGACGAGATGGATCGCGTGGCCGCGCCAGTCGAGGTGCGAAGTGGCCAGGCCGATCGAAATGCCCCGCTCCTGCTCCTCGGGGTCGAAGTCGGTCGCCGTATTGCGATCTTCGACCCGAGCCAGCCGATTGACGGCGCCCGCGGTGTAGAGCAGCGCGCTCGCCGTGCTCGTCTTCCCGGTGTCGTTGTGTCCGACCAGGGCGATGACGCGGAGCTTGGCGGGGGAATCGACCGGCATGCGGGAGGCCTCCTCGAATCTCGTCTTCGGTGCCGAGAAATCTATAACACTCGCGTTTGACGCACCCCCAGGGCGGCCCTAGAATCCACCCGGCTTGCGATCGCGACAAATGAGCGAGATGCCACAGAAGCTGGGCCGCTACGAGATCCTCGAGGAGATCGGCAAAGGCGCCATGGGGGTGGTCTACCTGGCGCGCGATCCGCTCATCGGTCGACTGGTCGCTCTCAAGACCTTTCGCATCGGGTTTTCCGCGCGCGACGACGAGGTGGCGCAGTACCGCAGCCGCTTCGTGCGCGAAGCGCAGAGCGCCGGAATCCTCTCGCACCCGAACATCGTCACCGTGCACGACGTGGTCGACGAGGGGCTGGCCGGGACCTGCTTCATCGCCATGGAGTACGTCAAGGGGACGAATCTCAAGCAGCTCCTGCAGCGGCCGGACCCCTTCCCTCTCAATTTCGTCGTCGAGGTGCTGGCGCAGGTCGCCGACGGGCTCGACTACGCGCATTCGCGCGGCGTCGTCCATCGCGACATCAAGCCGGCAAACATCCTCATCACACCCGACAATCGGGTCAAGATCACCGATTTCGGCATCGCGCGGATCGACAGTTCGAACCTGACCATGGAAGGGCAGCTGCTCGGCACTCCGAACTACATGGCGCCGGAGCAGATCCAGGGCCGCGAGGTGGACCACCGGGCCGACATCTTCTCGCTCGGCGTCGTCTTCTACGAGATGTTGACGCGGCGCAAGCCGTTTCAGGGCGAAAACCTGACCGCCGTCACCCACAAAATCGTCTACGACGCCTTTACGCCGCCGGACGAGATCGTTCGCGACCTGCCGAAGGCGTTCAGCGAGATCCTAGGCCGCTGTCTCGAGAAGGACCCGAATCGCCGCTATCCTCGAGCCTCCGAGGTGTCGCGCGAGCTGCGTGCCGTCCTCGAGGCGCAGCAGGCGCTGGACGACACGGTCGCGACCCAGGAGGTCGAGCCGCTGCTCGAGCCGGCAGGGGGTGGGTCCGAAACGGCGCCGCCGCCGGCCTCCGTCCGGCCGCCGGCGTCGCTGTCGCCCGCGGCATCCGCGCCGTTGCCGGAGAACGAAACCTCCGACGTCGTGCCGACGCGCCTGATGGCGCGGCCCACGCTCCCGCCGGCCACGCCGCCGGATCGAGATGCGGCGGGCGCGACCGCGGATGCGGATCGCCTCGACGAGAACGCGCCGACGCGTCTCGTGGCGCGACCCATGACTGCGGGTGAGGCGAAACCGCGCAGCGCTCCGGCTGCCGCTCCGCGGCGTCCGGGAGCCGCTTCGGATGCTCCGGATACCGTCGCTGCCACGGCGCTCTCTTCGGTGCCGCGCGGCGCCGCCCGCCCGCTCGAGGCGCCGCCTCCGGCCAGCGCCGCTCCGCCGCTCGGCGGCAGGCGCGCCCAGCTCCCATGGACAGCGCCGGCCGGCGCCAAGCCGGCGGCGAGCCCGACCGTGACCTCGCCCGCCACCAGCGCCGCTGGCGGCTGGAGCAATCGGCGAATCGCCGCCGTCGCGGTGTCCGCCGTCGGCGCCTTCGCCATCGCCGCGATCGCTGCGCTGAGCCTGCGCGGAAGCAAGCCCGAGCCGGTGGTCCCCGAGCAGCCGGCGCCGGCACCGACGGTCGAGCAGCAGAGCCGGGTCACCGCGGCGACGGCGATCGCCGAGGCGCGCAGCCAGCTGGCGCAGGGTAACCTCGATGCCGCCCTGCAGGCGGTCGCGCGCGCCGAGCTGGCCGAGCACGAGAGCCCGGAGACCACGGCCCTGCGCGAGGAGATCGAAGCACGCCAGCGGGAGATCGAGGACGCCGAGCGCAATGCGCGCGCGGAACAGGGCCTGCGCGCCGCGCGCTACGCCTATGCGGAGCGCCGCTACTCGGAAGCGGTCTCCGCCGCCAAAGGGGTGCTGGCGGTCGCGGCCGAGAACGAGGAGGCGAAGCGCATCATCCGCGAGTCGGAGGGGGCGCTGAACCGGCTGCGCGAACGGCAGGAAGCGATCGAGGTGGCGCAGCGCCAGGCGACCGCGGCGGCGGAGGAGGCAGCTACGGCAGAAGTGGCGACTGCGACGGCGATCGTCGCCAAGGACGCCCAGCTCCACATCGACTTCTTCTCGGAGCGGTCGGAGGGAGTGCTCACCGTCTATGCCGGGGATCGTCAGATCCTGCGCGAGCCGTTCCGCTTCGTGCGCCGGACGGGCTTCCTCAGCCGCGAGAAGGTCTCGGGCGCGATTCAGGCGACGCGTCGTCTCGCGCCTGGTCAGCAGGGCCTGCGCGTCTACGTCGCGCTGCAGGGCGAGGCGACGCGCACCGTCACGCTCGAGGGCGATCTCGCGCTCGGCTCGTCGACGGTGCTCGAGGTGCGCGTCGACGCCGCCGGCGGCGTCACGGCCAGGTTGCGCTGAGACGCAGTCGGGTCGCGCGATCCGTCACCGTTACGCGGGGCAGACGACCTTTACCGTCCCGAAGCGAGCAAGCTGAGGAGCGAGCACGGTGGCCGGTCCGGCGGCCGCGATGTGCATTTCCTCCGGCCGCAGGTGGGTGCGGGCGAGTCGCGCCACGTCGTCCACGCGCGTCGTCGTGATCGCCGCCAGCGCGGTCTCGAAGTGATCATCGGGCAGCTCGAAGAGGGCGAGATCGGTGAGTCGGGCCAGGTAGCCCGAGACGGTCTGAAAGGTATAGGGAAAGACGCCGCGCAGGTAGCTACGCGTCTCGCCGAGCTCTTCCTCTCCGACGGGCTCGTCTCGCAGCCGACGAAGCTCGGCCAGCACCTCGCCGGCGGCGGCGCCTGCGGCGTCGGTGGCGATCGAGGTGGCGACGACGAAAGGTCCGGCGCTACGGCGGTCGACGAAGCGGCTCGAGACGCCGTAAGTGTAGCCGTGGCGCTCGCGCAAGTTGAGATTGAGCCGGCTCGTGAACTTGCCGCCGAGCAGAGCATTGAGGACACCGAGCCGGGTGCGGTCCGGGTGAGCGCGCGGCACGCCGACGTGCGCCAGTCGCAGCTCCGTCTGCGGGGCGCGCGGAAGATCGACGATGGTCACGCCTGCGGCGGCGGTCGTGGCAGCGGGGGCGGGCCTCTCCCGAGCCGCGCCGGGGCGCCAGTCGTCGAAGGCTTCCCGCGCGAGGAGCTCGGCCTGCGCCGCGTCGAACGCTCCGCAGAGAACGAGGTGACCGCCGGCCGGAAGATAGTTCGCGGCGTGGAAGCGCACGATCTCGTCGCGAGTGACAGCGCGCAGGGCGGGCTCGGTTCCCTGCAGAAGCTCTCCGAACGGCGATTCGGGGTAGAGGGCGGCGGCGATGGCGCGGTCGGCCAGTCGGCCGGGATGATCGGGCAGGCGCAGGATCTCGGCCAGGGTCTGACCGCGGAGACGCTCGACCTCGACTTCGGGAAAACTCGGTTCGCGGGCGACCTCGGCGACGACGGCGAGGAGCTCGGCGAGATCGTCGGCCAGGGCGGAGGCCTCGACGCGCGCCGCGTCCCAGTCGCTTCTCGCTCCGAGGGCTGCGCCGAGCTGCTCGAGCCGGGTGGCGAGCTCGAGGCCGGAGCGCCGCCGGGTACCCTCGTCGACGAGCGAGGCGGTGAGCGCCGAGAGGCCGGGGCGGGCGAGCGGATTGAGCTCGCCGCCCGCCGGCAGGAGCAGCGCCACCTCGACGAGCGGGACACCCTCCCGCGAAGCGAGGACGAGCTCCAGCCCGCTGTCGAGCCGCAGGCGCTGGAACGGCGGCGGCCGGAAGGCGAGCTCTGGCGCCGCCGAAGGCGGAGCGGAGCGATCCACGCGCCCCCTCACGGTGCTTCCGAGCGCGGCAGCACGGTCAGCTCGACCCCGCGCTCGGCGCCGAGGTAACTGCCGGCGAACTCGGCCAGCTCCCCGGCCGAGAGCGCGGCGTACCGGCCAGCCTCTTCCCAGGCGCCCTCCGGGCGGTCGAAGAAGGTAGCGTGCATCGACAGGCGGTCGGCGCGCTCGTCGAGCGTCTCGAGGGCCTCCCAGACGCCGCGCAGCGTGCGATTGCGGGCGCGCTGGAGGTCGAGCTCGTCCGCCGAACTCGCGGCGGCGTCGAGGTGCTTGCGCAGCTCGGCGGCGAGCCGTGCCGGCTCGACCCCCGGACGCGCCGTCGCGAAAGCGACGAAGACGCCGAGCTCCTCGGTCGGGTAGAGAAAGGCCCCGGCCTCCTGCGCCAGCTGCCGTTCCCAGACGAGGTCGCGATAGAGGCGGCTCGTGCGGCCATCGGCGAGGAGCGCGGCGAGGAGGGCCCCCGCGTCCCATTCGGCCGCGCCGAAGCGCGGGGTGCGGAACGCGGCGTAGATGCGCGGCAGGCGCACTTCGTCGGTGACCGTCTCGCGGATCGGCTCGGCGAGCGGCGGCAGCGGCCGCGCCGGGCGTGCCGGCAGCGGCGCCTTTGGCAGGTCGCCGAACCACTTCTCGACGGCGGCGACGGCGGCCTCGGGCTCGAGGTCGCCGGCCAGCGTCAGGACGGCGTTGGCCGGCCGGTACCAGGTGCGGAAGAACTCCCGCACGTCGTCGAGCGTCGCGGCGGCGACGTCCTCCGCCCGGCCGATCACGGGCCAGTTGTAGGGGTGATCGGGTGGCACCAGCAGCTCGAAGAGCCGCTCGTAGGGCCGGCCGTACGGACGATTGTCGACCGTCTGGCGGCGCTCGTTGAGCACGACGTCGCGCTGGTTGTCGAGCTTGCGCTGATCGAGCGCCTCGAGCAGGAACCCCATGCGGTCGGACTCCAACCACAGCGCGAGGTCGAGGCAGTTCGCGGGCACCGTCTCGTAGTAGTTCGTGCGGTCGTACCAGGTGGAGCCGTTGGCGACGCCGCCGACGCCCTGCAGGTGCCGGAAATGCCCGTTGGTGTCGACGTGGGCGCTGCCCTGGAAGAGCATGTGCTCGAACAGGTGGGCGAAGCCCGTTCGACCCGGCCGTTCGTTCTTCGAGCCGACGTGGTACCAGAGATTGACGGCGACGAGCGGCAGGCGACGGTCGACGTGCACCACGACCCGAAGTCCGTTCGGCAGCGTCGCGCGATGGAGGGGAAAGTGGGAGAAGTCGAGCAAGGCCGGGGCAGTATTCCGGAGCGGCGCGGCGCGGGCAAGCTCAACCATTGACTTACGCCGCGTTACCGCCTTATCGTCTGGACATGGGCGGCTATCTCACCCTGCGGCAAAAGGAGATCCTGGATTTCATCCGCCAATACCAGCGCGATCGCGGCATTGCGCCGACCCATCGCGAAGTCTGCGATCGCTTCGGATTCTCGTCGTACGGCACTGCCTACAAGCACCTGAAGCTGCTGGCCGACAAGGGCTATTTGCGCCGCGATCGCCACCAGCGCCGCGGCCTCGAGCTGCTCGCGCCGGCGGGCGACGACGGGGCGCCGCGCGATCTCGAGCTGCCGTACTTCGGGCGCATCGCCGCCGGGCGTCCGATCGAGGCGGTCTCCGGCGACGAGACGGTGCCGGTGCCGCCGTTGCTCGTCCACGATCGCCCGGCCGACCACTACGTCCTCCAGGTCGCCGGCGACTCGATGATCGAGGAGGGGATCCACGACGGCGATTGGGTGGTCGTCGAGCGGCGCGAACGGGCGCGCAACGGCGAGATGGTCGTGGCTCTGGTGACCGACGAAGTCACGCTCAAGCGTTTCTTCTCGGAGGGCGATCGCGTGCGCCTGCAGCCCGCTAACGCGGCGATGGCGCCGCTCGTCGTGCCGGCGCGCGAAGTGCGCGTACAAGGCATCGTCGTCGGCCTCATGCGGCGTTATTGAAGTGACCTATTTCACAGCCCGCTTGTGACCAACGGGCGCTAGGATTCGAGATCCGTGCGTTCGCTGGACGATCTCCTGGAACAGATGACGGCGCGTGGAGCTTCCGATCTCCACCTCAAGCCGACGCGCCCGCCCCTCGTCCGCGTCACGGGGAGACTTTTCGCGATCGATGACGAAGTCCTCAAGCCGGAGGACATCCGCGGCATGCTCGACCAGGTGCTCAAGCCGCACCAGCGCGCTCGACTCGACGAGCGCCTGGCGGTCGACTTCGGCTACGGCGTGCACGGCCTGGCGCGTTTCCGCGCCAACGTCTACTACCAGCGCGGCACGCTGGCGGCCGCGTTCCGCCGCATCCCGTTCGAGATCCGCGGCGTCGAGGAGCTCAACCTGCCGCCGGTGCTGCTCGACTTCTGCGACATGCCGATGGGCATGGTGCTGGTCACGGGTCCGACCGGAAGCGGCAAGTCGACGACGCTCGCCGCGCTCGTCAAGTACGTTACCCATCGTCGGCCGGTGCACGTGGTGACCATCGAGGATCCGATGGAGTTCCTCTTTACCGACGGCGTGGCGTCGATCTCGCAGCGCGAGGTGGGCACCGACACGCCGACGTTTGCCGAGGCGCTGCGCAACGTCATGCGCCAGGATCCCGATGTCATCATGGTCGGCGAGATGCGCGATCCGGAGACCATCGCCACGGTGATCACCGCCGCCGAGACCGGGCACCTCGTCTTCTCGACCCTGCACACCAACAGCGCCACGCAGACCATCGACCGTGTGCTCGACGCCTTTCCGGCCAACCAGCAGAAGCAGGTGCGCGCGCAGCTCGCGCAGGTGCTCAAGGGAGTCGTCTCGATGAAGCTCGTCGAGCGCGTCGATGGTCAAGGCCTGACGGCGGCGCTCGAAGTGATGAAAGTCTCGCCGCGCATTGCGCAGCTGATCGAGAAGGGCGAAACGCTGCTGCTGCACGAGGAGCTCGAGTCGTCAGTGGGCTACTATCGCATGCAGTCGATGAACCAGTCGCTGCTGGCGCTGCTCGTGCACGGAACGATCACCTATCAGGAAGCCATGGCGCAGTCACCCGATCCCGAGGATCTTTCGCTCAAGCTGCGCAAGATGTTCCCGAATATCGAGGAACGAGGAGGTCAGATGAGCCCATCGACCGCCGATTTCGCCGAAATCCTCATGCTCCAGCAGTATCGCAAACTCTACGAGGAGCAGGAGGAGAAGAACCGCGCGCGCATCTCCGAGAAGGAGGAGCGCATGAAGGAGCTCGAGACCGCGCTCGGTGGGCGCAACGATCACATTCACGATGTCGAGAAGAAGATGCAGGAAATGCACGTCGAGATGGACAAGATGCGGGCGGACTACAACCGGCTCAAGCAGGAGGCGCAGGAGAAGATCGACAAGCTCATGGATCGCATCAAGGAGCTCAATCAGCGTCTCATGGGCAACGGCGGCGGCGAGGCCGACCGCAAGTCCGGCATCTTCCGCTGAGGCGCGGCGGGCAGCCGATCGCTCGCGTCGCACGTCGTTCCGTCTGTTAGCATCGTCGCCGGTGCTGGTGAAACGACTCCGGCGACTGCCGCGGACCGCTCCCCCCGCTCCCTTCTGATGCGGAGCGGCGCCCGGACACGGTCGATCTCTCGTGGAGCAATGGCCCCGCTGGTGCTCGCCAGCGCTCTCGTCCTGGCGCCGACGACCGTCGTGGCCGCGACCGAGCGGATTCGCGTCGCGCCGGGCCAGGTGGCGGCTCGTGACTCCAGTCACGAGCTCTTCCTCGAGGTCGAGCCGCTCGCCGGCGAGGGCTTGATGGCCTTCTGTCGCCGCGTCAGCGGCGACTCTTCCTCCTGTCGCGAGATCTCGCGCCTCAACCGCAATCCGCGACGCCTGCTCAAGGGCGTGCGCTATCGCGTGCCGTATTCCCTCCTCACCCCCGAGCTGAGGTTGGCCGTCGTGCGCGCGATCTTCCGCGACGATCGCGCCGAGCCCGACGGCTGGGTCCACTTCGGCGAGGGCGAATCGCGCGGCGACGTGGCGCTCTGGTTCACCGGCGACTCGCGCCGCACGGACGCCCTGCAGCCGTCAGGAAACACGCCACTGGCGAGCGGCGAGCAGGTCCGCGTCGCCGCGACGGCGCTGCTGCCGGTCTTTCGGGCTCTCTTGCCGCCGGCGCCGGCGCCCGCGCCCGAGATCGCGCTCGTCGCCGCTCCGGCGGCGGTCGACGAGACGGCATCACTCGAATACGGCGAGGATCCGCTCGGAGCGTACGCCGTCTACCGCTTGCGCGCGGGTGAGGCGCTCTACTCGGCGGTGGTGGTGCGCTTGACCGGTCGCGATCGCGCCGAAGACGTCAACGCTCTCGCCGTCGAGATCGCCGCTCGCAGCGACATTCCGGACGTCACGGACATCCCGGTCGGCTATCCGGTGCGCATTCCGCTCGATCTCCTGCTGCCGCAGTACCTGCCCGCCAACGATCCGCGTCGGCTCGAATGGGAGGTCGAGCGCAAGCTCGCCGAGCAGTTTCGCGTGCCGGAGCAGGCGCGCGGCTTGGCCGGTGTGACGGTCATCCTCGACGCCGGGCACGGCGGTGCTGACGTCGGCGCTTCGCGCGCCGGCGTCTGGGAGAGCATCTACGTCTACGACGTGGCGGAACGCATCCGGCGGTCGCTCCAGCGCCGCACGCTGGCGCGCGTCGAGACGACGACGCGAGATGGCAACAGCAAGGGTCCGACCGAGCGCGACGTGCTGCCTTACTCGCGCGACCATGCGGTGATGACGACGCCGCCGTATCCGATCAGCGACGCCACCGTGGGCGTGCACCTGCGCTGGTACCTCGCCAACAGCCTGTTCCGGCGCCACGCCGCCGATGGCGACGGCGATCGCGTCGTCTTCGTCTCCGTGCACGCCGATTCGCTGCATCCCTCGCTGCGCGGCGCCACCGTCTACATCCCGAATACCCCCGGCACGGCTGGCACCTACGGCAAGCAGGGAGGCGCCTTCTCGAGCCGGCGCGAGGTTCGCGAGCAGCCGAGAGTGAGCTTCTCTCTGCGCGAACGCCAGAAGAGCGAGGGCCGCTCGCGCAATCTCGCCGAGCGCGTGGTGAGCGGCTTCCGCTCGCGCCAGCTCGCGGTGCACCCGTTCCAGCCGGTCCGCGATCGCATCTTCCGCGGCCGGCGCGCCTGGGTGCCGGCGGTGCTGCGCTACAACGCCGTTCCCGCCAAGGTCTTGCTCGAGGTCTGCAACCTGGCCAACAACGAGGATCGCAAGCTCTTGCAAAAACTGGGGTTTCGAGACGCGATCGCGGAGGCAGTGGTGGACGGGATCCTCGCCTTCTTCGGCGAGGGCGGCTGACGCCGCTCAGCGCGCGGGCGCGATCGCGACGACGCGGAACGTCGTGTCGCCGACCTCGACGTCGTCGCCGGTCCGGCGGCCGAGGAGCTTCTGGCCAAGCTCCGACTCGTAGGAGATGACGCCCGCCTCCGGCCGGCTGTCCCACGGTCCGAGAACCGTCAGGCGGCGGATCGCGCCGTCCGGGCCGCACAGCTCGACGCTGGCGCCGACGCGGATCTCTCCGGTGTCGAGCCGGTCGAGGTCGATCGGTCGCGCCCGGGCGAGCTCGCGATGCAGCGTGGCGACGCGGGCGTTGAGGTACTCGTGGCGCTGGCGCGCCGACTTGTACTCGAAGTTCTCGCGCAGATCGCCGAGCGCCCGCGCCTCCTCGATCGCCTTGCGGTTCGCCGGAATCTCGACCTCCATCAGTCGCTTGAGCTCGTCGCGCTTGTGGGCGATGGCGCCGGCGGTGGCATAGAGCGGACCGACGCCGGTCGTCTCGTCGAGGCCCGGGAAGCGCAGGCGCAGAGCGGCGACGAGCGCGTCGCGCTGATAGGCCTCGAGCGCGGCGCTCTTGCGCAGCAGGTCGAGCGCGGCGGCGGCCTGCGGCGCGTCGAGCAGCGCCAGCAGGCGCGGTGCCGTGCTCCCCGACTCGACGAGCGGCCGCAGCCGGGCGCGGTACGAGGCGAGCTCCTCGTTGCCGAGCGCGGCGAGCAGCTGCTGCAGCAAACGCAGCGGCGCTCGCGCGCGCAGTGTCTCGTCGTCCGCGGCGCGCTCGGCGAGCCAAGCGAAGAGCGCCGGAGCGCGGCGCGGCTGCGCCAGGACGTCGTCGAGCGCGCGGTCGAGGCCGGCACGGTCGCTCTCCGCGAGCCCGTCCGCGAGGAGCGAGAGGACGCGCGGATCCTCCTCTCGCAGCAGCAGGTCGCGGAAGATGGCCGGCCAGTCGTCCCGCCGCTCCCGAACCATGGTCAGAGCACGTTCGCGCAGTAGGCGGTCGGCGATGCCGGCGAGCAGAGGCCGTGGATCGACTGGCGGCGCGATCAGACGCTCGACGAGCTGCTCGAGGGCGTCCGGCAGCAGGCCGGAGCGCTCGAGCGCGAAGAAGATCTCCCAGGCGAGCGCCGGATCGCCCACTTCCGCCTCGGCGGCGGTCGAAGCGAGGTCGCCGGCGAGCTCGCGGCCGAATGCGGGATCGCGCTCGCAATTGCGCCGGAAGATCTCGATGCGCTTGCGCGGATCGGCGCGGTCGAAGCTGCGGCGCACCGATTCCAGGGCATTGGAAGCCGACGTCTCCCAGCGGTAGCTCTGGCGCCCGGAGCCGACGGTCACGACCTGCGGATGGCGGCGCGCCGCCGCCCACCAGGCGGTCCACTGGGCGTCTTCGACGATGCCGGCGAGGTCCTCGCGGATCTCGCCGGCGGCGAGCGGATGCTCGGCGGCCTGCAGCACGGCGCGCAGGAGCTCCGCGGGCTGCTCCTCGCGCAGCCTCGCCAGGCCCGCCGAGTCCTCCAGCTTGCGGCGCAGGAGGTGGCCGGGCTCGAGGAGGCGGAGCATCTTGGGCGCGGCGCGAAAGCCGACCGTGACGCCGCTCTTCTTCTCGAAATCGATCTTCAGGGTTTCGAGCGCGAGGTTGACCTCGACCACCCGGCCGACGCCCTGGCTCTTCATGGCGACGACGGAGCCGACATCGTAGAGCAGGATGCTGCCGAGTCGCGTCACGCGATCCCAGAGCTTGACGGGATCCTCCACTACCTTGCGCAAGCCGACCCACTCGAGGGTCGACGCGAAATTCGGCTTGTCGGCCCACAGGCGCTCGAGCGTGGAGACAACTTCCTTGTGCAGCTTGGAGGCCTTGTGGAGCAGGGCGCCGATGCGGCGAAGGACGTCGAGCCGCAGCGCCCACATTCCCCGCTCGCGGAGCTCGTCGTCCCACAGCCCGAGCAGGTCCCGCGCCCGTTCCGTCTCGCCGCTCGCGACCAGCTCTTCGCCGACGGTCATGAACCAGTCGGCGTTGGCGGGATCGCGATCCAGCTCGGTGATCCAGTCGTCGTCGAGCGCCGAATCGGCCGCGGCCTGCTTGTATTCTTCGAGTGTGGAGCGAGTCATCTCTGCCGCCATGATATCCGAGCGCCGGGCGCCCGCCGGAAGCGGGTGAGCGCGCTGTCGGCGAACGGCCTCTCCGGCCAGCTCCGCGAGGCAGGCGAGGACGAGCTCGCCGCGCTGGTCGCAGAGCATGCCGATCGGCTCGGCCTGGCGGAGGCGCGCGCCATCTTGCACAATCCTTTCGTCACCACGGAGCTGCTCGGACGGGTCGCCTCATCGCCCGAGCTCGCCGGGCTGTACGAGGTGCGCCGCGAGCTCGCGGCACACCCGCGCACGCCACGCGCGCTCGCCGTTCAACTCGTCGCCGGCCTCTACTGGCGCGACCTGGCGGCGCTCGGCATCGACCCTCGCGTCCATCCGCTCGTGCGGCGGAGCGCCGATCGGCGGCTGCACGAGCGCCTGCCGGGCCTCGCGGTGGGCGAGAAGATCGCTCTCGCTCGGCGGGCCAGCGCCTTCCTGGTGTCGGCGCTGCGGTTCGACCCGAGCCCCCGGGTGGTGACGGCGCTGCTCGAGAATCCACGGCTGACCGAGGCCCAGCTGCTGCCGCTGGCGAGCCACGAGCGGGCCAATCCGCGTTGTCTGGAGGCGCTGGCGGCGAGCACACGGTGGGCGACCCGGCGGGGCGTCCGGGCAGCCCTCTGCCGCAACCCGGCGACGCCAGTCGGGACCGCGCTCCGTCTGCTTCCGGGCCTGTCGCGCAACGGCCTCGCCGCCGTGGCTGCCGACGTCCGGCTCGCGGTGCCGCTGCGGTCGCGCGCCCGCGAGCTGACCGGGTCGCACGGGAGATGACGGGCGGCCGCGCCGGTGGGGCAGCCATCGCCGACGTTTGACCCGCCTTCGTCAACTCGACTAGCCTGGAACACTCGAAAGGATACGAGCTTCTCGCCGACGATGGACGAGCGCCGCGACAAGAACCGGATCCGCTTCGTCGATGCGGAGCGCGCGGTCCGCGAGGCCCAGGGAACGCCCACCCCAGCCCGCCAGCAGGGTTCCTTCGGCACCTGGCTGCGCGCGCAGCGCGAAGCGCGCGGCGTGTCGATGGACGCCATCGCCGAGGGAAGCAAGATCAGCCGCAGGTATCTCGAAGCGCTCGAGCACGATCGCTTCGATGCGCTCCCGGCACCGGTCTTCGTGCGCGGCTTCCTGCGCGAGTACGCGCGCATCGTCGGTCTCGATCCGGACGAGGTGGTGAACTTCTATCTGCTCGCCCGCCCGGCGGCGAGCCGCGAGCGAGCCGGGCCCGGCCAGGCCTCGCCGCCATCTCGCGAGCGCCCGTCGCCGCGGCGCTCCTCGTCGCTGGTCGCCTACGGCGGGCTGCTCGCGGCGTTGGTCGTGATCGTCGTCGCCATCGCGGCGGCGATCTCGTGGTGGGCCGGCCGGCGTACCGCCGAGCGGGCCCCGGCGAGCGGAGGCGCTCACTCGCCGCGGGCCACCGTGGCCGCGGCGGCGTCGTCCGAGCCGGCAGCTCCCGCGCCATCGGAACCGGCCGCTGCGACGCCTGCCGAGCGAGCGGCGCCGGCGGCAGCGGGCGAGTCGACGATGGCGGACTCGCCGCCGAACGCACAGATCCCTTCACCGGCGGTGGCGCCGGCGACGTCGAACCTCCCGGGCGCTCCCGCTGCCGCGAGGTCCGAGGATCGGTTGCGCGTGGTGCTCGAGTTTCGACAGGACTGCTGGGTCGACGTCGTGGTCGACGGCCGGCGGCGGGAGAGCGAGCTCAAGGCAGGCGGCGAGACGCTGGCGCTGGAGGCCGACGACTACGTCCTGCTCACGCTCGGCAATGGGCCGGCCGTCCGCGTCGAGGTCAATGGCGAGCCGTTCGGCCTGCCCGACCAGGGCTCGCGGGTCGTGCGCGACCTGCGCATCGACAGGACGGTGGCGGCAGCGAGGCGGCGCGCGTCCGGCGAGCCGCTCCGCCCGTGAGGACCGGCGCCGATCTGGTCACGGCGGTGCTCTCCGGCGAGAGCCCCGAGCTCCGCGTCCTCGCTGCGCAGGGCATCTTGCCCCTCGCCCCCGATGAGCTGATTCCCCTGCAAGTGCATCTCGCGGCGAGCGACGACGCCTTCCTCGCCGACGCCGCTCGCCGTTCGCTCTACGCGCTCGACCGGCGGGTGGCGTCCGCCTTCCTCGCACACGACGCGCCGCCGGAGGTGCTGCGCTGGTTCGCCATCGAGCTCTCGGATGCCAACCTGACGCAGGTCATCCTCGGCCGCCGGGACGTACCCCGCGAGCTGCTGCTCGAGCTGGCGCCGCAGCTCACCGCCGACCTGCAAGAGGCGCTGCTGCTGCGCCAGGACGCCATCCTGGAGCGTCCCGAGATCCTCGCCGCGCTGGCGAGCAATCTGCGTCTGACGCCGTTCGCCCGTCGCCTCATCGCCGAGTACCGCGAGCACCTGGTGCCGCGGGAGAAGATGGCGGCGGCTCAGGCGGTCTCGTCGGCCGACCTCTTCGCACCGGAGGCCGAGCTCGACGAGTCGGACCTCGAGGAGATCGAGCGCGTTCGCGAGCTGCCGGCCGGCGGCGAATCGGATCAGCGCACCGGCCTCTCGGAGTACCAGATCCGCTCCCTGCCGCTGCCCATTCGCCTCAAGATCTGTCGCGGCGCCTCTCGGACCCTGCGCGCCATCCTGATCAAGGACGTCAACCCCAACGTCGCGCTCGCCTGCCTCAACGGCGCCGCCTTCACCGAGGACGAGATCGAATCCGTGGCGTCGAGCCGCAACGTCGTCGACGAGGTCCTGGCCGCCATCTCGCGCAAGCGCGAATGGACGGCGCGCTACGCCGTGTGCCTCAGCTTGGTCAAGAACCCGCGCGTGCCGATCGGGATTGCCGTCAAGTTCGTCGCGCGCCTGGGCGTGCGGGACCTGCGCGGCCTGTCGCGCGACAGGAACATCGCGGATGCCGTGCGCACCGCAGCTCAACGCTTGTATAGAATCAAGTCCAGTTGAGCGTCGCCCGGGATTATTATCAGATTCTGGCGGTGGAGCGGAACGCCACGCCGGAGGAGATACGCGCCCGCTTCCGCGAGCTGGCGCGCGACCAGCATCCGGATCGCTTCCGGGGCGCGGAAAGGGAGCTCGCCGAGAAGCAATTCCAGGAGATCTCGGCCGCCTTCAACGTGCTGATCAACCCGGAGCGGCGGCGCGCCCACGACCTCGAGCTGGTGCGCCCGATGGCGGCGGCACCGGGCTCCGACAAAGCGCGGATGGTGCGCTTCCATCTCGAGGCCGGCGTCGGCTTCTACCGGGGAGGCAACTACTTCGCGGCGGCCGAGAGCTTCGAGCGAGTCATCCAGCTCGAGGAGAGGAACCACCAGGCGTGGCACCACTTGGCGCAGTCTCTGGCCCACCAGCGGAAGTTCCTACCGCGGGCCCTCGAAGCGATCGTCCGGGCCTGCGAGCTGCAGCCGATGAATCTCGGCTATCTCAAGCTGGCGGCGCGGCTGCACGTCCAGGCCGGCTTAGCGGACAGGGCGGAGCAGTATTACAATCAGGCGCTGACCTGGGGAGGGGAGGATCCGGAAGTGACGAAGGCCCTCGACGAGCTGCGCTCGTCCGCGAAGAAAGCGAAGGGATCCCTTTTCGGGAGATCCGCGTGAGCTTACGCGCGCGGGCCTCGGGCCTGTCGGATGTCGGCGTGATCCGCAGTCACAACGAGGATTGCTTCGACATCGATCCGGAGAACCAGGTGTTCGTGGTTGCCGACGGCATGGGCGGCCACAGCCACGGCGAAATCGCCTCGCGGCTGGCCATCGATGCGATCAAAGATTTCGTCGAGCGCACGGCCGACCAGGACGCGACGCTGCCGTTCGAGATGGATCCCAAGCTCGGGCGGCACGGCAATCGCATCCGCGCGGCGATCCGCGTCGCCCACGACCGCGTGCTGAAGGCGATCCGGCAAGACTCCTCGTTGCACGGCATGGGCACGACCGTCGTCGGCCTGCTCCTCGACGGCGACTCGGCGGCGGTCGCGCACGTCGGCGACAGCCGCGCCTATCGTTTCCGCGACGGCAGGCTGGAGCTGCTCACTCAGGACCACACCTGGGTCAACGAGCAGGTCGTCGCCGGCTTCCTCTCCGAGGAGCAGGCGCGCTCACACCCACTCAAGAACGTGGTGACGCGCGCCCTCGGCGGCGACACCGACGTCGACATCGACGTGCGCGAATGGCCGGTCGAGGAGGGCGACCTCTTCCTGCTCTGCTCCGACGGCTTGACCACCATGCTCACCGACGACGAGATCCTCTCGCGGGTGCGCTCCGAGGAGCGACCGGAGGAGATCTGCGGCCGGCTGGTGCGGGACGCCAACGCTCGCGGCGGCTACGACAACGTCTCGGTTGTGCTCGTCCGCATGGAGCCGAACGAGGGCGCGTCCGAAGACACCGCCTGACGCGCGCAGCTCCTAGCGCGCCTCGCCGTAGCGATACCCCTGCCGGGCCGTGAGGCGGAACTCCGGATTGGCGACCTCCACCTCGATGCGCGCATAGCCCGCCTCGCCGGCGGGATGAGAGCTGCGGAAGGCGATCAGGTAATAGCCGTTGGTGGTCTCGGCGACGCGCTCGAGCGGGCCGCCGAAATCGAGCAAGTCGAAGAACGGCCGGCCGCCGGTGTCCTCGGCGAGACGCGAGATGGCGCTCTCCAGAGGGTGCTCCACGCCGGGAGCGACGAGGTCGACGGGGTAGGCCGCGACGTTGGCGGCGTTCAGCGCCTCGATCATCGGCCGGTAGAGGTGGTCTTCGGGGACGTACTCGCCGGTGAGCCCGCTGACGCGACCGAAACCGGTGGTGAAGAGGACGAGGTTCTTACGACCGGGGATCCGTTCGGCGGCGGCGGCCAGTGTCGCGAGCGCGGCTTCGAAGCTCGCGCTCGCATCGCGCAGCGCCTTGCCCTCGGGCAGTGCCGCGGCGAGCGCCGGGAGGTCGCTCTCGGCAGGGGCGCGCGACGGCCAGCGCTCCGGCGCAGCCGCGTTGCGCGCCGCGCGGTCTACGGCGCGCTCGAGCGCGGCGCGATCGGCGGTGAAATCCTGGTGCAGCGCCAGGCTCGTGCCGTAGCTCGCCACCAAGACGAGATCGCCGGGCTGGAGCTCCGCGCGCAGCCAGGCGGCGGCGTCGCGTCCGGCGCGCAGCTGCCGCGCCAGGAGGTCCGGCGCCTCCGCCGCCTTCCAGCTCTGGTCGTGGAAGACGAGCAAGAGGAGGCGCTCGTCGGGCACTGCGGCGGGATCGATCCCCAGCCGCCCGGCGCCGGCGGCGTCGAGGAAGCGGCGGTTCGAGTAGAACGTCGCCGACACGACCTCGACCGAACGGCCGCTCTCGCGCACCTGGAAATCCTCGGGCCGGAGCCCGAGGATGACGTTGCCGTCGCGGTCGGTGACCAGCACGTCGACCAGGGCTTCGGTGACCTCGACGCGGCCTTCGAAGGTCGGCTCGGCGGCTGGCCGAGCCTGGGCCGGGGCGAGCCTCGCGGCGAGCAGGGCGACGGCGGCGGCGAACAGCGGTCGAAGCGGGATCATGGCGGCCTCCTCTTCGCATGGGTACCGTAGCAATTCACGCGCCGGGGCGCCGCTCGGCGGCGCCGGCGATCTCGTCGACATCGGCGCCGGCGATGAAGATGTCGGGCTTGGCCGAGCGCAGGACGAGGATTCGGATGTCGGCCCGCCGCGCCAGAGAGCTCATCAGCGCGTCGAATTCGGCCAGCACCTCGCGGCGGAAGACATTCGCCTTGCGGCCGGGCAGATCGAAGGTCAGCAGGGCGGTGCTGTCGACCTCGACCGCGAGGCGGAAGGCCTCCACGTTCAAGGCTTCCCGTCGGGGTCGTGACCGGAGTAGAGCCGCTCGAGCGCCTCGCGAAAGCGCTGGTGGATGACGCGTCGCTTCACCTTCATGGTCGGCGTCATCTCGCCGGCTTCGAGCGTGAGCTCGCGCGGCAGGAGCGCGAAGGCGCGGATCTGCTCGTAGCGCTGGTGACGCGCGTTCACGCGGTCGATTTCGGCCTGAAACAGCGCGCGCACGCGCTCGTCCTCGACCCACGCCGAGGCGTCCCCGGCGATACCGTGCGATTTCAGCCAGGGCTCGAGCGCCTCGAAGTTGGGCACCAGCAGCACAACCAGGAACGGGCGCCGGTCGCCGATCACCACCGCCTGCGCGATCCAGCGCCCGGCCTTGAGGTCGTTCTCGAGCGGCGCCGGCGCGATGTTCTTGCCGTAGGCGTTGACGATCAGCTCCTTCTTGCGGTCGGTGATCGACAGGAAGCCGTCGGCGTCCAGCTCGCCGATGTCACCGGTCTTGAACCAGCCGTCGGCGGCGAGCACTTCGGCGGTGGCCTCGGGATTGCGGTAGTAGCCCTTCATGATGTTGGGGCCGCGGGCGAGGATCTCGCCGTCCCCGGCGATGCGTACCTCGACTCCGGGGATCGGCTTGCCGACGGTGCCGAGCCGCACGTCCTGCGGCGTGTTGACCGCGATCACCGGCGAGGTCTCGGTAAGCCCGTAGCCCTCGAGCAGCGGAATGCCGGCGGCCCAGAAGAACTCGGCGAGCTCCTTGCCGAGCGGCGCGCCGCCGGAGATCGCGTACTCGAACCGGCTGCCTAGGCGCGCGCGCACCTTGGAGAAGACGAGCTTGTCGGCGAGACGCACGGACAGCCCCGGATCCTCGAAAGCCAGCCGTTTCGGCAGCGCCCGTGTGCCGGCCGCGAGAGCCCAGTCGAAGAGTCGCTTCTTCATGCCGCCGGCCGCCTCGACGTTCTCGAGCACCTTGGCGCGCACCTTTTCGTAGACGCGGGGCACCGAGCCGAAGACGTGCGGCTGCACCTCGAGTAGGTTCTGCGCCACCGTCTGCACCGATTCGGCGTAGGCGATGGCGATGCCGGCGTAGAAGTAGGCGTAATCGAGCGTGCGCTCGAGCGAGTGGGCGAGTGGCAGGAAGGAGAGCGCAACCCACTCCTTCTTGAGCGGCAGGATGCGGCAGCAGGTCGTGACGTTCGAGCAGAGGTTGCCGTGCGTCAGCATGACGCCCTTGGGATCGCCGGTCGTGCCACTGGTGTAAATCAGCGTCGCCAGGTCGTCGGGCCGGGCGCGATCGAGCCAGCGCTCGAACTCGGCGGGGTCGACGGCGGCACCGGCGGCGATCGCCGAGTCGAGCTCGTCGACGCCGGCGCGCGGCCGGCAACCGAAGGCGACGAAGCGCGCGACCGCCGGCATCTCGTCACGCAACGCCAGCAGCCCGTCGAGCCGCTCGTCGCCCTGTACGACGACGATCTTGGCGCCGCTGTCGCGCGCGACGTAGGCGGCCCCTTCGGGCAGCAGCGTGGAGTAAATCGGCACCGAGACGGCACCGAGCGAGAGGATCGCGAAGTCGATCGTCGCCCAGTCGGGGCAGTTCTCGGCCATCAGCGCGACGCGGTCGCCGTGGCGCACGCCCCAGCCGTCGAGGGCCGTGGCGAAGCCGCGCACGCGCGCCGCCAGTTCGGCGGCCGAGAGCGGGCGATAGGCTCCGTCGATCTTGTGCAGGAGGCAGTCCTGGCGGCCGTTGGCGACGACGGCGCGGAAGAGCTCGGAGAGTGTCTGCACGGTCACGGCGGCCTCCTCTTCGCCCCCCGATCCACCGGCATCCTAGCTCACGGTTCGCTTGACCGGTCGCGCGCGCGGGCGGTATCCTCGCCGCCCCTGGATCGAGTTTCGACTCGGTCTCCGCCGCGAACCCGACGCGGCGTCTCGCCGCAGCGCAGGTCCTCCACCGGGGCGTAGCTCAGCTTGGTAGAGCGCACGGTTCGGGTCCGTGAGGCCGGAGGTTCAAATCCTCTCGCCCCGACCACGAGTGCCTTTCGCAGGAGAGCGCTCCGCGCCTCGCGTCGGCTGCGACGCCGCCAGCGACGGCGGGCGGCAGGGCCTGCAGGAAAATCCTCGGCGCCGGTCGTCGATCCTATGGGGAGCCTCGTCGGTTCCATGGGCCGGGCTGCCGCGCGGCGCGCTCGCCGCCGGCGGCCGAGCGCGCCACCGCGGTCGTTTCCCGCGCCCTTCGGGGGGCGGGGCCGATGGTACGCCGCTTGCTCTCCCACCGCGCGACAAGGAGAACCTCATGTCCCGACTCACGCGCCGCTGTGGATCCCTCGTGCTCGTCGTCCTCGCCTCCTCCTTCGCTTCTGCGACGAGGGCGTGGGGCCAGGGCTGAGTCCTCATTCGGCAAACCGCGCCCGTGATTGGCGCGGCAGAGAATCTGCAGGTCGAGCCCGGGGAATGGCAGGTCGCACTTTCCTATCGCGGGCTCGAGTCGGATACCCACTACTCGGGTACCGAACGGCAACGCCAGCGTGAGAGGGACAACAACTTCGTCATCAATCGGCAGATGATGATGGATCTCGCCGTCACCTACACGGCGACGAGTCAGCTCAGCTTCACGTTCGGCGTGCCTTACGTCGACGCCTCGTGGTCGATTCCGCTCCCGATTCGCCCCGTGCCGGGTCCGCGCAGTCAGCAGGACGCCTCGGGGGTCGGTGACGTCAGCCTCGTCGGCCGCTACTGGCTGTGGGATCCGGCCGAGGTCAGCGCCGGCAATTTCTCGATCGGCGTCGGAGTCAAGGCGCCCACCGGCGACGATCACGTCGAGGATTTCTACCCGGATATCAACGGCGAGAACCGCGAGCTCAAGGCCGTCGACCAGTCGATCCAGCTCGGTGACGGCGGCTGGGGCGCCATCGTCGAGCTCCTCGGCTACCGGCAGGTGGGCCCGGTAACGCTCTTCGGCGCCGGCAGCTACCTCGTCAATCCGCGCGACACGAACCGCACGCCCTCGATCATCGTCGGGCTGCGTCCCGGCGTGCCGCCGCCGGCAGGCCTCGAGTTCAACTCGGTGCCCGACCAGTACGTCGCCCGCTTGGGAGCCATCTTCCCGGGTGGGCTCGACGGCCTGTCGTTCGGTCTCGCCGGGCGCATCGAGGGGCTGCCGCGCTACGACCTGATCGGTGACAGCCACGGCTGGCGCCGACCGGGCCACGAGGTGTTCGTCGAGCCCGGCCTGACGTACACGCGGGGGCCGTCGACCTTCTCGCTGCAGGTGCCGATCGGCGTCCATCGCAACCGGCAGCCGAACCCCTACACCGGCAACGAGGGCGACGCGACCTTCCCCGACTACATCACCCTGGCCAGCGTCGCGTACCGCTTCGGAGGCTGAGCCGCCGCTTCGGGACCATCGCGGTTTCGCTGTAGGATCCGGCGTCCGCCGACCTATACAGGCCGTACCGCGAGGGGGCTCGAGGATGAAGGACGAGCAGAAGCCGTACGTCGCCGCCGCGTCGACGATGCCCGAGCTGACCGTCAAGGCAGTCGTGCTCGGGGTGCTGATGGCCGCCGTGCTCGGTGCCGCCAACGCCTATCTCGGCGTCAAGGCGGGGCAGACGGTGTCGGCGACGTTCCCGGCGGCCGTGCTGGCGATCGCGGCCTTTCGGCTGCCGTTCTTCCGCGGCAACGTCCTCGAGCAGAACATCGCGCGCACGTCGGCCTCGGTCGGTGAAGCGTTGGTGGCGGGCGCCATCTTCACCATCCCCGCCTTCGTCATGGTCTCGGTCGGCGGCGAGCGGCTGTGGACGAAGTTCGACTATTGGGAGACGTCGTTCATCCTGCTCATCGGCGGATTGCTCGGCATCTTCTTCATCATCCTGCTCCGGCGTACGCTGACCGTCGACAGCGGCCTGCCGTTCCCCGAGAGCCGCGCCTGCGCCGAGATCGTCAAGGCCGGCCAGGGCGGCGAGAGCGGCGCCAAGTACGTTTTCGGCGCCATGGGTCTCGGCATGCTGCTGCAGGTCTTCAAGGACGGTGCCGGCCTGCGGCTGTTTCGCGAGTCGGTCGAGTGGGTCTGGCGGCTTCCGGCTTCGGTCATCGAGCATTTCGACTCCTCACGGGTGCCGCTCGGCAAAGTGTCGCACCAAGGAGCGATCGTCGCCGCGACCCCGGCGGTGTCGCCGGCGCTGATCGGCGTCGGCTACGTCATCGGCTACCGCCTGGCGGCGATCAACTTCTCGGGCGGCCTGCTCGCCTGGCTGGTGTTCATCCCGCTGGCGCTCTTTCTCAATCCGGGCCTCTCGCAGCAGCTCGCGACGCACGGCGAGGCGCCGGCGACGACCGAGATCGTCTTCTCGATCTGGTACAACCAGGTGCGCCCGATCGCCGTCGGCGCCATGCTGGTGGGCGCCATCTGGACTCTCTGGGGCATGCGTACGTCGATCGCCAGCGCCTTTGGGGCGGCGCTCAAGCGCGGGAGCGCCGCGGCCGCGCCGACGCGGCTCGAGCGCGACCTCGACCTGCGCACGATCCTGATCGGCACTGTCGCCCTGGTGCTGCCGATGACCTGGATCTACTGGCATTTCAGCCGCAGTCTCGTCGGCGCCGCGGTCTCGGCTCTGGTGATGCTGGTGCTCGGATTCCTCTTCTCGGCGGTCGGCGGTTATCTCGTCGGCTTGGTCGGCGGCTCGAACCAGCCGATCTCCGGCCTGGCGCTCTCGACCCTCATCGTGGCGGCGCTGCTGATGGTGAGCTTCGGCGTCACCGGCCTCGCCGGCATCGGCGCCGTGCTCGGCGTCGCGGCGGTGGTCTGCTGCGCCTGCGCGGTATCGGGCGACATGATCCAGGATCTCAAGGTCGGCCAGCTGCTCGGCGGCACGCCACGCAGCATGGAGATCGCCCAGATCATCTCCACCATTGTCGTCTCGTTCGTGCTCGTCTTTCCGATCATCATCCTGCACGAGGGCAACATCGCGCGCGGCGGCCTGGGTCTCGGCGACCGCGAGCTGCCCGCGCCGCAGGCTGGACTGATGGCGCAGCTCGCGCAGGGCATCGTCGGTGGCGAGATGCCGTGGGGGCTGATCCTCTTCGGCATGTTCTTCTCGATCGGCCTCGTCCTCATCAAGGCGCCTTCGCCGATGCTGATCGCCGTCGGCATGTACCTGCCGCTGGAGACCACCGGCGCGATCTTCCTCGGCGGCTGCATCAAGGCGTTCGTCGAGCGCCGCGTCGCCCGCCGCGGGCTCGACGCCGCGCGCGCCGAGCGCGTCGACAACACGGGCACGCTCGTCGCGTCCGGGCTGATCGCCGGGGAGTCGCTCACCGGAGTGCTGCTTTCCGCCGTCGTGCTGGCGGTGCCCGGCTTCGTGTCGCTGACGCAGACTCTGTTCGGCGTCGAGGAGTTCGCCTGGGTCGGCGGCGCAGCGGGGGGGTGGACCTCGCTCGTCGCGCTGGCGGCGATCGTCTGGCTGCTGGTCCGCATTCCGCTGTCCAAGGCGCGCGCCTGACCGCGCCGCCTGCGTGGAGAGACCGATGAGGAAGAAGCTCGAGGGCTTCAGCAGGAACTTCTGGGTCGCCAACACGATCGAGCTGTTCGAGCGCTTCGCCTACTACGGCTCGAAGGCGATCCTGGCGGTGTTCGTCGCCGAGCAGATCGGCCTGGGCAGTGTGCAGGCCACGTTTATCGTCGGAACGGTATTCAATACGCTCTTGTACCTCCTGCCGCCCTTGGCCGGCACGGTTGTCGATCGCTACGGCTTCAAGAAGAGCCTGCTCGCCTGCTTCTCGATCTTCTGCGTCGGCTACTTTCTCATCGGCCTAGGTGGGCTACCTGCGGGGCAATCGATCGTGCAGGCAATCGGTCCCAATGTCTACATGATTGTTGCGGTCGTCATCACTGCAGTCGGCGGCTCTCTCATCAAGCCGTCGATCGTCGGGACGGTGGCGCGGACAACGACCTCCGAGACGAAAGGCCTCGGGTACTCGATCTACTACACGCTCGTGAACCTGGGTGGTGCGATCGGCCCGATTCTCGCCCTCCAGGTGCGCGAGAACATTGGGATCTCCTACGTGCTCGTGATGTCGTCACTGACGAGTCTCGCGCTCGTCTTGGCGACCTTCCTGTTCTTTTCCGAGCCCGAGCGCCCCGCCGACGCAGCGCCGCAGAAGACGATGGCCGGCGTCCTCGCCGACATGTTCAAAGTATTTACCAACGCTAAATTCATGAGCTTCCTGATCATCTTTTCGGGTTTCTGGGCGATGTTCTGGCACATCTTCTACGCCCTGCCCTTCTATGTGCGCGACGTCCTGCATTTCGAGCAGTTCGAGATCATCGAGACGGTCGACGCCTGGACGATCATCCTGGTGACTGTGCCGGCGGCGGCGCTGGCAAAGAAGCTGTCGCCCTTGAGCGCGATGATCGTCGGCTTCGTGCTGGCGAGCGTCTCGTGGTTCGTGATGGGCGCCTTCCCGACCTTGACGATGACCATCGTCGCGATCGCCGTCTTCGCCGTCGGCGAAGCGACCCAGGCGCCCCGTTACTACGAGTACGTCGCCGACCTGGCGCCCAAGGAGCAGGTCGGTACCTACATGGGCTTCGCCTTCCTGCCGGTAGCGTTCGGCACGTTCATCTCCGGAATCACGAGTGGGCGGCTCGTGGCGCACTACGTCGGCGAAACCGTCGACGGCGTCTTCCGGCCCGGCCCGGCGTTCGCGAGCGCTTCGCACATGTGGTACTGGGTCGGTGGCATCGGCGTCGCCTCGACCGTGCTGATGATCGCCTACGACCGCCTGGTCGTCCGCCGCACTGCGGATTGAGCGGGCGTCGGTCGTGGCTGCGCGTCGCGATCCTCCGCCTCTCATTGGCAGGCTCGTGTCGAGGCGTGCGGCAGGCTCTGCGCGACTGTCGTGAGCACGAGATTCTCACTCCGAACGGCGCTTCATGACTTCCGGCTGGACGAGCTCGGGATCGCCTACGTCCTGCTCCTCGGCGCCGCGTGCTTTCAGGTCGTTCTCGCTGCGAGCCCGCTTCGGATCCTCGTCGCTCACGTACTGAGCAATGACGACGCCTACTACTACTTTCGAGTTTCGCGCTCGCTGGCGGCGATGGGCGTAGCGACGTTCGACGGTCTGCACGAGACGAACGGCGTGCAGCTGTTGTGGGCGGGCGTGCTCGCGGTGCTCGCTCGCTTCGTCGAGGACGAGACGCTCTACCTGCGCGCGGCTCTTGCGCTCAGCGTGGCGCTCAACCTGGTCGCCGGAATCGGCTTGGGTCGGCTCGGCCTCTCGCTGCACTCGAAGACGCTCGGAGCGACCGCGATCGTTCTGTGGAGCGGGATGATGATCAACGGCCGCGCGACCCTGTCCGGTATGGAGTTCCCGCTCCACATGGCCGTGATCGTCGCGTGTTCGGCAATCGGCTGTACGGCTTGGCGCCAGCCGGAGCAGCTCGGTTTGCGGGGGATGGTCGCGGGCCTCGTCCTGCTGTCGCTCAATGCGTGGGTGCGGCTCGACTCGGCGCTCTTTTCTGTCGTTGTCTGGCTCGCTCTCGCTCGTGCGTCTGGGCGCTGGCCCGCAGGCGAGCGTCGACGGGCCGCGACCGCCTTGCTGTTCGTGCTCCCGATCGCCGCGGCGGGAGCCTACACGGCGACCTCCTGGTGGCTCGGCGGCACCGTGACGCCGATCTCGGGCGCCGTCAAGGCCCTCTATGCGGATCGTCACTTCTCGGGGTGGGGACCGTGGGTCGCTGTCGGCGGCCACGGCTTCTGGTGGGTCTCGATCTTGACCCGGACTGCGTTGGCGATCGTCCATCCCCGCCTCGCCACGGCGGTTCAGTTGCAGAACCCTCTGTTCCTGGCGGGCGGCATCGTCGCGACGGCAAGTCTCGTTGCAGCGATCCTTTGCGTCGCCGCACCACCGCTCGGCGAGCGAGATCGCTGGCTGTCGCGCGCCCTTTTGATTCTGATGGCGGTCGGTGCCGTCCACGCGGGCGTCGTCGCCTTTCTCATCGGCCCGTTCTCGCACGTGGTCTCGCGCTACTACGGCTGGCTGACCTTGTCGTTCGTGCTGGCCGTGGGCCTCCTCGTTGCGCGCTCGCGTCCCCGTCCGCAGATTTTCGCTCTCGCCTGCGCGGCTCTGCTGATCTCGTGGTTGCCCAGCGCTCGCCGCATGCTCGTCGACCCGTCGCCGAACGGCCTCAACGTTCGCCGCCAGGAGCTCGCCGAACGAATCCGACGCGACCTGCCGCCGGACGCGAGGGTCGGTGCCTGGAATGCCGGTCAGCTCGGATATTTCTGCGGTCGGACCGTCGTCAACCTCGACGGCCTGGCCAACGACGGCGAATTCCTCGCTTTCTTGCGCTCGCAGCGACCGATCCGTGAATACCTCGACCGCGAGGGCATCGAGTATCTCGCGGACTACGATGATTCCGACCTCAGCATGCGATTTCGAGAGCGCTGGGATCGATCGCGTTGGTTCCGAGGATCAATCGAATGGAGCGACCTCGAAATTCTCTATTCCGATTCCGCGCCTGCCAGAAGGCTCTACTTGGCGCGGCTCGTCCCGCGACGATCGGAATAGCGCCGAAAGCGCCGGCCGGGTCGCCGAGCTCGCGTGTTTCAGCGGCTGGAGGTTCGACCGGACCCTGGTTCCCGGCGGTCAGCCATTCCGGCTCTGGAAGTCGGCCATGAAAGCGACGAGGGCGTCGACGCCGGCCTCGGGGAAGGCGTTGTAGATCGAGGCGCGGATGCCGCCGACGGAACGGTGGCCCTTCAAGCCGTCGAGACCCTCGGCGGTCGCTTCCTTCACGAAGCGCTTCTCGCGCTCCTCGTCGGGCAGTCGGAACGTGACGTTCATCAGCGAGCGCGAGCCCGGCCGGGCGTGGGCGCGGTAGTAACCGCCGGAGCCGTCGATGGCGTCGTAGAGCGTGCCCGCCTTGCGTTCGTTGCGGCGCGCGAGCTCGTCGAGGCCGCCGAGCTCGAGCAGGTGCTCGAGGACGAGGTGCAGCACGTAGATGCCGAAGACCGGCGGCGTGTTGTAGAGCGAGCGCTCCTTGGCGTGGATGGCGTAGCGCAGGTAGATGGGCACGTCCGCCGGCGCGCGGTCGAGCAGGTCGCGGCGCACGACGACGACGGTGAGGCCGGCGATCGAGAGGTTCTTCTGACCGCCAGCGTAGGTGAGCGCGAAGCGCGAGAAGTCCACCGGCCGGCAGAAGATGTCGGAAGAGGCGTCGTTGACCAGCGGCACGCCGTCCGGCACTTCTGGAACGTAGGCGAACTGAGTGCCGAAAATGGTGTTGTTCGACGTCATGTGCACGTAAGCGGGCCGCGCCGAGAAGGCGAGCTCCTCCGGCGCCGGGATGCGGTCGTGGTTCGTCGCCTTCGACGACGCCGCGACGTGCACGCGGCCGACCTTCTTCGCCTCGAGGATCGCCTTCTCCGACCAGGTTCCGGTCTCGATGTAGTCGGCCGTCTCGCCCGTCCGGAGCAGGTTCATCGGCACCATCGAGAACTGCAGCGTCGCGCCCCCCTGGAGGAAGAGAACGGCGTAGTCGTCGGAGATGCCGCCCAGCTTCCGGAAGTCCGCCTCGGCGCCGAAGCAGATCTCCTCGAACGTCGGCGAGCGGTGGCTGATCTCGAGCACCGACATGCCGACGCCGGGAAGCGCCAGGAGATCGCGCTGCGCTCGGACGAGCGCCGAGAGGGGCAGGACCGCCGGACCGGCGGAGAAGTTGAAGATGCGGGAAGTCGCGGCCATGGAGAGTCTCCGCAGGAATCCCGGCGTCAGCCGCCGAGCTTGGACAGTCTGAGGTCGAGGATGTCGTCGCTGCCGTCACGGATCGCGCCGAGGGTGCTCTCGTCGGGCTCGCCGTCGAGGTGGATGCGGGCGATCGCCGCCTGTGCGCCTTCGAAGACGACGTTCTCCGTCTCCTGGACGTTGAGCCCGGCGACGCGCAGGCGCTCGAAGACGTGCGCCAGGACGCCCGGCCGGTCTCTATGGCGCACCACCAAGCGGTGGGTCGCCGGGGTGCGGCGGGCGAAATTGACGCAGTTCGGCACCCGGCCGTTCTCGACGAAGCTGCGCACGATGCGCACGGTCTCGGCGGCGATCGCTTCCTGCGCCTGCTCGGTCGAGGCGCCGATGTGGTGCGTGCCGTAGACGAGCGGCAGCGCGAGGAGCGGATCGCGGAACTCGCCGCTGGCGCCTGCCGGCTCGGCGGCGAAGACGTCGAGCCCGAGGCGCAGGCTCTTGTCGCGGGTGGCGCGCTCGAGCGCCGCGGCGTCGACGACCTCGCCGCGCGAGGTGTTCAGGAAGTAGGCGCCCGGCTTGAGCCGGGCGAGCACCGATCCGTCGACGAACCCACGGGTCTCGGGGCCGAGCGCGACGTGGACGGTAAGGGCGTCGGCGGCGCCGGCGACGTCGGCCGGTGTCGGAGCCAGGCGGATCGGCGCCTGCTGGTGCACGGCCTCGAGATCGAGCTGGCGCGCTTCGGCCAGCGTCATCCAGCGCTCCTCGCCGGCGAAGCGCCGGCTCCAGGCGACGATGCGCAGGCCGAAAGCGTGGGCGCGCCGGATCACCTCGCAGCCGATCGAACCCAGGCCGAGGACGCCGAGCGTCCTGCCGTGCACGCCGGCGGCGCGCGAGTACTCCTTCTTGTCCCACCTGCCGGCGCGCAGGTCGGCGACGTTGTCGGGGATGCGCCGGTCGAGGGCGAGCAGCAGCCCCATGGTCAGCTCGGCGACCGCGATCGCGTTCTTGCCCGGGCAGTTGGCGACGTGGATGCCGCGCTCGGAGGCGGCGCGCACGTCGATGGTGTTGACGCCGGCGCCGGCGCGCACGACGAGGGCGAGCGGCCCGGCGTCGAGCATCTCGGCGGTCACCCTGGTGCTGCGCACGACGAGCACTTCGGGCCGCTCGCGGGCGATCGCCTCCACCAGCGACCCCGCCTCGAGGCCGGGCTCGCTGAGCACTTCGGCGTCGATGGCGCGGAGACCGGCGAGGCCGCTCGCTTCGAACTTGTCGGCGACCAGGATCCTCATCTCAGATCTCCTGCACCAGCAGACCGTCGCGCAGCTTGGGCTCGAACCAGGTCGACTTGGGCGGCATGATCTCGCCGGCGTCGGCGACGGCGAAGAGCTCGTCGACGCTCACCGGGTGCAGCGCGAAGGCCGCCGCGGCCCGCCCCGAGCCGACCAGCCGCTCGAGCTCGGCGGTGCCGCGGATGCCGCCGACGAAATCGATTCGCGAGTCGGTGCGCAGGTCCTCGATGCCGAGCATGGGCGAGAGCACTTGCCGGGAGAGCCGCTCGCAGTCGAGTCGCTCGGCGAGAGAGGCGCCGGCGGGCGGCTCGCCGAGCACGAGCGTGCGCCAGCGGTCGCCGAGGAAGAGGCCGACGCAGCCCGGCCGCTCCGGCTGCGGCGGCGCCGTGACGAAGCGAAAGCGGCGCTCGAGCTCGGCGAGCAGCGCCTCGCGACTCGTGTCGCCGAAGTCGGCGACGACACGGTGGTAGGGGAGGATCCGCACCTGATCGTGCGGGAAGGCGACGGCGAGGAAGGTGTCGAACGAGCCGGCGCCCGGCGCCGGCGAGTGCGCTGCCCGGCCCTCGCGCAGCTCGCCGCGGGCGCGCCAGGCGGAAGCGGCGCGGTGGTGCCCGTCGGCGATGTAGAGCTCGGGCACGGCGGCGAAGCCGGCGACGAGGGCGTCGCGATCGGCGGGCGAGGCCTTCCACACCCGGTGGGCGACGCCGTCGGCGGCGACGAAGTCGTAGAGCGGCTCGCCCGCCGTGAGGAGTGCGACCGCGGCGTCGAGGGCGGCGCTGGCGCGGTAGGTGAGGAAGACGACGCCGGTCTGCGCGCGCAGGGTGACGATGTGGCGCGTGCGGTCGTCCTCCTTGGCGCGGCGGGTGCGCTCGTGCTTCTTGATGCGGTCGCGCTCGTACTCGTCGACCGAGAAGGCGCCGGCGACGCCGGTCTGCTCGTGGTCGCCCATCCGCAGCCAGTAGACGTACAGCGTCGAGTCGGGATCGGCGATCATCGGCGCCGCGCGCTTCAGCCGCTCGAGGTTGGCGCGCGCGCGGTCGTAGACCTCGGCGGCGTAAGGGTCGGCGCCCGCGTCGAGCTCGAGCTCGGAGCGTGTCACGTGCAGGAAGGAGAGCGGCTCGCCGGCGGCGAGGGCGCGCGCCTCCCCGGTCGAGACGACGTCGTACGGAACGGACGAGACCCGGTGCGCCACGGCGGCCTCCGGCCGCAGCGCCCGGAACGGAGCAAGGACGGCCATGGGCGCATTCTACGGGGCCCGCGATTGTCGCCGATCGCGCGAGTCCGCTACGCTGCCCTGCCGATGCCGCGCGCGATCCGTTTCGACCGCAACGAATGGGCCGGCAGCTTCGGCGACATCGGCACCGACCTGCCGCTCGTTTTCGGCATGGTGCTGGCAGCCGGGCTCGACGCGGCGAGCGTCTTTGCCGTCTTCGGCCTGCTGCAGGTCGCCACCGGCCTCGTCTACCGCCTGCCGATGCCATTGCAGCCGCTCAAGGCGATGGCGGTGCTCGTCATCACCGGAG
>Ga0214471_10000586_pt1 | contig 30503 bp, 26 predicted proteins | sample RVTome_5_FD_207665 | JGI IMG/M metagenome (GOLD analysis project Ga0214471, IMG submission 207665) | Soil microbial communities from uranium-contaminated site in the Upper Colorado River Basin, Wyoming, United States - RVT142D155 | ecosystem: Environmental > Terrestrial > Soil > Contaminated >... | reverse complement strand
GACGGCGGCCGACGCGGTGGGCGCCGGCGAGCCCGACGCCGTGGAAATCGTGCAGGGCGGCGCGGACGTCGTCCGCGCCCGCTCGGTCAGCGTCACCCAGGGTGGGATCACCCAGGCCACCGCCGACGAGGTCACGGTCCGCCAGGGCGGCATCGGCCGGCTCGAGGCGCGCGACGTGGCCGTGTCGCAGGGCGGTGTCGGGTTCGCCAAAGCGGAGCGCGTGTCGGTCGAGCTGGGCGGCATCGGGGCCGCCTTCGCCGGCGAGGCGAGCGTGACCCAGGGTGCGGTGACCACCCTCGTCGCGCGCGAGGTCCGGATCGGCCAGTCGTTCGTGCGCTCGCTCGTCGCCTCGGACGTCCGGTTCGACCGCCCGAGCGGCGTCGGCGTGCTCCTCGCGCGGCACGTCGAGGGCGACGTCCGCGTCCTCATCGACTGGCGCGGCGCGCTCGTGATCGGCGCGATCGCCGGGCTGCTCGGGGCGCTGCTCCGGCGCCGCCGCTGACGGCCGGCGCAACCGCCTCGGCTATACTCGGGCATCGGCCCGGACGGACGGCCTTCACGCTCCCGGGACGCATCCGGCAGCGGGCCCCGGACCTGCAGCAGGAGCGCCCAGTCCCCGTGATCCATCCCTCCGCCCGCGTCCATCCGTCGGCCGACATCGAGCCGGAGGTCGAGGTTGGCGAGCGCACGAGCGTCTGGCACCGGGCGCAGGTCCGAAGCGGGGCCCGGATCGGCGCCGACTGCGTCATCGGGCGTGACGTGTTCATCGACGAGGCCGTCGTCCTCGGCGACCGGGTCAAGATCCAGAACGGAGCCCTCATCTATCACGGCGTCACCGTCGAGGACGGCGTGTTCATCGGGCCCGGCGCGATCCTGACCAACGATCGCTACCCGCGCGCGATCACCTCGACCGGCGACCTGGCCCGGGCTGACGACTGGACGGTCAGCCCGATCACGCTCCGCTACGGTTCGTCGATCGGCGCCGGCGCCGTCGTCGTTGCCGGCGTCGACGTGGGCCGGTTCGCGACGGTGGGAGCGGGGGCGATCGTCACCCGCGCCGTCCCCGGGCATGCCCTGGTGGCCGGCAACCCGGCCCGCCGGCTCGGCTGGGTGTGCGCCTGCGGGCGCCGCCTCGTTGACTCGAGCGGCGATCCCGCCGAGCCGGATCCGCCGCACTACGCTCGCGATACGAAGATCCATTGCCCGGAATGCGGTCGCGTCTACACGTACGTTCCCGACGCCGAGACGCTCGAGGAGCGGTCCGGCCCTCGTCAAGGAGCCCCAGCATGATCCCGATCGCCCGCCCCGACATCGACCAACAGGAGATCGACGCCGTCAGCGACGTCCTGCGTTCGGGAATGCTGGCCCAGGGCAGGCGCGTGGCTGCCCTCGAGGAGCGCTGGGCCGCCGCAACCGGCGTCCGGCATGCCGTCGCGATGAGCAACGGGACGGTTGCCCTCATGTCCGTCTTCGCCGGCCTTGGCCTCGGGCCCGGCGACGAGGTCATCACGGTGTCGCACACGTTCGCCGCGACGGCGAACGCGATCCTCTACACGGGAGCGACGCCGGTGTTCGTCGACATCGAGCCGGACACGTACCTGATCGACGCGAAGCGGATCGAGGCGGCGATCACGCCCCGTACCCGGGCGATCGTGCCGGTCCACCTGTTCGGCCTCGTCGCGGACATGGACATGATCATGGCGATCGCGGATCGGCATGGGCTCGCGGTCGTCGAGGACGCGTGCCAGGCCCACGGAGCGACGTACCGCGGCCGGGTGGCCGGCAGCTTCGGGCACGGGACGTTCAGCCTGTACGCAACGAAGAACATGACCACGGCGGAGGGCGGGTTCGTCACGACCAATGACGACCGGCTTGACGACTGGCTGCGTCTCTACCGGAACCAGGGCATGCGCGCCCGATACCAGTTCGAGATGCTCGGCTACAACTTCCGTCTGACGGATCTCGCGGCCGCGATCGGGCTCGTCCAGCTCGACAAGCTGGCTCGCAACACGGCTCGCCGCCAGGCAATCGCGGCGCGCTACGACGAGGCATTCGACGACCTGCCGGTGGGTCGGCCGGTCACGCCCGACGGTCGGGTCCACGTCTATCACCAGTACACGCTCGACGTCGGCGAGGCGCGCGACGCGATCGTGGCCGGGCTGCGCGAACGCGGCATCGGTGCCGACATCTACTACCCCATCCCGGTCCACCGCCAGGCCTACATCCAGGAGCTGGGCCTCCACGCGGACCTGCCGGCGACCGACCGGGCGGCAGCCCGGACGCTTGCCCTGCCGATGTTCCCCGGTCTGACCGAGGATGAGCAGGGCCAGGTCGTGGCGGCCGTTCGCGACGTCGTCGCCCAGCACGCACCGGCCGCCGGGGCGGCGCGCTGAGCGCGAGCCGGACCACGATGGGCGGCTGGACCCCGGCCGGCGATCGAGACCTGCGGATCGGTCTCGCGGGCCTCGGCTCGATGGGCCGGAATCACCTGCGGATCCTGTCCGGCCGGCCGGATCTCCGTCTCGCGGCCGTGGCGGATCCGGTGCCGGAGGCGCTCGCCGCGGCCGTCGCCCTGTCCGGCGCGCAGGGGTTCGCGGAGCCGCTCTCGATGCTCGCCGAGGCGGAGCTCGACGCGGTCGTCATCGCCGCGCCCACGATGGCCCACTTGCCGATCGCGCTCGTCGCGATCGAGCGCGGCACGGCCGTCCTCGTGGAGAAGCCGCTCGCGGCCACGACCGACGAGGCGCTGCGGATCCTCGCCGCGGCGCGGACGGTCGGCGTGCCGGTCCAGGTCGGCCACGTCGAACGCTTCAACCCCGCCGTCCTCGAACTCGGCCGCCTGCTCGAGGCCGGCTGGCTGTCGACCGTCTACGCGATCGCCTCGCGCCGGGCGGGCCCGTTCCCGGCCCGGATCCGCGACGTCGGCGTGACGATCGACCTCGCCACCCACGACGTCGACATCCTGTCGTGGATCGCCGGTGAACGCCCGGTTCGCGTGTACGCCGAGATCGCCCAGCGGCTCCACGCGACGCACGAGGACCTCCTGTTCGGGCTCGTCCACTTCCCGTCCGGCGCGACCGGCATGCTCGACGTGAACTGGCTCACCCCGGCCAAGCGGCGCCAGCTCGTCGTGACCGGCGAGGAAGGCATGTTCGAGCTCGACTACCTCACCCAGCGGCTCACGTTTACCCGCGCGACGGCGGACGTGTCGCCGACTCTCATCGACGGCTACGCGCCGACGTTCGAGGGCGACGTCGCCGTCCTGCCGGTCGCCAACGCGGAACCGCTGGCGGCCGAGATCGACGCCTTCGTCGAGGTCGTCCGGCACGGCGGACGACCGATCATCGATGCGGAGGACGGCCTGTGGGCCGTCGCGATCGCGAACGGCCTGCTCGAGTCGGCCGCCGCCCACCGGGCGCTCGACCTGACCGACCTGACCGCCCGACTCGCCTGACGTGACCGACCGGGGCGCGGACCCGGACCGCTGGATCGTCCTCCGCGAGGGCGCGCGCCGGCGCTGGGGCGGCGACGTCCGGCGTCACCACGTGTTCGCCGGCCTGGCCGATCGAACGGAGGCGCGGATCGTCGAGGGCGGCTGGCGCCCCGGGCCGCTGCGGCGGGCGGTCGTCGGGCCGCTCGGGGTGCTGCCCGGCGGGCTCGCCGACCGCCTCGCCGGGCTTGTGCGGCGCGGCCGCGTGCGGCCGAAGCTCGCGGCCTCGGAGAAGCTGCGGGATGCCCTCCTCGACGCGGCACGGGCCGTCACCGATCCTGCCGCCGTCGCCATCTACGACGATCCGACTGCCCAGTCCCGCGCGCTCGGGGTTGCCCTCGAGCCGGGCTGGCTCGACGAGCTCGCGCAGCGGCAGCACCGCAACGCCGAGACGTTTCGCTGGCTCGTCGTCCCGACCCGGTCGTTCGCCGAGCTGGCCGGCCTCGACCCGGACCGGGTCATCGTCGGCGGCAACGGGTCCGACACGAGCCGTGTTCGACCGGGGCCGTGGCCGGACGCGCCGTGCGTCGGAATCGTGTCGGCGGCGGCGCCCGGCCGCGGCCTCGAGCTGCTCATCGACGCCGTCCGCGCCGCCCGCGGCGCGATACCGGACCTGCGACTGCGCATGGTCCTCGTCGCGACCGGCAGTGCGACGGAGCCGTATCTCGCCGGGTTGCGCGCGGCGGTCGCCGCCGATCCGTGGGTCGAGATCGCCGGTGCGGCCTACGACGACCTGGGGCCCGCGACCGCGCCGGCCACCGTCCTGTGCATCCCGCACCCGCCCGGCGCGTACATGGACGTCGCGCTGCCGGTGAAGCTGTTCGATTCCCTCGCGCTGGGCCGGCCGCTCGTCGTCACGCCGCGCACCGAGACGGCAGCGATCGTCGCGCGACACGGCGTGGGTGTCGTGGCGGGGGGTGACGCTGTCGACGACCTCGCGTCAGCGATCGTCGAGCTGGCCGGCGACGACCCCCGCGCTCGCCGGCTCGGTGCGCGCGCCCGCGAGGTCGCGGAGCGCGAGTTCGACTGGCGGGTCGTCGGGGACCGGATCGCGATCGAGGTGCTCCGTCGCGAGGGCGAGTCCGTCCCGTAGTCGGGGAGCGGGCGCGGCGCGGTCAGCCGCGCTCGTCGCCGAGCCGGCGCAATCCGCCGGGCACGAGGGTCGCCTCGCCGGACGCGAGGAGCGGCTCGGCCGCGAGATAGTCGACCCCGTCGACGCAGACGAGCTCGACCTGACGGTCCGGTCCGGCCAGCCCGCGCGCCGTCGCGAGCGCCGCCCGCACGGCCGCGACGCCCTCCGCCGCGAGCGCGCGGCGGAGGCCAGGCAGCCAGCCGCGCCGCCGGGCGACCGCGAGCGGATGCCGCATCGCGCGGGCGACGCGCCGCCACCCCCGCGGCGAGCCGATCGCGGCGCGGTCCGCGACGCTCCGGATCCTGTCGCCGAGATCCGCCTCGACGACGTCGCCGAGGCCGTTCGGGAGCTCCTCGCGTCCGCCGGACGTCGCGAGCACGACCGCCGCCCGGGCCTCGGGCGGCAGCGCCTCGAGGAGCATCGCGCGTCCGCGATCGAACGCAACGACGACGCGCACCGGCCTCGGCGTCGGCAGGTAGGGGCCGGGCGGGCCGGCGTCGGCCGGTTCGTCGGCCGCGAGGAGCGACGCGTACAGTCCGGCCAGCCGATCGGCCACGACCGTGGCGGACATCCGGTCCGAGACCGAGGCGCGCAGCGCATCCGGATCGAACGACTCGATCCGGCCGAGCGTCCGCAGGATCGCCGCCGCGAGGGCGATCGGGTCGTCCGGCGGGACCACCGCCCCGACCCGGTCCGGCTCCGGCCCGAGAATCTCGGTCACGCCCCCGGAATCGGTCGCCACGACCGGGAGGCCCGCCGCGAGCGCCTCGGCCGCCACGACGCCGAACGTCTCGCGCGGGCTGGGGTGGACGAACAGCGAGGCACCCGCGAGCGCAGCGGCGACCTCCGCGCGGTCCGCAACCGGCTCGAGCCGGACGGCATCGGCCAGGTCAAGCTCCGCGATCCGGCGACGCCAACCGGCCTCGATCGCCTCGGTCGGTGAGGAGCCGATCAGCCGCAGGGTGACCGTCGGCCGATCGCGCCGGACGCGCGCAACGGCCTCGAGCAGCGAATCGATCCCCTTCGACGGCTTGCGGTAGCCGACGAACACGAGCTCGTCGGCGCGACGCTCGGTGCGCGGCGCGGCCCGGAACGCGTCGAGCGGCACGGCGTTCGGGACGACCTCGAGGCGGGTCTCGAGCTCCGGCAGGGCCGCGACGAGCTCCGCTGCGAGCGTCCGGCTCACGGCGATGAGCCGGCCGGCGATGCGGGCCGTTTCGGCGTACGCCGCCCGGACCGCCGGATCCGCGATGAGCCGGCCGACGAACGACGCGTGCTCGGTCAGGACGAGCGGGCAGCCGAACCGGCGGGCCAGTGCGGCCGCCGCGACCCCGTCCGGATAGACGGTGTGCGCGTGCACGATGTCCGGTCGGGGGACCACGGTTTCGCGGCCGGACAGCCACCGGTCGGCGAGCGCCTCGAGGGCTGCGCGCCGCGCAGCCGCGGCGTGCGTGGGGCCGGCCGACGGATCGCGCCCGCCCGCGATCGGCAGCCGTGCGACCGGGATCCCGGAACCGGCCGCGAAGACAGCCGGGTGGTGCCGGATCGCGTCACCGGCGCGCCGCCGGATCGCCGCCGCCGTGTCCGACCGGAGCCGCCCCGAACCCACCAGGTCCGCCGGGTCGAACGAGGCGACCAACGGGCGGACCATCCCGGTCGCCGCGAGCGCCTCGACCTGGTCCGCCACGAAGCGACCGGCGACCGGGTCAAGGACCGACGGGTACCAGCCCGCGACGACGAGCAGGGTGATCGGGCGGCCGGGCATCGCCGGCAACGGTAGCATCGGATCGGACCGGCTATGCTCCCCCGACCAGCACCCGCTGCGAGATCCGACCCGCGATGCCGATCGTTTCAAGACCGTCGACGAGCGCCAGCCTGCTCGGCGGTTCCATCGTCCTCGAGCCCGCCCCGTGCGCCCACGGGACCCCCCGCCGCGTCGAGCCCTGGACCGGCGAGCCGGGCACGGCCGGCCGCGTGGCCGTCGTCGGGGCGGGCAAGATGGGCCTGCCGCTCGCCGCCCAGTTCGCGTCCCACGGCTGGGACGTGACGGCGGTCGACGTGGTGCCGGAGGTGGTCGACGCGATCAACGCCGGACGGTCGCACATCGGGGCGGAGCCGGGCGTGGCGGAACTCGTCGCCATGGCGCACGCGGGCGGTCGCCTCCGGGCGACGATGGACGGGGCCGCGGCCGCTGGCGCGTCGGACGTCGTCGTGCTCATCGTGCCGGTCACGCTCGACGACGAGGAGCGGCCCGATTACCGGGCGATGGACGCAGCCGTGGCGGCCATCGCGCCGGGGGTCCACGCTGGGTCGACGGTCGTGTTCGAGACGACCCTCCCGGTGGGGACGACGCGGTCGCGCTACACGCCGCGCATCGAGGAGGCATCCGGGCTGCGCGCCGACGCCGACTTCTTCGTCGCCTTCTCGCCGGAGCGGCTGTACTCCGGCGCGGCGCTGCGCAACCTCGCCACGTACCCCAAGCTCGTCGGCGGGATCGGGGCCGCGTCGACGGACCGCGCCGCGCGGTTCTATGACGCCGTGCTCGACGCGGAGGTCGTGGCGATGTCGTCGGCCGAGGCCGCCGAGTTCAGCAAGCTCGCCGACACGACGTATCGCGACGTGAACATCGCCCTGGCCAACGAGTTCGCCCGCGCGGCCGACCGGTTCGGGGTCGACGTCGACGAGGTGATCGGGGCGGCGAACAGCCAGCCGTACAGCCACATCCACCAGCCCGGCATCGGCGTCGGCGGCCACTGCATCCCGGTCTACCCGCACTTCCTGCTCGACGGAGCGGCGGATCTCGAGCTCGTCGCCCTGTCGCGCCGGGTCAACGACGGCCAGGTGGGCCTCGCGATCCGTGCGCTCCAGCGCTCGCTCGGCGCGCTCGACGGCGTGCCCGTCCTCGTGCTCGGGCTGACCTACCGGCACGGGGTCAAGGAGCTCGCCTACTCGCGGGCGCTGCCGCTGATCGACCGGCTCCGCTTCCACGGGGCGGACGTGCTCGCCTTCGACCCGCTGCTCGACGAGGACGAGACGGTGCGCTGCTGCGCCGGCGCGTGGCGCTGGGGCGAGCCGAGCCCGGCGCGCGCGATCGTCACGCAGACGGCGGACCCGCTGTGGCGGACGCTCGACCCGGCCTGGTTCCCGGACCTGCGCGTAGTCTTCGACGGGCGCAACAGCCTGCGCGGGTTCGACCTGCCCGCGGAGGTCGAGCACGTCGGGGTGGGCCTCGGGGGGTCGCCGAACCGGGGTTCAGCGACGGCGGCCGGCGGCGCGTCACCGGGCGCTGCGGCTCCTGCCCCGGCCCCGGCTGCCGCGCGCCGCTGAGCCAGCCGCCGGCGTGCGCATCGCCAGCGTTGTCGGGACCCGCCCGCAGCTGATCAAGGCGGCGGCGCTCGAACCGCCGCTCCGCGCGCGACACGAGGCGATCCTCGTCGACACCGGCCAGCACTGGGACGACGCGCTGGCCGGCAACTTCTTCGCCGAGCTCGGCCTCGCCCGTCCCGAGCACGCGCTCGATGCCGGCGGTGGGACGCATGCCGAGCAGACCGCCGCGATGCTGACCGGCCTCGAGCCGATTCTCCTCGCCTGGCGCCCGGACGCGGTGCTCATCTACGGCGACACGAACTCGACGCTCGCCGGCGCTCTCAGCGCGGCGAAGCTCGGCATCCCGGTCGCGCACGTCGAGGCGGGCCTGCGCAGCTTCGATCGGCGGATGCCGGAGGAGCTCAACCGGGTCGTTGCGGACCACCTCTCGACCTGGCTCCTTGCCCCGACTCCGACGGCCGTGGCCAACCTCGCGGCGGAGGGGCTCGTCGATGGCGTCACGCTCGTCGGCGATCTCATGCAGGATCTCGCGGCGCGCGTCGTCGCGGAGGTCCGTGACCGGTCTGCGCTCGGGGCGGTCACCGAAGCGGCCGGCCGGTCGCTCGCCTCCGGCGGCTACCTGTTCGCGACGATCCATCGGGCGGAGAACCGCGAGTCGGCGGCGATCGCCGCCTGGGCGGCCCTGCTCGGCCGGGTCGCGCGACCGGATCGGCCGGTCGTCCTCGCGCTCCATCCGGGGACGCTCGCGGCCGTCGAGCAGGCCGCCATCGCGCTGCCGGCCGACGTCATCGTCATCGGCCCGACCGGTTACCGGACGTCGCTCGCCCTGCAGCTCCATGCCGCCGCCGTCCTGACCGACTCGGGCGGCGTCCAGCGCGAGGCGGCCTGGCTCGACGTCCCGTGCCTGGTCCTGCGCGGCACGACGGAGTGGCGCGAGGCGGTCGCGGGGTCCGCCGGACGGATGGTCGTCGTCGGACTCGACGCGGACCGGGTCGCCACCGAACTCGCCCGGCTCGCCCCCGTCGACCGTTCCGCCGCGCTCGCCGTCGAACGGGCGGCCGGCGCAATGGTTGCGCCCGCCGGTGCCCCGGCGGCCATCCTCGACGCGCTGGATCGGACACCGGGGACCGACTGACCGTGCGCGTCGTCATGTACGTCCAGAACGACGCGACGCACGACTCCCGGGTCCTGCGCGAGGCGGCAACGCTCGCCGGCGCGGGGCACACGGTGACGGTGATGGCGACGACCCGCTCGCCGGACGAGCCCGACGGCCGCCGCGAGAAGCGTGACGGGTTCGCCATCGTGCGGGTGGCCATCCCGGCCGCCGATCGCCGCGGGATCGAGGCCTTCCGAGCGCCGTGGCGGGCGATCCGACCGTCGCTGGGGGCGATCGGCTCGGCCGCCGCGCGCGGGCCGGCCGGCGCCGCGTCCCTCGTGCGTGGGGTCGTCGGCCTTGCCGTGCTCGCCCCGTGGCTCGTGCTGCGCGGTGCGTGGGTGGCGATCGTCAACCGCGCCCTCCGGCGACCGATCCGGATGGGCTGGCTCGAGTATCTCCGGCGCTGGCGCCAGGAGACACTCGGCTGGTGCCGCGCGGCCGTCGCGCACGCGCCGGTCGCCGACATCCACCATGCCCACGACCTGGAGGCCGTTCCGGCCGCCCGCTCCGCGGCGCGACGGGACGGCGGCCGCTCCGTCTACGACAGTCACGAGATCTTCACCGAGTGGGGGCTGCACCGTGCGCAGCCGCTCTGGCTGCGCCTCGGCCTCGCCGCGTGGGAGCGTCGCCTGGCCGATGGCGCCGCGGCCGTCATCACGGTCAACGACGCGATCGCGGACATCCTGCGCCGGCGTCTCGCCCCAATGCGGATCGTCGTCGTCCACAACTGCCCGCCGCGCTGGCACCCGCCGGACGACGCGCCGGACCACGTCCGGCGGGCCGCCGCGATCCCACCCGACGCGCCGATCGTCCTGTGCCACGGCAACCTCATGGCCGGGCGCGGGCTCGAGGAGACGGCCGCGGCCATGCGCAAGCCGGGCCTCGAGACCGCCCACCTCGTCTTCCTCGGCCATCGCGTGACCGTCGTCGATCGGCTCGTCGCCGAACCGGCAACCGAAGGACGGGTCCACTACCTGCCGGCGGTCCCGCCCGGAGATGTGGTCGAGTGGGTCGCCGGCGCGGACGCGGACGTCATGGCGATCCAGCCGACCGACCTGAACAGCCGCCTGAGCAGCCCGAACAAGCTGTTCGAGAGCCTCGCCGCCGGGGTGCCGGTCGTGTCGAGCGACCTGCCGGTCCGGCGCCGGATCCTCCTCGACGACCCGGACGGCCCGCTCGGCGAGCTGTGCGACCCGGCCGACCCGGCGTCGATTGCGGCGGCGATCCGGCGCGTCCTCGACGCTCCGCCGACCGAGCGCGCCGCTCGCCGCGCGCGCATCCTGCGAGCGGCCCACGACCGCTGGAACTGGGAGACGGAGGGAGCGAAGCTCGTCGCGCTCTACGACGACCTGGCCTCGTCGGGTGTGTCTCCGACCGGCTGAGGCATCGCCCCTCCGGCGGCCGCGACGCGATCGGCCCCGGCCAGGCGCAGCCAGCCGAGATCGCCGAGCCAGCGCAGGCCGCCTGGTGCGATCCTCGCGCGTCCCGCGTCGCGGGCGCGCGCCGTCGCGAGCACGTCGATCCCGCCCGCGCAGACGACGAGGACGGGGCGTGCCGGGCCGTCCGTGCCGGCGGCGCCATCCGCGTGCCGTATTGCGACGCCGCCCACCGCCGCGTCGACGGCGGCCGACAATCGGGGCAGCACGCGCCCGACCAGTCGGCGACGGCGCCAACGGCCGCCGAGCCAGCGCGGGCCCGCGGCGAGCAGCCCGATTGCTCCCGGGCCCCGGGCCCGAACGGTCGAGCGCAGCAGCTCCGCGACACCGTCGGCATCGCTGCCGCCGAGGACGATCGACGCCGGACGCCCCGGCAGCGGGTCGCCCGCCGTGACGATCGTGGCACCGGCCGTTGCCCAGGTCGGCGCGGCGGCAAGGTGCCGGTCGAGCGCCGGACGATCGAACGCGACGAGGACGACCGGCTCGCTCGGCGTCGCCCCCGGCTCCCGGAGCCCGGGCCGGGGGGCAGCGTCGACCCGCCGCGGGTGCTCCGCGAGCACCTCGTCGTAGAGGTCCGCGATCCGGCCGGCGACCGCCTCGGCGCGGTACCCGGCGACGTGGGCCCGGAGCGCGGCCGGATCGAACGTCGCGCGCCGCGCGAGCGTGGCGAGGATCGCCGCCGCGAGGGCGTCGGGATCGTCGGGCGGGACGAGGGCCCCGACGGCGTCCGGATCGGCCCCGAGGACCTCCGTCACCCCGCCCGAATCGGTCGCCACGACGGGCAGGCCGCTTGCGAGCGCCTCGACGGCCACGATCCCCATGGTCTCGCGCCGGCCCGGGTGCACGAACAGCGCCGCGTGCGCCATCGCCGCGGCCACCCCGGCCCGGTCGGCCGGCGGCTCGAAGCGGACCGCGTCGGCCACCCCGAGTTCACCGGCGAGGCGCCGCCAGCCGGTCTCCTCGTCGTCGGTCGTCGATCGACCGATCAGGCGGAGGGCGGTCGTCGGGCGCGCCGCCCGGACGAGGGCGAAGGCGCGCAGGAGCGTGGCCATCCCCTTCACCTCGCGCCGGTAGCCCACCCAGAGCAGCTCGTCCGGGTTCCGTTCGGCCGGGCCGACCGGCGCGAAGGCGTCGATGTCGACCGTGTTCGGGATGATCACGATCCGGGACGCCAGCTCCGGAAACTCCCGTCCGATCTGCTCGGCAAGAACCGCGCCGACCGCGACGATCCGGCTCGCCGCCCGCGCGCCGTCGAGATAGGCCGCGCGCGTCTCGGTGTCGGCGAACAGCCGGTCGAGATACGTCGCGTGTTCGGTCAGGACGAGCGGGAGGCCGCGGGCCCTCGCGACACGCGCCGCGGCGGCGCCCTCCGGATAGCCGACGTGAGCGTGGACGAGCGACCAGTTGCCGGCCGACCCGGACAGGAACGCATCGAGCGCCGCGGCTCGATGGTCGTGTTCATTGACCCGGCCGACTGCCGCCGTGCGGCCGACCGGGACGCCGAGCCGGGCGATGGGCACCCCGTCCGGGCCGAACGCGCCGGACGGCAGCGTCGCCGACCCCGAGGCCGCGGCGTCGCGGACGACGCGCGACCAGCCCTCGGCGGACCGCGTCCGGAGCGGCAGGTCGCCGTGCAACGCGACCGGGTCCGCGCTGACGACCGTCGGCCGAACCCGGCCCGTGGCGCGGAGCGCCGCGACCTGGTCCGCGATGAATCGCCCGGCGATGGGGTCGTCCGCCCGCGGGAACCAGCCGACGACGAGGACGTCGAGCGGAGCGGATCGAGCCGCCACCGACCGTCAGCGGGCGGCCGGTGACGGCATGGCCGCGGTCGGCTCGGCCTCGAGGATGCCGGTGTCGGTGATCGGCGGCAGCCGCTCCGGGGTCAGTCCGGCACGGCGCTGCTCGGAGCGCTCCTCGTGGATCGCGACGACGGCCGCGGGATCGCCGGCGGCCACGACGTTGCCCTGCTCGAGCAGGAGGGCGTGATTGCAGAACTCCGTCGCCCAGTGCATGTCGTGGGTCACGAGGACGATCGCCCGGGCCGCGTGCATGAGCTCGAGGACGCGGGCCTGGCTCTTGGCCCGGAACGTCGCATCGCCGGTGCCGAGGACCTCGTCGAGCAGGAGCACGTCCGGCTCCACCGCCGTCGCGATGCTGAAGCCGAGGCGCGCGTTCATGCCGGACGAGTACGTCTTGATGGCGGCGTCGATGAACTGGCCGAGATCGGCGAACTCGATGATCCCGTCCATCCGGGCGAGCATGTCTCGATGGTCGATGCCCATGAACGCGCCGGCGAGCAGGATGTTGTCGCGGCCGCTCAGCTCCGGGTCAAAGCCGGCCCCGAGGGTGAGGAGGCTCGAGATCCGGCCGTTCACGTCGATCGCGCCCTCGTCCGGCTGAAGGATGCCGGCGAGGACCTGGAGGAGCGTGCTTTTGCCGGCGCCGTTCGGGCCGATCACGGCGAGCGACTCGCCAGGCGGGACGCGGAACGAGACGTCGCGCAGGGCCCAGAAGTGGGACGGCCCGCGACGCCGGCGGGCCATGCCCTTGAACGCGTCGCGGACCGTGTTCTTGCGGGTCAGGCGCAGGTTGTAGCGGACGCCGAGCGTGCGGACGTCGATCGCCGGCTGCATCGGCTTCAGATGACCTTCGCGAAGGACGGTTCCATCCGTCGGAAGACGAGCACCGCGACGACGAGCAGGATGACCGACTCGACGAGCACGAGGGCGAGCAGGTCCCAGACCGGCGGCGCACCCGCGTAGATGAGGTTGCGGTACGACTCGAACAGGGCCACGAACGGGTTGAGCCGGTAGATCGTCGAGAGGATCGACCCCTCGCCCACCGCCTGGGTGACCTGCTCGGCACCGTACAGCGCTGGGGACAGGTAGAACCAGATCCGCAGGGCGTGGGTCGCGACGTTGCCGATGTCGCGGAAGAAGACGGTCAGGGCGGACGCGAGCACCGCGATGCCGATCGTCAGGAGGAACTGGACGAGCGCGACGACCGGCAGGAGCAGGATCCAGGCCGTGATCCGCGACGGATAGAACAGGACGAGCATGCCGAGCAGGGGAACGAGCCCGAACACGAAGTTCGCGACCCCGCCGACCGACACGGCCATGGGCAGGACGATCTTCGGGAAGTTGACCTGCTTGATGATCCGATCGCGGGTCGTGACGCACGTCACCGCGTCGGCGATCGAGCTCGAGAACCACTTCCAGGGCAGGATCGCGGTGAAGATGAAGAGCGGGTACGCCTCGCGTTCGACGCGCAGGATGATCGAGATCAGCACGACGTAGACGAGCATCGTGAGGAGCGGATCGATCACCCACCACAGGTTGCCGAGGACGGTATCCGCGCCGCGCTTCTTGAGGTCCGCGCGGACGAGGTACGTGATGAGCCGGCGGCGGGACCACACCTCACGGGCGGTGCCGGTCAGCGTCTCGCGCGGTCCCGGGCGAACGGGTCGGTAGGCCGGCCGGACGGCCTGGGTCGTGTGCGTCATACGCCGGCGAACGTTACCACCGGCCGGCCCGGCGCCGGTGGAGCCCGCCTATACTCGGCCGGTGGCCGCGCACCGCCCCATCCCCTGGGTCGTGCTCTGCGAGACGGAGCGGCGCCGATGGGGTGGCGATCTCCGCCGCGGACGCATCTTCCACGAGCTGGCCGGCCGAACCGGCGCGCTCGAGGCCCAGGGCTTCAACCATGCGTCCGTCGAGGCGGCCGTCCGACGGGTGGCCGGCCGGTTCCCGTGGCGCCCGCGGCCCGCGCTCGCGTCGGCCGAATTCCTCAGCGAGGGAGCCGTCGCGCGCGCCCGGCGCACGTGCCGGCCGGTGGCCCTCGACGTGCACGATCACCCGCTCGCCCAGGCGGAGGCGCTCGGGGCCGCGCTCGACCAGGCTGCTCGCCGCGCCCTCACGGACCGCCTCGCGCGCAACCTCGGCCTGTTCCCGCTCCACGTCGCGCCGTCGGCCTCGTTCGCGGAGCTGGCTGGCCTCGACGCGGCGCGCACGATCGTCGCGCCCAACGGGTCCGACACGACGCGCGTCACGCCGCGCCCGTTCCCGGCAGCACCCGCGGTCGGCATGGTCTCCGGCGCGGCGCCGGGGCGGGGGATCGAGGCGCTCGTCGACGCGGCGCGGAACCTGAGGGCCGGTGTGCCGGACCTGCGGCTCTTCCTGTGGCTGGCATCTGCCGACGAGGCGAGCGAGGCGTACGTCGCGAGCCTGCGTGCGGCGACCGCCGGCGCCCCGTGGATCGAGGTCGCCGCGACCGACTACGACGCCCTCGCCGGCGAGCTGGCTCGGGCGACCGTGCTCGTCGTGCCCCATCCGGCGGGGTCCTACATGGACGTCGCCGTGCCGGTCAAGCTGCTCGACTCGATGGCGGCCGGACGCCCGGTCGTCGTCACGCCACGAACGGAGATGCGGGCGATCGTCGAGACCGCCGGGGCGGGTCACGTCGCGGCCGGCGACGGGCCGGACGATCTCGCCGTGGCGATCGCGCCGCTCCTCGACGACGCGGCGCTCGCCGCGCGGCTCGGGGCGGCCGGACGAGCCGCGGCAACGGCGCGCTACGACTGGGCGGTGATCGGGCGGGCGGTGGCCGACGAGGTGCTCGCCCGATCGGCCGCGCTCGGGATCCTCGCGTGACCGGTTCGGCCGGGCCGCACGTCGAGCCGGGGCACGGCGCTTCGCCCGGCGCCGTCGTCGTGGCGTTCGTGCTCAACGACGCGACGATGGATTCGCGGGTCCTGCGGTCTGCCGCGACGCTCGCCGACGCCGGTCATCAGGTGACCCTCATCGCCCGCACGACCGATCCCTACGCGCCGGAGCCCGGCGAGGATGCGTCCGACGGGGTGACGATCGTTCGCCTGCCGGTCGCCCGCGGAGCGCTCCGCTGGGTCCTCCTTGGCCGCCGGCCGCGGACCCTGCTCGGCGCGCTCGTCACGGCTGCCCCCCGCCGGCCGCTCGCTGCCGTGGCTCTCGCGCCGGTCGCCCTCGCCGCCGCACCGTTCGTGGCGATCCTCGCCGCGTTCGGCGCGATCGCCGCGCGGGTCGGTTCAGCGGCCCGCCGCGTGCGGCTCGTCCGCGCGGGCTGGCTGCTCGTCTCGTGGCGGCTCCAGTGGCTGTTCGGCGTCCGGCCGTGGGCACGCTTCGCCGCCGAGACCGCGGAGCGGGTGGCGCGCGCCGCCGGCGGCGAGTTGCCGATCGTCCTCCACGCCCACGACCTGCGCGGGCTCGCCGCGGCGGTCGCGGCGCGGGACCGGATCGGACGTGGCGAGATCGTCTACGACAGCCACGAGATCTTCGTCGAGGCCGGCGAGCACGCCGAGCGTCCGGCCAGGGCACGGCGCGCGCTCCGCGTCCTCGAGCGGCGGCTGGCCGCGTCCGCCGTCGCGCTCGTGACCGTCAACGACGCGCTCGCGGAGCGGCTCGGGCCGGCGCTCGGGATCGAGCGCGTCGTCGTCGTCCACAACTGCCCGCCGCGCTGGACGCCGCCTGCCGACGCGCCGAACCGGCTGCGTGCCGCGACGGGGATCCCGGCAGACACGCCGATCCTCCTCTACCACGGCGGCCTGGCTCCCGGGCGCGGCATCGACACGCTCCTCGCCGCGATTCGGGAGCCCGGCCTCGAGGACGCCCACCTCGTCTTCCTCGGCTTCGGCCCATGGGCGGCGCGCGTCCGCGCCCTCGCCGCGGATCGGAGCAGCGCCGGTCGCGTCCACGCCCTGCCGCCCGTGCCGCCGGACGAACTCCTCGAGTGGGTCGCAGGCGCGGACGTCGCCGTCGCCCCGATCGAGCCGACCACGCTCAACCACCGCCTGTCGACCCCGAACAAGGTATTCGAGGCGCTTGCCGCCGGCGTGCCGGTCGTCGCGAGCGACTTCCCGCAGCTCCGGGCGATCGTCGACGGCCTCGGCGATGGCCCGCTCGGTGCGGTCGCGGATCCACGTGACGCGCACTCGGTCGCGACCGCGGTTCGATCGATTCTCGACGCGGATGCGCCTGAGCGGGCGGCGCTCCGCGCCCGCTGCCTGGCCGCCGGGCATGCCCGCTGGAACTGGGAGACTGAGTCGGCCGGCCTCGTCGCACTCGTCGGCGACCTCGCGCGCGGAGCGGCCGCGATCGTCCCGCAGCGGGTGACGTTCGTTCTTCCGTCGACCGGCGAGTTCGACGCCCGGACGCGCCGCTTCGCGGCGAGCCTCGGGGTCCGCGGCCACGCGGTCACGATCCTCGCCCGGGCAGGCGACGGACTCCCGGACCGCGAGACCGTCGCCGGCGGCGCCTCGCTCATCCGCGTCGCGGCGGGGGATTCGCCGGGAGCGAGCCGCCGATCGACGCGGACTCCGATCACGGAGGCCCGCCGGATCCTCGCCGTCGCTCGCCGGGCCGGGCGGCAGGCCCGCGCGGCGGAGGCCGCCGACGACGGCGCGGACCTCTATCACGCGATGGGCTTCCTCGCCCTGCCCGTCGCCTCGCGGCTGGCCGGTGCTCGCCGGGCCCCGTTCATCTACGACGCGCGCGACCTGTACGTCGAGTCGAACAACATCGCCCGCCTGCCGGCCCCGGCGCGCTGGCTGTTCACGCAGCGCGAACGCGCCTGGGCCCGTCGCGCCGCCGCCGTCCTCACGGTCAACGAGTCGTGTGCCGACTACCTCGAGCGACGGCTCGGCGTGCCGCGCCCGGCCGTGGTCATGAACGGCCAGCCGGCCTGGACGCCGCCCGATCCGTGGCCGGACCTGCTCCGTGCCCGCCTGGGGCTGCCGCCGGACCGGCGGGTCGTTCTCTACCACGGCGGCTTCATGCGCGACCGCGGCCTGCAGGAGCTCATCGACGTGATCGCCGGACCGGACTTCGGGGATGCCGCGCTCGTCCTCATGGGCTCCGGTCCGATCGAAGCGGAGCTGCGCGCCCGCGCAGCCGAACCGGCCGCGGCGGGCCGCGGCCACTTCCTGCCGCCCGTGCCGCCCGACGAGCTCCTCGCGTGGGTCGCGTCGGCCGACGTAGGGGTCATGGTCAACCAGCCGCGGACCCTCAACGAACGCCTGTCGACCCCGAACAAGCTGTTCGAATCACTCGCCGCCGGGCTGCCCGTCGTCTCGTCCGACTTTCCCGAGCGACGCCGGATCATCGTCGACGATCCCGACGGGCCGCTCGGCGCCGTGTGCGACCCGACGGATCCCGCCTCGATCGCCGCCGCGATCCGCTCGGTCCTCGACCTGCCCCCGGCCGAGCATGCGGCCCTGCGATCCAGGATCGCCCACGCCGCACGGACTCGGTACGCCTGGGATCGACAGGTTGCCGTCGCGCTCGATGTGTACGGGCGGGTGACCGGGCGGCGCTGGTAGGCTGCGCCGGCAGTGGAACCGACGCCTCGTCTGCGACCCGTCGCGATGCTCACCCACTCGTACTACGAGGAGGATCCGCGCGTGCGGCGCGAGGCGGAGGCAGTGGCCGCGTCCGGCCGCCCGGTGACCGTCTTCGCGCTCCGCCGGCCCGGAGACCCGCAGATCGGCTTCCTCGACGGCGTCGACATCCGCCGCCTCGATGTCCAGCGTCACCAGGGAGCCGGTCTCGTCACGTACGTTGGCGAGTACCTGTCGTTCTTCTGGCGGGCCTGCTGGGCGCTCCTGCGGGCGCACCGCCGGGATCGATACGCCCTGGTCCAGGTGCACACGCTGCCGGACTTCCTCGTCTTCGCGACGCTGCCGCTCCGCCTGGCCGGCGTGCCGGTCCTGCTCGACCTCCACGAGGCGATGCCGGCCTTCTTCCGGTCCCGCTTTCCGCGCGCCGGCAACCCGATCGTGCACGGGTTGCTCGCGCTCCAGGAACGCCTGTCGATCCGCGCCGCCACGGAGGTGGTGACGGTCAACCACGCGCTCGGCGACCGGCTCGTCACGATCGGGGCGCGCGCCGACCGCGTCCATGTAGTGCCGAACAGCCCGGCCCTCGCCCGGTTCGATCCGGCGCTCCATGCCCCGCGCACGTTCCGCGAGGACGGGTGCCTCCGGATCGCGTACGCCGGGGCACTGACGCCGACGTACGAACTCGACGTGGCCCTCCGCGCCGTCGCCGCGTTCGCGGCGCGCCGCCCGGACGTCCCGGTCGTCGTCGACCTGTACGGGCGAGGGGACTCGGCCGACCGCCTGCGCTCCCTTGCGGCGGAGCTCGGCATCGCCGACCGGGTCACGTTCCACGGACGCATTCCGATCGAGGCGGTCCCGACGGCCATCGCCGCCGCGGACGTCGGGTTGGCCCCGACCCGGCGCGACGCGTTCACCGACGTGAGCCTGTCGACGAAGATCTACGAGTACGCGGCGATGCACCGCCCGGTCGTCGCGTCGCGCCTGCCGCTCGTCGAGCGGGCGTTCCCCCCCGGTGCCCTGTTCGTCTACGAGGCCGGCGACCCGGCGTCACTGTCGGCCGCGATCGAGCGGCTGGTCGACGATCCCTCCGCGCGGGAGGAGGCCGCGGCGGCGGCGGCTGCGACGGTCCGCGCCTCGTCCTGGGAGGTCGCCCGGACCGGCTACCTCGCGCTCGTCGAGCGGCTGGCCGGAGGCGGTCGGACCGCCTGAGCGGTCGCGGTACGGTACGATACGCGCCCCGTTCGAGCCGGCGCCAGCCGGCCATGTTGCAGGACCCACCCACCCGATGACCTTTCGAGCAAAGCCGGTTGTCAAGCGCGCCCCGCGTTCGCCGTGGGAATCGAAGGACCGCCGGAATTTCCTCCTCAACCTCGGCTTCGGCCTCGTCGTCCTGGCCGCCGTCCTCATCCTCGTCGTCACCGTCGCGGCGACGTGGTACGACGACCACCTCGCCCCGGTGGCCGCGGTCAACGGCGAAAACGTCACGAAGGACCAGTTCCGCGAGCGCTACCTCATCGAGGAGTTCCGCCTCGAGTACGCGCGCCGGAGGGTGGCGACGGAGTTCGCGGCCGGCCGGCTGACCGACACGCAGCGCCAGACCCAGGAGCAGATCATCGACCAGCGTCGCCAGGTGCTGCCGCAGGTGACCCTCGACCGGCTCGTCGACGCGCGGGTGCAGGCGTCGCTCGCGACGACGGAGGGGATCGGCGTCGCCGACGCGGCGATCGACGAGCGGCTCGTCGACGAGGCGACCACTCCGGAACTGCGTCGAACCTGGGTCATCGAGGTTCGGCCGGCCCGTGACGAGGGCGCGACGGACCCGTCGGCCGCCCAGAAGGCGGAGGCGAAGGCCAAGGCGGAGGCCGCCCGTCGGGAAATCGACGGCGGCAAGGCCTGGGAAGAGGTCGCCAAGGCCGTGTCGACCGCGACGTCGGCCCCGGTCGGTGGCGATCTTGGCTGGCTCGTGGAGGACACGACGATCCTGGAGACTGACTTCGCGACGGCCCTGTTCGCGCTCGAGTCCGGCGCGATGACCGACGTCGTCGAGGGCGACGACGGGACCTTCCGCTTCGGCCGCGTCACGGAAATCGCGCCATCGACGGTCGATTCGACGTTCGAGGCGCAGGTCACCACGGCGGGCATCGCGCTGCCGGCCTACCGCGAGGCGGTTCGGGTCGATCTCGTCCGCAAGGCCCTCGAGGACAAGGTGGTGGCCGACATCTCCAAGCCCGGACTGCAGCGCCGGGTGGCGGAGATCTGGATCAGCGAGCCGTCACCGAATCCGCCCGCCGAAGGAGCGGTCAAGACCCGCCACATCCTCTATGCCCCGAACGACGACCCGGCCGGCGCCGGCGAGCTCGACGAGGACGACGCGGCCTGGGCGAAGGCAGAGGAAGAGGCCCGGGCGACGTACGACACGCTCCGCGCGGACATCACCCAGTTCGATCGGATCGCGCGGGCCGAGAGCGACGAGGGCGGCGCGGCGACGTCCGGCGGCAAGCTCCCGTACTTCGACCCGGCCAGCTCGATCGATCCGTCGTTCGCAGCGGCGATCTTCAAGGACGGCCTCGAGGCGGGGGACCTGCTCGAGCCGGTGAAGTCCGGGTTCGGCTGGCACGTCATCCAGGTCACGTACTACCCGCCGAACCTCGACCGGGCCAAGGCCCTGAAGGCGGCCTACGAGGCCGGTGAAGAATTCGCGCAGCTCGCCCGCGACAACTCGGAGTCGGACACGGCGGCGGACGGCGGCGTCGTGGGCTGGATCGCCAAGGGCCAGCTCGACCTGGCCCGCGAGGCGGCCGTCTTCCTGCCGAGGATCGGCGACGTGTCGGACCCGATCGAGGTCGACGGCGACGGCATCTACCTCTACCGGATTCTCGACGAGGAGACGCGGACGCCGGAGGGCGAGCAACTCGAGACGCTCAAGGCGACCGCCTTCTCGAACTGGTACACCGACAAGAAGGCGACGTTCGACATCGACTACTTCGGCGGGGCCGCGACGACCGCGGCCCGGTAGCCGAGGCGGACGTGCTCGACGCCCTCGTCGCCGAGGCGCGACTGCGCTGGGGGCTCGATCCTGCCGCGGGGCTCCAGGTGGTCGCCATCGAGCGGCTCGTCGCGAGCCCGATCGAGCCGTCCCGTCCGCTCGTCGTCGTGCCGCTCGCGCTGCTCCGGGCGAGCGATCCCGGCGACACCGCCGAGGCCGAGCCGCTCCCCGGGCGACACGGGCCGCGGGGACGCGATGCCCTCGCGATCCTCCGCCGGCTCTACCCGCCCGAGCACGCCGTCGGCCGGTTCGGCGCCCAGGATGGCCTGACGATCGGAGCCCTCGACGATGCCGCCCTCGGCGGCCCGCTCTACGTCGCGCCGACGGCCCCGGAGCTGGCGGCCGCGTCGCCCTGGGCGATGCCGTACATCTCGGACCGGCTGCGCCGTCTGGATGGCTGCCCGTGGGACCGCGAGCAGACCCACCAGTCGCTCCGCAACCACCTGCTCGAGGAGGCCTACGAGGTCTACGACGCGCTCGAGGCGGGCGCCACGCCGGCCCTCGCCGACGAGCTCGGCGACCTGCTCCTCCAGGTCGTCCTCCACGCCCAGCTGGCGGCGGAGGCCGGCGTGTTCGACCTCACCGACGTCGAGGCGGCGATCGCCACGAAGATCGTCCGCCGCCACCCGCACGTGTTCGGTGATGCGGAGGCCCGGACGGCGGGCGACGTGAACCGCCAGTGGGAGCGGATCAAGGCCGCCGAGCGCGCCGCCGCGGCCGACGAGGCCGGCACGGACGCCGCCCCGCGCAGCGCCCTGGCCGGGATCAGCTCGTCGCTGCCGGCGCTGGCCGCGAGCCAGGAGATGCAGGAACGGGCGGCGAACCTCGGCTACGACTGGCCGTCGATCGAGGGCGTCCTCGACAAGGTGACCGAGGAGCTCGACGAGCTGCGCCGGGCCCCGGACGCGGCCTCTCGCGCGGAGGAGTTCGGCGACCTGCTGTTCGTGCTCGTCAACGTCGGCCGGCGAATGGGCATCGAGATGGAGGCGGCGCTGCGCGCCGCGAACGACAAGTTCCGGCGGCGTTTCGGCAGCGTCGAGCGCCAGGCCGCCGAGCGCGGGGTCGCGCTGCGCGATCTCGAGTTCGCCGCGCTCGACGCGCTGTGGGACGCGGCCAAGGCAGAGGAAGCACGATCCGAGGAAGCGGAAGCACGACCCGAGGAGGCAGCACGATGACGATCGGCAACCGCCCGCCCACCGTTCGGTCGGACGGGCGGGCCCCGGGCCAGCTCCGGCCCGTGACGCTGACTCTCGGCATCCAGAAGTGGGCGGAGGGATCGTGCCGCATCCGGGTCGGTGACACGGACGTCCTGTGCGCCGCGACGATCGCCGATCGGGTGCCGCCGCATCTCCGCGGCAAGGGCACCGGCTGGGTGACGGCGGAGTACTCGATGCTGCCGCGGGCGACTGCCGAGCGGACGGAGCGCGAGTCGGTCAAGGGACGGCTGGGCGGTCGGACCCACGAGATCCAGCGGCTCATCGGCCGTTCGCTGCGCGGGGTCGTCGACCTCGCCCGTCTCGGCGAGCGGACGATCACCGTCGACTGCGACGTCATCGTCGCCGACGGCGGCACCCGGACCGCGTCGATCACCGGCGGCTACGTCGCCCTCGCCGCGGCCCTCATGACGTTCGGGATGGAGCGCCTGCTCATCTCGAAGATCTCCGCGGTCAGCGTCGGCATCGTCGGTGGGGTCGCCCTGCTCGACCTCGACTACTCCGAGGACTCGCGGGCCGAGGTGGATTTCAACGTGGTCGGCACGGACGCCGGGACGTACGTCGAGCTGCAGGGGACGGCGGAAGGGCGGCCGTTCGACCGACCGGCCGTCGACGGCCTGCTCGACCTCGCGGGGACCGGCCTCGCCCGCCTGTTCGAGGCGCAGGGCGCGGTGCTCGCGACCGTCCGGCGCTGATCCGTCGCGCGTGACCGCCCGGCCGCGCCTCGTCGTCGCGACCCGCTCGACCCACAAGCTCCGTGAGCTGCGCGAGCTGCTCGAGGTCGATGCGGACCTCGTCTCGCTCGGCGACCTCGGCGTGTCCGGGGACCCGGTCGAGGACGGGGCGACGTTCGAGACGAACGCGCTGATCAAGGCGCGCTTCGCCGCGGGGGCCACCGGGCTGCCCGCCCTGGCCGACGATTCCGGGATCGAGGTCGACGCCCTTGGCGGTGGCCCCGGCGTGCGCACCCGCCGCTACGCGGGGGAGCAGGCGGCCGACGCGGACAACAACGCCAAGCTCCTCGACGCACTGGCCGGACTGCCGCCGGACCGGCGCGGGGCGCGCTACGTGTGCGTGCTCGCCCTGGCGCTCCCGTCCGGGACCGGCCCGCGCGGCGGGCTCGCGACGATCATCCGGCGCGGCACGACCCGCGGCCGGATCGCGACCGAGGCACGTGGCAGCGGCGGCTTCGGCTACGACCCGATCTTCGAGCCCGCCGGCGAGCCACCGGGCGGACGGACGCTCGGGTTGTGGACGGCGGCCGAGAAGCACCGCATCTCGCACCGCGCCCGGGCGGCGCGGCGGATGACGCCCGTCCTGCGGCGACTCGGTTTCTGAGCGGAGGGTCAGGGCGTCGCGGCGCCCGGTGCTCCGGGAGCGCCGATGGGCGGCTGCGGCGTCGGGGCCGGGGTGACGGCCGCCGGGATGCCCGGAGCGGCGACCGGGGGCTGCGGCGTCGGGTCCGGCGTCGGCCATGGGATCGGCCGCGTGCCCGGCAGGCCGAACAGCTGGGCGGCCATGGCCTGGATCGCCGGGACGTTCGGGACCTGCACGGACCCGTAGCGGTTCGTCGTCCCGCCCACGAGCGGGAAGCGGATGACCACCCGGACGATCCGCTCGGGGGTGATCTCGTCGAGGATCGCCGCGACCGCCGGCAGCCGGTCGACCGGGAAGTCCGTGCGGACCGTGTCACCGAGCGCGTCGAGCAGGCCCGGCAGCGCGAAGACGAGGCTGCCGCCGGCGGTGAGCTTGCCGCGCAGCGCGAGGAGGATCTCCTGCTGGCGGGCCTGGCGGGTGAAGTCGCTCTCGCCGCTGGCCTTGCGCGAGCGGGCGTAGGCGAGCGCGTTGAGGCCGTCGAAGTGGTTCGGCCCGGCCTCGACGGACCAACCCATCTGGCCGAACCCGTAGCCGTCGTACATCGGGTCGCTGAACGCCTCGACCACCTCCACGTCGACCCCGCCGAGGGCGTCCACCATCTCGACGAAGCCGACCATGTCCATCGACGCCGTGTAGTGGATCGGCACGCCGAGCAGGGCGCTCACCGCGTCCTGGAGCGCCCGGCGGCCCCCGTTCGGGAACTGCTCCGGGTTGCGGTCGGCGTACGACATGAGCGAGTTCAGCTTGGGGCCGAAGACGTTGCCGTCACCGAGCGGGGTGTTGACGAGGTCACGCGGCAGGGACACGAGCGAGACTGTCCGGCCGATCGGGTCGAGCGACGCGACCATCAGCGTGTCGGTCAGGTTCGTCGTCCGCCCGGGCACACTGTCGACGCCCATGATGAGCACGGTGATCCGTTCCCGGCCGATGTTGTCGGCCGGCCCGGACACGTCGCCGAGCGTACCGCCCTCCTCGAAGATCCGGCCGAACGCGTTCTGCGCGGCGAGCCCCAGCTGCAGACCGACGAGGTGCGGGGCGAGGACGAACAGGACGAGGATGGCCAGCCCGCCGCCGCCGAGCCGGCCCGGGCGCACCGTGAAGCGCCGGTCGAAGAAGGCCTGCACGACGGCCGCCAGCCGCCAGCCCAGCACGACGAGGTTGGCGACGAGCAGGACCGTCAGCATGGTCGGCGAGACGAACGTCGCGACGAGCTCGGCGAGCGGCACGAGCTCGACCACCAGCCAGACCAGCCCGATCGCCGCGAGGGTGGGGAGAAGGAACCGGCGGCTCAGCTCAGGGTCGCGATTGACCAGCTGGCCGAGCCCGGGAACGACGGCGGACAATCCGGCGGCGAGCAGCCGACGGCGGTCGGTCGACCCCGTTCGGGGCCGCAACCGGCGCGCTTGGCGCACGAGCGGGTTCGTCTCCTTCGGTTCCGTGTGGCGAGGGCGCCGACGCCCAGTCTAGCGCGCTGGTCGAGAACGGGGGTTCGAAACAAGCCCCGTTCACGCTCGGGCGCAGCTGCGCGAGGGCCGGCATGGCAACGCCGGGCGGTCGATCAGCCTGCCAGTCACCGCCCGGCGTCGATCGTGAGACGCACGACCGCGCCCGGATGTTCCGCGGCGGGTGGATCGCGCAGCGCGACGGCTGCGTCAGGCCGCCGCCGTGCCGAGCTCCGCCGCGATCCGTGCAATCCGATACTCGACCTTCGGGTGGGTGCGCGCCGCCGGCATCGTGCCGAGCCAGGTCAGGACGAGTCCCGTGGCGACCCGGTTGGCGCGCGCCGCGAACTGCGCGCCGGGCCCGTCGGCGAGGACCTTCGCGTGCTTATCGACGGCCTCGAGGGCGATCCGGAAGAACCCGGCCCGCTCCTCGTCGGCCACCGCCTCCGCCTCCCCGATCAGCCGCTCGAGACCACTTCGGATCGCCGCCAGCTCGGCGGGATCGGACGGCAGCCCGGACCGATCGAGGCGCACAAGCGGACCCAGGTCGCTCATGATCCAGTGCAGGTAGGCGAGCAGTTCGCGACCGGCCTCGTGGCGCACGGCGAATGCGTCCGCCTGCGTCTCCTGGGCCCGACTCACGATGCCCGTCAGCGTGGCGGCGACGATCGGCCCCGCGACAATCGCAAGGGCGAGGTCCGGCCGGTCGCCGAGGATCGCCCGCGCCTCCGTGGAGATGAAGACGCCCAGGAGGGCAACGATCGCCGCGACCCGGATGAGCCGCTCGCCGACGGACATCCAGAGGCGCTGGTACGAGTGGTCGTGGTGGAGGTGACCCAGTTCGTGGAGCACGACCCCGCGCAACGCGCGCGGGTCGAACCGGCGTGCCTCGAGGTCCGCGATGACCTGCTCGGTGAACACGATCGTGGCGCTCCGCGGACCCAGCTCCACGGCTCCGACGTTGGCCACCGCGCGGGCCAGGGTCGAGTCGTCGAACGCGAGGCGCGGTTGCTCCACCCCGGCGTCCGCGGCAAGTCGCGCGACGAGCGTTTCCAGGGCCCGGGTCGACCGACGCGCGGGATCGAGCGGCGGCATCCGGCCCAGGACGCCGCGGCCGCCGGCAACGGTGAGGACGACGAGACCGGCCGTCGTCCAGATCACGAGGACCGGATCGACGAGCGGCCGCAGGGCACCGACGTACCACGCGCCGAACAGGAGCAGGAGCAGCCCGATCAGGCCGGCACCGACCCACGAGATGCTGTCCATCAGGCGAATCGACACCGCCGGATGATCGGGGCACGACGCGCCGAGTGCAAGCCGCAACGCCGCGTGTCCGTCAACCGGCTGACGGAGGCCGACGTGGTACATGTACCGGGACGCTCAGCCGCTTGTGGGATGTTCGTACCGGTCCCACGGCCGCACGATCGAGCCAGGGGAACGATGATCGCCACGCACGCTTCTCGCCGATGATCCGTCGCCTGCGCCGACCGCGTGGGTCAGACGCCCGGGCCGCTCTCGGGCGGACACTTCGGCTCGTCCTGCGCCGAACGCCCGCGGACGCGGCTGCCGACCCCGCGGCCGAGCCCGACGCGCCGTCCGCCAGCAACGTCGAGTTCGTCGCCTACGCCGAGGACTGCCTCCTGTCCGGCCACATCCGGCTCGAGATGGACCGCCTGACCGACCTGCTCAACGCCCACGACGAGTATGTCCTCGTCGACGCGCTCGTCGAGAGCCTGGCCGACAGCCACGCCGTGGAGGTCAAGGAGGTGCTCGTCGCGCGCGACGAGCTGCTCCTCGTCCACGCCGTCGGCCCGCGCGGCGATCCCGCCCGTCGCCAGCGCACGCGCCAGCACCCCATCGCCATGCAGCTCGGCCCGTATCACGTTCGCGGCTACTTCCACGCCCTGCCCGGATCGGACCCGATCGCGGCCCTCCGCCGCCGCAAGCCGATGGTGCCGATCACCGAGGCGTGGGTGGAGTACCAGTCCGGCACGGTCCGCCAGCGCCGCCGGGTCAGCACCGTGGTCGTCAACCGCGAGCAGCTCGATTGGGTCGTCGAGGCCAAGGACGAGGAGGTCGAGCTGCCGGACCTGCCGCTCGACGTCGAGAAGGGCCCGCTCGTCAAGGACTTCACCGGCGACGTGATGGTCGCCTTCGACCACGACTCGGACGACGAGGCAGCCGCCACGGCCTGAAGCAGTCCCAGCCCGCGGCTCGGCCCGCGTCAGCCGCCCGTGGCCGGCGGCTCGAGCTCCGACAGACGGATCACGTGGTCGAGGTGGAGGCGCCGGCCGTCGTGGATCTCGAGATGGATCTCCGGGTCGGCCGGCGCCCAGTCGATCTCGATCAGGCCGTGCTTGCGATTCGTGTTGAGCAGCGCGCCGACCCGGTTCGGGTTGATCCACTGGCCCTCGGCCTCGAATTCGACCTGGTCGAGCCCGGACGGCGTCAGGTCATAGGTTGGGTAGCCGAGTGCCGCGGCGTCATCGGGATGGCGGGTCAGCTCGGCGAAGTGCATGTCGCCGGAGACGAACACGACGCCGGGAACGGGCAGGTCGCGGATGAGCCGATAGAGCCGCTCCCGCACGGGGCCGGCGTGGGCTCGCCGGGCTCGGTGGGTGTCGTCGGCGAGACCGCTGCCGGGAGGCACCCGGCCACCGCCAGCGCCATCAGGACCGCCCAGGCTGTCCGCATCGTCCGCCCTCGTCCGTCTTGTCCGGCCGACCTCCGAGGAGGATACGAAGCCCGTCCACCGCGTCGCGGGCGCCTTCCCGTCGCATCCGCGGGGGCGTCGTTGTAGGCTAGCCGACGGGCATGCTCGCGGGAGTCGATGCGGTCCCCGAGGATGATCACCGGGGAGTGGCGTAGCTGGCTAACGCACGTGCTTTGGGAGCACGAGATCGCGGGTTCGAATCCCGCCTCCCCGACCACCCATCCGATCGATCGATCTCGTCGAGTTCATGCGTCTCGCGCGGTTGGTGCGTGCGCGGTGCCGTCCGACCGGTTGACACGTCGGCCGGACCGTCCTATCGTCCGTTGTACCGACACGTGTCGGTACAGGAGGCACGACCATGGCGGACATCCGGACGGCGGGACTTCGAACCGTCCGCGATCAACTTGGACTGTCGCAGGAGTCACTGTCACGTGCGCTCGATGTCAGCGCACGCAGCGTGGAGCGCTGGGAGGCCGCCGGCGGGACCTCGACGAGCGCCGACGTGGCGCGGCGCCTGGCGCTCGTGTCCGAGATCGCGGCACTGGCCGACGAGGTGTACGGGGACGACGTCGCCACGTTCATGGCAACCCCACGCCGCAGTCTGGGCCAGCGGACACCGCGTGAAGCGATGACCCATGGCGATCTCGAGGATGTCCGACAGGTCCTGATCAACACGCTGGACGGTCACTGGTCGTAGGCCGGCATGTCGCTTGCCGACCTGACCGTCGCGTGGTCGCGCATCGTGCTGCGCCATCGGCCGGCGGGCTCGACGCGCTCCGTGCTCGACGACACGCACCTCGGCATCGCCAACGACAACCGCTGGAGCGAGGCTGGAGTTCGCGCCTACTACTTCGCATCGGACGTCGGACTCGTGGCGGCCGAGCACGCGCGCCACATCGCGACCGACGTCCTCGGTGGACACGCTGAGCGGCTCGAGCGATCCGTGTTCAGGGTCCCAATCTCGCTCGAGCGCGTGCTGCGGTTGACGGATCCCGCCGTGGTCGTCGCCATGGGCGCTGGCCCGATCAACACGTGGATTCTTGACCTCGCCAGCACGCAGGCGGCGGCATCGTATCTGGTGTCGCAGGTGGCTCGGCTCCAGGGGCTCATCGTCCCGTCGGTCGCCTTCCTCGACCAGCCCGACCGCTTCAACGTGGTCGTGTACCGGGACGCCATCGATCCCGACATCGTCTTCGGCGCTCCGGTCCACGAGGGCGACATCACGATCGTGTCATCGGGCTCCTGACAGATACGCTACGATCGCCACTCGTGGTGGTCCGGAGGAGTGGTGCGACTCGAGGGAAAGACGGTGATCGTGACCGGCGCGGCGCACGGGATCGGCCGCGCCTACGCGGAGCGACTTGCCGCCGACGGGGCGAACGTCGCCGCCCTCGACATCGACGGGCCGCGCGTCCGCGAGGTGGCCGATGCGATCGTCGCGGCCGGCGGATCCGCGCTTGGCCTCGAGGCGGACGTCTGCGACTTCGCGGCCGACGTCGAGGCGGCTCGCCTGACGGCTGAGCGGTTCGGCAGCATCGACGGCCTCGTCAACAACGCCGGCTTCATGCGCCTGCCGAAGCCGATGACGCGCTCGCTGTTCGAGGACATCCCGGACGATGAGTGGGACGACGCGTTCCGGCTCAACACGAAGAGCGTCTGGTACCTCTGCAAGGCGGTCGTCCCGTACCTCCGCCTGGCCGGCCGCGGCAGCATCGTCAACATCGCCTCGAGCACCGTCTTCCGCGTCCCGCCGACGCGCGCCCACTACATCGCCTCGAAGGCGGCGGTGATCGGCCTCACCCGCGTCCTCGCGCGCGAGCTCGGCGGCGACTGGATCCGCGTCAACGTGGTGTGCCCGGGCAGCACGTTGTCAGAGGAGGATCCGACCCCGGAGATCGTCGCGATGCGCTCGGCCAACGTCGCCCAGCGCTCGCTCAAGCGGATGGAGATTCCGGCCGACCTGGTCGGCACGGTCGCCTTCCTCCTGTCCGACAACAGCGAGTTCATGACGGGCCAGACGCTCATCGTCGAGGGCGGCAGCGTCTTCCTCTGACGGGTGCCGCGTCCTTTAACCGGCGCTGTGGGACCATACGCCTCCGGAGGTGCTGATCCCAATGCCGAAACGCTTGCTGTTCTTCGCGATCGCCACGATCGCCATCGCCGCTGCATGTGGTGGAGGCGGCGCGACGACGCCGCCATCGAGCGCGCCGGGCGGCGGCGACGCGACCCGGATCGAGGTTCGGTTGACCGATTCGTTCCGGATCGAGCCGGGAGATTTCCAGGTCCCGGCCGGCGAACCGGTCACGTTCGTGGTGACGAACGCCGGCGTGCTCGACCACGAGTTCTTCGTCGGCGACGAGGCCGCGCAGGACACCCACGACAAGGAGATGCTGTCCGGCGGCGGAATGGTCCACGACGAACCGACCGGCATCGGCGTCAAGCCTGGCGAGACGAAGGAGCTGACGATCACGCTCGAGGCCGGATCGATGTTCGCCGGCTGTCACGTGCCCGGTCACTACGCCGGCGGGATGAAGACGGCGATCACGGCCTCCGAATGACCGCGCGGGGCCGGCCCCTCCGGGTCGGCATCCAGCTGCCGGAGGTGGAGCGGGAGGTCCGCTGGCCGGAGTACGTCGCGATGGCCCGCGTGGCGGAGGACGTCGGCTTCGATTCGGTCTGGGTCGGCGACCACGTGCTGTACCGCTATGCCGACGGGTCGACGCGTGGTCCGTGGGAGGCCTGGACGCTCCTGGCCGGCCTTGCCGCGGCGACGCGCCGGGTGGCCGTCGGCCCGCTCGTCG
>Ga0214471_10000583_pt1 | contig 30561 bp, 35 predicted proteins | sample RVTome_5_FD_207665 | JGI IMG/M metagenome (GOLD analysis project Ga0214471, IMG submission 207665) | Soil microbial communities from uranium-contaminated site in the Upper Colorado River Basin, Wyoming, United States - RVT142D155 | ecosystem: Environmental > Terrestrial > Soil > Contaminated >... | reverse complement strand
GTGAGGGAGGCCAGCTTCTTCCGAGTCTCGCGGAGTCCCTTGATGTGCTTGTCGAGGGCTGTCATGTGCCGCTCCAGCAGGTCGATCACGTGGTGGCAGGTCGTCTCACCTTGACTACGCAGATCGAGAATCGAGGCAATCTCGGTCAACGTGAGCCCAGTGGCTTGAGCGTCCCGGATGAAGCTGAGACGATCAACGGCGTCCTCGGAGTAATCCCGGTAGTCGTTGGCGCCGCGATCCGGCTCGGGCAGCAGCCCGATCTCTTCGTAATAGCGGACCGTCTTGGCGGTGGTACCGGTGCGATCCGCCAGTTCCCCGATTCTCATGCCTTGCAGTGTACTCCCCTTGACATTCCAGTCGACTGGAAGGTGTACGTTGGGTCACAAGAAGAGTTGGAAGTGTCGCCGGAAGTCGTGACGCGAAAGGAATCGTGGTGAAGACAGCATACGGACTGAAGACCCGAACCCGACTTGGCATGGCCGAGGCCGAAGCCAAGGTGCGTGAGCTCCTGGCCGGCGAAGGATTCGGGATACTCACCGAGATCGACGTTGCCGCCACACTCCGCGAGAAGCTAGGGATAACACGGAGTCCCTATCGCATCCTTGGGGCGTGTAACCCGCAACTGGCCGCAGAGGCCCTGGAGAAAGAGGCCGACGTCGGTCTGTTGTTGCCCTGCAACGTCATCGTGTATGAGGACGGCGAGAGCACGGTGGTGGCCGCCCTGGATCCGGCCACCATGGTCGAACTGACCAACAACCCGGCCTTGGAGCATGTGGCCACAGAAGCCCGGGTCCGCCTGGAGCGGGTAGTAGACGCTTTGAGCGAAGGGGACCACGATGCGTGATCCGGTATGTGGGATGACCGTTGGCCCTGACGCCTTGCGGGTGGAAGGCTATTCGGAGTTTGGCTTCTGTTCCGAGCACTGCCGCAAGGTGTTCATCGCCGACTCGACCCGGTATGCCCACCAGACCGATAGTGACTCTGAGGGCAGCGAGGTCGCCGAAGCCCGGGCGGAGGAACGGGCCATGGCTGCCGTGGGATCGAGTTCGATTCACCTCTCGGTGGAGGGAATGACCTGCGCCTCGTGTGTGTCGACGGTTGAGACCGCCTTGAGCGCGGTACCGGGGGTGATCGATGCCAGGGTCAACTTCGCAAGCAACACTGCCACCGTCGACACCGCAATCGAGGTGCCGGCCTCGGTGTTGACAGCGGCGGTCGTAGCGTCGGGGTACCAGGCAACGGAGGTCGTGGAGGAGGACGACACTTCGGACACTGAGCGGGTCGAGTCGGAGCGCCGCTACCGGCTACTAATGCGCAAGTTCTGGTTCGCCGCCGTCGTCTCGCTGCCGGTGATCTACTTGTCCTACCCGGAGGTCTTCCCCGGGATACCGGAGAAGGGTTCGACTGCGTTGTGGTGGATATGGCTCGCGATGGGTGTTCTCACCATCCCAGTACTCGCCTGGTCGGGGTCCCAGTTCTTCACCGGGGCGTGGGGAGCCTTGAAGCATCGGTCGGCGAACATGCACACCCTGATCGCCACCGGGATCTCAGCCGCCTGGTTGTACTCGACGGTGGCGGTGCTCTTTCCTGGGTTCTTTCCCGATGAGATGTTGCGGGACGTCTTCTATGACGTGACCGCGGTGGTCACCGCCCTGGTGGTGTTGGGAACGGCGCTCGAGCTACGTGCCCGGGCCCGCACCTCGGAGGCGATGAAGAAACTGATCGGTCTCCAGGCGAAGACCGCCCGCGTTCTCCGCGACGGGACCGAGGTCGACATTTCGGTAGGTGAAGTGGTTGTGGGCGACGTGGTGGTGGTCCGCCCAGGGGAGAAGATCCCCGTCGACGGAGTGGTGGTATCCGGGTCGTCGGCGGTGGACGAGTCGATGGTCACGGGAGAGCCGATCCCGGTGGAGAAGACCGAAGGGGCGACGGTGATCGGCGCCACCATCAACCGCACCGGCAGCTTCAAGTTCGAAGCCACCCGGGTGGGTCGAGAGACGATGCTGGCTCAGATCATCCGCATGGTCCGCGACGCCCAGGGCTCCAAAGCGCCGATCCAGCGCACCGTCGACAAGGTATCCGGCTACTTCGTGCCGGCGGTGATGATCATCGCCGTCCTCACGTTCATGACCTGGTACACATTCGGACCTTCTCCGGCCCTGGTATACGCGGTGATCACGATGGTCACAGTTCTGGTGATCGCCTGCCCCTGTGCCCTCGGGTTGGCCACACCCACCTCGCTGATGGTCGGAATCGGCAAAGGAGCCGAGAACGGGATCCTGATTCGCTCCGGGGACGCCCTAGAGACCGCCCACCGCATCGACACCGTGGTCGTTGACAAAACCGGCACCATCACCCGCGGTAAGCCCTCCCTCACCGACATCAGCGCCTTCCAGGACCTCACCGAAGAAGAGGTGCTGCGGCTGGCCGCCTCAGCCGAGAAGGGCTCCGAGCATCCACTCGGGGAATCAATCGTTCGCGCCGCCGCCGACCGACACCTCACATTGAGCGAGCCCAGCCAGTTCTCGGCAGTGCCCGGACACGGCATCGAAGCCCGCGTAGACGGCTACCAAGTTGTTCTCGGGACATTGAAGCTGATGGCCGATCGAGGAATCGCAGCCGGACCTGCCGAATCCCGGCTCGAGTCCCTTGCTGAACAGGGGAAGACCGCGATGGTCGTCGCGGTCGACGGCGAGCTCGCCGGGGTGGTGGCCGTCGCGGACACCCTCAAGGACGACTCGACCGAGGCCATCGCCCGGCTCCATCGTCTCGGCCTGGAGGTGGTCATGCTCACCGGAGACAACCACCGCACCGCCCAGGCAATCGCCGGAATGGTCGGGATCGACCGGGTGCTGGCTGAAGTCTTGCCCGATGAGAAGGCCACCCAGATCAAGCTGCTCCAGGCCGAAGGAAAGGTGGTAGCCATGGTCGGCGACGGGATCAACGACGCCCCTGCCCTAGCCCAGGCCGACGTCGGTCTGGCCATGGGCACCGGGACGGACGTGGCCATGGAGTCAGGGGACATAACCCTGGTCAAAGGGTCACTGACCGGAGTGGCCACCGCCATCGAGCTCTCCCAGGCGACGATGCGCAACATCCACCAGAACCTGGTCGGCGCCTTCGCTTACAACACTCTCGGTATCCCCATTGCCGCCGGGCTCCTCTACCCCGCATTCGGAATCCTGCTCTCCCCGCTCATCGCCGGAGCTGCAATGGCCTTCTCCTCGGTCACCGTGGTCACCAATGCCAACCGGCTCCGTCGCTTCAAACCAACCCACCGTGAGGAGGTTTCCTGATGGATGTCGTATTTGTCAATCTGGCGGGTCTAGCCCTGATCGGGCTGATCGCCTGGTACTTCTGGATGTCCAAGCCGACCGGCATGCTCGCTGGGATCACCAGTGATGGCACCCAGGAGGCGTTCATTGTGGTCAAGGGCGGGTACAGCCCGGACACGATCCGCGTCGCGGCTGGGCGCCCGGTACGGCTGGTGTTCAACCGCCAGGAGTCCGACCCCTGCTCAGAGCGGGTGGTCCTCGACGCCTTCGGTGTCTCAGCCGAACTACCCCAAGGCAGCAATGTCCCCATCGAGTTCACCCCAACCGAGGAGGGCAGCTACGAGTTCGCCTGCCAGATGGGCATGCTCCGAGGCAAGGTCGTGGTGTCATGACCCCCGGATCGCATCACCACCGGTTCGGTTCCGTGATGTGGGGGACGATCGGCATCACATTCATTCTTCTGGCCCTGGTCGCCGTACTCCGCCTCGACCCCCGGATCGCCGGCTATGTCGTGGGTGCGCTAGTTCTGACTTGTCTCGCAGTCTGCGGAGCCGCTTTCTGGCTCGACGCTCGGACCTCGCGGACCACTGACCGACTCGTCGACCAACTCCGCGGCCGGTCGAACCACTGAGGTTCGAAGGCCCGATCTAGGCGTACCCCCTTCCTGTCCCGGCCGGATCGGGACCTTCGACCTTATTGACCTTCCAGCCGACTGGAAGGTGTACGTTTGGCAACGTGAGATCAGATGCCAAGAAGAGGTTCGAAATGGAGACCACAGCCAGCCGGAGCGCGGAAACAGGGCTGTTACTCACCGGCGTCCCTGACGCCCACGGCAAACACAAAGACGGTCAGATAACCGACCAGTTGTTGGCCGCCACGGGGATAGCCAAGACCTACACCCGGGGCGTCTGGCCACGTCGACGGTCTCTGAAAGTCCTCCGTGGGGCAGACATGGTGCTCCGACCGGGTGAGATCGTGGGCCTGGTCGGGGAGAACGGGTCGGGCAAGTCGACCCTGATGAAAATCCTGGTGGGAAGTATCGACCGCGACCAGGGTGTCATCACCAAGTCGGGCTCAGTTGGCTACTGCCCCCAGGATCCCATCCTTTACGAACGTCTCACCTGCGACGAGCACTTCGGGCTGTTCGGCAAGGCTTACGGATTGACCGATGCCGACATCGATATCGCCCGCGAGGATATCTACGAGACGCTCGGATTCGGCGAGTGGCGCAACTCGCGGGTCGAGGAGCTGTCCGGGGGAACCCGAGCCAAGCTCAACCTGGGTCTGGCGCTTCTGCCCGACCCCGACCTTCTTCTCCTCGACGAGCCCTATGCCGGATTCGACTGGGACACCTACCAGCGGTTCTGGCAGCTCACCCAACACCGGCGAGACGCCGGACGGAGTCTGTTGATCATCAGCCACTTCATCACCGACGCCGAACGTTTCGACCGGGTCTACGACCTGATCGACGGGAAGGCGGTGGAGCGATGACCGGGGTGCTCACCTGGCGTTACTTGACCGAATACACCCGTCGGCCACTCAACCTGGTGCTGCTCGCCGTGGTGCCGGTGATCTTCGTCGCCCTGTCCGCCGGTGCCATCGCCGACTTCGCCCGCATCCTCGGCGGCGAAGCCAGCGTCGGCCAACTAGAGGCCGCCACCGCCGGGTGGGCCGCGGCGTTCCTTGCCGGGGTCGCAGGGTTCTTCCACGTCACCGGCTCCCGGGATCCGGACCGGCGTCTAGCCGCCGCCGAGTCGAACACTGGGCGAGTGGTGACAGCCCGTGTGGTGTCCTCGACGATGTTGGCGGCAGTCGCCTCCGCCGGAGCATTACTCGCCCTCGCCGTCCGCACCGACCTCACCGACCCAGGACGGGCTATCGGCGCCACGGTCATGTTCGCCGTCATCTACCTTGCGATCGGGGTCACCGTAGGTGCCTGGGTTCGCTCCGAGGTCAACGGGTCGCTGCTGATCATCTTCATCTGGATGTTCGACGTCTTTCTGGGGCCGGCAATGGGCCGCACCGAATCACTGCTCATCCGGTTCTTCCCCTCCCATTTCCCAACGCTCGTCATGTTGGACGCCGCCACCACCCACGCCGGACCGCTCAGTGACCTGGGGGCCTCACTGGCCTGGACGATCGGCGCCGTCGCCATCGCCGTTGCCTCTCTCCTCGTCACCACCCGTCCGGTCAGCAACGGCCACAGCCGACGTGTCGTCGGGGGTTTGACCCGGACCTGGACCGGGCTGCGCTACGCCTGGAAGGAGTACCGCCGCAACATCGCCCTCTGGGTGCTGCTGGTCGGACTTCCCCTGTTCTTCATCACCCTCTCCATCGCGGTCACGCCCGACGACCCGGCACCAGTCGAACTCGTCGAGAACGGGCAGAGCGGCATCTCCATGCTCTCCATGACCGACGTCCACGGCGCCATCATGGTGGCGATCACCGTCGCCTTCCTCGCCGGCCTCGCCGGGCTGTTCGTGGTTCTCGGCTCCGCCGAAGGCGACCGCCGGCTGGTCCTCGCCGGGTTCAAACCGCGCGAGATCCTCGCATCCCGCCTAGGCGTTATCAGCCTCGCCGCCGTGATAGTGAGTGCCGTCTCGCTCGCCGTCACCGCGGCCAGCTTCCAACCGGAAACCTGGGTCACCTTCGCTGCCGCCACCCTGGTGGTAGCACTCACCTACGCCTTGATCGGAGTAGTAGTCGGTCCGATCGTCGGACGACTCGGTGGCCTCTACTTGATGTTCCTACTGCCCTTCCTCGACGTGGGGTTGGCCCAGAACATCATGTTCGACGCTGCCCCGCCATCGTGGGCCGCCTGGATGCCGGCCCACGGTGCAGTCCGGGTGCTCATCGATGGCGCCTTCACCCCCACGTTCGACGAGGCCGGCGGCCTCGTCTTCGCCCTGGCCTGGCTCCTCGGTCTCGCCGCCGCCGCAGCCGCCATCTTCCACCGCACTTCGGCCCCACGTAACGCATGATCGGCTTGGATGATGTCCGCTGACCCCGCCCTCGCCCTCGCCGTCGCCTACCTGCGTCTCAACGGCTACTTCCTGCTCACAGAACAAGAGCTCCACATCCGAGAGCCGGTCGGATTTCGCACCCTCACCGACATCGACATCATTGCCCTCCGCCCACCCACAGCACGAGGACCGGCGCACCATCATCTCGGCCAAGGAGTCGAGGAATGCCTCATCGTCACTGACCGAGACCCCGACCTCGAGATCGACACCACCCGATTCGACATCATCATCGGCGAAGTAAAGACCGCCGAGGCCACCCTCAACCCTGCTCTACGCACACCCGGCGCCCTCCACGCTGCACTTCGGCGCACCGGCGACCTCTACACCACGCCCCTCGACCAGGTCGTCGACGAGCTATCCGCTGAGGGCGGCGCGACAACCCCCACCGCCCGCGTCAGGCTTGTCGCCTTCGCTGGCCACGGACGCATCGGCAGGGGGACTACCGTCCACCTCGGGGACACTGCTCGATTCATCCACAACCATCTCGCCAGCCGTCACGACCTGTACCGTGTCACCCGCTTCTCCGACCCCGTCATCGCCCTTCTCGAGCTACTGGCGAAGGTCCACTGAAACGATGACCTCCCCGACCGTGAGCCCTACGCCGAATGAAGGCCGGGTGGCCGGATCCACTCCGTGATCGGCTATGTGTCACAGATTGAACATTGGCGTCTAGACGACGGATCCCGAGCGATTGCTTGCCCACCCGACAAAGTGGCGAAACGCCTGGCGATGGATATCGTGTCACCGGTGTCCGGGCGCAACGAACGAAGGCACGGTCTGTTATGGACCACAGGCTTGGTGGCAGTCGCCATCGCTGGGCTTCTGGTGATGCATGGATTCGAGGGCGCCGCCCTCACCTTCACCGATCAGGGCCAATCGACCCGACATCAGACTCGCAGTCCTGAGAGCCATGGCGCTGTCGGCCTGTGCGTGTTCGTGGTATCGATGGCGGGAATCGGGCTTGCCGGGGCCAGGCTGCGGAGACGAAGGCTCAGTTTCGTTGCCCCGTTGGGAGAGATGTTCCTCCCCTCCCGGTGCCCCAGTTGGTCGGCACCGGCGGGTCGTTCCCTACTCATCGATCTCAGCGTGCTGCGGCTTTAAGCCGTCCAGCCCTATCAAGCAAGCATTCCAACGTCAGGAGAAATCAACATGCACACATTGTTCAGACGCGTCTCGCTCGCAGCAGCCATAATCACGCTGCTGCTGATCGCTGCCGCTTGTGGTGGCGACACGTCCACCACGACGACCACGATGTCCGATGACGACATGAGCTCGGATTTCGCCTTCGGTGAGCCGGCCGATGCGGCCGACGCCGACCGCACCATAGAGATCGTCTCCTCAGATGATCTCACCTTCACCCCGTCCGATTTCACCGTCGCCCAAGGGGAGGTCATCACTTTCCGTGTGATCAACGAGGGCGCTATCCCCCACGACTTCACGCTTGGAGACGAGGCCACCCAGGACGAGCATGAGGAAGAGATGGCCGAGATGGGCGACATGACCATGCCCGACGAGCCCAACGCCATCCAGGTCGCTGCCGGCGAGACCAGGGAGATCACATGGCGGTTCACCGAAGCCGGCGGCGTTCTCATCGGATGCCATCAGGTCGGTCACTACGACGCAGGGATGCGGGGAGAGATCACCGTCGAACCATGACCGGATCCCCCGTGGCGACGAGAGTGGCGGCGGGGTTCATTCTCGCCGCTCTCCTCGTCGCCGAGCTCTCTCAAACCAGAATGCCTTGCTTCGACCAGACCTCGAGTGACGCCGAGATCACAGCGATCCTCGAGTATCTGTAATCGGAGTGGGGACCCGAGGAGCGGGACGATCGGTGGTATCCGGGCCAGGACCTCGGGGCCGAGGAGATCGCCCGGTTTCGCCGGCGCGGGTGAGTCGTGCCGCCAGCAGAAGGCCGACCACGGCTGCCGAGCCCACGTAGAGGCCGATCATCAACGGCGTCCTGGTGTCGGTGCCTGCGGACACTCCGTGGATCAGAGAAGCCAGGAAGACACCCAGACTGGCGAAGTGGATAAGTCGCCAGGTCTTCTGCCCGATGTGTTTCTTGATGTAAAAGCTGGCCACGACGATGACCAGGCCATATAGAGACACGACGCCGAATGTGACCGCTCCCCTCCGCCAGTCCGAAGCTCCTGGGACCAGGATCTCCGTCCACGTGAACTCGAGGTACTCGTGCATCGTGAGGACAACGACATGGACGCCGCTGGCTAGAAGGGCGGCGATCCCGAGAGACTCGTGAAACCATGTCAGAGGTTTGGCCTTCACCAGCCTTCCCAACATTTTCGAGCTCACCAGTAGGCCCCAGATCGTTGTGGCGCTGAGGGCTGCGAAGGCGGCGATCCCGGAGCCGCGGATGATCATCCATTCCATGCTCATGCCGCCACCTCGAGGCCGGGTGTGGCGAAGACAGATCCGTCGCGCCAGATGACCAACGCAGCGAACATCCAGATCTGTTCGGCGGCCCATGCAAGCCCGTCGGCGCCAAGCAAGAGGACCGCCTTTGCCCCTGCCTCGGCATCGACTGCCGAGTCTGCGAGGACCGTCGCGCTGATCACAGGGGTGTTCACCGGCTCCATTGTTCGCGGGTCAATGAGATGGCTCACCTCGGTGTCGCCGACTCGCCACCGTCTCCGACCTATCGAGCTGGTCGCCAGAGCACCTCGTCCGACATGGACACGAGCCACGACGTCTCCGGCCGGGTCGACCACAGAGGCGGCGGTGTCGGGATGGACGCTTCTCAGATCCCCGCCCGCTGAGACGACCGCAGCCATTCCGTCTTCGACAGCTCGATCGGAGGCCCATCCTTTGGCGATGCCGCCGAGATCGAGACTGACTCCGGGGGTCCGATGCAGCAGCTTCCCTTCGAGGCGCCAGGACCCGCGAACTGACGTCTCGGGAGCATGGGCGAGGTCGCTGATGGTCTCGAATGAGCGGTCGTATCCCCACGCTTTTACTGTTGAGCCGAGACCGATGTCGACCAGGCCCTCAGTGAGCTCGAAGGCTCGGGATCCGGCTTGAATCACCTCGTTGAGGATGCCATCGATATCCCTGACCGGTGAGGGGTCTCGGTTGAGCCGACTCACCTCGCTCTCGGACCTGAAGCGACTACACACCTGTTCGACTCCTTCGAACCACTCGCGCACCTGTTCGTCATTGTTCGCGTCGGACCAGACCTCGATCTGAGTGCCCATCGCCGGGAACTGAAACTGGGTCACGAGCCGCTGCTCCGTGGCGCCGGTGCCGATTGCGCCGGGGCCGCACTCGGGGCCGGCGGAGCCTTCTGCTGGACGTAGACGGTGCGCACCTCAGGAGTGAGGTCCGTTGACGGCTGGAATCTCAGGATCACCAAACCCCGAGCGGGCGGGGTTGGCATTGCCGCCACCTGGGACGCGGGCGCCACGGCGGATGTAGATGGTTGCGAGGTCGTAGGTTGGGCGGTCGCACCGGCACTCTCCGGTTCCAGGACCGAGATGGTTAGTGCAGTTCCCCAGGCCAGGGCGGCTCCTGTCCAGGCCAGGATCCGGCCCCGCCTCGCCCTGTCGAACCGACTCACTTCATCGCCTCGAAGGGGGTCGGCACCCGGAGGGGCACGCCGTATTCAATGAGGACATTCGCTACCGACGGTGGCAACTGCGCCAGGTGCGCGGCGTCTGCCCACCCGGCATTCCCGCTCCACACCAGGACCCGGGTGACTGCAGGGCCGACGCCGGGCAGTTCCTCAACCGTCGCTGCGGCCGGCTCGGGGCTGGCGACAGTGGTGCTTGGAGGGGGCACGCCCTCCACGGCAGCTCCGTCCGCCCGCCCGATCAGGCTGACCGCTGCGACCACCCCCGTGACAAGTACGGCGAGCCCGGTGACTACCCCCAGTGAGTCACGACCCATCAGTCGTCACTCTCGTCCTCATCCTCGTACTCGTCTTCATGCTCGTCTTCGTACTCGTCCTCGTCTTCGTCGTGGAACGTGGTTGGCGTGCTGCTCGGGACGGGGCCGGCAGTGGCCGTCGCGGGCACCACGACGGTCTGCACGATGGGTTCCAGAGCGGGCTTGGACGGAAGCGGGATCCCTTGCTGCTCGCAGACTCCCCGGAGAGCGTCGAGGGCGGCCTGCTGGACATCGGTGATCGTCAGCGATTCCTCCAATGACACGAGTTGCATGCCCTCAAGGCCACAGGCCGCCTGGAGGTCAGCCGTGATGTCGACCGTCGCCTCACTGGTCGACTGCGTGGTCAAGGTCGTGGCCGGGATTGCATTGGTGGTGGGTATGGAGGGCTCTTCTCCCCGCTCCGGGTCTGTCAACCAGATCGCGGCCAAGGCGGTGAGAGGCACGAGGAGCGTGCCCACGAGTATGGAGAGAGACAGACCCCTCCTGGCGAGTTTGTCGAGCATCTCAGACCTCCACGAATATGCATTCACCCGGGCATTCCTCGGCGGCCTCGACCACCGACCCGAGCAGGACCTCGGGGATCCGGGCCCTGCCCTCCAACCCCTCGGGACCGTGGCCATGATTGGACGAACCGTCGAAGATGACGGTCTCTCCGAAATGCGATGCGTCTTCTTTGACCGCCCAGGTGCCGTCGTTACGTTGATGGAACACCTCAGGGGCTATCTGGGAGCAGGTCCCGGCTCCCATGCACTCGTCCCCATTGATCCAGACTGTGGCCACCGCCACTCCTTTCGATAGTCGACGTCAGATTCATCGATGGCGAGTCAAGGGCGCCTCAGCCGCACCTCAAGAAAGAGTCAAGTGAGGAAGCTGAGTCGTCGTCTTCGCCGACGAACTCAGGTTCACTCCCGATCGCGCAGCCCCTCCGAATGACGACCAATGTGCCTTGGACGTGAGCAACGCAGCCGCGAAAGAGAGGTGCGGGGTCCGATCCGGTGTGGGACGATCGAAGGACAAAAGCCCCTATCTCACGGCGCTGCTCTCTGGTAGCTGCAGCAATGAAAGGGTTGACTATTGGATGGAGAAGAGTCGTGGTCATGCGTTGGGTGAAATGGGGTGTAGCCGCTCTTCTTGGTGGGCTCTTGTTGATCCAGGTGGTTCCCTATGGCAGGGATCATGACAACCCGCCGGTAGTGGCGGAGCCGTCGTGGGATTCGAGCCAGACCCGTGACTTGGCAGTTCGTGCCTGTTTCGACTGTCACAGCAACGAGACGATGTGGCCGTGGTATTCGAATGTTGCTCCCGTGTCCTGGCTGGTGCAGCGGGACGTGGACGAGGGCCGGGAGGAGCTCAACTACTCGGAGTGGAACCGACCCCAGGAGGGTGAGGAGTCGGCGGAGACGGTGCGGGAGGGCTCGATGCCGCCACGGTTCTACTTGCTGACACATCCCGATGCGCGTCTCACCGACGCCGAACTGGCGGCGCTGGCGGACGGTTTGGCAGCCACCTTCGGCGAGGAGAGCGAAAGTGAGGAGGGGGAGGGCGAGGAGGACGACTGATCGGGGTAAATCCGTCGCGGCCCAGACCACTCAGGTTCTGGTCAACGTCCAGACCGCCGAGGATGCATCTGGCGGATCGGTGGCAGACATCGAAAAGGCGCACAGACCGATAGAACCGCGCCGGCAAACTGGAGAAGCCCTGGTCGGCAGACCGCCGACCAGGGCTTCAGAGACCAATTTCTGATCGCCTCACTTCGCCTTCTGCGATGATCGTCACCATCGACCACCACATAGACAAAGAGGTGCGTCAGGTGTCTGTGTCGGCCACGTGGGTCGTCCCGTAACCCTCGGTCTCGGGATCACCGTGCTCACCCTTGGTCAAAGCGAACTCCTCTTCCGGGGAGAGCACCAGCCGATGCCGACCCACGACGGCGAAGTAGCCCAGACCGACTATGAACCAGATGGCTACCCCGAAGACGCCCGGGAGATAGGCCTCGTTGAGGAACAGCGCGACCAGGGAGATCAGGGCGATAATCCCCGCCACGGCCGCACCCGCAACGCCAACGGGGCTGCGATACGGCCGTTCGATGGTGGGCATGTTCCGCCGCAACAGGATGAACGACAGACACTGCATGGCGTAGGCGATCACCGCCCCGAACACCGCCATGCTCAGCAACGCCGCCGACACGTTGGCCCCGAACTCCGACTCCTGACCACTAGCCCAGTCGTAGAGGACCGCGAGCCCGAAGCCGCCCGTGGCTCCAGTGACCAGCGCCAGCCACGGTGTCTTTCGTTCGCCGAGTGTCACCGAGAAGAACTTGGGGAAGTAGCCGGCCCGGGACAGGGAATAGATGTTGCGACCGTAGGCGTAGATGATGGTGTGGAAGCTAGCGATGAGACCCGAGAGGGCCACCAGGCCTAGCAAGGCCGCCCCAACGCCTTCGCCCAAGATCGCCCTGAACCCGTCCAACAGAGGCTCACCGGAAACACGGATCTCCTCGGCGCCGGTGACACCCGTGTTGAGGAACAACACCAGGACCCCGGTGATCACCAGAGTCACCAGACCCCAGATGGTGGCCTTGGGGACATCCCGTCGAGGATCCATCGACTCTTCTGCCGCCAAGGGCAGCTCCTCGATGGCCAGGTAGAACCAGATGGCGAAGGGTAAGGCCGCGAAGATCCCCATGACACCGAAGGGAAGGAAAGCGTTCCCACCAGAGTCGGGGGCGATGTTGGTCAGGTTGGCGGCATCGAAGTTGGGGATCGCCATCACGAAGAAGACGAGCAGCACGGCCAGTGAGACCAGACAGATCACCACGGCGAACCGCATGGTGGCTTCGATCCCGATTATGTTCAGCCCAACGAAGAGCACATAGAAGATCGCCAGCCACACCAACTCGTCGAGATCGACATTGATCAACTCGGCGAACACCGGACGTGCGTAGATGGCAGCGAAGGTTCCGACTACAGCAGTCGTCACCACATACTCGATGTTCTCGCCCAGCCCGGTGATGAACCCACCCCATGGCCCCATCGCCGATCGCGCAAAGGAATAGGCACCACCCGTGTGAGGCAATGCCGGGGACATCTCGGCGATCGAGAAGCAGAGCCCGAAGTACATGATCGTGATGACCACCGTGGCGAGGAGCAGCCCGCCGAAGCCACCGACATCGAGCCCGAAGTTCCATCCGGAGAAGTCCCCGGAGATGACTGCGGCCACACCTAGCGCCCACAAGCTCCAAACGCCGGCGTGTCTCTTGAGGCCACGCTGTTGGAAGTACCCGTCCTGGACGTCGTGGTAAGTGACGGAGCCGACCTTCTTCTCGGTCGACATATTCTTTCCTCCTCTCGAAAGTGCTGCCGAGACTAGGAAATCGACTTCACCCCATGTCGCCGGAAACGATCGGTTTCTTCGGCGCATCATCCCCCGAGTTATGCCTAGCCTCGCCGCGTCGAGACAAGGAGTTTGGATGACCGCCCTCAAGGGCATGATCAGCGTCGATGAACTGAAAGCGGCCGTGGAAGCCGAAGAGGTGGACACCGTTGTCGTCGGATTCACCGACCACTACGGACGGGTTCATGGGAAGAGATTCGATGCGTTCCACTTTCTCGACGAGATCTCAGAACACGGAACCCACGGCTGTGACTACCTGCTCACCGTGGACATGGAGATGGAGCCAGTGCCCGGATACCAGTACGCCAACTGGGAGCTGGGTTATGGAGACTTCCACATGGTCCCCGACCTCGCCACGTTGCGCAAGGCGACCTGGCTCGACAAAACGGCTTATGTCCTGTGCGACCTCGAAGATCCACGTACCCACGAGCTGGTCACCGTGGCCCCGAGAACCATCCTGCGCCGGCAGCTAGAGAAGGCCGCTGCCGCGGGGTACGCCGCGAAGGGAGCCTCCGAGCTGGAGTACTTCATCTTCGAGGATTCCTATCGCCAGGCCGCGGAGAAGCGTTATGCCGGGCTGGTCCCCACCGGGTGGTACATCGAGGATTATCACCTGCTCCAAGGGACCCGCTTGGAGTATTACAACGGTGCGGTCCGTCGTCATCTCTCCGCCTCCGGCATCCCGGTCGAGAACTCCAAGGGCGAGTGGGGCCGGGGCCAACACGAGATGAACATCCGCTTCACCGACCTGCTGGGGATGGCCGATCGGCACACGATCATGAAGCAGGCCATGAAGGAGATCGCTGACGGAATGGGGATATCGGTGACGTTCATGGCCAAGCCGGACATGTCGGAGGCCGGGTCGTCATGCCATCTGCACGTCAGTCTGTGGAACGACGAGGGCAACGTCCTGCCCGGGGACAAAGTCTTCGGACCGGTCCACGGCTCAGACATCTTCCGATGGTTCCTCGGAGGATGGATGGCCCATATCCCCGAGCTGATGGTCTTCTTTGCCCCCACCATCAACTCCTACAAGCGCTATCAGGACCAGTCGTGGGCTCCGACCCGTCTCGGGTGGAGCTACGACAACCGAACCGCCGGGTTCCGGGTGGTGGGACACGACCAGAGCCTCCGCATCGAGTGCCGCATCCCCGGCGCCGACGCCAATCCCTATTTGGCCTACTCCGCGGTTCTCGCTGCCGGGCTCGACGGGATCGCCAACCAGACAGAGGCCCCGGAGATCTTTGTCGGTGACGTGTACGCGGCGGCGGAGCTGCCCCGGGTGCCATACACCCTCCATGAGGCGACCGACCTGTTCGCGGCTTCCGACTTCGTGAAGAAGTCCTTCGGCGAAGACGTGCAACAGCACTACGCCCACTTCTTTCGCATCGAGCAGAAGGCCTTCGACAACTCGGTCACCGACTGGGAGCGGTGGCGATACTTCGAGCGGATATGAGTGGCAGGCTCGCCGGCAAGGTGGCGTTGATCACCGGGGCCGGCTCTGGGATTGGAAGAGAAACCAGCCTGCTGTTCGCTGCCGAAGGGGCCTTGGTCATGGCGGTCGACGTCAACCGGGAGGCAGCCGATCACACCGTGGCCGATGTCAGTTCCGCCGGTGGTGAGGCTGCCTCCTTCATCGCCGACATCGCCCGGGCCGCCGACGCCGAGGCCATGGTGATCGCGGCGGAGAAGACCTACGGCCGGCTCGACATCATGTTCAACAACGCCGGGATCCTGCACTCCGACGACGACGACGCCGTCGGTACCGAGGAGAGGATCTGGGATCTGACCATGGACATCAACGCCAAGGGGGTGTTCCTCGGGTGCAAGTACGGGATTCCGGCGTTGCGCAGGGCCGGTGGTGGCTCGATCATCAACACGGCCTCCTTCGTCGCCCTCCTCGGGGCGGCCACCCCCCAGGTGGCCTATACCGCGTCCAAGGGTGCGGTCTTGGCCATGACCCGGGAGCTGGCAGTGGTCCACGCTCGGGAGAACATCAGGGTCAACGCCCTATGCCCGGGACCCTTGCGCACCGAACTGTTGATGAAGTTCCTCGACACCGACGCCAAGAAACAACGACGTCTGGTCCACATACCCATGGGCCGATTCGGCGAGGCAGCCGAGATGGCCAAGGCGGCCCTCTTCCTGGCCAGCGACGAGTCGTCGTACGTCACCGGCGCCGAGTTCGTGGTCGACGGCGGGATCACAGCCGCTTATGTGACACCGGAGTGAGACCGTGATCGAGCAGCATCCCTTCATCGACGGTGGTTCGGTACCCGGCTCCGCCGGCGAGGCGGCCATCCACGACCCTTCCACCGGTTCTCAGATCGGCACCGTGACCCGGGCCTCAGCCGCCGAGGTGGATCGTGCCGTGAAGGTGGCCCGGGATCGCTATGAGGAGGGGGTATGGCGCACCGCACCGGTCCGGGAGCGACGGGATGTGCTGCGTCGGATAGCCGATCTCATCCGACGTGACCGCGAGTCGCTGGCACGCCTCGAATCGGCCAATGCCGGCAAGCCGATCGCCGCCGCACGTGGCGAAGTCTCAGGCGTGGCCACGACTTTCGACTACTACGCCGGGGCGGTGGACAAGTTCGGTGGCCAGACGATCCCGGCCAATGCAAACGGGACCTTGCTGACCTTCAGAGAGTCGATAGGGGTCTGCGCCGCCATCACGCCCTGGAATTTCCCCATGGTCATCCTCGCCTGGAAGGCGGCGCCGGCCCTAGCTTTGGGCAACTCCCTCGTGGTGAAGCCCGCCGAAGTCACCCCTTTGACAGCGTTGGCGCTGGCTGAACTGGCTGTCGAGGCCGGTCTGCCCGAGGGTGTCTTCAATGTCGTCACCGGAAAGGGATCGGAGACCGGTGAGGCTTTGGTCCGTCATCCCGGGGTGCGCAAGGTCTCCTTCACCGGTTCAACCGAGATCGGGGCCAGGGTGATGGCGCTGGCCGCCCCCGACATCAAACGGGTCTCTCTGGAGCTGGGCGGCAAGTCGGCCAACCTGGTCTTCTCCGACGCCGATCTCGAGGTCTGCGTCGAGTCTTCGATCTTCTCGGTCTACGACAACGCCGGTCAGGATTGCACCGCACGCAGCCGGCTTCTCGTCGACAAGGGCATCTACGACGAGTTCGTCGATCGATTCACCACACGGGCAGCCTCCCTGCGAGTTGGGCCCACCGAGGACGAGAGCACCGAGATGGGGCCGCTGATCACGCCGGAGCAGCGGGACACGGTCGAGGGTTACATCTCGTCGGGTGTCGAGGAAGGGGCCAGCCTCGTCGTGGGTGGCGATCGTGTCGGCGACCGGGGCAACTTCCTCTCCCCTGCTGTCTTCACCGGCGCCACCAACGAGATGCGAATCGTCCGAGAGGAGATCTTCGGCCCGGTGGTGGCAATCACCGCCTTCGAGGGAGAGGACGAGGCTATTCGGCTCGCCAACGACTCGATCTACGGCTTGTCCGGATCGGTGTGGACGCGTGATGTCGGTCGGGCGTTGCGTGTGGCCCGGGCCTTGGAGACCGGGATGTTGTCGATCAACTCCTCGTCCAGCGTCCACATCGAAGGCCCTTTTGGCGGGGTGAAGGCTTCTGGCATCGGCCGGGAGCAGGGTATGGCCGCCCTCGAGCACTACTCGGAGTACAAGACTGTCTTCATCGCCAACGACTGAACGCACTCCGTTTCGGCGCGGAGTGTTGAGTGGATCCAGGTACTAATCCCGACCCGAAGGCCTTGGTACGGGGAAGCGAGACCTGCCGAAACGGCTCTCGAAAGAGTGTGCCCGACCTGTTCGCTCCAACGCTCGGTATGCGGTATTGACTTATCTACCATTCACATATATGCTAGAGGTAGATAAGGAGGTGTCATGAGTGACATCAGAAGATTCCCAGGTATAAGCCATCTACGAGCTGAGCCCACAGCCCACGTACTCCGGTACAGGAAAGGTCAGCTAATCAGCTCGGTACGAGGTGGTTCGTTTTGGTTTCGACCGCTCACATCCGCCGTCGCCGAAGTCCCTATCGATGACCGTGAGCAGAGTTTCCTCTTCAACGGGCGGACCTCCGACTTTCAAGACGTTGCGGTACAGGGCGCCATCACCTATCGGGTCCTCGACCCGGAACTGACGGCGCGCCGAGTGGACTTCGGGATCGACCACCGCACAGGCACATATCTCGAGGAACCACTCGAGCGGATCTCACAGATGGTCGCCCAGACCGCTCAGCAGCTCGCCCTGGACTGGGTCGCCCATCGAAACCTCGACGAGGTGCTGCGCGAGGCTGTTCAAGATCTCAGGCCGATAATTGCCGAAGGTCTCGCCAATGATCTCGCGCTCGCCGACGTGGGACTCGATATAGCCACCGTACGGGTTACCCGCGTAGCCCCGACTCCAGAATTGGAAAAGGCGTTACAGGCCCCGACGAGAGAGCGTCTACAGCAGACTGCCGACGAGGCCACCTTCCAACGCCGGGCTCTGGCTGTCGAAAAGGAGCGGGCCATCGCCGAGAACGAGCTCGCCAACCAGATCGAGCTGGCACGCCGGGAACAGCAGCTCATCGCAGAGAGGGGCGCTAACGAACGCCGCCGGGTCGAGGACGAAGCCGAGGCCCAGAAGATCGAGGCCATCGGCCGGGCAGAACGGGCCAAGATGGGTTCTGAGACAAAGGCCGAGGGCATTCGGCAAATCGAAGCTGCCCAGAACCAGGCCGAATTGGAGCGGATTGGCATCTACCGAGACCTTCCCATCCAGGTCCTGCTCGGACTGGCAGCGAGAGAACTGGCCGGCAAGCTGGAGAGGATCGACCACCTGAACCTCAGCCCCGACGGTATGACCGGTCTGCTGCAGACGCTGATGACCGCCGGCACCCGGAAGCTGGAGAATGCAGAGTGACCTCGTCAGCGGCCAGACGCGTGGTGATCGCCTTCCGGCCCTCCGAGTGGGACCAGCTATTGATGCGACACTCCACCCCGGGCCAGGCACGCTTCTTCCTCGAAACGAGGGAACGGGATGTCGAGGAAGTGCTGGATCGACATCATCGCCAAGAGGAGGCGATCAAACATGTCGAGAATGCGATCCCATCCACATGGAGGAGATCGCGAGTTATCCGATCCGATTTCCCTAGCTTCCTCTTCGAACCAGAAGACATAGTGGTCGCGGTCGGTCAGGACGGACTCGTCCCCAACCTAGCCAAGTATCTAAACGGTCAGCCTCTGATCGGCGTCAACCCGGATCCGGCACGCTACGAAGGAACCCTCGTCCAATGCCCGGACTCCAGCGTGGGCCACCTCTTCGCAGACGTCCTCTCCGAACGAGCCCATATCGAGTCACGGTCAATGGTCGAGGCACGTCTCGATGATGGGCAGTCCCTGACCGCACTCAACGAGATCTACGTCGGGCATCAGAGCCATCAATCCTCCCGTTATGTTCTCAAACATGGTGACCTGAGCGAACGGCAGTCTTCTTCTGGGCTCATAGTCGCCACCGGCACAGGCGCCACCGGATGGGCCCGGTCGATCGTCAACGAACGCACCTCCGAGATGACCCTCCCCCATCCCGAGGACCGTCGCCTCGCCTTCTTCGTACGTGAGGCCTGGCCGTCAATCGCCACGGCCACCACCCTCACCGAGGGAACCATCGACGAACCGAATCGACTCCAGCTGACCAGCGAGATGGAAGAGGACGGTGTGATCTTTGGCGACGGAATCGAAGGCGATCATCTCGACGTCGCATGGGGCCAGGAAGTCTCGATCGGTCTATCCAAACGCCAGCTCCGTTTGGTGACACCATGACAACCGAGCGAGAGTTCCTCGACTCCTACTCCCCCGAGCCCTTCGAAAGGCCATCGATCGCAGTCGACATCGCCCTGGTCACTGTCCTTGACGATGGGCCTTGGGTTCTGGTGATCCAGCGAGAGCAACACCCCCACAAAGGAACGTGGCAGCTCCCCGGAGGGTTCGTCCACATCAACGAATCCCTCGACGAAGCGGCCGCCCGCGTGCTTGCTGAGAAGTCAGGCGTCACAGACGTCTACACCGAACAGCTCTACACATTTGGCGACGTCAACCGCGACCCACGCACCCGCGTCATCACGGTCGCCTACTACGCCCTAGTCGACAGCACTCATCTGACGACTCGAGGCGTAACCGGAAGCATGGCCCGGATCGTGGTCCCGTGGAAGGGCGAGACAGGAGGGCCAGTCGGGCTTGAGGGAGACGAAGGACAACTCGACACAGCCTTCGACCACGATCAGATCATCGGCATGGCCGTCAAGCGGCTGCGAGGCAAACTCAACTACGCGCCCGTCGGATACGAGCTCCTACCTGCCGAGTTCACCCTCCTCGACCTCCAGCGGATACACGAGGCAATCCTCGGCGTCACTCTCAACAAGGACTCATTCAGACGCCGCATGCTCGCCTCAGGCGACCTCGAACTCACCGGCGACCGTCAAACCGATGTGGGACACCGACCCGCCGCCCTCTATCGCCACAAGGCAGGAACGACCTGACAGAGATGCTCACCTTCGCCGACGCCATCAAGGAGGCAGCAGAGTTCACCATGAAGCCTCATGTACTTCTTGGAAACGGGTTCTCCATCGCTTGTCGGCCAGACTCCTTCAGGTACGACGCTCTCCTCAATGAGGCGACATTCGACGGATCGGTCGCGGATATCGCACGCGTCTTCAACCTTCTGGGCACCACCGACTTCGAGCGGGTCATCGAAGTCTTGGAACTGAACAAAGAGGAGCAGCTTGAAGCTGAGCCTCTTCCCCGCGGCATTCGTGCACTCCCCGGCAGCGAGCACGTGTCAGTCGTAGGTGTCGGTCCAGGACGCGATGTCCACGCTGTGGTTGTCGGGCGACGCGAGCGACCACCAGGCGGGAGCGTGCGAATCGTCGGCGAGTCTCCCTCCGGCGGCGAGCGCGGCGTCCACTCGCGCCCGAGCCTGGTCGGCCGGCACGAAGACGTCGAAGTGCGTCCGGCCCCTCGCCGGAGAGTCGCCGGTGATCGGGTTGAAGGCGAGCTGCGGCCCGCAGCGCAGCGGATCGACGGCATCCGTGTCGCCGAACGCCTCATAGCCCAGTGCGGCCGTGAAGAACGGTCGCACGTCGGCCTGGGAATGCTGGGCGACGTAGATGCCGATCGACTGCGCGAGCGAGGGATCGGGGGTCAGCAGCAGCTCGGCGGCTGCCCGGGACACGGCCGCCGCGAACTCCACGGCGGCCGCGGGGATGCCATCCGGGCTGCGGTACGGGATGCGCACGACGACTCCCTCGGGACGCACGTCGACGTCGGGCAGAATGCCGAATTGCTCGGCGGCGGCGACGACCGGGGCGATGAGGTCTGCCGCGTGGGAGAGGGAGGTCGCGGTGAAGACGGCCTGCGGGCCTGTCCCTGTGACACGCCAGTCGGAGACGCCCCGCGCCCGGTGGAACTCGGCCGCGGAGATCCAGTCTGATCCGCTCGTTGACTCGCTCATCGAGAACTCCTTCGAAAGCTTTCAGAGTCCCAAGCCAGTGACGAGCGAGGACCCCCGCGCAGACTCCACGGTACTCGGAGCTCTAAGGCGCGCGGATGCCGCCGGCCATCTGTTTCCGGCTCCACCCCGTGACGCACCCGGCAAGATCTCCATCGGACGGGCTCGCTCAGAGTGACCGAGGTCCGAAAGGTTGTTCGAAAGGGTTTACGAACGTCTACCGAAAGGGTCGTTCCAGACAGCGTTTTTGGTTCGCGTCATTTCGCGTTCTTGACCGTCCCATCGCACTCTCTTGTGCGATGGATGTGCGATGGCCGGGCCTGCAGACACCGTAACTGGGGACTAATCGATCATGCTGCCCCGAGCGTGCAGACACGCCTGGGCGTGAGTCGGTACCGCTTCCTTAGAGCTTCGGGCCATCTGGGTGGCAGACCGGACTCGATCTCTTCATGCGGCTGGGAGGCATTGGTCGGATCACGGCGGTCCCAGAGGTGGTGACAATGATGACGACCCGCTTAGTCGTCCGGCAGGTCTCCCTACCCTTCTTCGAAAAGCCCAAATTGATAGGCGAGGACGATCGCTTGGACCCGGTCGCGTAGATGAAGTTTCTGCAGGATGTGGGTCATGTGCGTCTTGACCGTGGTCTCGCTGATGAAGAGCTCTTCACCGATCTCGGCGTTGGAGAGTCCGCGAGCCGTCAGGCGAAATACGTCCATCTCTCGGTCGGTGAGGTCGTTGAACCCCGCCGGCGGGGCGATCCGAGGACGCTGGGTGAACTGTTCGATCACACGCTTGGTCACCGCAGGCGAGAGGAGTGCATCCCCGCGGGCGACGGTTCTAATTGCAGAGATGAGCTGCTCGGGTGGGTCGTCTTTGAGGACGAAACCGCTGGCGCCTGCACGCAGCGCCTCGTAGATGTACTCGTCGAGGTCGAAAGTCGTCAGGACCAGCACCCGGACGTTCTCGTCGGCGGCGAGGATACGTTGGGTCGCCTCGAGCCCGTCGAGCTCCGGCATGCGAATGTCCATCAGCACGACTGTGGGCCGCAGACGCAGCGAATGCTCGACCGCCTCACGCCCATTGCTGGCTTCGGCGACGACCTCGATGTCGGGCTCGCCGGCCAACAGCATGCGAAAGCCGGCTCTGACCATCGCCTGGTCGTCGGCGACTATCACGCGGATCGTCACCGTGGGTATCCCCGAATCGGCAATCGAACATCGAGCCGAAAGCCCCCGTTGGGACCTGGACCGGTTGTCATCTCCCCTCCATAGATCTTGACCCGTTCCCGGATGCCGGTGATACCGCGACCAAGCCCGTCGCTCGTCGTTGGGCCGACTCCGTCGTCCACCACCTCGATCTCGAGGTCCTCCGACGTGTGCCGCACGGTGACGTCCGCCACGCTGGCTCTGGCATGCTTGAGACAGTTGGTGAGTCCTTCTTGGACGATCCGATAAGCCGATAAGTCGATGGCGCGGGGAAGGACAGTCGGCTCCCCTTGGCGATGCAACCTCACGCGGAGACCGGCGAGCCGGACCTCCTCGACCAGGGTGTCGAGTAGGTCGAGACCTGGCTGGGGGGAAAGTTCCACGCGTCGGTCGTCGTCGTGTATCACCCCAAGTAGCCGGCGCATCTCGGTGAGGGCTGACCGCCCGGTGTCTTCAACCGTCTTGAGGGCTTCCATGTCTTCCCGCATCGAGCCGGGGAGCCGGTGGCGCACTGCACCGACCTGGAGGACCATGACGCTCACAGCGTGCGCCACGACGTCGTGGAGCTCGCGGGTGATCCGAGATCGCTCCTCAGCTACCGCGATCCGGGCGGCGGACTCGCGGTCCCGCTCGGCGGCGATGGCCCGTTGCTCTGCCTCATCGATCCGGTCAGCCCGGGCCCGGAGCGCGAACCCGGCGAGCCAGGCGATGGCGAAGGTGGAGGGGATCGTCACGAAGTCTGACGCCGCCCTCGACGGGTCGTTGTAGACCACGACGGAGGCGCCGATCAGCACGACGATCAAGCCAGTTCGGGCGCGAGCCGGTTCAAGGAGATTGCCGAGCAGATAGGCGGCGATGACACCGGTGACATAGACACCGAACGTCGTTACGGCCAGTCTCCCCTCGACGAAGGAGAAGACCGCCCCGATGAGCCAGACCATGGCCGGCGACATGAACGGAAACCGGCGACGGGCGAACAGGGGGAGCACGATGGCGACCGTCCCCGAGACGATCACCCATTGGGGTACGGACACGCCCACCTCGGCATCCGCACTGGTCACCTCGAACACCCCATCGAGGATGACCACGACCAGGACCAGGTCGAATCCGTACCGCCTCAGGAAGACACCCATGGTCTGCACCCACGCAACGTAACTCGCAGTTCCTCCGCTCGCCTCCTACGCAAGTAGGAGCCTGAATCGTCACCGGGTCAGAGGCGGAAAGCGTCCCATGGAGGATGCCACTCCGGCAGCGCACTCGTACGTTCGCCTTATCCGACAGAGACATGAGGAGGACGACATGACACATGACATACGCCAGCGGTGGTCGCAGCAGACAATCAATGGCGATCGGGCCGTCGAGATCCCCCAATACGCGATTGGCAGGATCCTGACAGTGTGGGCCGTGGCAACTGCTCCGATGGCGATCCTGGCATGGCTGGTGGCCCCGAGACTGGCCTCGATCATCGATGGGCCTTCCTCGCTGGCGCAAGCACTGCTCATCCTGCTCGCCATAGGACTCATCTGGCAGTTCGTGATGGTCGTCTGGCTGGTGCGGCGGGAGCAGGGCAGTGTGAGATGGCGAGTGGTACGCGACGCACTCTGGCTTCACTCACCGAAGAGCCCACGCACCAGCCGAGTCGGTGGGCGTGTCTGGTTGGTCTTGATCCCACTGGCAGTGCTGTTCTTCGCCGAGCAATTCATACCGACATTCGCACCGGTGGCGGGTCGGGACTTCGGGACCTTTCTCTCATCACCCGCTGGGGAGGCTTTCTTCCACGGCGCTTGGGGGTGGTACGGACTGGTGATCGTCCTGTGGACCTTCAACACCGTGCTCGGAGAAGAGCTCTTGTTCCGTGGTCTACTGCTCCCCCGTATGAACGGAGCTTTCGGTCGGGCCGACTGGGTGGTCAACGGCTTTCTGTTCGCCGCCTATCACGTGCACATGCCGTGGGCCATGCCCGCCATCCTGGCCGACGCTCTGGTGTTGGCCTACCCGACCAAGCGCTACAAGAGCGCCTGGATCGGCATAGCGGTCCACTCGGCACAGAGTCTCTTCCTGGCAGTGATGGTGCTGACCCTGGTCCTCTGAGCAGCGACCCCTCTCGGGGACCAGAAGGAGCCGAACACAAGGGCGACACAGACGACCAAGACTGGTAGAAGGGCCGGTAGAAGAACCGCATAACACGGTAGAAGCCGCCTCAACGAACCACATCCAACAGATCGGCGATCGCACCGCCGTCCAGCACGCCATCCAGCTCGTCGGGATTGGTGGCGCTGAGGACGACGAGTCCCAGGTACGACTCGTACGCCAAGAGTCCCCGCAACGCCGCCTCTGGCTCGGGTACGCCGAGCTGGCGGAATAGGGCCTGGGCGTATTCGAGCCAAACTCGATGATGGTCTCGAAGTATCGGCGCCAGTTCGGGACGGGCCAGCGACGAAACGAGTAGAAGATCGATCGGGTCGATGCGCATCTCCCCAGATCCGATCAAGTCGCGGAGTCGACGACGAGGGTCAGGAATCGAGAGAAGGCTGCCGATGCGGTCTGCGGTCCTTCCAACGCCCAATTCCTGAGCGCGGCGGTGATCAGCTGGCTCGATCTCGAAAGTGCCATAGAAGCTGCCTTGGTGACGCCAAGTTGCTCCGCCAACCGCTCCACAGCCACCTCGTCGACAGCCTCGGTGGCGAGGATGTTCAGCGCGGCGCCGATCCAGACCTCACGAGTCAACCGACGAGTCGCAGCCGTGCTCACCTTTCTCCGCGACTACCAGCCCGGCCCGATAATGTGAGAGGCTCGAAGATTGGCCGAACCCGCAAGGGCTAAGACACCTACAGCTCGAGGAGGTCGCTACCTGCCTTCAGCGAGAATGAGCCGTTCAAGCATCGTGGCGAGCCAGGTCTCGTAGTCGTCATAACTCCAACCGAAGTCGTTGACCAAGGTGCGGACGAGATAGGCGCTGTCGATGGCCGTGATGAGATCGACGATCTTGTCGAAAGAGGAAACATCCTTCGTACGGATCTCTTCGGGGACCAAGACGGTGGCGATCGCTTCGGTGTCGCGTCGTTTCTGTTGGATGGCCTGCTGGAGCATGTCGCGAAGTCGGGGGTCGTTGGCCGCGGCTTCGTAGGTCATCCATTCGAAGTCGACCATCCCCTCTTCCCACATCTCACGAGACATCCTCGCCACCATTCGAACCCGTTGATGTGGGTCGGGCTCGTCAACCAAGGCGCCCCAGCGCTCAGACTCCGCTATGGGTCCAGGTACGTCTTGGCTCATGACGACTCGCTCTCCCACCGCGTAGAGGAGTGACGCCTTGTCCCCGAAGACGTCGTAGACGGTCTGGCGGGAGACATCGGCCCGCTCGGCAACGGCCTCGATGGATGTCGCGGCATACCCGTCTCTCAGAAAGAGGTCGCGTGCCGAATCCAGGATGGCCGTCCGCGTTGCCTTCGCCTGGACGTCACGCCGGGGTGAGTGATATGGCCTCTTGACAGAATCTTCGTTTCGTCTTACAGTCACTCAACTCATCTTACATGAAGTACGGTTATTTGACGCTCTGCCAACAGTATGGCCGAATTGGCCAGAATCGATGGGAGGAGGAGATGGCACAACAGGCAATCGTCGGCCAAATGGAGGAACCAACGCCGGTCAGCAGCTTTACCCGGGTTGGTGCGTGGGCTGGAGTGGGATTCGCCCTTGTCTACATCTCATGGATCGCCATCGTGATCAGCGGGCCGACTTTCGTGGAGCCCGGCACCGTCTTGCGCGAATTCTTCGCCAGCGGCGGCGGAGACGATCTCAGGATCGGCAGTTTCATCGTTGGCGCCGCCTACCTCTTCCTGCTCTTTCCCTTCGTTGTCGCCCTCGAGGGGGCGATCGAAAAGACCGCCAACGGGTGGGGTCGTCTCGCCGTCCTCGGAGCCGGCATCGCAGTCGCTGTCTCACTTGTCGACATGGTCGTTGGCGACGTGTTCGCGCTCACCGGTATAGAGGGCCTGTCGGACTCTGCCCTGGAAACCATCTGGACCACCGGGCGTCTCCTCATCGTCTGGGTCTTCCATCTCGCCACTGGCATGTGGGTGGCCGCCGCCAGCGTGGGTGTGCTCCGTGGAAGGGCGCTCCCCCGCTGGCTCGGCTGGCTCGGGCTGGCGCTTCTCATCCCTCAGGCCGTCGCCGCGTCCTGGCTGCTCGGCGGCACGATGAACGAACTCCACGACGCCGCCGGTGGAATCGGCCAGATCGGTGCATTCCTCGTCTGGATCCCCGCAGTGTCGATCGCCATGCTGCGCCACCGCCGACACGAGCTCTCCCGCCCACAGCACTGACTCAACAAAGGCCAGGACGCATGCAGCTAGCCAGATGGCTCCTCTTCCTCCACATCTGCGGTGCGATCGTCTACATCGGCGGCAACATCCTCCTCCAAATCCTCGCCCTGCGAGCCAAGCGAGACGGTCATATCAATAGCTTCATGGACACGCTCTCGTCCTCGAGCACGGGGATCGCCGTTGCCGCCGTCCTCACCATCCTGACCGGGATAGGACTCGTAGTGACAGTCGAACCATGGACCTTCGCCACTGGTTTCGTGCTCATAGGAATGGCCACGGTTCTCGTCTCCGGGATAGCCGACAGCCTCTACCTCCAAAAGCGGGCAACACGGATCGCTGCCCTCATCGATGAGCAGCCCGACTCGCCCGAAATCGGCGCTCTGCTGAGGGGAGTCACACGCGGTGCAGGCGCGGTAAACATTCTGTTCATCCTCACCATCTGGGCCATGGTGTTCAAACCAGGAATCTGACCCGCAAAGGCCCAAAAGTGGGCAGCCTGTCAGCCTCCCAGGAAGAGGCGGTAGAAGAACCGCATGACTTCTAGAAGCCCTGGCCAACATGTGGTTGACCAGGGCCTTAGTAGCGGGGGCGGGATTTGAACCCGCGACCTTCGGGTTATGAGGCCTAGCACCACCCATTTCTGGGGTATCCGCTGACCAGGGAAAACCGGCCGAAACCCAACCGTAGCAGGCGATTCTGCCACCGGTCGCTACCGATTGTTCCCTGTCATATCTGGTCCTCCTGTGGTACGGATGTGGGATGGAGGTGTCGCTCTCTGCTCGCATCGTCACCCCTCGAAAGGGTGCTCGAAAGGGTTGTGCTGCTGTTCCGATCTCAGCAACACGTCCGAGAACTACGGATCGAGTACCTCCTCAGACTCGCCCTCATGCGACGCTCCGGCGTGGCATGACTCGGTGTTCGGATCAACTTCAACAATCAAGCCTTCGCTGATCGGATTGGCGATAGTCTCTTCGGTGTCGGTCCTCTGCTCGGTTCGGCCGTCTCTACCGGAGCCAAAGAATTCCGCTATGAGCAGCACTCACCTACGCCGCGACCCGGGCCCGTGATCGGCATCCTCGGAGCCGCCCTTGGCCTCCTGCAGACACTCTGCTCAGGCCTACTCCTAAGCAGGTCGGTCGTCGCCATGCGTTTCTATCAGGGTGCCGCCACCACGATGCAGAGAGGCATGCCCGGGTCAATTATCCACGGTCGTCCGCTGAAGAGGGACGCCGGTATTACTCAACGTTGCCGACGACGTTGGCATCGGCCGAGTGACTTCCCTCAGGGGAGACCGCTTTGCGTTCCTGTCGCGGGTGCCAGTCGTACCCGATCATGCCCCGAGGCTTTAAGACGTTGAAGGACGTGTGATCTGTAACTGGAGGTGGCAGTAATGCAGCAGTTTGATGAATACTGCGAACGAGTCGGGTATTCGCTACTTGCCGAACCTATAAACGCGATATCGAACCTTTCGTTCATCGTCGCGGCGTGGGCAGCTTGGCGGCTCGCCAAGCGCACTGGCACGCTTACAACAGGTGTGAAGGTGCTGATTGCACTTGGGGGCGCTACCGCGATCGGCAGCATGTTGTGGCACACCTTCGCGAACACATTGTCGCTGTACCTAGATGTAATCCCGATTGTGCTCTTCATCACTGGGTTTCTCTGGCTCTACTTACGCGACGTGATGGGGAAGAGTGTGGGATTCGCCGCTCTTTCTCTTGGAGCGTTCTTTCTTTCAGCTGTGCTTGTGCAGCCGATCGGAGATGCGGTTCACGGGGCGCCTTCGTATCTGCCGGGCTTGCTCGTTGTCCTGGTTCTCGGCCTGTATCACGCTATACAACGGAAACCTTCCCGCTTCACACTTCTCGCAGCCGCGGGTTCCTATTTCGCAGCGCTTTTCTTTCGAACGATTGACAATGAGTTGTGCCACTACATGACAATCGGTACCCACTTCATCTGGCATATCTTGATTGCGTTGGTTACGTACCTCGCAATGCGCAGTCTGATACTTAGCCTTGCCTCCGAAGGGGGACGGAACAGCCAAGCCGGGAGCGTGACGGTTTAGAAGGCAACCCTTTCTCGTTATTCCACACTGATCGAGTTCCATAGTGGAGAAGCCTGGCCAGCCACCGCGCGTCAGCCGAGCTCATATGATCCGTAAGTAGCGGGAATACCACCCGCCCTGGTTATTAACCCAATCCCTCATGCTGGATTCAGCACTTCATCAGGTATGACGTCAAACGTGAACATCATGCCTCCTTCAAGATGCTCGGCGATGTGGCAATGGGCCATCCAGCGACCCGGGTTAGTCGCTTCGACGAGGATTTCAACGGTTTCACCCGCCGGGACTAGGACGGTGTCCTTCCAGACCAGGTTGTCCGTCTGCACTCCGTTGCGGCTCAACACCAAGAACCTCTGGCCGTGCACGTGGAACGGGTGCTGCATCGGGTGATCGGTGGACATCGAGTTCGTGATGCGGATCCTGACCCGATCGCCGACGTGGAAGATCCAGTCGATGGCCATGTTCTGTTGGCCGGTGTCGTCGTCGACGATCGCCCAACTCATGGTGGCGGGAGTCGACGCCTGGTTCATTGCCGCCATGGTGTCTTCCCACTCGATGGGATCCGTGGCATTGTCGCTCATCCCGTGGTTGTCCATCGTCCCGGTCATGAGTCCGACCAGCGAGATCGACTTGTCGGGTGGTCGTGTCAGATCGGAGTCGAGGGACCTGCGGATCTCGTCGAACTCGGCACATTGCCGCAAGGTCCAGAACTGGTCCGCGGTGGCTGCCGCCACTGCTCGTCCACGCTCGACTTCGATGTTTCCCAGGGTGTAGACGTGGTCCGGCGTGTGGTGCTCCACGGCGAGCACTCCGGGGCGGTCGAAGAGCACGTCGACGACTGCCCGCTCCGATGGCGACAACACGACATCGTCGACGAACTCCTCTGTCTCGATGCGACCGTTGTCGCCACCGACCTGCTTGATCCGGGCGCCGGGTATGGCGAAGTCGATTGTCCGCGTGTTGGCTGCGTTAATCAAATAGAGGCGGACAACCTCACCGGCGCCGGCCTTCATGGTGAAGTGAGTGTCCCCGTTGGTGAGCATGACGTTGCCGTAGCGACCCATGAGGGTGTGGTCTGACTCGAGTGTGTCGAAGCCGGCGACTAGTCCGTCCTCGATGAGGATGTCGTCGAGGATCAGACATGCTTCACGGTCGACCAGCGGCCAGTAGGCAGGTTCGACGGGTTGGACGATGATCGCCCCATAGAGACCCTGTTCCTGGCCGTAGTCCTCACGGATGTGCGGGTGGTACCAGTAGACTCCTGGGTCGGGGACTCGGAGACGGTACGAATAAGTGTCGCCTGGGGAAACCGGCGGCTGCATGCCGCGGTGCTCCTCGGGCACGCCATCGAACAGATTGTCGTGACGAAGACCATGCCAGTGCACGGTGGTCGGTTGGTCTGTGTCGTTTCTGAATCGGACTGTCGCCTCCGAGCCTTGCCGAAAGTGCAACGTCGGCCCCGGGATCGACCCGTCGTATCCGAGCATCTTGACCGTGGCGTCGCCGATCTGCTTGCTGACCGGACGAGCGATGAGATCGATCGTTGCGCCGTCGTCCACCAGGAGAGGACGGGAACGGGAGGCGGCGGGCAGACCGGAGACGTCACGCGCAAAGGGCGTTCCCGACCCGCGGCTCATTCCGTGGTGGTCGGTACTCACTTGGTTACTTCAGGCATTCCTAGACAACTCCCTCGTCAGACCCCAAGGGCGGTGCCGATCGCTCTGGTGATGAGACCGATGAGGACACCGAGGAGGATGGCGCCGGTTCGAACGTAGAGACCTCCAGTCAATGGCCAAACCGCGATCTCGCGGGCGCGACGCTCGAGGGTGTCGCTGGCCATCAAGAGAGTCGCGTCTCCTTCATTCAATCTCGACTCAGGGGCATCTGCAATGCGGGTCGAGATCACCTGGAGC